>ENA-UONY01000226-UONY01000226.1-human-gut-metagenome-genome-assembly--contig:-CS9-NODE-226-length-79428-cov-11.859801_pt1 | contig 79428 bp, 122 predicted proteins | sample MGYA00242465_ERZ724012 | MGnify/ENA metagenome assembly ERZ724012 | reverse complement strand
GTATCAAGCTAGAAAGCAACGTAATCAAGAGAGAAAAATTACAGGGATTTCGGGTCTGAAAGAAAAAAAGTGCCCTATATGTGGAAAAACTTTTACCCCTAAAAATGCTGCGGCTAATTAGAGAAGTTGTTGTTATGATTGTATGCCAGAAGGAATTTAGCTAACAAGAGGGGCCTTTCTGGCTAAAATAAAATAGCAACGCGGAGGTCAATGTATAAGATGCGGCTATAGTAAATGTCTAAAAGCATTAGAATTTCATCATTTAGACCCATCACAAAAGGATTTTACTATAAGCAATGACCACTTTAAGTTACAAGAAGCGGTTGAAGAAAGTAAAAAATGTATATTATTATGTTCTAACTGCCATAAAGAATTGCATGATAATATGTGGACAATAGATGAATTAAATTTAGAAGAAAAGGAGGAAGTAAAACCCGATGGAATTAACTAAAAAGCAAGAAGAAGGTTTGAAAATTGCTGTAGCCAGATATCACGCAAATGAAAAATATACCGTGATCGCTGGCTACGCCTGAAAGCAGGAACAGGTAAATCAACTCTTATTAAGTTCATTATTTCTGCTCTAGATGTCAACCCCGAACGAGTAGCCTATATTGCTTATACTGGCAAAGCCGCACAAGTATTAAGAAATAAAGGTTGTCCAACTGCGATGACTGCGCATCGGTTACTCTATAAATCCTTACAGCGAGCTGATGGCACTTTTATTCATATTCCGAGAGAATCGCTTAACTCTGATTGTGATATTGTCGTCGTTGATGAGGTATCTATGCTACCAAAACAGATGTGGGAGCTATTACTATCGCATAATGTTTATGTAATTGCTTGCGGCGACCCAGGTCAGTTGCCTCCTATTGGCGAGGAGAATGGCATCCTCGACCATCCGCATATCTTCCTTGACGAAATTATGCGCCAGGCCGCAGAAAGTGAGATTATCCGCCTGTCCGCAGATATCCGCGCAGGTAAGATTATTAAACCTTACAAGGGTTCAGAAATCAACGTCGTTCGACAGAGAGATCTTTGCGATGGTATGTTCACATGGGCTGATCAAATTCTTTGTGGTAAGAATATCACTCGTCATACTATGAATACTTATTATCGTAATATGCGATATGGCGAAGATATTCCTGCTCCTGTTGTTGGAGATAAGGTTATTTGTCTTAAGAATAACTGGGATAAGATTACTGCCACAGGTGACGCTCTTGTTAATGGAACTATCGGCACGATCGAAGAGATTGCTACCTATCCGAATCCTTGGCTTAATCCTATGTGTATTATTGATTTCGCACCAGAGACTATTGACGAAACCGATCCTCGTGATCAGGTATTCCATGAACTCTTGATGGACTATAAGCTTATCACCACAAAAGAAACAACTGTTAATAAAGAAAATTTCCGAATGTTTCCTAAGCAGTTGCGACCAGAGCAGTTTGATTATGGTTACTGTATTACAGTTCATAAGAGTCAAGGTAGCGAGTATGATAAAGTGCTAGTGCTTGAAGAAGTCCTAAAAAGAGCAGACCATGCAAGATGGCTATACACAGCTGTGACAAGAGCTTCGCAGAAATTAACCTTGGTATTAAAAGATTGATAACTTGCTTTTTGTATTTAATTATGCTATAATATTTATATAAAAGGTAAAGGAGATAGTTTATGAGTTATTTCAACAATCATGCTCATACAGAATATAGCAATCTCCGTCTTCTCGACTGTATAAATCACCCGGAAGAGTTGATTGACAAAGCTATCGAGCTTGGATTGACAGGAATCGCAATTACAGATCACGAATCGTTGAGTGCCCATATGAGAGTCAATAAGTATGCTAAGAAGCTACAGGAAACTCATCCTGAGTTTACCGTAGCATTGGGCAACGAGATCTATCTGACCGATACGCGAGAGATGGGTCAGAAGTATTATCACTTTATTCTTCTCGCAAAGAATGAGCATGGTTATAGAGGTCTAAAAGAATTGTCCTCTATTGCATGGACAAACGGTTATTATGACCGTCGAATGGAAAGAGTACCGCTCCTCAAATCTGAACTTAAAGAAGTTATGCAGAGATTTAAGGGAGATATTATTGGTACAACCGCTTGTATCGGTGGAGAATTGGGACAATCTATTCTAAACCTTGATGCTTGCGAAAAAGCTAACGATGAAAATAATGCGCGTCGTTACCATGAGCAGATTATCGACTTTATGGAGTTCGGTATTGATGTCTTTGGTAAAGATGATTTTTATATAGAGTGTGCGCCAGCGAATAACGAAGACCAGATTATTGCGAATAAGAGAATGCTTAGTATTGCTAAAGCATTTGACGTAAAGATGTGCGTTGGCACTGACGCTCACTATCTCACCAAGGAAGATAGATATGTGCATAAATCCTATCTTAATTCCAAAAGTGGAGAAAGAGAAGTTGATTCATTTTATGAGTTTACTTATCTTATGTCTGAGCAAGAGGCAACAGATTTACTTTTGTCTAGCTATGACTTAAATACAATTTATTGGATCTACGACAATTCCAATGAAATCAAGGATAAGATTGAGTTTTACTCTCTTGAGAAGCATCAGTCTATTCCAGAAGTAGAAGTAACTCATTATGATAAGTATGATTGGTCACGAGTTCCAGAAGATATGATGGATACTTTCCGTGACGACTATAAGGTACTAACTTCTTTGATTGAATCCGATAATGAGCAAGAGAAGTATTGGATTCAAGAGTGTATCATTGCGATGCAAGAGAAAGGTCTTATCCACAAGAAAGAGTATTGGGAAAGACTTGAAGAAGAAGCAAGAGTAAAGAGAGTCATCGGTGAAAAGTTGCAGACTTGTATGTTTGCATATCCTAATACATTAAAGCATTATGTAGATTTGTTCTGGGATTGCGGCAGTACGGTTGGTGCAGGTCGTGGTTCTGCGTGTGCAGCTTTGAATCATTATCTCCTTGGTATTACTCAGCTTGATCCTATCGAATGGGATTTACCATTCTGGCGTTATATTAACGATGAACGTGTTGAGTTAGGTGATATCGATCTTGACTTAGCACCGTCTAAAATTCAGAAAATTTTCGCCGAAATCCGCAAGGAAAGAGGAGAACTTGGTCTTATTCAGGTTTGCACTTTCGGCACAGAAGGTACGAAATCTGCAATCTTGACTGCGTGTAGAGGTTATCGTTCTGAGGAGTATCCAGATGGTATTGATGTTGATGAAGCACAGTATCTGAGTTCTTTGATTCCTCAAGAGCGTGGTTTCTTGTGGCCTATTGAAGATGTTGTCAATGGCAATCAAGAGAAAGGCAGAAAGCCTGTTAAAGCATTTGTAACTGCGGTTTCGCAGTATGATGGACTCTTAGACATCATTGTTCGTATTCAAGGTATGGTGAATAAGAGAAGTAGTCACGCATCTGGTGTTATTCTCTTTGATGAAAATATCTATGATTCTGCCGCAGTCATGCGTACCCCAAAGGGCGCATTGATTACCCAGTGGGATCTACATGACCAGGAAGCCGCAGGCTCTGTGAAATATGACTTCCTGTTAACAAGCGTACAGGATATTATCATTCAGACTATTGAGCTTCTTCAAGCTGATGGAGTTATTGAGAAAGACTTAACTCTTAGAGAGGTTTATAATAAATATCTACATCCATCTGTTCTTCCGCAGGATGATGAAGCTATGTGGACTGCTCTGGCAAATGGTGATGTAATTGGTTGCTTCCAGTTCGATAGTGCAGTTGGTGCACAAGCGGCCAAGAAAATCCGTCCGCATAATCCTCTCGAAATGGCGGACGCAAATGGTCTAATGCGTCTTATGGCTTCTGAGCCGGGCGCAGAAACTCCGATGGAAAAGTATGTCAGATATAAGAATAATATTTCTTTGTGGTATCAAGAGATGGATAATAATGGTCTGACGAAACAAGAACAGAAGACTTTGGAGCCTTATTTCTTATCTTCTTATGGTGTACCTCCATCTCAAGAGCAGTTGATGAAGATGCTGCGGGACCCCGATATTTGCAACTTTAGTCTGGCTGAAGCAAACGCCGCAAGAAAGATTGTTGGTAAGAAGCAGATGAATAAGATTCCAGAACTTCACCAAAAGGTTTTAGATACTGCAAAGTCAGAGACATTGGGTAAATATGTCTGGAAGTTTGGCCTCGGCCCGCAGATGGGTTATTCATTCTCCGTAATCCATGCTCTTGCTTATAGCTTCGTTGGTATGCAAACTCTTTATCTCGCCACTCATTTCAATCCTGTGTATTGGAATACTGCGTACCTAATCGTTAATAGCGGTGCTATTGATGAAGATGAAGGCGAGCAATCTGACTATACAAAGTTAGCAAAGGCTATTGGTGAAATTCGTAACAAGGGTATTAAGGTATCTCTTGTTGATATTAACCATTCTGCACTTGGATTTAAGCCCGACGCAGAGAACAATCAAATCTTGTTTGGTCTAAAGGGTTTAACTAATGTCAACAATGATTTGATTAAAGAGATTATTGCAAATCGTCCATATGTATCTATGGTTGATTTTTATTATAGAGTAACGCCTAATAAGCAAGCTATGATTGCTCTTATTAAGGGCGGTGCTTTTGATCAGTTCTGCGATCGTAAAGAAGCTATGGTACAATATTTGTGGATGACTTGCGATAGAAAGAAGCGTTTAACTCTACAGAATATGCCAGGTCTTATCCGCTATGGTCTTTTACCCGAAAATACAGAAGAACAAGTTCTTGCGCGTCGAATCTATGAGTTCAATCGGTATCTAAAAGCAGAATGTAAGTACGATGGGACATATTATAAGTTGGATGAACGAGCGGTTGACTTCATCTATGAACTTAGTACGCAGGTAGGCGGAATTGAAGAAGGTATCATTAACGAGAATGATATGTTCTTATTCAATGTTAAAGATTGGGATAACTTCTATCAGAAGGAAATGGATATATTTAGAGATTGGATTAAAGAGAATAAAGATAGTATTCTTGATGAACTGAATACTCGGATCTTCATGCAAGATTGGGAAAAGTATGCTAAAGGAAATATCTCCTCTTGGGAAATGGAAGTCCTGTGCTTTTATTACCATGACCATGAATTGAGCGATGTAAATACTCAGAAGTATGGTTTAGTAGACTTCTTCTCTCTACCTGAAGAGCCAATTATTGAAAAGACTTTCAAGAAAGGCGCATCTATTATTCCAATCTATAAGCTCAATAGAATTTGCGGAACTTGTATTGCAAAAAATAAGACTAAGAGCGTTGTATATCTACTCACAACAACAGGTGTAGTATCTGTTAAGTTCAGACAGGAGTATTTCGCTTTGTTCGATAAGCAGACCTTCCGCAAGAATAGTGATGGAACTAAAACCGTCATTGAGAAGTCTTGGTTCAATCGTGGAAATATGATTATGGTGCAAGGTATCCGTAGAGGCGATGAATTTGTAACTAAGAAGTATGCAAGTTCTAATGGTCACCAGTTATATCATATTGATGAAGTGACTGCTGATGGTTCTCTTGTTTTAAGAAGCGAGAGAGCAACTGGGGAGGAAGAAGAAGATGAATAAAGTCAAAGTCATCGCTTTGTTTGGTAAAGCCGGGAGCGGGAAGGATACAATCCTTCGCGCTCTCGTTAAAGTAGATCCTGATAAATTTAATGAGATTGTGAGCTGTACTACTCGTCCTCCTCGCGAAGGAGAACAAGAGGGAGTAAACTATCACTTCTTGACAATTGATCAATTCACAGAGAAAGTCCTTAATGGCGATATGCTAGAAGCAACTGAATTTAATGATTGGCATTATGGAACTGCTTTATCTAGTTTATCAAAAGATAAAATCAATGTGGGCGTCTTTAACCCTCAAGGTATTAGATGTCTTATGGAAGATAAACTCGTAGACTTAACTGCCTATTATGTGCAGACTAGCGATAAAGAACGTCTAATCAGGCAGTTGAATAGAGAAGAGAATCCTGATATTAAGGAGATTATTAGACGATTCTCGACAGATGAACAAGATTTTGAAGATTTAGAGGATATTGATTATCAAGTAATTAAAAATCAAGATGCAGGCGATTTACTTCGTGCTGTCGATCTTATAACTGGGCAATTTTGTTAAATTTGCTTATCAAAAACACCAGATATAGTATCCGTTCATAAAAATAATACAAGGGAGTGTTTTGATTGCTACAAGTGAAAAAGAGAAATGGTATCCTTGTACCATTTGATAAGCAAAGAATCGTTAATGCCATCAATAAGGCTTTTATCGAAGTTGATGGTACTTTATATGAAGAAGATACAGCAAATGATATTGCTGATGAAATTAAGTATAGTGTAAAAACCGCAGATAAAATTATCTCTGTTGAGGAAATTCAAGACATGGTTGAAGACTTCCTCATGCGGTCTGAGCGCAAGGACGTGGCTAAAACCTACATTCGTTATCGCTATAAGCGAGAAGTTGCGCGCTCCGGCAGAGACGATTTTATTAGGGCTTTCTCTGAGAAGATTAACGGCACAGCCATTGAGAATTAGAACGCTAATGTCGATGAAATGTCATTCGGGGGTCGAGTTGGCGCAGGTTCTGACTTGCAAATGAAGAGATACGCTCTAGATTACTGCGTCTCTGATATGGCTCGCCACAATCACGAGAACAATGAAATTTATATCCATGATCTATCTGCATATGCAGTTGGTATGCACAACTGTCTTTCTATTCCTTTTGATGATCTACTTGCAAAAGGCTTCAATACTAGACAGACTGACGTGCGGCCCGCAGGTTCTGTGAATACTGCTTTCCAATTAGTTGCTGTTATTTTCCAGCTTCAATCCTTACAGCAGTTTGGTGGAGTAAGTGCTACTCATCTTGACTGGACTATGGTTCCTTATGTAAGAAAAAGTTTTAGAAAACACTATATTGAAGGTTTAAAGTATATTGAGAATATCTCCGATAAAGAGCTTTTTGACCATATCCCAGATACTGCTGGAATTGAAGATAATGAATATATGATTTATAATAAAGCATATCAATATGCTCTTGATATGACTGTTAAAGAAGTGCATCAAGCGGTAGAGGGTATGTATCATAACCTCAATACTCTCCAGTCTCGCTCTGGTAATCAATTACCTTTTACTTCTATCAACTATGGTACTTGTACGTTGCCAGAAGGTAGAATGGTCACGAAAGCATTGCTTGATGTTTCTATTGAGGGACTTGGTAGATTACATAAGACTTCTATCTTCCCATGTGGTATCTTCCAGTGCATGAAAGGCGTCAATCAAAAGCCCGGTGATCCAAACTATGATCTGTTTAGACTGGCTCTAAGATCTACTGCAACTAGACTTTATCCCAACTATGCTAATGTTGATTGGTCTGGTAATGCGGGATATGACATCAATGACCCCAAGACCTATTTCTCTACTATGGGCTGCCGCACCGCAAATGGCTGGGATATCAACGGTATGGGTCAAACAAAAGATGGTCGTGGTAATATTTGCCCCGTAACTATTATCATGCCTACTTTAGCTATGGAGTGTAAGATTAACTTTGATGCAGATGTAAAAGGCCATTATTCTTTTAATGATAGACAAATTTTAATTGACAGATTCCTTTATAAACTTGACCAGAAGATCCATGAAGCAAAAGATATGCTGATTGAACGCTTTGATTATATCTGCTCTCAACCCGCGGCATCCGCTAAATTCATGTATGAGAACGGCTTAATGGCAGGATATGATGGTAAGACTACTCGTAGTGCTCTTAGACATGGTACTCTTGCTGTTGGTCAGATCGGTCTAGCTGAGACTCTGCAAATCCTTATCGGTCAAGACCATACTACTCCAGAAGGTATGGAACTAGCGAAACGAATTGAACAGCTCTTCAAGGATAGATGTGCAGAGTTTAAAGAACAGTATAAGTTAAACTTTGGTGTATATTATACACCTGCTGAGAATCTTTGCTATACCGCTATGACAAAATTTAAAGAGAAGTATGGAGAGATTCCTAATGTGAGTGACAGAGATTACTTTACTAACTCTATTCATGTTCCAGTCTGGAAAGAAATGTCTCCGTTCGATAAGATTGATATTGAAAGCCAGTTAACTGGGTATTCTTCTGCTGGTTGCATCACTTATGTCGAACTTGATAGCGGTGTCAAAAATAACATTGATGCTTTGGAAACTCTAGTGCATTATGCTATGGAACATGACATTCCTTACTTTGCTATCAATGTTCCTAATGATACTTGTCTTGAATGTGGTTTCATGGACGAATTTAATGATCACTGCCCTGTTTGTGGAAGCCATCATATCCAGCAGCTTAGACGAGTGACTGGCTATCTAACTGGTAACTATACGACTGCATTTAATGCAGGTAAAATTGCAGAAGCAAATGACAGAGTAAAACACGCTGGTCGATTGGAGGAATGACCTATTCGTTACGCAGGAATTATTTATAATGATTTTTCTTCAGCACCTGGTGTGTGTCTATCATTCTTTACTCAGGGGTGTCCCTTCCATTGTGAGGGGTGCCACAATCCTGAGACTTGGGATTTTGATGGCGGAAGAGAGTTTACACAAGATACTTTACAATCAATCATTACTGGATTAAAAGCTAATGGGATACATAGAAATCTATGTATTATGGGTGGAGAACCTTTATGCCAGAATAACTCATTTCTTACTCGCTTGATTATAACAACAGTAAAGAAAGAGCTACCGGATACTAAAATCTACATTTGGACAGGTAATAAATACGAAGAACTTCTTTATTCTTCTGATACCAATATGCGGGAAATCCTTAAGACCGCGGATGTCTTGATTGATGGCCCTTATATTCAAGCTGAGCGAGATATTACCTTGCCTATGCGCGGTAGCCGCAATCAGCGCATTATTAACTTACGCGAGGTTTACCATGAAAAAGCGTGAATTGATTAAAAAGGGAATTACCCTTATGAATGATAAGATTTAGGCTGGAGTAGAATCTAGTCTAAATCGAATTGTTCAACAAGTTATTGCATATAGCAATGCTTTAGAAGAATCAAAGACTCTATTAGATAAAACTCAACAATTATTCTACGATTCTCTCACTTAGACTTATAGCATTACTTCAAATGAATTAAAATAGATTTATTCTAGAACGAAAGATTTTGAAGTTAGCGATATATTATCTCTCACCTACAATAAAGACAATAAAACCTTAAACGAAAGAATCGCTGAACACTGGCATAAAGCAGCATCATATACAGATAAACAAGCAATACGAATATATTTAATTGACAAATATGATAGATTGCTAAGAAATGAAACCTAGATTATTAAAAATACAGTCATGCAAAATAAAGTTGGTAAATTAAGTCAACTTGTTATAATCGAGAATAGCGGTGGGGACTGTGATGGTGGATGCGCATAGTACGCAGGCGAATGGCCAGTAGATGAAGCAATTCTTCCACCTTATCACCCTAATTGTTGTTGTCAAGCGTATTATGATGATACGGACAATGAAGATGATATAAAGGACTTAGAACTAGAAAATGATGATATTGATTAATGCTATTTTTGGTGGCATGATGATTGCCATAGCTAGTTATATTTATCTTCAAGTCGGTGGAATAGTAGGAGCCTTTCTCTTTTCTATAGGACTTCTAACCATTCTTAATATGAACTTTAAACTATATACTGGCGCAATAGGATTTATGCATCTGAATCCCGCAGATATGCAAAATATTACTACAATTCTCGTTGGTAACCTAATTGGAGTATGCTTACTCTTGTTCTTCCCACACTCTGCGGCCATTCCTTTGGTCGCTACCAAACTAGCTCTTCCACTTGGATTAGTAATGATAAAAGCAATAGTATGTGGTATGTTTATGTATACGGCGGTCTCTTGTTTCCGTAATTCTGTCCCATATATGGTTCCATTATGTGTTGCGGGTTTTATCCTCTTTGGCGGTGAACACTGTATTGCAGACCTATGTTATTTTATAGCTTCTGGTTCTTTCTGTTATAAAATGTTTCCTTTCTTTATAGTGGCACTTATTGGCAACTCTTTAGGAGCCATTCTAATTGACAGAACTAAAGTTTTATGATATTATAATAAAAGAAAAGGAGAATTGCTATGACATTATATGAAATGAACTAGATTGCTTATAACAAGCTTCCTAAGATGCCGAAGGCTGAAATCCGCAGGGCAACTGAAAAGCTTGAACAGTTTCTAACTGAGCATGACTCTAAATACTACATAATGTTAAATGTAGATGGTAGATACTACACTATATATACCTATAATCAAGAGCATGATGTGAAGAAGATGGCTTTTGAAATGATTGATGTTGCTAAAACATTGGGCGTTTTAAAAGGCATCGAAGTGCAAAATGACATGGTTGAATTTTGGATTCAGCAAGATAAAACTTGCTCCATGTATGCCATGTTTGACTATACACAAGGGGTGATTGAAGTATGAACAATGTATTAGTAGTTCATTACGATCCATTTTCTGCGGAATCCCGTGTTTATATCTGCCGAGATGACTCTCAGTAGCAAACAGTAATCGACTCCAATATCTCTGAGTTTGCGAAGAATATTGGTCTACTTGCGGATGCAACTAATATCTTTTCTGTAAAGATTGATGCTCCATCCCATATTGTGGAAGAAATTAGACAACAGTTAATTACAAGTAATTATACAAAGCAAAAAATTGAAGTGGAAGGTATTTAATGATGTATACTTTGAAAACAACGAATGTGTATCGCGTACCCACTGTCGAAGATGCTCTTCGTCTGCGGAAGTGGCTTGACAAGAATTGTATTGGCGAGCTAACTTCCTTTAAGTACGCTACTAAATATATTAAGGCAAAAGGCGAGATCATTGAAGAGTATCAGCTTGTGACTGCTACTATTACTATCGACAATGAGAAAGACCCTGAAGGGGTTATGCCTATCAGTATGGAGGAAGAGTAATGAGCTGTTATTTTGAAAAAGTTTCCCGTTTTGCTGATGTTGATCTACCCCTGCCGACTCGTGCGACCGCCAATTCCGCAGGTTATGATTTTGTAGTCGCAGAGGACATTGTAATTCCTCCCTATGATTTTCTAAGAACCAAGATTCAGGATGACTTATTTGAGAAAGAACGCCATGAAGACTTCTATGGTTTCATTGATCCCCTTTCTCTTGATGAAATGGCAGCTCTTACTAAGGAGCTTAAAGCCAAGATTCCTCTGGTATCTACTGGTATGAAGTGTCATCTTGAGCCTGGTCAGTATCTCGAACTGAGCGCCCGCAGTTCTACTCCTCTGAAACATTGGCTGATTATCGGCAACAGTATTGGTATTATCGACGCCGACTATTGCGATAATCCCGACAATGAGGGCGAAATCTTCTTCCAGATTATCAACCTTTCTCCTTTTGCTATTCAACTTAAACGTGGAGATAAGATCGGACAAGGAATTATTCATACTTATGGAGTAACCGATGATGATGCCGCGACAGGCGAGCGCGTAGGTGGATTCGGTTCTACAAGTAAGTAATGAGTCGCTTGTTAGCCCTTGACCAAGCCTCGAAGGTTACGGGATGGGCTATCTTTGAAGATGGAGAGTTAAAGTCCTACGGCAAGATTTCTTTAGATGATCCAAATACCGATACTAGACTAGTTTAGTTGCGATAGGATATTTAGACTTTAGTTGCAGATTATAATATCGACGAAGTAATCTTTGAAGATATTTAGCAACAGAACAATGTGGCTAATAATGTTTAGACCTTTAAGGTCTTGGCAGAGGTTTATGGAGTTGTTTCAGAATTACTGCAAGAAATCCAGATTCCTCATTCAACAGTCCTCGCCTCGTCTTGGAAATCTACTTTAGGCATTAAAGGTCGAACAAGAGCAGAATAGAAAAAGAATGCTCAACTCTATGTAGAATAGAATTATGGTATCCATGTTATTTAGGATATCGCAGACGCTGTATGCATTGGAACTCATCATATCAAGAAGAATAAATGCGCTTGGTAAGGATGCGGTCTAAATAAAATAATCCTCCTTTCTTAACTCTTAAATTTTTTGAGAGGTTTAAGGAAGGAGGATTTTATGTTTACTTTTATTGCTGAACATTTAGTTGAAATTTTTTTCGGCTTAGTATCAGCGGGAGCCTTAGCTTTTTGTAAATACTTACATAGCTAGTTAAAGAATTACAAAAAATTGCTTGAAGAGAATAAAGACGCTGAGCTAGAAAAAACTATAGATTCTCGTATTGAACCGATTCAGAAAGAGATCGAAGAACTCCGAAAATATATCATGGAAACTAAAGATATTGAGAAAAGTCATATGCAGCTAATTATTTCGTCTTATAAATTCCGTTTGGTTTAGCTTTGTAAAGCTTATATTAAATAGGGTTATATGACACAAGAACAATATGACCAATTAAGTGAGTTTTATCGAATATATTCTGGATTAGGCGGAAATAGTCAAGCTAAAGAATATTACGAATTAGCATTGGAACTACCAATTAAACCCGAATAACAAAATAAAGGGGACTTGTCTTTAACTTGACAAGTCCCCTTTATTTGCTTTTAATCGTTGAAATATATCATTGGTTTTAGAAATTATTTCATATCCATAAGTAGCTATTAGATCCGCTAATAACTCCTCTTGTTCAACGGTTAAATTAGTTTTATAGCTGAACATAGCAGCATGAGTTATTTCGTGACATAACACTCTCTTCATTAAAGAAGAATTAAGATTCTCATTGATATAGATACATTTAGTATCATTATCACAAACACCAGAAGCTAATGACCCATCGCTCCTAGCAACAGTAGAGGAAGTTGGAGGTACTAGTAATATCCTCCAACTTACCCCGTTAATATTAAGCATTGAGGTTTAACTGCGCGATCTTATTAGTCAGGCTAGTCATTTTCTTCTCTAGAACTTGACGTTCTTCTGGAGAAGCTCCATCAATCATTTCTACGATGTCCTCAGAGAGTTCCTGCATATACTTCTCTAATTCCTTAACCTTTTCTATCTTATCTTTATGAAGTTGTTTAGATTCCATATACATACGACGAGTTACTGGACTGCGGCCTTCGCGAGAATCGCGAATATCAATCTCACGTCCGCGTTCAGGATAATAAGGATAGCTCTCCCAGTCTTCATCGCGATCGCGCTTTTTCCATGGATAACGGCCGTCTGGACCTTCATAATACATTCTTCCATATACTCTATCCATATCTCTATGGCGATGGCTCATTTCTTTAGGTTCGTCCTCTTCGGCTTCTTCCATTGCCTTGACAATAGAGCAGTAATATTTAGCCTGCTCAAGGTCTTTAATCATATCAATAGCCTGACCTAATTCCTCAGTATCTACCGTATCAAGATGACTTAACTGTGCCTGAACACAGCCCATCAAGACTTCTTCCATATGCTTTAGTCGTTCCATAAATTAAGCCACCCTTTCAACAATTAGATTAGCTTTTTGAACGCTTACTGGAATAGTAGAAATATTTCTTACGCTTACTTTTCCACAGCATCCACGTGGGATATCAATAAAGATAGCGCCAAAAATATTACCATAAGTGCTAACTGCGGTTGGCGTATAAATCATGGTAGTGGTATTGATAGGTTCACCATCAATAGCAATAGCTAATGAAATTGGTCCAGCAGTACCATCTGCGGGAACCGCAATATTACCTCCAAATGTCACGCGAAAACGCGCACGACACTGGCAATTAGTCAAACCTCTTAAAGTTACTTGACCGCTACCGCTACGATGAACGGTAGAAGAGTTGCCTGCGATAGCAACATTTGTGAATAAAACATCTTGATTAGCCGCGACTGTTTGCACAGCATTAGCGGTAATTTCCATAATACAAATCCTCCTTGTTTTTAATATAAGGGGAGATTACTCTCCCCTTATAGGTTAATTTAGGCAGTTAAACCGCAACCATAAGCTGCGGTCCCGCAGTTGCAGTATGGGTTTGCAACCACATAAGCGGGAACGGGTGCCTTAGTGCCGAGCTGGCTGACCAGATAATTGTTCTGAGCCTGCTGAGATGCAGCAAGGCGGAGAGCCTGGTTCTCACTCTGGAGATCAGAGATTTTCTCCTGGCAGAGATAATCAAGGATAGCACGAGTGCCAGCGTTCTGGCTGTCGATAATATCACGGGTGTGATTTGCCATAGAGGTCTGGATAGCGCAAGTGTTGGTTGCCATATTATAGTTAATATCAGCAAAACCACGTTCCATAGCGCGACCATTCTCGCAGCAGCAATCAGAAATCTCACGAGCAATACTATTCTGACCAATAGTATTATCATAACGAGCCTGATTGATAGCATTTTCAACCTGGCATACACCCTGTTGTGCGGCAAAGCGGTTAGCAACAATGTCAGAAGTTAAACCGTTAGCAAGCTGAGCGGTTTGATAGCCGAGAGAGCAAACTGCATTATTAACACCAGCAAAGCCATTCAACATTCCAGTATTCATAGCATAGAGTCCGTCACAGAGACCCTGTTGTACGCCACGAACACTATTCTGGAGACCATTCATGTCGAAACCATAAGCGATTTCCTCACGAGTTGTAGTTCCCTGGAACGCAGGAGATCCAGCGCCTTGGCCGCCCATGCCGCGACCGAAACCATTACCCCACATACCACCGTTGAAACAGAAGAGGAAGAGGATAATAATCCACCACGCACCGTTGTCCCACATACCATCATTGCGGTTGTTACCACCAGTAGCAGCCGCAATATCAGCTAGACTATAGCCATTAGAATTATTGAACATAAAAATGTTCCTCCTTTAATAAGATGATTAAAGACCAAGCATCTCTTTAAAGGCGGCAAATTCTTTGTCGAAATCTATTCCCTATTGTTTAGCTAAGTTACGAGCAATTTGCTCAATATCTGCGGATCGACCATTCTTGGCTAGATTTAAAAGATTCTGACCCATTGGGGTCTCACCCATCTAGCTTTCTAGCAGATTCATAGCGAGTTGCTAAGGATTCTGTCCACTCCTAAGCATTTGGATAAGTTGCATTGGGTTCATAATTCATGTCTCCTTAAAACTTAAATTTCTCAGTCTACTGCGGCTGCGCCGGTGCGGGCTGAGATTCTGGCTCCTTTCCTAACATAGCTTGTTTTAATTGTGCTAATGTAGTCTCAAACTCTTCTCTAGTAACATACTGAGGAGAGCTGACGACTGGCTCATTCTTTAGCTCATAAACATTAAGACTAGCTGTGCCATCCATGTTTATTTGCTTAGTATAAATGCGTCTATTTGCTAAGTCGGGAAAATAAAATACAGAGCCATCGAAATCAATGCTAATGGCACGGGCCTCTTCAATAGAAGATACAGGCCGGCCTTTAATACCCATTTACGGCTAGGTCTGATCCACATATTGAATACCTGGTCTTGAATACATAGGTTGCTGTGGATAGTATGGATAATTAGTTGCCAAAACTTTTTACCTCCTAAAAAATATTTCCTTTGACCTTTCATTAGTATATGAAAATCGTCTATGGACGATTTTACATTTTTGCCAAAAATTTTGCCAATTTTTTTGAAAAAAAAATATAGGGAGCCTAATAGGCTCCCTTTTTCTTGTTATTTGCGCTTATTGACCTCAGACTCAATTAACTGAGTGAGATAAGTATTCAAGTCACCTGTAGCCTCGGTAATATATTCCTTAGCATCGTCACTTAGAATAGTCATAATAGCGTTCATTGTGCGGTTAAATGCTTCCTTCTGAGCTGCTTCATCGAAGCTTCCAGATTTCTTCAAGCTATCTACATAGGTTTGATTGGTTGCAATAACGCAATCAACAACAGTCTGATAAATCATATTAGTGTACTTCTGAGCAGTCTCATTATCGATCTTAGAGTTAATCTCATTGCGCTTAGCAGTCAAGTAGTCAACGAGATATTTAGTCAAAATACCGAGCAAAGGAATAACACATACCTGGATAATCTGAATCACAATTTCTGGCATAATAATTCCTCCTTATTGTATATAATATATCAAACAAAAGGAAGATTGATTATCTTTTTCTGTCCAAATCAAATCTTTCCTATAAGCGGAGCCGTAATGTAGATTCTGAGATTTCTGGACATTCTTTCGCGAGTCTAGTAATTGGTTCATTCTTGCGGAAACGCTGATATAGTTCCTCAAAATTCGAGGGGAGAGGTTTCCTTGGTCTACCAAACTAGACGCCATTAGACTTGGCGGCCGCGATTCCTTCAGCCTATCGTTGTTTAATATAGGTTCTCTCTTGTTCAGCCTAGAAGAATAATACCTATAAGACAAGATCAGAGATAAATGTACCCATAACGTCTTTACAATATGACGTGTCTAATAATGGCATATCTAATACTTTAATATCTACTTTCTTAGTCTTGGTAATTAAACCCATTGTTCTAGGATCTCTGAGTAATTACGGCCTAATCTATCAATGCTTTTAATAATAATCATATCATTTGGCTGAATCGTACTTACTAAATCCTAGTAGGCTGGACGATTGAAGTCCTTACCTGATTGTTTATCGACGAAGATATTATCTCTATCTACGCCTGCATCGGTTAATGCAATAATCTATCGGTCTAGATTTTGATCTCTTGATGAAACCCTTGCATATCCATATAACATCTTTATCACCTCATTATATAATGAAAATTTGGCAAAGCTGATTTAACAACTTTGCCAAATTTTTTGGTAAAATTATTCAGTACCCCGCCGCAACCAGAACCTTCTTCATGTTCTCCGCGAGATCAGGCGGAAGGCAATCCGCAGAATAAGTAATTTTATCTAATTCTGCGGTTGTAGTTGTCCGTCTTGCTAGAATTAAGAGGTGATTACAAAGAGTTGTGTGGTATAGTTTATGCGCAGTAGCCTTTTCGGCAATAGCTTTAAGTTCTACAGCGGTAAACATACGACATAACTTCTTATCTGCATGGTAGGGATATCCCTTGGCTCCTTGTTCAATTGCAGATAAAGCTGTCGTTAAGTTAATTTGATCTGTTTCTTCAAGGCTAAAATGTTCTATGCCTTCTGTTGTTTCTACGTCCATGCCAGCGACGATAGTTTGATTGCAAATTTCTGAGAGACTAGATAGTTTTTCTGTTTGGATTTCTTCGAATGGACGATTATCTGACTCTTCTCCAATAGTGTACTCGCCGTTGTAAGCTTCGGCCTTGGCGATTTCCTCATTGACTTCGCTCCAGCCAAGTGTGACAGCGGAGAAAACCTGCTCAATCTGCGGCTCATCCTCTGTGCCGTGGTTAATCTCCGTGCAAAGTTGATATTTGATGAGTTTCATGGTGCCCCTCCTTAATCTGTGGTTTTGGTGTATTTGAGTATTACATGACAATTACCTCCTGCCGCCGTTGTGCCGCACGCAAGTGTGATTTTTGTACTATTAACGTCAGCAACGTAATAGCTCCATGGGTCTGACAAATCATTGTTGGAAATGCTAGGCATTGGCATAGCGCCACGCAGTCCTTGGTAAAATATGCAATCTCGCATATTTGCAACTCCGTGCTCTACCTATTTATTGTCCGCGATCTGTCCACAATCAACGATTTTATAATATACCGGTCTTTCCCAGAACCGCTGCGTAGTGCGGTACTCTACGCCTAACTTCATGGGTGGGTTGACCCATTCCCAAGGGAAAATGGTTGAACCATAAATTGTTCTTACGCAAAGGCATCCATGCCTAGAATCGTCAGTTATATTTATGGATTCTTGATAGCATACGGCACCATTGCCCCAAACTCTAATTAAAGTGGCATCCATAGATTGACCGATTGTGGAGGGTAATGTCCCTTGAGGCGGTGTACTTCTCTCCCAACGATACCACCCGTTCGTTTTTACCTAATCAAGATTATCTTCCGGGGTAAGTCGTTTGCCTATGTCTCCCAACCCAAATCCATCCGGTGCCGCTCCAATGTTGCCTCTCGCCCGAGCTTTCTACTCATCGGCTAGGGTCTGCGGCGTGTAAAGTACTGTATCAGAAGTATGATTATCTACATATTGCTTAGTTGCTGCTTCTAAATTTTTCGCGGGATCGCCACTTAAAACTAAAGGCCCAGTCATTGTCCCACCAGAAAGAGAAAGTGCCCCAATAGATTCTGGTGTAATAGGATCCGCTCCATTCTTACTATGCGTAGAAGCATGGAATTTAGCAGACTCATAGGAAGTTGTTATTACGCCAGTACCAGATTTAAAAGTAATGGTAGCAGGAACTTCTGCGATTGGAGGACGAGTAGCATAGAAACGAATAGCACCATCGGTTAATTCACTCTTATAAAAGATACCTTCGTCATTGCTAATATTTACTATTGCATCACTTGTTGTTTTTAATCCATTGATTGCAACTTCTGCCGTCCAGTAACCAGTAAGGTCGTCTACCTTGTGATAAGTCCAATTATTATAATAATCGGCAAATGTAGGAATACCAGTAAGATTATTGGTTTTTCCCTCAAGGTATTGCATCAGCTGTACGAGGTCTGATACGGAAATTTCATTATTACCAGTAACCTTTGCACACTATGAATCAGCATCCGTTAGTGTTATAGTACCACCTAAGTGTTCGTTTATTCGATTTCTATCATTCTATGTAATTTTACCATCGCCATCTATATCGCCGCGCATTCGACCTTTAGGAATAGTAAAAGCTAGAAATGAACTACTCTATTGACCTTGTAAAATACATTTTAAACTCACTTTAATTCTCCTTTCATCTTCTAAAAAGTACACTTAACTGGGCTTTGGTCAATCATAAATAATTTTCTTAGCTTGTTTTTTATGTATATCTGAAAAGGTAAGATACCTACTTGAAGGGAAAAGGGTTTCTATACCTTTTTCCCAATTTTTTATTATCTAGTTTCTGGGAGTATTTTTCCCATAAAAAAGTGTACTTTTTCTCGGAAAATCTTTTGGCATTTTTAAAAGAGCTAGATATGAAGGAGGTTATAATCTTGCCTAAGTGTATTTTAGCTGAGCAAGGCGGAAAAGGTAGAGGAAGCGGCATCGTTCTTATGAAGATCGAAGTCACCACTAAGCCTACTAAGACCAGCTATCTTGCAGGCGACAGCTTCAATAGCGCCGGTATGGTCGTTACTGCATCTTATGGTACTGGGCAAGCGGTTCTAGCAACCGCAGAAGTTAGTGGATATTCTGTATCCCCTAGCGTCTTAACTGATGGTACTAATTCCGTAACCATCACTTACTCTGAGGGCGGAGAAACTTGCACTACGACTCTAGCAGTCACAGTCACGCATAGGCTCTCCACGATTGCTGTAACTACTAAACCCAATAAGTTGACTTATGAGTATGGAGATACTCTTGTTACCACGGGAATGGTAGTAACAGCTAGTTATTCCGATTCTCAAACTAAAACTGTAACTGGCTACTCTTGTTCTCCAACAACTTTTTCAACTATTGGAAATCAAGTAGTTACAGTTAGCTACACAGAAAATGGAGTTACTCAAACTACGACTTTTAATGTCACAGTCAATCGTAAGTCTGTAGCTAAACCTACGTGGAAAAGTAATCTTACATATACTGGAAGCGCGCAATCGGTTAGTAGCGCCAGCTACTGGAATAACTACAACACCAGTTACATGACTATTGGCGGTACAACATCTGCAACTAATGCTGGCACTTATATTGCTACCTTTACACCAAGAAGCAATTATCGCTGGGCGGACGGAACGACCACCGCGATCAATGTCAACTGGACAATCAACAAAGCAACAGGCAGTTTGAGTGTAAGCCCAACAACAGTAGCTATTAATGGTAATAACTATAGTTCCGGCGTAGCTGTTACTATTACTCGCGCGGGCGATGGTGCTATTAGCTATAGTCCTACCAGTATTTCCGGTTTGACCTTATCTCTTAATGGCAATACTCTTACTATTAAGGGTAATGGATCTACTCCAGTTTCTGCTACTACTATTACGATTAAAGTCGCTGCTGGTACTAACTATACTGCGCCTTCTAATAAGACAATTATTGTTAGCGCAGAATATTGGTCTTGGGGCGCTGATGGTGGTACTGTTGATGCAGCATGGTTTGCCGGATTAAAGAACTATCTTGCTTCTCATACTGGCGCCTCTATTAAAACTAGTAATGGTGGTGCTATTCTTGGCACAACTAAATCTGTAACGCTTTCGAGCGCAGTTTTAGGTACTACTACTCACTTAATTAGAGTTATCGGCGTAGATCAAGATGCTAATAATACAGTTACGTTCCAGACTAAGAACTGCTTATCCCAGTATACCACTTTCGGTAGTAACGCAGTTTGGATTGGTTCTACTGCTAGAAGTCTATGTCAAAACTATTATAACGCTTTTCCCGGTAAAGCCTCTATTAAGACTATTAAAAAAGGCACTTGTCCATCTACTAATAGTTCTCGTAATGACGATGTAACTTATAATGATGAAACAGTATTCTTGCTTTCAGAAAGAGAATTTGGTCTTGATTCTTATTCTCCATTATCTGTTGCTAATAGCTCTACTAGTAAAGCAGAATGTACCCAAGGCAAGAACTTTGCGTATAGTTATTATACTAGCAATGCTACGCGTGTCATGTATTTAGGAGATACATCCACGAGCAGTTACGGTTATCCATGGGAACGCTCGCGCTGCTACGGCGACTCGGGCTACGTGTGCGTTGTCGGCTACGGCGGGGGCGCGGACTACGGCGGCTACGGCGGCAGCGGTGGCCTCGCGCCGGCTTTCGTCATTGGTAATTAAAAACTTTCAAAAGTGGGACAGTATAGATTAAAATGTTAGCCAGTTTTCTCATATAAATAATGAGAAAGGAAGGCGTTAATTTTGTCCGTAAAAACAAAAGATCGACATAAATCCAAGCGTGAATATCTCCAGAAGTCACGCGAACTGGTAAATTACATTTTAGTCTTAACTCGTCCTAGAGAGTTTGACGAATCTGGAAAACAAGTCAAAAAGCCCGGATTGCTTGGAGAGGGACAACCTTTCCAAGCGTTCGGGTTAGATATTATTAAATGCGGAAAAGGCATACATGCCGCCTGCTATCAAGCTAGTGAAATCTACTTGAATAGTTAGGAAACTCTAATTGCACGAAAGAAATATTGGAATTAGGCTATCGCTTATTGTGATAGTATCTTTCGTCAAATCGATCTCTGTATCTTCGAATACGCATAGACCAATCAGAAGAAACGACGCTCTTTTGAGCATCTTGCTCGTTTAACAAAAGCTATGAAAGAAACTTTATAGGATAGAGTTAATAGAGATTATTTAATCTACGAGCATTCCTACTAGAAGCCAAAGAGTTATAGAAGAGGTCGGTAATGATTTTACAAGATGTCAAGTTCTGTATTTTTCGCTCGCGCAACTACAACAACTCGAACAACGTGTGCAATGTCAACAACAACGGGAACGCGAACAACAACAACTACAACAACAGCAATGGCCTCGCGCCGGATTAGATGGAGCTATCACGTTGCAAGTCAAGCTGCGAAGCAGCGCAGACGAGCAACACCTAGAATAGTACCCCAGAATATATTATTGTCCATCTAATTATGGTTTATTCTGGATGCATTGGTTCACTCTTGTGGACTAAGAAGGAGAAGGAATAGAACATATTATTAAATAGTATATTATAGGTAGATGCCTTTTCATCTAAGGAGAACTTGACTATTTCGTCCCTGCGACGGATAAATGAATACGATTCCAGATGCGGAACTCGCGAAGTGACCGCTATTACTGTATGATAAGGAGAAAGAAGTTGAGTTAGTAGTAGACATCTTTCGAGCGTTTTTGTAGTTTTGACGCATTATATGATTCCTCTTATCGAGTTTGTCGAAATGTTCGATGGAAAGATAGTACAATCAATTTTGAAGAGAATAGAATTGAAACAATCTTACAAACAGAAGCTGATTTGCGAGCTTGTGAATACAAGTAGCTTGTGTTTAGTTGTTTCTCAATCATTGAACGAGGCAAGCCACGAGATATAAGAGCGTGTCATATCAACGACAGACTGGTACAAAATGCTCTATGTGAATAGAGCTTATTGCCAGAATTAACTCCTAAGTTTATTTATGATAACTGTGCAACACTTAAAAATAGAGGTATAGATTTTGCTTTAACAAGAGCAAAGAAACATTTATAGATGGCTCATAGAGAATACGGGTTAGGAAATGATTTCTTTGCTTTACGAATTGATATTCGTAAATACTTTGATTCTATCAACCATGAGGCTCTTAAAGAAATTGCTAAGCGCGTTATTAAAGACCCTCAAATTTATGAATTATGCTCATACTTAATTGATACATTTTCTTTTAAACTAACAAAAGATAAGCATCCAATACCGGGCAAATAGTATTATATTGCTAAAGGCAAAAAATATATACCTGCGGATATCCAGTCTTTTCGGCCGCATCACCAATATTATGAGTGTGAAGCTAAAAGTCTTGGATTAGGAAGTCAGACATCACAGTTGTTTGCATTGCTAACTTTGAACGAAGTTGACCATTTCATTAAAGAAGAATTACATATTAAGTATTATGGACGCTACATGGATGATTCTTATCTTCTATGTGACGATAGTAAATACTTAGCAGAATGTAAAGCTAAGATAGAGAAGAAATTAAAAGATATAGGTCTTACTCTTAACTAGAAGAAAACCACTATCTCGCGCATTACCCCTATCGCACCTAAAGATAAGGTTCATGGCACTCCATTTAAGTATCTTAAATGGAATTTCTATCTAACTACTACAAATCATGTAATCTAGATACCTTTTAAGAAAAAGATTGTGCATTAGCGCAGAAAATTGCGTAAAATGGCTGCTTTATGGCAACAAGGTAAAATTCCTACTGAAGAAATTCAGAAATCTTATCAAGGTTGGAGAGCACATATCGCTAAAGGATCTAGCTTCTATATTATCCAAGATATGGATAATTATTTTCGTTCACTATTCAAAGGAGTTGAAATAAAGTAATGTATGTATTATTAAATCGCGGGAATATTGTAGTTGATATTCTCGACAATCTTCGTTACATTAAACTGCAATCTTCTAATGGTATTGTCGTTGCCTGTTCAGAAGAAGAAGGCACTGGGGTTATTGGCTCTGATTGCGACACTCATTATGTCTTAATTCAAGCTGATACAATCAACTCTCCTAACGCAGTTCGCGTTATCGAGGTTGAAGAAATTCCATCCACTGTTACGCCTAATCTATATAAGTTCGATAATGAAACTCAGAGTTTTGTTTATCGCTATAGTTTAGATGAAGCTAAAGAGCTTAAGCAAGAAAAGAATAAGCTACTTTTCGCAGAGTATCTTGCTTCTCATCCATTAACATGGACAGATGGAAAAGAATATGGAATTACAATGGAGGATCAATCTGAGATTAGTCTTAACTTAAGTCAATATCAGATCGCCGTTCAGGCAGGTATTGAATCTCCAACTCTGGAATGGCACGCTCGACACGAAGAGTGCTAGCCTTGGACATTAGAAAATCTTGTTGCATTGTCTATATCCATCTCTGCGGCTGTATATCCAATATATCGTCAAATGCAGTAGTATAAAATCTCTATTTATGGAGCAGCTTCTTTAGAGGAGCTAGAACAGGTAGAGCTTGATTATGCAGACCAAACTAAATAAGTTTCTTACCTTATTCACTGTTGGAGGTTCTCTCTATTTTATTATAGAGTTCTTGTTTAAGACCTTCATTAGTGATGGTATGATACATTGGTCAATGTTTCTCCTAGGCGGACTTTGTTTCGTTCTTATTGGAGAAATAAACGAGGTTATACCTTGGGAAATGTCTATCATTAAACAAGGGGCTATTGGAGCCGCAATAGTTACCTCACTTGAATTTGTATTCGGCGTAATTTTGAATCTAGTCCTAAAGCTAGGAATTTGGGACTATTCAAACTTACCTTTCAATATATTGGGGCAGGTTTGTCTTCCTTTCTCACTCGCATGGTTCGGATTAGCTCTTATAGCTATCTTTCTCGACGACTATCTTCGTTGGAAATGGTTTGGCGAGGAAATTCCGCACTACCATCTTAAAGACAAAATTTGCCATTAAAACAAAAAATAGGGGAGAACCTTAATTAAAAGGTTCTCCCCTATTTTTTTTATTTATTTTACGTCGATAATGACGATTTCAATATCTCCCTCAATGGCCTTGCTAGCCGTGAAGGTAATACCAGATCCAACAGTTGCCTGTGCATCATCAATCTTGTTATAGTCATCATGATTACTAATCCACGAGATGATTGGAGGCACATTGCCATTCTTACCACACTTCAAATTAGTATTGCTATAAGAATAGGTATAAGTATCTCCAGAATGTACCCAGTTGGCTTGAGCAAGAGTGACTGTATAAGAGACGGTAGTTACTTCATCCATCTTATTGTCTGTCTCGCTCTTACTATACACATCTAAGTTAGCTCTCGCGGCCGCCGCGGTTGTAGCACCGGTACCACCAGCTTTAATAGGTAGAGTACCGAACTTTGGAACACCAGAAACCTCTGCGAATAATGCTCCAGTACCTAACAGACCAGAGACACCATCAGTAGAATTTCCAGTTACAATAGCACCTTCCTCGATAGACACCATCTTAACTGCATCAGTACCATTACCGAGCAGTAAAGCATTAACTGTTAAAGTTTTCTGTCCAGTACCACCCTGCGCAACAGTAGCAGTCATATTAGTAAGAAAGATGTCATCAATGTCAATCTCTTTGGTGTCTTTCTTCAAAATAGAAGCCGCATATGCATTAACTTGAACACGTCCACCAGCAGTATTAGAAATATCAATGAACAAATTGCCTGTATTCTCGCAGAAATAGGCGTATCCCTCATGCATGGGGATTTGAGTGAGAAGCTCTTCCTCGCCTCTATAAATCTTAAATAAAGCCATTATTAAATCCTCCCTTTAATCAAGGCTTTTCTATAAGGTCTTGGAAAGATCCCCATGAAACAAGGCTCTATACCTAATCTTTAGAATAAGCCGTTTTTGATGTATCTCCATCGCCGCCAATCAGCGAGTTAATATAATTGATTGAGTAAGTCTTATTGTCAACATTTTCCTTATAAGACTGTTCGATTAAACTAGAAACACCGCCAGTTAATTGTGCTCTATCCCACTCACCAGTATTAGTCTTATAATACCAATAAGATACGTCTCCACCATTATCAAGCAAGGCCCAAGTAATAGCAAAGATTTTATGAGAATCAATAGTACCAGAATAGTGTTCCTGAATATAAGTGACACCGTTGGCTAAACTAGCAGCAAACTCCACAGTTTCAGTTAAATGATATTCAGCCTCAATATTAAGAGCATCACCAACCGGGCCTTTAATACTTTTCTCACTAGCTTTCCATCCATTAGCGGTTAAAGTATACAAAACGCCAGTCTCGCTATTAAGATAAATATCTCCGATTCTCGCGCCATCAATAGTCGTGGTTGCTCCATCAGCAATAATTTCAAGACCTGCAAATAGCTTACTACCAGTTGGAATCTTGAAAGTAAAGGTTACTGTATCTTTGCTAGTAATAGCAGAAGTGACAGATCCTTGCTCTGTTGAACCAACAAAAGTAGAAGAAACCGCGGGCTTCGGAGCCTATGGGAGCTTAAATTCAAGCTACCATTCGGTACCTTCCGCGTTTGTTAGTGTCCTTTCAACTAGCGGGACCGCAGGTTTAAATCCCTCATTGCCTTCGATATAAGGAGCTATAGCACTAGCTTTGATCACTGGTAGTGGTTGCTAAATACTTGCTTGATATTCAAAGACACAAGTAGTATCATCTGTCTTACTAGTTACTTTATAAATGAAACCAGTGGCTTCATTGATATAGTAATCTCCAACTCCATAATTGGCGAAAAGTGGATCGGTAAGAGTGTATGTTTTACCGGTTTTTTGTCCTAATAAACTACCATAATAGAATTTAACCGCACGAGGCAAGTCAAAATGTAACTTAGGCGCATTAACTGTTCCAACATTAGTTACTTTGGGTTCAAAGTCTGGCGCTCTAGTAACTGTCTCTGGTGCAGCCATTACTTGACTACGGGGCAGAGAAAATGTCAAAATAGGATGCTCGTGGAGAGTATCTTCTTTACTATAACCAAAACTCACGGTTGGCTCAGCATCAGCATTTAATACTTCGTGAAGAATATTACTATCTAAAAATTCCTGAGCTACAGGTAATTGGAATTTAAGTACAGGCCGGTTAATATCAGTTAAATCAAGTCTGACCTTTGGTTCTTCCCCAACACCAATCACATCAACTGTAACCTAATCAATTACTTGAGATTGCGGAATATTAAAATGCACAGTTGGGTGGTCAATATCATCATCGTTATACACAACACTTGGCTTTTCATCCGCATTTAGAATAGTTGCTTCTTGCGGCATTGATAATACCTACGCTCTTGGTAACTTAAATTGAATAACTGGCATATCTTGATTAGATAAATCAGTTTCAACATCTGGTTGCTCATTCGCATGAAGCACGATTGCGGGTTTTGTAATACTAATCTTTGGAGTATTACCAGTACAAGAAGAAATGAGCTTATAACTAAGGCCACTACCCTCTCCCGCAGATTCATCATATACTTTCTACCATAAAGTAGAATTTAAGTTTTGTTTATTTCCCGCTTTTAAGTCATAATTCATGCGGGTCATGTATGTAGCATCAGATGGCAAGCCATAAGATACCATAACAAATTCGCCCACAGAGATAGGAGATGCCCATCCTTTATCTAAGTCAACTTGCGCTCCATCAGGACCGTAATAAGACTCAAATATCTTTTTAATCTCGAAGCTCTGTCCAGCAGGACCTCCGTAGAAAGATTGCATGTCTATACCTCCTTATCCCTAGAGTGGATCGTAAATAAAGTCTACAATTACGTTATCTAACTCACCAATAACAGTTTTATCTTCTTTGTAAACTCCGTTTAGACCTTGATTTAAAATTGCACTACCCTTTTGAAATGCAGCAATGTAAGTCTCATTAGCTTCATTATATCCATTCCAATAGGTTTTATAAGCATCAGAAGTTGGATCAGTAGGCTCTTCTCCTAATGCAGCGATAGCAGCTTCAAGAGTCACCTTAGCCTCTTTGATAATCTTCTCGCCTTCTTGTTTTTTACTTTCTGATTCTTTCTCGTCTTTGATATAAACTGTAGGACGAACGAACTTCATACTTGTAATAACAATATCTTCATCAAGCTCATAAATACCAGTGCGGCCGATCATGATAGTCTTACTAGCATTCATGACAACTTGCGCTCCTGGTGGAGCCTGAATACCAACTTTGGTAAACTATTTGGCACTAGAAGCACTTACAATGTCATTGTAAATATCAATTCCAGAAGAAATATAATGTTTTCCATCGCCAGTGCTACTTGTATCTACTACACGATAGTAGATTTGTCCAATAGCAGACATCGCCCTCTCCTCCTTATACTCGTGTTAAAACTTCTGTCGCAGTAATACTCATAGTGCCATTATAAGTGAGAGGTAAAGAATATTGGGTAATCTAATAGTTACCATAGATATTGCTATCTTTATCTTCAACCCTAATTATATTATTAGGCTCTATATAATATTTCGGCAAACAGGTTAAAGAAATAGTAGTATTATAACATAAGTTCTAATACATCATTTCTCGGATTTGGTCAAAGCAACTAGTTCCAGTAGTGCTTATTGAGAACATATCATAGTATTCATTAGTTAGAATAAAGAATCTCTAACCAATTTCTTGATATTTAACAATTAAGTCCTAATCTAATCCTTCAATAAATACAACATCAGGAACTTCGCTATTATATACGGTTTTTATGTCATTATTATTAACGACTTTAGTCCTACGGCCAATATTCTTAATAGAATACTTACCGAGGGCAGAACTAGTATCTATAAAATCTAGCCAGAAGTTAATAGAACCTGGATCATTAAACACGTCAGGATTCCAATGATTTGTGGCATCCCAGTTCTTGTTCATTGGGTTATATAGATTACGCCACTCTGCAATTAACTCTGAATCATAGTAATTATCATAAACACTATTAGACACCTAAGCATTAAGAGCACGACGATATAGCTCTTCTCTCCATTCATCGCATGGAGTACCTACTAAGGTGACTGTATAGTCATCTACACTATAATCATCAAGAGTATTAAAATCATAGCGAACAATAAGATTAGATTTTTTATCCTTTACTTCCCACATATTCTACATAGCTAGATCAATGTCTGGTTTATCATCAATAGCAAGATGATAACGGATAGATACCTCTACGCCGGTTGAAGTCTTACGCTTGCCCCAAACATAAAAGTCATTCTTCACATTATCATACTTAGGATTGCGGGTAATCGCAGTTGTCGTATCAAGATCGGTAAGCGAGTATAAAAACTTTGCATTATTATACGAACGTACATAATCTTCTGGGCTTAACTCTAATAACGGACTACCGGTATTGAGATAGTTCTTAATCTCTTGGAATACAAACTTACCATCTATATTATAGAAATATTCATAATTACCGAGAGTGCTAACAATCTTGTCTAATAAAGTTACTACCGTATCTCCCGCATTTAATACCAGCTCTCCGGGATAAGTAAAATCGGTATATTTATATCCAGCATCTTGTCCATAACTAAACATATGCGGATAATCTTCTTGCGCTTCAAAGCTTAAACTCTAGTAGTCATTGGAGAAATATACTGGCTTATCTCCCATATATCTTACTAACATCTTAATCTCTTCATCAATATCAGTAATGATAATATTCTCAATAGCTTCTCCACCCCAGTGATTTACCGCTTCATAAATAATTTGGAAGATAGTAGGATATTGAATCTCTACGTCTCCATTATCAAGCTAAACAAGACTTTCATTGAAGGTTATTGATGCTGGTAAGGTACCACCTGCGGTTCCGTCTAATAGACACATCTTATCTTTACCAGTGATAGAAATATTCCAACCACTAGTAGAGCGACTAATATTAGCAGAGGATAAAACAAACAAGCCGCAAGGAAACCAAATAATATCTCCATAGTTCTTATAAGACTTTAATGGATTATCATAACCGATTAAAACTTTAATCTTCTTGTTAATAGAAATCTCATTATCAATATTCTCAAGATTACTATTATCAATAGAAGCAAGCATAGTAAGGTTAATGGTTCTTCTAATCGCGGAAGAACCATTAACGCTCAAGTTACCACTAGTGATAGAACCCTAAATCTCTTTAATGGGTTCTTCATCCTTAAAAGAAAGGAGGATAATCTTTGCATACTATACTCGCATATGCAATTTATCTAACTAAGTTAGAAAATCCATGTCATTAAGATACTCAAACATGAATATTAACTCCTTTCTTTGCTATACTTCATCGTTGTTTGCGCGGTTAAACACTTGTAGTTAATAACCGCAAATTGAGGTTTCTATAAAGCAATATACTTAATCATACCATCCATCGGGCTAAGAGTATATCGGCCCGTTGGACCAAGCATGACTGAATGTTTATCGCTACCATCTTTCTTTTGACCAATATATAAGATAGTCTGTGGGTCTGCTTCAATGTCGAAGGAAGTAATATCAGAGAAAGAATAATAAATAATTCCATTCGTCCATTTACCATCTTCATCTTGCTCAAATCCACCTTGAATATTATAAATAAACTCTACTTGCTTGCGAGTTTCTTCTTCTATAATATCGTATAGGTTGACAGTCTTATAGACATTATAATTCGTATTATCTACTAAGATACGACCTAGCTTATCTTCCTCCACCGTTGAATCGCTATAGATACGATATGGAGTCTCGCCAGGCCCATAGTAATACTTATAGTTCTTTAAAACTTTATCAGTTCCACTAAAGATGCCAGAAATCTAACCCCAAATACGGGAAATATCAATAGATTCTACTTCGCCAACTTCATCGTTTCTTTCTCTTGTTAAAGAACAGACATAATTCACAATAATAGGATATTTAACAGATTTCATACTTAAAGAGCTAACACCCTCTCTGACGCTATATAACCTATTTGGCGCAACTATAATATCTGTTCCATTAACAGTAAGTTTAACCGCAGAAGATGGAGCATTACAGGCGGCTTCTTTTAGAGCCGCCCAACGAGTGAGTTCAGCCTCTGTCTCTTTAGTATCTTCTCCAGCTTGCTCTTGTTCAGCTTTCTTTGCTTCTAACTCGTAAATCTTACCATCAAAGTCAATAGTTGGATATCTCTCAATCCAGAAGGAGTCGACATTAATAAGAGACAACTTATATCGACCATCACCAACCGCAATCTCTTCCTATTGCTTAATTAAAGCATAGATATCATTCCCGTCAGGACATTCTGAATAAATACCACTAATTTGACCAAATGCAGATTGCTTTTCAGTAGATACTTCATTAGTGAAAACTCCAATATCGGTAATGCCAATCTCATTAAGATTTTCGAGCGTATTCTCTAGAACCTCATAAGCAGTAGCAGAGAACTCAAAAATCATGCGTCCTAGAGATGCATTAGGCGTCATTGATACATTCATTAAACCAATAATAATATTTCCCTCAGTAGGAGATTTATAGAGTTTATAGGTAAAGTCATTAAGGAACTATTCCGCTTTCTCTCTAAACTTGCGCTCTATAAAGATATTATCATCAGTAATATTAGTATCAATAGCAAGATAAGAAGGAATAACAGTCTCTCCCCTTGTCGCTGTAGATACACTAAACTTATCTTTAGGGATTACTAATTCATTATTATAATAATAACCATCTGCTCCTAAAGTAAAGAAAGTCTAGTCTTCATCCATCTAAAAGCTAATTAAACCACTAATTGGAAACTCGGCATAATAAGCATAACCGTTCTTCGCTAAATGCGGGAATTGGTCTCCGAGGGTATCTTGCTTGCTTGCTAGTACCGTATGCTTAAAACTACTGAGCTTTTGGTTATATTTTAAGCGCAACTGCACTCCATCTCTATAGAGATAAGAGTATTCAAAATTAACACTTCTCGCTGGAATAGGAGAGCCATTTTCCTGTAAAGGTGCGCTCCGCAATCCTTGAGAGTTTTGATACTAGAAAGCATACTTATATTTAACGCCACTCTCGATAATAAAATCTGTATAAATTAGGTTATCATTAAGAGTTTCTTCAAAATAATTAAAATATTTTAAGTCCTCATATACTTGATAATTACTTTCTTCAGATGCGCGAGTAAGTACATAGCATCCAGTTAATGGATTTTTTGCAGTTAAATAAACTCGCATACAACCATTTTCACGACAATAGACATCTGTATCATTTACCCGCATTGTCACGCCTTCTAATGCCTCCAAATATACTTTAACAACTTGGAAGTCATAGGATACTTTTGCTTTATATCCATTGCGCGTTGCAATAGAGAAATAAACTTTATAAGACTCGTTATTTGTTAACATAGTCTTAAATCGGTAAGAATTATTCTTACCACTAACTGCTTGAATCCAGTCTGATGACTCGATTAATTCTGTTCCAGTTTCATCATATAAATCAAACTTATATTTCTCTAATGGTTCCTCAGAAGCATTATCAATATAATCTCCTACGAACAACGGCGTTAAACTAGCTTCTGTCTACTTACTAGTAATAACATCTGTTCTTAAAGCACCGGCATTCTCGATATAAATTTCTGGTTGCGCGATAGCTTTAATAACCATGACTGTAGACCACTCAGAAAAAGTTTGATTGTTAATCTATTCTTTCTTCCATGCGGCAAAAGAACTTAAATCAGTAGGAAAATTAGTAGACCCAAAGCGTAGCTGAATCTTATAACATACGCCCGGTGACCAAGATTTCCGCAAGTCCGCGGCCAAGATTTTAATTCCATAAGGGCTGGACTCTTTAGTCAAATCCACATTTTTATAGATAATATTATCTGGGTATTTCGAAGTATTTACAATGCTAGAATTTGAGCGCTATTCAACTACTCGAATTTGAATATGTTTAATAGTCTCGGCACTTGTCACCTTCTATAGAGTATATTTGATTTCATAGCCCGGCGTAGTGGCTAAAAATGCAGGCTATGTACTCTATAAAGTAGGCGGATAAATACTAATTGGCATATTCCGCGCCTCCTTTTTCTCTAACTCTATATATTATAAAAATTGCTTTGGTTAAGATAATTAAATCCGTCCAAGCAAAAAGAAAAGAGGAAGAGACTTAAACCTCTTCCTCTATCATAAACTCAAGAGCTTCTGCGATACCAACAGAGATATTCAAGTTCTCAATATCTGACATTTTAACTTTAACAATAGGAACATCAACTTCTGTTTCCGCAATCGCAGTTAACTCCTAATTAACTGTATCTATTTGCTATTCAGGAATACTGTATCCACCCTCGACTTCTACTCCATAAGTTGCTGCAACTGATTGACGAGCAAAATCAATATCTTCAACAATAGGAGTCAAAAGTTTAATATTTCTAACAATAGCAAATGATACCTTCGCGGGAAGCTTGGTTTCCAGATCGGAAGCCAAGCTTGTTAACCCACAGTACATCGTGACAATATCTTTATTTAACATGGTTATCTCCTTTAGTTCATGCATTAACCGCAGTCTATAATGCAATAAATACGCTAGCAGTAATAAGTGTACCGGTAGTTCTATCTGTGTGCGCTATCACTTGGCTTACGCCAAGTGCTCTGGCTAAAATATTATATTTAGCGGCTGTTACTAATTCATCAGAGCTAACCTCCGCGTCACTATAATTAGCTTCGCCAGATTGATTTTCCCAATTTTTTCGCTATTTCACTCTAGCAACTAAGGTATTCCACTTATTAGCTGAAAGCCCACCAGACACCTAAATACTTTTATCAGTAGCTACGCCACTACCCCATGAAAACTCAGCTGGCTTTGTATAAAATACTAAAGTATCAGATGCAGAGCCTAAATTTTTGCTGCTTGCGGAGCTATATGTTGTTCTTGGGCCCGATTCACTCCAATCGCTCCACTCTCCATACTTAGTAGTAGTATTTCCTTTATCATCTTTTCCTGTCGTTTTAGTACGAGTTCGAGTGCGTGTATAAACTTCTTTTTTTTGTTTTGCACTTCTTGTTGCTGAGAGCCTTCCTGTGACACTACCTCTCGATCCTGCTGTCATTCCACCAATGGTAATGGTTCCAGTCTTAACAGAACTAGAACCACCATTGCCACCACTAAAACTCCAATGCCAAGTAGTAGTACAACCAGCAACATCATAAACTACCTAAGTGACAGTTTTCTACTAAACTTGTCTAGTATCAGTACTTGTTATAGTAGACCATCCAGAACTATGTTCAGATTCATTGGCAGGGATATACCACCCACTTCCATCATAACTAATTCGCACACTAGAACGACTTGCACTGACAAAAGTAAGAGAAGCACTCGGCATTATTTATCCCTCCTTAAGCAAATCTTGCATAAATACCAGACTGATTAGCTGCTGGCACTGTGCAAGTAAGTCTATTACCATTTAAAATAATATAATTCGCGGCACGTAGAGCTACGTTACCATTGCCATATGTCGCTTGAATAATAACACTTCCATTACCGCCAGTTGCCTACAATCCAAAGTTATAAGTTTGATAATTGCCTCCCCCATCAGGGTCTTTTGCTTCTCCTTTAACCAATCCAATATCTCCGTAAATAGTATGAATACTAATTCCATTTGGATCATTTGATTTCAATTCTGTGCGGCCATCGCTAGATTTTAAAGAGCTATCACTAATAGTCCATCCTCCAATAGTGCCACCATCACAGTTAAGGTTATCACAAACGATTTGACCACTAGAATATAGATAAGTGCTTCCGCCTCGTAGAGAATTACTACTAATAGTCCATCCACCGATCTCACCATTATCACATTCAAGGCTATCTGCGGTAATGTTACCACGCACTTCTGCGTTCTTACAAGAGAGTTTTCCGCCATTAGTAACATAGAAGTAGGTACCACTATTGCTAAAATCTGGAGTATCACCTGGATTACCGGTATTTGCACCAGACCAAAATACATAAGAACCAGAGCTAGCCATACCAATTTTATTGTTATTGCTAGAAAGAGATTTACTCTTAAGAATCCATCCGCCAATATTACCTTGCTTAGCGTAGAGAGAACCTTTTTTAGAAACTGCAAAATAGCTATCTCTTGCAGAAGTTGAACTGGTAGCACCAGCCCAAATAGCAAACTCTTCATCCTTATCACTATTTAGTTCTACTCTTGTTGCTCCACTTCCACTATATAACTTATTTTTCTCGATAGTCCAACCATCATTGCTATTTCTACTAGTACAACCAATCTTACCAGACTAAGCAAAAATCTAACCTTCAATAGTCGCAGAGGTTGCTTTTAAAGTACCATTATATGTAACTTCAAAAATTCCTCCACCTATCTTGATCGCGGTAGTATTATTGCCAGGATTAAGATCGGCAAAATTGATAGTCATACCAGTGGAATTATTTCCTCCACCGCCGCCTTTAATAGAACCAGACTTACCGTTAATTTTAATGCGGCCGCCTCCACTAGACGCTCCGAAGAACGCGGTACCATCTTCCATTAAACCGAAAGTATTAACGCCCTCCTGATAGCCATATAAACCCACTTTGTCTTGGCCACTATCTTTACCCATGACTACACCAGTAAATTTATTTTGGCTATCTTTTGTTCCTGCACCAACCTATGGAGCGAATACATATTCTCCATCGCCAGTATCAAGAGCAGTTCCATCCCAGCCATTAATAGCTTCATTACCATAAGTGTCGAGATACATGATAATTGGATGAATTAATCTATCATTACTATTTGGAATAGCAAGATTTAATACACCGATATTGCTCTAATCATTATCCTTAATATTCTCAAAGATAAAGCTAGAAGCTGGTTCTAAATACTTTTTACCATTGTCTGTTTTAATAGTAAGAATATTGGTGTTTAATGAGGTAATGTTATCATTATAAGCTACGTCATTATAATAGAAGTTAATATCGTTACTATAAAACGATGGAGCCAGACCGGAAGAATTATACTTGATATAAGACGGAATAGTATTAATATCAATAGCACTCGCTAATGTAGAGCCAACGATAACATCAAGAGGATAAGAAGCGTAGATATCAACCGAGCTATTATTGTCTTTAATAGTAACTTGAACTCTCACATAGAAAGCCAATTTTACATTAGGGGTATCCGCGGAAATCGTAGGTATACCACGCACTAGGACTCGATCAACGGAATCAGTAACCATTTCTTTGTTCTCTACTGTGACATTTGTTCCTTGCCATTTATATGTAATAGAATACTTACTATTACCGTTAATCAATTCTCCATCTTTATAAACATAACAACGAACCCTAATATCATTAGTCCATCCATTATTATATCTTAAAGGCTGTAATCCACTTAACTTTACGCCGTCTGAATTACATGGACGAATCGCGGTAATATAGGTAGTACCATTAGTTCCCTAGTCGCCATCTTTCAAACAAAGAATCTCTTTATTAAATAGATAAATAGATTCTGTAATCGTTCTTATTTTTACAATAACTGTATTATTACTGAAATTAACTCTATACTTCTATTTAATATTGTAGTGTAAAATATTATATTTGTCAACCCAAATATTCTCAAGCATGGAGTTGTCCGGACTATAAGCAAGCTCTTTAGAGGTAGGGATCTCGTACTCTTTATTATTCGCATCTTTCATTAACCAAGACACGAAATAAGAAGTACCAAATCCTTCCTTCCATGCTAGATTAACCTATAGAGTTCTTTCTTTCTCTGCGTCTTCAATAGAAATATCACCATTAGCATCGTATCTAAAGGAATCTTCACCGATGTAACTAATAGTTACATCATCTTCGCTCTCACTATTCACAATAGTATGTTCTAAAGTTCCGATAAACTCTCCCGCAGAATTATATACCATGCAATAGAAAGTCACAGAACTGTATTGCAAATAAGAACTTACGACAATCTCGGACTTCTTTTCTCCTTCCGGCACAGAGCTGTAACTATTGTCTGGATAAGATAAATACCAATCTCCCACCAAAGACTCACTATCAACATTATTTCTAATCTGTAGTTTAATATCAGCACCATCAGTAACTTGCTCAATAGAATAATCATAACTTGCATTACGATTCCATACAGCGATTTCCGCAGTTAGAGTAATACTATCATTATAAACGACTACTAACTTATACTTCTATTGATATAGAATATCAGTTGCATCAAGAGTAAGAGAACTAGATGTCTATCCGGTAATCTTTCTCCATCCAAAACCAGCGGACTTGCTATATTCATCGCTACCAACAACCATGCTTAAATCTCTCTCATACCATTGGCAAACGCACTTCTTACTATCCATAATGTCTTCACCATTATAAATTAAGCGTCCAACTAAATTTAAGCTAGATACTTTATCCGTAAAAGCGATACCTTTAGGAGCAGAAATCGTAAGATAATAAGTCGTATCACTTAAATCTTGCATATCAACATATTGAAGAGAAATATCTTTCACAAAAATATTAGCAACAGTTCTATTCTCTTCATCTGTAACTATGCCATTCTTAACAATTTTATCATAGACAAAGCCTTCTTCAAACAGTCTAATAGATTTAAGTCCCATTAAATAGTTCTTCTGCGCTTTAAGGATAATCTACTGTGGAGAGTAGACTGAGAATCCATAAGGATTGCCATTAAAGTTCTAGAGATCTAATCTATATTTTACACTGCTATTATCCTTGGTATAAAACTCAACTTCAATACCATAATTACCTTGATTATGGATATTATGAAACTAAGTTAAGAAAGAGGCTTTCAAGCGAATATATTCATAATTATTAGAGTATTGTTGGAATAGACCATGATATCCATTCTACTCATATCCTTCGCTATTTTGAAAAATATAAGTAGAACTTCCGATCTCTCCAGCTGGCGTTCCCGCAATTACTCCGTAACTTTGTGAAGCATCATAAGCTCCATCATACAATGCATCAAAAGTAGGAGACACTTCAAATACAGAGTTAGTTAAATCAGATAACTAAACGTCAGATAAAGACTTCGCCGTTACTAAAGAAGTAATCAATTTCTTGTTAGAAAAATTACCCTCCGGCACCTTGACATAAACCACGTCTTTAATAGAATAGCTTTTACTAGTATCCTCGCTGAATGCGGAAAAGATATTGCCGTTATATCTAACTTTGTATTCTCCAGCATCTACATCTACAATAGAATAAACGGTAGCCTGGATAGTTTTGTCATATTTTAACTATCTTAGCTTTTCTTCCGTAATAATATCCATAGCTTGCAATAGCTGTTCAGATATATTATTCATGTTTATCTCCTTTCACTCCTTTAATAAGGAGAGCTAAAAAGCTCTCCTTATTAAGTCTTTCTTCTAGCCCACTGTGCCGCATCATTAGTAAGACTAATAAATGCTTCCTCAATTTCAGTGCGGCTAGTCACGTTCGGGAACTCTACTTTATCAATATGAACAGTTTGTTCAATAGAATCTTGAATTGGTGTAGTAGCAACTGGATTAAGCTTCTGACCCATAAGAGCTATTGCCGCAATCGCATTACCGTCAAGAGACTTCTCAATAGACTTAAACAAATCAGTGCCGATAGTTCTTACAGCTTGAACTGCCGCAAGAATATTCTCAGTATCACTCTGATTTAACACCAATTCCTTTTGATGAAGGAAAGCAAGTTTCGCATCATCAAATATACCAGTATATCCACCAGTAGCAAATCCAGGAACGCCCAATGCTTGCATTTTTTTCTTCCATTCTTCTTCACTTTCATATTGGCCAACAGAAGTAGAATCTTTATAACGGTTATCTGCCGCATCGCCACGAGTTCCAAAATATTCTTTTGTTAATCCCATATCATCAATTTTATTTTCACGTTGGCTTGTTAATTCTTTATATTCTTTACTTCCATATTCTAACCATCCATTAGCAATACCATCCATAATAACACCAGAATAATCGGTATTTGGATCATAACCCTTACTAGAATTGCCTTTAGAAGAAGAAGATGCTGCAAATTGAGCTTGTTGAGAAGCAAGAGCCCGCAATGCTTCAACGGTATCCCAGATGGATTGCGCCAACTCTAAATAACCATCAGAAGCGTTTTGAGCTGCATCAATCATATCCCACAGAGTATCCTTAGCTTCATCGCCGCGTTCTCTTAATTGATCTGTAGCTTCGGAAACCTTATCAGTTTCTTGTGCCAAATTATCAAGAGTAGTACCAGTTTCAGAAGCAACATTTTGAACCTTATCCTTATAGTTATCAAAATCTTGCCGTGCTTGATCTAATAACTTGCGGAGTTCGTCCTCAAAATTCGTCGTATTTTGAGTCATGGCGTCAAGATCCTTGGCATAAGTATTATTGAACTTGTCGATAAGATCGGTATTGTTGCCCGCGATCTCTTTTAGCTGTTCACTGTTTTTCATCAAAATGTCGGCAATGCTTTCACCAGAATCGGCTACTAATTGCTTCAATTCTTCTGTGGTAATGCCAGTTAAGTCGGTAATAGTATCACCAGTAATAATCGCGTTATCAATCAGGTTCTTATTACCTGCTTCTGTCATATCAGCGATTGCGTTTTGTTTCTCTTCTTCGAGGTACTTAATCTTTTCGCTATAATACTTATAGATTTCTTGCGCCTGCGCGGAGCGTTCTTCGTCGGTGAGTGTCATATCAGAATAGATGTCTTTAATCTTATCCTGACACTCTTGCCAAGTAGAAACAATCTCGCCAGTTACATCAGTTACCTATTGTTTAGCAATATTATACCAATCATTCTCTGCGTCAAGAAGATTTTGTTGAGCATTAGCAATATCATCTTGGTTAGCAGTATATTGATAGTTCCAGTTACCTTGGCTATCTCTTACTAACTGAATTTGATTCTTAGCATTTTGAGCATCTTCAAGAGCCATCTGAGCCTGTAATACTTGATATTTAGCATTGAGAATATCAAGGTCATACTGAGATAGCTTATTACCTTCTCTGCGTTGATTAATTTCCTCTTGGAGAGCTTTTAATCTTTCCTTGTGCGCAGAATTGGTAGTGTTGTCAATGTCTTGCTGGAGTTTATTATACCAAGCAGATACTTGATATGCTTCATTTACTTTATCAAAGTAGCGTTCATTTTGCTCAATATAATGATCGTACTTATCTTGTAGTAAGTCAAGACCAACACCATTAGATACCGCTTGACCAAACTCATAGACCGCTTTCTCGATTTGCTGGAGATACATATCTTGTGCTGTTTCCATTGCCTCTTGAGCAGAAGATAGATAAGCTTCTTGAGCTTTATTAAACTCTTCTAGATATGCGTCTCTTGCCTTCTTATAAGCATCGTAGCGCAAATCGGTTTCATCTCCACCAAGAGAATCGAGTTTCGCTTGCGCTTCCTCTAATCTCTAAGCAGCCTGTTCGTACCAACCTCTTTGCAGTTTAGCGGATGCTAACTGAGCGTTTAGTTTTTCTTGGCTATTTTTCTGGAGACGATTAAATCCTTCCGCAGTCTTATAAGTTACACCTTGTAAAGTATAAAGTTCTTTAATAGTATCTAATACAGAAGTATTATGCTCTAACTGATCGGTAAATGCTGCGAATCTCTCAGAAGCCGCATCAACAGCATCTGGGATAATATCCTCAATAGAGTTTGCCCATTCTGCAATGGCTTTCGCAGAATCCACGATATTACCTTGCAAGCTCTTGATTTCATCCATGATAGCTCGTCTATCTGCGTCATCTGTAGTGCTTTCGTAAAGCTCTTTAAGAGAATTCCACTCTTCTTGATAGCTTGGCAGTAACGCTGCCTCAGCTCGCGCGCCTTCCGCGGATAATTTAGCATTTTCAAGACCATGAGTTAAGGCATCACCAAACATTTCGGCAATTTCTTTAGACAAGTCTCTGACGGCATCTTTCATAGACTTCACGTCTAGAACAATCTCCATCTTAAACTTGATTTCCTCAAGTTTCTTGTCAGCAATAGAACGAGCATTTTCTTGAATATTATCTGTGGTATCACGAACTACATCTAGAGTGCTTTCATATTGCTCAAGGGCTTTCTGGCGCTGCTCAAAGAGTTTCTTCTCTGCATCAAGCTGATTCTTAAGAGCGGTATGCTCTTCTTCGCTTAAAGTCTTACCAGCAACAGCAAGATTATAACGCTCAACAGCGGCATTATAGAGATTAAGATTCTCTCTTAATAGATCCTCGTAGTTAGTGATTTCACCATCTGCGCCGATTTGCGCATCTGCAAAATACTTCTTAACTAGGGCAGAGTCTTGAGCCAGATAATCTTGTGCCTCTTTCAGCTTTTGATTATAGAGTTCTTGTTGCTTCTCAAGAGCCTTGATTTCATTCTCGTAACTATCAAGAGCATCGGTTCCCCAAGCTCTATCCGTAGTGTTACTTAAATCATCAAGCAAGTCATCCTGTCTCTAGATTTCTCGGTTAATCTCATGGTAACGGTCTTCAACTTCTTGAAGAGTCTTTAAATCCTCTTTGTCATAAGTTTTGCCTTTACTACCGCTTCCACCTTTTGATCCTTTTCCGCTAGAAACATTGCCAAATAAATTATCCAAATTAGTGGTAGAAGCACCAATTTGAGCAATCATGCCCTCAATATCATTAGCAGATGCACCTGCGGAATCGGCAAGATTTTGATACTTCGCTGCAAGATCTGCCCAAGCTTGTTCACTTACGGTATCGGCTTCATCAAGCATTTTCTAGGTATCTTGCAGGACAGCTGCTTCTTGACTTACGCCAGAAGAGCCAGTATATTTAACACCAAAATTATTGCCGTCAGTAACGGCCCCAGCGTCGTTATTAGCAACAGCTTGCATATTTGCAATAGCGGTGCGAGCAAACTCGGCAGAAGACTGTGCCGCAGAACTGAAAGCAGAATCCCAGTTTTGAGCAGTAACTAAGCCATTATCATATGCGGAATCCGCTGTTTTCTCTTGGTTATCTAATTTAACAGTAGTAGATGCTTTACTATTTAATTGCTCTAAATCTGATAGACCACCAGATAGCGTAGCCTATGCCTCAGAAGAAGTCATTGCAGAATCTGTTTCTGCTCCTGCTAGAACTGCCGCGGCAGTTGCCATCTACTGATACACTTGCTGTTTAGCACGTAATAAAGTTGCTTGATTTTCAAGACGAGAAACAGTTGCTTCTCCATCAGCAGCAACCTCTCCACGCGCTGCGGCAATAGCACTTTCAACCATAGTCTGGTTCAAACGAACTGAACCATCACCTATATCTTCCATACCCTGGATAATACCGGGGAATGTATTATTTAGCTCTCGTATATCGGTTGCGGCAATTACAAAGTTTTCTCCAATTTTAGAAGCGTCATCTTGGATATTTTGCATAGCACTTTTAATGCTATCAAATTCCTGTTCAGCTTGTGTATGGATTTCTACATCGACTGCATAGTTAGCATCTAATAGTTCATCCATTGTATTGGTAAACTCTTCTGGATTGGCCTCAATATTTACTTCCCAATCACTCTCTTGCTCGCCTAAGAAATCTTTAAGTTTATCGCTAGCTTCTTTTGCATTATTAGTTAAATCGTCAAGTTTAATTTGCGCTAATCGATCCTACACATCTTCAAGTGCTTCTGCGAATTTCTATGTTCCCACTTCCCATGTATTAGAAAGCTCGATTACATCAGCTTGAAGTTCCGGGTATTGGCTCTTAAGGATATCTAGCTAATCAATTAGATTTTGATATTCTTCATTATCGCTAATATTTTCATAAGTAGTATCACCAGACTGAATGCTATCAATTAACGATCTAGCACTCTTTTCACCAGAGGTCGCCGTTTGGCTTAAACGCTCATAAAAACTAGATGGATCGTAGGAATTTAAACTAGCAATAAAGCTATTATACCACGCTTCCGCATCTGTGATACCAAGAGTAGCCAAGTCCTCTTCATTAAGACCAAGAGCGGCATATAGTTCTTCTTGTGACATTCCGGTAAGTTGAGCAATATCGTCAGGAGATAATTGAGCAAATAAAGAACTTAAATCAATAAACTCAGTGCCTTGTGCCAGTTGATTAAGAATTGTTGTAGCAAAATCAGCTTCGCCAAATGCATCGCTAAGAGAGTTTGCTCCATCCACTAACTTTTGTAGACTTGCTTCATAAGCATCTTGATCAAAATTATCTAAACCTTCTCCTAGTGAGTCAATTAGCTCCTATTGAGCATAGGTTTGCGCAATCATCTTGCGCATATAATCATCACTTAATGCTTCATCGAAAAGATTTTCGCCACTAGAGGTTTGAAGTTGGCCCTTATTCCATCCGCCTTTATAGTTTAACTGGTCAACATCAGTGCGGCCTAAAACCATACTAGCATATAGTCTAGCTAGTTCTTCATCTCCATTAATAGACTGACCGATATAACTACCTAATGCGCTATTGGAAGAATAATTAGTTTTTGCGACAGTTACATTAGAAAGCGCCTAATCTTTTTCTTCTAATGCCTATGCTTCTCGCGCTGCGTAGACATCAAATAAACCATTATAGATACCTTCACTATCTCCTGCGATATCCTTCAATGCATCACTACGATTTTCTTCAATATTATTCTTGAGAATTTCTTTTGCATAGTAGTCATTCGCATCACTAGCATCTTTAGTAGAGGTAATAAGAGTTTCTAGCTCTGTTCTAAAATCTTCAAGTTTTGTTGTGCTTAATTTTAATCCAGGTAAAACTCGCTTAAGTTCAGTCTCAAATTCATCTAGAGAAAGAGGCTCTTGAGTATCAAGGATACTCATTGCAGCGTCTAGTTCATTATCATTTAACGCTCTAAAGTCTCCAATTAAACTTTTCTTAACATTTGTACGCTCACTCTTAATATTCGCACTATCAGAATAAATCTGACCAGTATAAAGGGAGCTTTCAGTCTGTCTTTCGCGTGCGTCCGCTTGTGACTATAGTTCTTCGAGTACGCCATCCGCGAATTGAATAATACCCTTATCATCATAATACCACTTAGAACGATCAAATAAACCCTGAGATTCGATTAACTCTTTAGCTTTATCATTTGCGGTTTTAATAGCATCTGCATACTCTTTAGTACCTTCAGTTAAATCATCAATGCTCTGTACCGCAGAATCCCAATCATTGATGGTATTTTTAAGTTCTGTAGCAGCATTTTTTGCATCATCATATGCTTTGCTTAATACTTCGACTCCCGCGGCGGCTTCTTTTGCGGCATCCGCATCAGCGTTATAAGCTTTTACGGTTGCATAAATAGCAACACCAAGAGCTGCAACAAGAGCAATATATGGAGCTAAAGCAATTAATCCAGCTACAATTTCTGCATTTGCTATCGCGGTTACAGTTGCTACTTCACCTTCAGCCTTAGCAAGAATTTTATCTGCTGCAGCCTTAGCAAGAGATGCAGTGATACCAAGTCCTTTAACAGTAACTTCCTTAGCTTCGCTAATAGTTACGAGCTAAGTCGCGCCTGTCATTGCTTTCGTCAAAGTAATGACAGTAGGTAATAGCATTCCTAAACTTGTGAAGATGGTAATTAAACGCTCTCCCGCGGTCATATCAGAGTCTTGGAAAACATTTCCAATACTCTTAAATGCTTGCATAGCCATAGCTAATTGAGAGAGATAAGTACCTGCGGAAACTATTCTGTCAGCCCAATCTTTTGTTGCATAAGCGTTTGTTTTTAGGCTATTTGTTACTTCCTTATTTGCCGCTTCATACTTTTTGGTGACATAAGCCATAGCTTCTGTAGCACTTTTACCTTCTTTAAGAGCGGCTGTAAATCTAACGACAAGATTAACCTAACGTTCTGGTAAGAAATTAGTTAAAGTATCTTTCAAGATAGTTGACTGAGCATTTAGATCATCTAATTGTCTGTCAACATCTGTAAAATAATCTAAAATCTCTTGCTTCGAAGCGCCTGGTTTGATTCCGCCCATCTCATAAGCAACTTTTTTTAATTTAGGGCTTAGCTCATCGCTATCATTGCTTAAAGATTTAATTCTATTAGAGATGGCACGTAAATCCACTTGCTTTTTAGATACAGATTCTAATCTGGTAATTATTCTAGCAATAGCTTCATCAGCAGAACGACTCTTAGAAATAAGGTCCTGAACTCCAGTAACTGCATTTTTTACTACATCGCTGCTAGCGCTGCCTTTTCTTCCACCTAAATATCTATTAATATCACTTTTACTATCAACAGAAATATTATCCTTAATATCTTGCTTATACTGCGCCGCCAATTCTTCATTTAATGTGATCTAGCGGGCATACTCTTTAGACTATTCTTGCAAAGACTGTAAATGATTAAAGTCTGCCTAAAGAACACTTTTCTGACGCTCATTTAATTCATCAATTTTAGAATTGACCAATCCACGTAATTCAACCTACTTTTGTGTGATATCTAGAGCTTCTCTCGCTGGACCTTCGACGCCCATTTTTTCAATAGAAATACTTTGAGCAAGAATAGCGGTCTATTGCTAAAGAGCTCTCGCGCGTGCCTATTCTTGATTGGTTAAAAAGCCAATTTGAACAGCGCTCTCTCGCAAACTTTCAGCAATCTTATCTCCATAGACCTTGTTAATTAGTAGCACAGATGCCGCTAATACGCCATTCATACCGCCCATAGCATCAATAACATCAGCTGTACCGCTCAATAAAGGAGTAATCAAATCATCTACTTTAATGTAGAAATCTGGATTGATTAAACTGTCATAAATATCTTCTGTGGCAGCCTTGGTTCTGTCTCTAGCAGCTTCCCAAGATTCCGCGTAAATCTCAGCCTGCTGCTCTAAAGCGCCATCTGCATCTTGTGCCATAGCTAGATTCTCTTTGAAGAAATCCCAGTTATCCATCAATGCGATTAACTGTGTCCATTGACGCACGCCAGCTACAGTCTCAGCCAATGCAATCTTTTGATCTCGCGTAAGACCATCCCATTTACCACCAAGATCATTGAGAATTTCGTCCATACCTTTAAGTTCTCCATTAGTATCCTTAATTTGAACACCAACGGTAGCAAGAGCCTAAGAATACTTATTCAAGGTAGTTCCATCGTCAAGAGTTTCTCCTTGATTCAAGCCCTGAATACGAGAGAATAAGGTTCTAAACGCAGTACCAACAATACTAGCGCTTTCACGAGTTTGTGCAGTAACAGTAGCAAGAGCAGATGCTGCATACTCATAGCTTAGTCCTACTGTATTAGCTACAGCAGCGAACTTCTCGATACCTTCAGAAATTTCATCAGAACTAGATGCAGTCGCCGCGCCTAATTTAACCATGATATCAGCATAATGCTCAAGGCTCTAACTTCCATCATAGAAGTTGTTCCAAATAGCAGTTAACTGCTGAGACGCGGTTTCCGCGGTTGTGCCAGCTACATTAGCCATTTTGATCGTGGTTTCTGTACGATCAAGTACCTCTTGATCTGTTAAACCTTGCTGATAGTAAATTAAAGAAGCATCAGTATAGTTAGTCGTAGTCGTACTTAATGCTTTGGCTGCTTTATTTGCCTATTCAGCAAAACGGGCCATATCTTCCGCAGATTTCTCACTTACAATACGAATTTCATTGAGCGATCTATCTAAATTTTTAGAATACCCATAGGCTTGCTCTAAAGAACCAACAAATCCATGCAGTACGCTAGATGTTAGCTACCAACGCATTGTGTTCTTCATAGTTACCCATAATTCGTTCATCAGGGTATTGGTTCTACGCAACGGTAATTCAGCCTAAGTAATAGATGAAGCTACTTTCAAAAACGCCTCTGTACCAGCTGAACCGAGCTAGACCATCTGATTATAGTATGACCTTAAACTTTGTCCACTATCTTCTAATTTTTTATTAAAAACAGATAAATCTAATTTACCAGTGTTAGTATTTACTGCTGACTATAGATTCTTAGCTAAATCTAAAGCAGCAGTAGAAGCTTTCTATAGAGTAGGAACAACTTGAGATTTGGTCCCTAATGCCTATAGACTAGTGACAGCCTCTTGCAAAGATGCTTCAAACTTACTAGTATCAGCATTAACGCCAATTGTATAATTTAGACACTTTGCCATAGTCCTTTTCCTCCTTTAACACCTATATAACAAAATAAAGGCTCTTGAGAATTAGTATCCTCAAGAGCCTTTTAATTCTCTACTTAATCTGAGAATTTAATTAGATTACTTAATCTTTTCCAACCACATCTTTGATTACGGCCAGAGTCTCTAGATTCTCACCATTCTTAATCTTGTCTAAAATTTCAGTAATCTGTGAATCTAATCCATCTGCATTTGCTGTCATAGCCTGAATAATGCCCGCTGCAGAAGAATTATATCTAGCAATGTCGCTAACTGTGTCATTCACGAGTTCCTTCATAAACTCGATTTCATCCTCTGGAATAGTAGAAATAATTTGGTCAATCACGCCATTCTCTTCCAAAAGATCATAAATCTTAGAAACCTCTGTCATTTGTTTCTCTGTAAAAGTGATATTTGCATACCATTTACATACAGCAATAGAGAAATAGACCTCAATTCTTACCGGGCTAAAACAACCGGTCATGTTATCAAGAGCATGGTTAACAATGAATTGAATAAACTCCGCTTTTTCATCAACAGGAAGATAATTGCGGATTTCAAGCGTAATATCGTCATTAAGCTGGCAGTTAGTAGTAATTTTCTTAGCCTTTAGTCCCAGCTTAGTAAAAGTCATTTTCATAGGTATTAACTCCTTTAACTCATTTATATTTTAATTATACTAGATAATTAATCTTTTGTCAAGTTTTTATTATAATCCTTTTAATATATTAGGATTTAAACTACCAGTAATAGTTAACATATTTATAGCTTTTCGAACTGCATCACTACGTTCATTAGCCCAATATGGATCCATATCTTCTTTAGTAACGTCTGCTCCCATAAAGCTATTATCAATATTTTTTAGACCTCTAAATTCAACCCCAACGGGATTTTTTCCTTCTTCTAACTATTTGCATATTCTATTAATGATGCTCATAACGGAATAAATTCTACCGTTATACATTAGGAACTATGCCTTATCAATTCTGCCAGAGTTTAAAACATTACCAGAACCAGTGAGCCATTCGGTAAAAAAAGTTCCCGCAATAGATGCACGAATCTTGTTATATGCTTGATAAAAATTTCCCTTGCGGCTAGTAGTAGAACCAGTAGGATAATTAGGGCTATAACGATGCGCAATTACATTATAGGCGACTTGCTGACCATTTGCATCCAACCCTTCAAAAGCCGTTTGAATTGGAAAACCACTCACTATATGGATTGAATGAGACTTCTTTTGTTGCCATTTAACAGAAGTATTTGTGCTGACTTCAATAGTTAAATTCTATCCATTAATCATAGTAGATAACGAAAAAACATTGCCTGTTATCAAGTCAGTCTTTGAAGTTCTTTTCTATCCTTTTTTATCTTTATAAAAATCTTTACCACTGGCAGTTACAGTTGCATTATTTTTACTTGCTATATTAGTAAGTGCATTTACAACAATATCATCACTTTGATTTTCTATATCCCATAAAGCTGTTTGAATCATCTATCTAGATAATTCTTCTCCTATAGCTGTAGAAAAAATTTGAGTAATAGTAGATGCAAAACTCTAAGAACTTAATTCTCCTTTTTCGCTCCATTTTTCAGCAGCACTATTTAAATACTTAATAATTTGGGCGGCTATCGTAGTAGATTCCTTAGATACGGGAACTAGGTCTTTGTTCCACTCTGTCTTACCTGAAAATACTCTGCGCAAAGTCTAAAATGACTATAATTCACTATTACTAAAATTTTCACCGATAAGCGATAAAGCTTTTTTAATTTCATTAAAAAAGCTTATAGCTTGGCTAGCACCCATATTTCCATTTTCTAGAGCTTTATTATAAGTAGATTGAACACTATTTATTGTGTCGCTATATTGTCTCCCGTATTCTCGTTCTATTGAGGTATTCATAGTATCTGCAATACTCTATAAAGTTTGTTCTAATAACTATCCTTGTGTTATTTCTTGTATTATCTTATAAACATTACTAGCTGTAGGAGTCTATTGTTGCATCTAAGCTAACATAGCGTTCATTTGAGCTTCAGCCGCCGCGAGTTTTTTCTCACCTAATGCCGCAGGAGATCTATCGACATTAAAATAATTATCTACTACACCAGTTAAATGACTAGCAGTCTATGTTTTATAGTGAATGTAAAAATGATTAACATAAGCATCTATGTCAATCACCATTCCTGGGTCTCCCAAGCGGGGATCTTTTGTTCTTGCCATATCTCCTTTACCTCCAGATAAAAAGAAAAAGGGAGGACATTAAGTCCTCCCTTAAACTCAGATTAAGTCCTCGTCTTCATCCTCTACAAAGCTCAGTCGCTTAGCACCAGATTGGGTTTGGACTGGTTCTGTATTTTTTAACTCCGCGTCATGTCCGTCCGGAGTGTTTATTCCCCCACTGCTGCGCAGGGCTGTCTCTTTTCATCAGCCTCGTTTACCTCGTCCATGACTACCTGGATAGCAGCAAGAACTTTCTTAGTAAGATCGAACTTGGTATAACCAGGGAATGCATCAACCACAAAGCTGAAAGTAGAAGGATCGCCGCTAGATGCCATAGAGAAGGTAAAGTTAGACTGAACCTTACCATTAGGAATTACAAATTCCGCAGGCATATCAAGGCCAGTATTTTCATCACGGAACAGAGTAGAAGCCTCAATATAGAAGTTCTGACCCTTAATCTCTGGGGTGATTTCGATTAGCATTGTGTTAGAAACCTTTTTGATATAGTAATCAACAAGGACAATCTTACCAACCGCAAGATCAGTAGTATGACCTTCGGCACCATCTGCATAACAGGTTAGTGTAGTCTTACCAGCACTGTAAACTACCTTAGCAGGAACACAAGGTTCAACATCAACAGTACCAGAATCGCTTAACACCATGCAGAAGATATCAGCATTAGCGTGCTTATAATCAGCTGCGGTGCCAGTATCAGGAGTACCAGTAGCATCACCATTCCAGCAAGCGATTTCTGGAATTTCAATAGTATTCTTAGCAGTTACCTGAATCTGAGAAGTCATGTGAACATAAACAGGCTTGCTTTCAGTAGCTTTTGCTAGACCAGCACCAGAAAGAATAGCCAAGCTCTCTGGACTAATAAGAGCATCTTCCATATTGAAGGTGAGAGTACGCTCGCCTTCCCATGCGATCAAACGAGTATTACCACGTCCACCAGTTGCATAAACTGTGGTAGAAGCGCCCTCAAGGCTAGAAGTCTTTAGAGAGTCGAAATAAATGACAGGCTCATTCTTATAGAAAGTGCGGCCGCCGAGAGTCATCTTAGACTTAGCACGGAATGCTACGTCGCAAATTTCGCGTACGCCAAATCTCATAGTATATTTCCTCCTTATTTATTGGGATGTAATTCTTTCATCCAAGATTCAACTTGTTTATCGGGCTTCCCGCCCGCAAGTCTAACTTTAAGGTCGGTATCCCATTCAACATAACCCGTATATCTCTCCATTAAATCAAATAATTGAAACATATTTAATGCTCCACATTCACTTAATGAAATAACTTTGGCTACTATTAAAATAGAAATATAACGAGTTAGAACGCTTTCATTACTTGCTCCTTTCTATTCAGCAACCTTGCGGCGATTCCGCATGATTTTATCCGCGATTTCTTTAGCTCGATCATTGGCAGGATTATAAATAACATTCTCGCCCTAAAACAAGCTGTTTACGCATAAAACCTCGCGCATTACGCTCTAGAAAACAGTAAAGTTACTATCATCTATCATTACTGTTTTAGCGGAATCACCAACGATAGTAAGAATAATACTATTCTTAGTAATCATTGCTGTATACTCAGGAAAAAGTAACTTAAGCAAAGTAATCAAAGCAATCTTTTTTTCTTTATCCTACGATTGCTCTAATACTTTCATCAATACTTGAAAATTAGTCAAAGACGCTAAAAGAGTTTCGTCCTATACTAATGACTCTTTCTCTAAACAGATATATTGAACAGCCATAAAAAATTGCTACTCACCCATGTAAGCTATATCTTTAATGGTCGGGACATGGACAGTTAATTGTAATTCAGGAATAGGAATATCAATCCCGGCCATTAAAGCTAGTCTATAATCAACCATTTACAGGATTTTTCTAGTCCTCATGACCTCTAATAGCTAGATAGGTTAAGGACACTCCCGCAAATTCTTCATTATATACATAGGGAATAGCAGATACAAATTCAAGTTCTCCGATACCAGTTAAATGAGTTCCATCTAACATGGCATCAATTTCTCCAGCTATACGATATGGACGCAATTCAAAATCTCCCAAATCCCAGTTATCAAAATGACAAATAACATCAATTCCAAATGTATTATCTCGATACTCTGGGTTTGTATTATTACGAATAATAGAGCCATAAGTAATTCTTAAGTAAGTCTTTTCTTTACTATCAATCTTAATTTTAGGAACACATGAAATCTAATGGCTAGTAAATAATTCTTCAATCTATTCATTAGTGGGATATGGCTTATCTTTCCAATCTCTTGATTCATAGACTAAAAGTTTTACTAAATTAGGATTCGATAGTATTCGATCCATGATAATTGCGGTATCCTTCGGCATTCCTAGCATACTAGACTTAGTAAATTCAAATGTATTATGTTTCATACGCTATCCCCTCAGAATAATGATTCAACTACAACTACTTTTTCTCTTACGTCATTACCTTTGACCCACTATAAAGTAAATTGTCCACTTATAGTTTTATTCCAGATCACTGTAGCTGTCTAATTTCCAGTCACTTGTAAACAAGCAGGAACATTTTCAAGTATTTTCCATTCTCCGTCCGCAATATCGACGGAGTAGGTCGCCGCAATTTTCGGCTTTATAAAAGTCTCACCAACAATCTTGCTATCAGGAGTCGGATTAGTAGGTTCAAAGACCAGCCCATCTTTCATCTCTCTTTCAAGATCGTCAGTGGTATCATTCCAATAATTCTCTTCCGCATTGACTTCGATAATATTCTTCATACTAATCGAATCTGAAGCCTCAACTCTCCAGCACTTCCCCGCAAAGATAAATTCTGAATATCTATCAAAAGCATGAAGTGTCTTTTCATTACGCGGCATAAGAATATTTAAACTTAGATTAGGGGTATCGATTCTCTATTGATTTTTTTGAATAGAGTTGATTTGTGTCTCTACTGGGCCTCGAATGGCTGCATAAGTAGAACACCAATTGCCATCCTAATCCTTAAAACGAATCTTATATCTACAGCGTCTTATTTCTCCTCTAAAGTAGGCATCTTCAGTAATCTCTTGAGTATAGATTAACCAGTATGTATTTGTTTTCTTCCATTCAAATACATCACCAGGTTCATAACCATGCTCATAATCAATAGAAACGATCTTGTCGTCATAATCTTGCTTTACCTTATCTGGATTGATAAGAACGCGAATCTCTCCATAAACCCCCATGTCCGCATCTATACCAGAGGGGTCAATCTCAAGCACTTCTGTGTTTCTCTAAACCATCTCAATCGAAGCGGCTTGATAAGAATATAACAAAGCTCTATGCAAAGTGCGCTGTTTATCTTTAATCATGCGGTCTTCTTGATGAATACCGCCCTGCCACTCGAATCTCTTCCGCATCATTTCTAAATTAATCATTACGAACCACCTGAGTTAATAGGTCAATACATCTAAATACAGTCTTTCTATAAATCATAAAATCATTACAAACATCTGAGGTTAAGCCCTCTAACTTTGATAACAAAATTAACCCTTCTACTTTATCCTTGTAAATACGTACCAAGCCAGAAATTTCTTCCAGCATAGTCTTTAGATGTGTCTCCCAATCTTCTCCATTTTCACGCATAGGAATTAATTTCCATAGTTGATTGATAAGTCTCTTCAAGTCTTGATCAACGGTATCCATTGGAAAGTTGATATTATACTTATCCATCGAAAGTACTCGTTTCTCTAAGAGTAGACCAGTTAGATTTAATAGATCCGTTATTATCAATCAATTTTCTGCGCTTATAGAGACGTTGCATATGATGCGCCTAACGCTCAGCCTCTCTTTTAAGTTCCATTAATTTAGCTAGATGGTTTGCTTGAGAAGTCATTTTAAAATCACTACCAGAGTATTTCATTCTCGTTTGTTCAACAGAGGCAACTTGACGCTAAAGCCAAGTATTATACATTAGTAGTGCAAGAATGTTAATCTCTTCGGAAGTTAAATGGCAATTAAAAGTTTCGCCATTTATATCATAATCATAGAGTGGAAAACGTGGAAACTCAAATCCAGGGATGGCATCAAGCAAGATATTTAACAAATCTTTCTTGGTATCTTCTTCAGTCCACTCCATATACATATCATCAGTAATCTTACCGAAAAAACGATTATATATATCTTCAAAGGGCGTAGGATCCCCTTGAATTGGATACTTTTCATTCATGGGGATTACCTCCCTTATTCTTTAGTCTCCACAGGCTTTTTAATTGTAGTAGCGGAAGAACGACGTCCAGTAGAAGAGCTAATAACCTTATTAGAAGTTTTCTCTTCTTCTTCACTAGAGCTATTATTTTCAATTGCCTTATCTACATCAAAGCCTAACTGCTCTTTAATTGCTACTCTCTTGCTATGATCATTTAAAGGCTTTTCAATGGCATATTTCTTAATAAGATCTTTAGTTCCATCAGGAGCAAAATCAAGGGCATCCTTAAATTCATCAAGAGAACAAGAATCCATCCAAGTAGGGATTTGATCCTCAGTTAAATAATATTCTGGTACAATATCTCTATTAATCAAATAATGGATAATCTCTTCATCATTGATAAATAGATAATCATAAATAAGTTCTCTTCCTCCTGGGACCATTGATAAAGCCTCTAATTCTTTAAAGCCAATATGCTTTACTTCATGCGGAGCAAATTCTCTGCGAATATTCATTTCAGGGATATTATAAATTACAATCCCTGCACTCTTGTTATAAACATCATACTGTTCTTTCATAATAAAAACTCCTTTTTCTCAAATAAAAAATAGGGATAGGGATATATCCCTATCCCCTAGATAATTAACCCTTGGTATAAGTATTGTCAAGCTTACCCTTAAGCTGGGTATCAATATAAGAGAAGATGTTGTTAGTCATCATAACACCAACGCCAACCTTGCGGTAAACCTGGATATCACGAGACCAGTCATCATTATCATTACGCTCACGAACGTGAGTAGTACCCTCAAAAGCAACCTTAACAGGCTTCTCGCCAGCGCCAGAAGGAATAACCCAAGCATAACCTGGATCAATTACCTTACGACTGTTAGTTTCATCTTCAAGGGTTTGTGGAAGAATCACAACACGAATACCCTTGTAAGTAGCAAGATAACCAGTGTTCCACATCTGGTCACGCATATTATCAGAAACCCAGCCAGTCTGAGGAACAATCTTTACTGCAAATTCACGAGTGCAGTAAATGGTAGGAGTACCATAAGCACTTGCAGTGGTGATAAGATGATCAAGACCACCCTCATCAAAGCCCGCTGCACTTACGCGGTTAGCGGCAGGAAGCTGATTGACAGCGCCCATAAGAGCCTGAGCAATCTCACGATAAATGAGTTCATCCATACCATCCATGATAATCTGAGTGAGTTCAGCGAAGTTCACACGACCATCAAGGAACTCTTCGAAGCCGATCTGAGCGGCTCCGCCGATAGCACTGGTACCAACTTCGAAGCTCTCAGAACCGAGCTTGAAGGTCTCGTATACGCCGGCAAGACCGACACGAGTGATGAATTGCTTAGCGCGAGTCTTACCAGTTCTACGCTTAAATACGGGGCGATCACCCTAAGCAAATGTTTGAATCTCAGCGAACTGGCCATAAGCGTTGATCAAACGATTAGGAACGATATCGTCCATGGTCTGCTCCATGAGAGAGAATACTAGACGCTTATTCTGCTCATAAAGCTCTTCAGTGCCAACAAGAGCGTTGAGTTCACTACGAAGAGTCTCGTTCATAGCGCTGTAAGAGAGATTCTCGTTATTATAAGAGAAGTTAGTAGAAGGAGTAGCGTTAGCTACATTCTTCATTAACTGTAGTAAATTAGCCTTATCCATTATTTTAACCCTCCTTTATCAACCAATGCGCTGAACTTTAACGCCAGGCTGTAAGTCAGGCATGGTGTAAACCTTTACAACCACGAACTTAGGATCTTCGTCTCCGCCTGTTGCGGTTTTACCTTCATCCTTAGTCAGATAACCGTCAGTATCAATTTTGAGCTGATCGCCAACACTTAGAGAGCCAGCTTCAGCCTTAATTGTATTAGTAGTCCAAATGTCGCCGTTAGGGACAGCGATAACACGAGGAACCATCTTAGTGCCATCTGGCATTAGCTGAGGATAGTTAAAAGTCTCAACTTCCTTCTTGAAAGCAGCGTTGCTACCCTCGCGGACAGCCTCACCAGTATAATCAAGAACGGTCTTAAGATCGGACTTAGTCTGACCGATTGGGCTATAGACACGAGCATTGTAGCGGTCCTTAATCATAGCGAAATCAGCGTCAGTCTCGCGATCCTCATAAATCTTTACTTCATTGAAAACCATGCGCCATGGACCTGCACCATCAAAGTCACAGACACCCTTAGCATAATCGTATTTTACGAACTGGCCATTCTCAAGTAGCTCGATGCTTGCCGCTGCGGGAAGCTGAGCGTACACCTGGCCATTGCGCTTAGCAGACATATGGTTAGGTTCAACCTGGCCATATCCGTAAGTTACAAAAGTAGCGTTGCCTAAACGCTTTGCACTCTTAGCCATATTATTTAATCCTCCTTATAGCTTTTTCGCGGTCTCGCGAACTGCCTTAATCCACTCTGGGACATTATCATCAGCGGGATTCTCAAGATTAAACAATCCCTTAGGCTGGTTATCGTCCTGTCCATTGTTGTTATTAAGGTTAAAGTTGACCTTGTTGCGAACACAAATAATAGATAGCTTCGCTTCAATGTCATCTAAAGAATAAGTATCAATATGTTCAACGACATCCTTCTTATCGTCATCGCTTAGCATATAGAAACCATCAATCATGCTCTGCTTCTCCTTACGGTCCGCAGTTAGCTTAAACTCTTTAAGAGAAGTTACCTCTGTCTCAAGATCGCTTTTCTCTTGCTTAAGAGTTTCAAATTCGCCCTGAAGAGTCTCATACTTACCAAGTAACTCAGTATATTCAGTTACTTCATCAAGATTGTACTTCTTCTTAGGCTCTTCTTTGGTATTATCGGCAGGCTTATTGTCGCCGCCCTTTGTCTTATTATCTTCTGGAGCAGGATTGCCTTCTGGATTCTTCTTGTTTTCGTCCTCAGGCTGCTTCTTTGCTTCGAAGTTAGGATCCTCGGGATTGCCGAGAGTCTTTTTATTCTCGTCCATAGTCTCGTGAGAGCCTCCTTTATTCAAAGTTTTCTGTAATTCAGTTAGCATAGAGAACATCGTAGTTCTAAACTCTTCCATGTTCTCTAGGGAGAATTCAGTCTTGAATTGTGCGCCCTCAAAACATGGCTCAACTGATTCTCCGAGAATACAAAGTTTTTCAATCAATGCTTCATTGTAAATGAAAAATCTACTGCCCGAATTATTATCTTTTGCCCAAAAACCTTTTTGAGTTTCTTTATTCAGTTCCATAGACTGATTGTTACCCTGCTCGAATAGTCGCTGAGACTCAGGATAAGCGCTCGTCCAAATGTAACATTCTGTTACAAGATACTCATGCTCAACACCTTCATCATCAAACTTTTGGAACCAAACTTTTGCGTCCGTAGGGACAAAACCATAGGGTTTAGTGGTATCAAGTACCTCGATATTTCCGCCACCCCGCAGAGAAATCTCTTTGTTGTGTCCTTCAAAATCGTTTGTTACTTGATTAAAATAGCCAACAACAGGAGAGCCTGGTAGCTTTCTGCCCATCTCTGTTGCAACTTTCTTAGTGATAACAGTTCCGTTTCTGTTGGGATTTTGTCCTACATAGCAGACTTTCACCTAACACTTACTGATTAAAGGAGATATTTCAGTCGCATTGATGAATTCCAATGTGTTAGCAATAGGAATACTAATATGCAAGTTCTATCCCTCCTTATGACATGCTTTCACGGTTAGCAATCGTCTTATCACTCTTTGTTTCATCAGATTTCTCTGGGCGACCAGACTATTTCTGTTCCGTTACTTTAGTTGTGCTTGAACTTGTCTACTTATTCTAAGAGTTATTCTAATCATTCTAATCTTTTTTGACCAAGCTTCCACTCATTGTACTACTCATCATGGGCGGAATCATAATCTCAGATAGATGTAGAATCTCATTTTCAAATGTTAAAGTAGCTAAAATACTAGATTGAGAATGACCAAGAGCAATTTGCGGCAACATCTTAGGATAGCCCATTTGCGCGTGTTCTTTATACAACTTAGCCAATTCCTTATAATTAAATTGCGTTGTCTCTAGCATTGATACTCTAAATTCATAATGACCTTTGCGATTAAACTTTTCTACTATCTTATTCAGCAAATTAGCAAACTATAAAGGCAGTTCTCTAATACTGGCTTCATCTGTTAAGATAGCATTAGTTACAGCTAAGTTGCCGTCCGCATTGAATAAGTTACGAGAAATACCAGCATTATTAAACACAGTACGTTCGACTTTTTCAAGGTCATCTGTTGTAATATTGGAATTACTATCCTTGGTATCAATCTTCTCAATATCAGCAAAAGTAGTAAGCACATCCACGCCAACCGCGCGCTTAAGCATCGCAACCGCATTGTTATGGATATCTCTTGCTTCATCTACATCGAAGATTAAGTCACCATTCTTATCAAGTGGTAACTTCTGAATAATAATTTTTAATAACTATTGCATTGTCTTCTATCTATCTAACTCTTGAGCTTGGTCAAGATCGATAATGGAAGGAATAACTCCAACAAGAGGTGGAAAACAACTATCGTTTAATCCCAGCTTTACCGAAACTGCGGGGTCGAGAGGATACCAGCAGCTTAAATCTCCTGGATAATCCCCCTTAAGCTTGCCTTGTTTATATAAGACATAGCCTTGCTAAACATCCTTGGGGAATGTTTTTAGAATTGCCATTCTCTGTTGAATATTAGAGAAATAGGCGTCAAAGAACTAAAGATTTAGTTCTACGATTGGATCAACTCCAGAGTAGTAGCGATTACGACAGTATGAAGCGGGAAGTTTTTGGATACCAAATCGATCTCCGAAATCCACGAAGATGCCATAGTAGACACCATCTTTCATAATATCGAGAGCAATATTTCCGCATAGTCGCTTAACGTCAGATCTATCAAGGTACAGTAGTACCTTTGAGAAATCACCAAGAATCTTATTTTCTTTTTCCTTAGATACATCTGTAAAGTAAGGAGTTACATACCAGTCATATCTATAAAGAGTAGCTAAGTATTTACACAATCTGTAATAAATACCACTAGACTCAAAGAAATATTCAGAAATCTCTCTTAGTGTCTTATAATCATGTCGGTAAATAGCATTGAGAACAAAGCTCTTATCGCCGTAGTTTGGGTTGACCTTCTTGTAAGTGCCAAGATTTACGAGTGCATTATCCACGGTACGAATGCCCACCCGCATTTTAGCATAATCACGTGGAGCCATATCTTCTTCGCCCATTAGATTAAAGCCTTTATCTCGTATGTCTTGTTGTCTGCGCTTAAGCAAGGTTTGTCACCTCCTTAATACCCGGCCTTCTGCATTATATAGTCATACGTTAATATATTTTCATCCGTATATGGAATCTCTATTAAAGTAAGACCTTTCAATGCGCAGAATCTCCTCTTTTGATTATCATTATATTTCTATTGATACAATCCTCTATTGCCGCCAAATTTACTGACTGCTTGATAATGCTATTTTCCTTGATACTCAATCAAGAAATCTAGATTGCCATCGTCATCAAAAACGGCAAAGTCAAAACGTAGAGGACGTCCACTAGGGGCTTTCAATCCCGCGAATTCATACTCTTCTTTAAAGTTAATATCATTCGCTTCTAGGATCTCATGTATCTTAATTTCTCCTCTTGATGCTCGCATAGATTAAATCACATCCTCTATCTATTATTAAAAAATCTAATAGGGCTATTATTTAACTATGCCCACTTAACTAATAAACATAAAATCAGCGAAGCGACCTTTCTTTCTCTTACGCTTACTATCTTCTTCTTGCTTGATATAATATAGACCATATTCAAAAGCTGAGAATTTATCCTTTGTAATAGATTTATTAGCTTGCTTCAATATAATATTAACGCCTTCATTTTCCTCGCGCAAATTCAACATTTCATCTCGCAGAATAGAAGTATAAGTGAAAGGTTGTAAATATGCCGCTCTCTCTTCTGGTTTCATTGCTTGACCCTTTTTAGTTCCTAACAACTTGTTCTTCGCAATTCTTTCGTCAATTAAGAATTTCACCTTGCCAGCCCGCATCTGCGTCTGTGCATTACTGTGAGCTTCGGTGTTAATTGGCGCATTAGCTTTAATCTCATAAATAGCATCATACTCTGTTCTATCGGTTCGATACTTCTTATATTCTCCATCATCATCATTCTGTACGCCAAAATCTGGGAAGAAATCATCTGTCTCAGGATCAACTTGAGACTTGACCATATAGTCCATTAGACCAGCGCCCAAACCATTACCGTCAATAACAACAGTCTTAGCCTTGAACTAATAATATAACTTTTTAATTTTAATTGCCTAATCTTCGAAGTGCTCGTCGTCCATTGTAAACATATTAACCAATGATTTAATTGCAGGTCCCTAAGACTGTGGTGTAACTTTGAAAACACAAATTACACTTTGACATTTTTTACGTCCAACGTCCACAGACAAAACATAATAAGCTCTATCAGAAGAACGACCAGAAGCTTCATATTCTGGTTGTTGTAATTTACGATTACGGTCAAATACTTCTCCATTGAAGAACGCATCCTCAACTGTACCGCTCCAACGAGATTCATACTCTCGATCAAAAGAAGCCTCATTGAAGGTGCCATCCTATTTTAGCTCTTGAACAAAGTTTTTACTTTGTAGACCAACTAATACAGGAATACGCCAAGTACCGCCCATAACAATCGCTTTCTCTGGATCAAGAACCATACGAATCAAGAGCTGAATCAACTTATTGTACGGGAAAGTATTCTTCCAGCCTGCGGTGGTGACATAGATTTGACTCTTATTCAAAGTTTCTGCCTCTTGAACAGTACCATCCATACACTCACGATCAATGTTCATTAAAGGAATAAGAACTTCGTTCAAGATGGTGCCATCGACACCAACACATTCCTCAATTAAGCCTCCATGACGACGTTTACCACGAGAACTTTCTCTAGCGGCAACGTTATCAAAGTAAGAACCATTCTTGAAGATATACTTACAATAGTCTTTACCTTCTTGAGTCTTACCTCTTCGCCAGTCAATCTCTCTTTCAAACGCAGGAATCTTCTAACAAATTTCCTAAACCTTTTCTTTAGCAATGCCAGCAGCTTGTTCCTTACCACCAGAAGTAACGAACAATTTACTTCTCGGATACAAAATACATCTACACATTAGTACCATGATAGATAAGAAAGACTTAGAATAGGCACGCGGGAATACCATATATACATACTTGTAGCGCATGGCAGCCCGCAAGAATACTCTTTGATAGAAGAAGAAATTCAATTCCTTTTTACGAGTAAGATCTCCGCCAGTCTAGAGGAAATCTACGAAAATATCAGGATATTCTCTCCAAAAAGCAATGTATTGGCGCGCCGCAGGAATGATTGCCCGCACGCGTTCTTCAGATAAACCAATTTTCTTATTTTTATTGGAGAGGTTTAATAAATCAGCTAATGCCATTTACTCCACCTCCCGCAGATATTCCTTATCCTTTTCAGCTTCCTATTGTTTCATTTCTTCAAATTCTTCATAGTCAGCATCAGTCAATACTTTATCTTCTGGATAATCGTAAATCTCATTATCTTCTTCATCGCCACCATCAACGTCAATCTTAGCTTCTCTTTCCTTATCTTGAGCAATAGCTCTAACAGATGCGTCAATCATGTTACCGAGATTCATTTCTTCTGTAACAAGAGAATAAGTATAGTGTTGAAGGTCTTGTAAAACTTTATCTACCTTATCCATCGGTCCATCGGTGTAATAACGAGGAATAAATCCTTCACGCTCGCAAATTGTAACTAATTCACCAATAGAATCTACAAATTCACCAGATTCAGCTTTATTCTGCGCGGCTGTGAGCTTAGCGCTCTTCATCAAGCTATCATACATCTTGATCATCTTCTGCGCACCATCGACATCGCCGCAATCTAGAAGCTAATTAGATTTCAATGAAGTCTTACAAATCATGATAAGAGTATCCTTCATGCCAGCTCCTTGAATATCATATGAAGCCATCATATCATTATATAATTGCTCCAACCGCACCCATTCCTCTGGGCGATATCCTCGACCCCACTTAAGTCTCAACATTACTTTATCTTCCTCAGTAAGTTCATCTGAGAAGTCATCGTCAGCTTCTGAAGGATTATAATATTCAGGAGTACCTACAGCCTCTTGTGGCTCAGTTAAAATTTTTGGCTTAGGCGGAGTTCTATCCGTCGCAAGCTCAGTTTCAATTTCTTCGCCAGTCATACCTTGCGCTTTCATCTAATTAATCTTCCGCATACGCTGCTCTTCTTCAAGCGCTTCGGTATCTGCCCAAGAATACTAACTCCACTATTTAAGTTTCATTTTAGACAAGTAACGGCCAATAATAGTTAAGCCAGTTACTTTTTTAGGATCTTTACCATATTTCTCTAGCAAAGTATCCCATTCTTCTTTAATATAAGGCACATCAATTTCTTGTAAAATCCATTTATATGTTTCTGGGTCCCAGTTATCGACGTGCATGGTTAAACATTTCTTGCAAATATCCATCTTTCCGTCTGGTGGATATTTCTCTACGTTTTTAGAAGTGTAGAATTCACTATCATTCATAGTCTTTCCGCACTTCTTGCAAAAATGCTGTCCAGCCATACGAATCAACCTCTTTTCTTATTACGGCATTTCTTACAAATAGAATACCAATTATCTTTACTTGTCTTATTCTTTGAAAAGAAAAGATTGTTCGCTGGCTTAATCTGTCCACATTTAGAACATTTTTTCATTGGGTAACCGCGTTTAGTGTACTCCCAAATTAAGAAATCTTCTTTAGCCTATTCCGCAATTACCTTTGGAATCTTATTGCGCCACAGACTAGAAATATATTCTACACTATAGGTTTGATGAAATTCTTCATCAAGTAATTTTTGAATCTCGCTATTCGGTTTACCATCAATCTTCCACTCAACAATTCTATCATAGATAGGATAATCAGCAAGAGCCTTAGTACATAAATTATCAAAGTCTTGCATTAAATACCAAGTATCTCCCTCAAACTAATCCCAACTATCTTCCTTGAGTTTAGAATAATTACATAAAATAGCAGATACTACTTTAGTATCCATTAATGAAATGCCATCTACAACGATTTCAGAACCATCTAAATAACTCTTATCATCAAGAGGTAGTGATGTTCTAGCAGATCTCGTTAATCGACACGGAATAATTGGCTTCTAATAAGCCTATTTAATAACATATTGATCTTTCCGCATCCCAATTAACGCTTTCTTCATCATAAAAGCAGTCTTACCAGAGGCGTGCTTCGCTGCTGCTTCCCAAGCGTTTATAGTATCTCGCAGTTGTTTCAAACAGGGGATTGTCTCTAAATCTTTATCTGTAATCGAAATCTTTGGTTGGAAAATTACATTTTTATTTTCATTAACTAAATTATAAATACCATCTTCGCCGTTCTCTAACTAACTAACAAGACCTTCGAAAGAACATTCTCTCTTGTTTACCGTAGCCATACGGTTATCTGTCAGTATATTGCGTTCTTTTCGCTCTTGCTTTTCCATGCAGAGAACAAGATAATTACCTAAAATTTCAAGATACGCGGGACTAATATCCGGCGTTTCTGCAATTATCTTTTCAACTAGCGCTTTACGCTCTTCTGGAGACTCTAGAGTATAATCTAATTTAATCACACTTGTCATCTCCTTTATGCTTATATAATAACAAAAAAAAACTGGTATGTCAAATCTATTTGACCAAATTAAATTATTTTGTTATAATAATAATAGAAAAATAATAAAGGGAGTATTTCTTATGAACTTTCGCGATAGTCTAGCTAAAGCGTTCCCTGAAGGTGCATAGTTCTATCATAATGTAACCGTAATAGTAATTTCTGTAGCTGAAGATATATGGGACGAAGATTTTGACTCTATTTGGTATCTTGACTAGTTAACCGCACCAGAACCAAAAGCAATCCTATTCTTCAAAGAAGAAAGAGAAATTATCAACGATGCTGACGTAGATGTATTTTATGATTGCGACGATAAACAAGAGTGCGATTGGCTACTAGATTATTATGAGAATTGCATAGTCGAAATAGATCCAGATGGAACGGTTTCATGGTATGAAGGAGAATTTTAATGAACCAAATTAACATAAAAGAATATTTTAAAACAGAGAAGGAGAAATTGCGGCTGGCCGTTATTGAGCATGATTATGAGCCTCCTTCTCTCACGATTGTAGATGCCACAGACGGCGACATCGGCAATCAGATTTATATTAAAAAGAAGATTGAAGATTTTGAATCTGTGGGTTGGCCTGTAAAGGTTGCTAGACCGAAAGATAAATTTGATTTACATTATCTATTAAGCTATGGTCTTGAAACAGATTGTGTAATTGTCCAAATGCCAACGGCAGAAAGATTTAATTTCGACATTGAAGATATTCCATTGTACTTTGATTGTGATGGTTTGACTAAGAACGCTCTTGTTCTTCCTGCCACTGTCCGAGGTATTATTGATTATCTTGATGATTGTGGTTTTGATTATGCAGGCAAAACTGCTGTCGTTCTTGGTAGAAGCAATATCGTCGGTAAGCCTATGGCAAAGGCTTTGCTAGATAGAGATATGACTGTTTCTGTTTGTCACAGTAAAACGAACTATGGAGATAAAGAATATCTTCTTCATAACGCAGATCTGGTAATCTGTGCTACTGGACAGTCGCAGTCTATTTATAGAGAACAATGCGAGTCTGCTATTGTTGTCGATGTCGGAATTAGTCGACTCAATGGCAAAATCGTTGGAGACTTCGTAGAGGACGAAAATAATATTGTCGGAGAAGCTTGGTCTACTCCAGTTCCCGGTGGTGTGGGTCTATTGACAAGATTGGGGTTGATGAAAAATTGTCTAGATCTCAAGGTATTGTAATTGGTAATATAGGAGCAACTATTTTAGACCTAGAAACAGAATTTGAACGGGCGAGAATTATGACCTATCCTCTTGGTGATTGGTTACATAATAAAATTTCTTCTCGTCAAGAATATAAAGAAAAAATGGCTATTTATCGAGATAAACAATCTCAATATGTAGCTAAAAGACTCTTTGAAATCTATGGATTTGAAATCGCTCAAAAGTATAAACCAAACTATGTAAAAGATTTTATTCCTTGCATGGGAGCAGATGGACAATGCAATCTATATTGCAAGAAGTTTGGAAAATGCCAAGAATAAAAGTTTACACACTATATTTGAAAAATAGGGCAGAACCAATATCCAGTTCTGCCCAACATCATTTCATTTTAAGGAGGCCGCAATAAAAATGGAAAAGCATTTCAAGCAATTGATTATAGCAAGACGTGATTTGAATATGTCACCTGGCAAGTTAGCTGCGCAAGTATCTCATGCATCTTCTGCTTTCCTCATTGAGATGATTAGAGATTCTTGGCCGGAGAAAGTACAAGACTTTTATCAAGTAAATTATAGACTAGATAAAGATGTTTATGATAATTGGATTAATGACGGAGTGACCAAGGTAGTATGTGGCGCCCGCAATAAAGGAAAATTGGAAAAAGCCATTGAGAAGGCTAAAGAATTAGGCATGATTGAAGGTGTCGATTACTTTCCTATTGTTGATGCTTGCAGAACTGAGTTGATTCCAGAGTCCCCGCAGGGGACTTTGACGTGTGTAGGATTTAGACCTATGGAGGCAGAGAAGATTGATGAAATTGGGAAAGATTTTCATTTGTATTAACATCTTAGTCCTTTCTCTTTTGATGTTGACCGGATGCACGGAGAAATGGCCTAGAATTATTTATCAAAATACTAGTTACAGATTTGACGAGTATAATCGTACTATTGTTTTAGATGATGGCTATGTATTAGATGGTGGCCATAGCTATGATATTATAGAAACGGAAAATGGCTATGATATTATTTTCCATTTTATTGCAGAATGAAAACTGTACCGAAGGAGAAAGAAAAACATTGAAGATTATTAAGAATAATTACGCACCAAGTAATGTACGAACGATATGCCCTATCTTGAATTTGATCCAGCGACTGAATGTAATGACCGAACAGTTATTTGTCCATGCTGTCATAAGAGCTTCGCCATTGGAGAAAAATATATTGAGATAGGGCGAGTAACATACGCCGTCGCAGTTTAAAAATAATGGGAAAGAAACGCGCAAAAGAGCATTACGATTTTATTAAAGAACAATACTATAAAGAGATTGATAACTCCATTACCAACACCACTATTCATGCCTGCGAGAGCATTGAAGCTCGGATCCCGCAATACCAAAATAATTATAGTGTAATGCCAGAGGATAGCGTCTCTTGTTTATTCTCTTTAGAAAGTAAAGATAATGTAGCCGTTCTTAATTTCGCCAGTTATAAAAAGCCTGGTGGTCTATATTTTCAAGGAGTAGAGTCGCAGGAAGAAAGTTTATGCCTAGAATCAACTCTACTTCCAGTTATCGAAGCTTTTAAACCTACTTATTACGCATGGAATAACAAGCACTTGAATAGAGGAATGTATTTAGATAGAGCGTTATATTCTAAAGCTATTCTCTTTGAGCGAGAGAAACAAAAGATATATGCTGACGTAATTACTTGCGCGGCTCCAAACGCGGGAGTTGCGGAATATGTTTGCGGCGTTGGAGACAAAGAGTTGCGTGAAGCCATGTTAGATAGAATTAATTTTATGTTAAGTATTGCAGAAGAACATGGAGTTCAAACTTTAATTCTTGGAGCATGGGGATGTGGAGTATTTGAGTGGAATCCAGAAACTGTGGCGGAATTATTTATGGAGGTAAAAGGAAGATATAATATTCCAAATATTATATTCGCCGTTCCTGGGCTATTATATGGTTTTTAATAGGGTGCTTTCGTAATTCGAAAACGAAAATGGTTTTCGAGATTTTAATGGCGTGGGAGAACGAGTTTGTGAAAATTTTCACGCTTTTTCCCGAAATACCCGCCCCCGTACTGTCGCACTTCATCACGCTAAAGCACTACAGTTAAACAGCTACCCCTACTTTAGTTAGCTAAAGCGTCTGTCGCTATTATTATGTATCGCGCGCGCGTAAAGAGAAATTGGTCAATCTGCACAACAGGATCGGCACTCACTTGTGCAAATTGACGAAACGCAGAAATTTGCAAAAAAGTTGTTGACAAACAAGCAAGGCGGGAGTATCATGTAATCAAGCTGAACGGCACACAAGACAAAAGAGCCGAACGGTAATTTATCAAAAGAGAGGTTACATGAAATGAAAAAAATTGACTTGCGTAATGATGAACGTGCTATTATGGTAGCTTATCTCAATGCGAAAAAAGCAAAAGAGGAAGCCGAAAAAGCAGAAAAAACCGCTAAAGCGGCGGCAAAAGAACTATTTACAAAGCTGGGCAAAGCCTATAAAGACGGTGAAAAATCCGAATGGCTAACGCTTTCTATCCAAAGCAAAGGCGAAAAAAAGCATATTGTCTATACTGAAACTACCGCTAAAGGCACGGTAGACTGGAAAGCCTATGCTATTGCATTAGGCGGCACGGTAGAGGATGCAGAGGATTACCGCAAACCGTCTAACGTGCGGACGTCCATTGACTGGGCTACTGATAAGGAAGAAGCAGAGATTGCACAAGGCTAACAACCATAGGGCCGCTCATAAGGGCGGGCGACTCTAACCTTAGAACAAAAGAAAGAGGTATATTATGGAGTTCATCAAGTATTTCACTAACTCGCAGTTCGATAATGTCAAATTTGCAGATATGCTACGTCTGAAAATGAATGTGCGTGCTAAGGCAGTAGAGGATGGCGTCATTCTTGACCGTGATGCTTTTAATGCCATGAGCGCCGCTCTCATGCCCAACTGGGCGTGGCTGAATAAACAGAGCATCAATAGCCCTTTGCATACCAGACCCGCAGACCCAGCGGAGTGGCCAGAGCTGACCCACGCCTATCGTTACTTGCTTGCCATAGTGTTCGATGACAAGGACGCTTGCCAGCTTGAACGGGCAGACGGGCTTGAGTACATCAGCAAACAGGCAGATATGGTGGCTGACTACTGGCGTAAAGAAGAAGGTTTTTCTGGCGTAGCAGTCATTGATAATGCCACTGGCGAAATCATGCACATGGCAGACTAAGACATAAGGGCGCTCTGCGAGAGCGCGGAGCGCCCAACCCGCAAACAAAAGAAGGGAGTATTATTATGACTTATAACGAATTCCTGAGCCGCTTCTGCGGTTGCCACGAGGATGAGGTCGGCAATCGACCCTGTGATAACGGCTGTATGTGCGACAAGGGCATGACGCCGGAGCTTGAGAAGCTGTGGAAAGAGGTGCGGGATAATGCGTAAAGTAGCAAAGGTGACGCTGTACAGCGTATGTCTGGCAGTCCTATTGTGGTTTTTCCTCTCATGGCTTGACATAGTATGGGATAACTGTGAACCCAATCCGCACAACAGCCCGTATAATGTCTTTGTCCTTATGACGCAACAAGAGGAAAAGACAGAAGAGCCTACCGCAATAGAGGGGACTTGCGGAAGTCCGCTTACCGATCAGACAAGGCTGGCAACCGCAATCATAACCAACATTGACGGCAACACGCTTACTCTTGTTACGCTTGAGGATGGCGAGGAATGGACAGTCGAAGTTGGATATGGCGAGAACTTCTCAACAGATGACTACCTGTGTGTATTCTTCGATACCATGGGAACTGACTCAATCTATGATGACGAGGTTGCCAAACTCTGGAAAGAGGTCTGGTAAATATAGGGCGGAGAAATCCACCCTATATTTTTGTGCATTTTTCATAAAGACATTTTCGCCGGCGCGCTGGCGACCGCGGCGCGCCGAGTTTTGCGTTTGTGTAAGTTGCACAAATTTGGAAGTGAAATTTTGGTATAGGCAAGTTGCACAATCAATCCCGAAATCTTTGTGCAATTTGACAGTTGACAATCCTTTGTACCTGTGGTACAATGGTATCATCAAAAGAAAGGAAGTGCTCCAACATGGCTAATCGCATTGGATTTACTGACACCCTCACTGGCAAGGAAACTGTCTGCGGGACTTGGGCAAAAACGACTCTCGCAGTTATTCAGCTTTCCGTTTCACATAACGACTGGGCGAGATTTCTTCCATTCTGTAATGGCTGGAATCTTGACTACCCGCAGAAAGATGAATGTCCGATTGAGTACCGGGCAAGAATGATTGATATGGCTATCGGTCTCCAACTCATTTGAGTTGGAGACCCCAGAGAAAGGATTTGAGATTATGTTACCGAGAAGACATTGCGCATACGACATTACCACCGGCGAAATCCTCTGCTGTGACCGCGGAAATCACCTCAAGCGTTCGGTTGCCCTGACCAAGAAAGTCAATAAGGAAATGTTTAGAGTCGCCGGACAGTGGCGGTTCTGCCACGACTTCGGCAAGAAGTGGATTGAGAAAGGAGCGCCTACCAGATGAAGAACTACCTGTTCTATGATGAAGAAACCGGCGAGCATTTCTTCGTTCAAGAAGTCAACCTGTGGAAAGCTAACCAGACCGCGCATCTCTTCTTTCAGCGTCCCTTTTACAAGTGTTCCATGAACGACGCAGAGGCTGAAATGTACGGATACGATACCTACTAAGAGAAAGCCGGTGATGAACCGGCTTTCTTTACTTTTGGTAAAATTTTTGATATAATAATTACAGAAGAAATGAGAAAGGAGAATTTTCTAATGACGCTAGAAGTACTGGCTGTCATTCTGGAGTTCTGCATGAACCAAGATTCTTGCAAGAACTGTCCAATGGCCCAGTTCTGTTAGAAGATGCCATGTGAGTGGTAATCTAATTCCTTTCGGCAAAATGCCGCGGCTCCCGTCTGGAGTCGAATTTTCGCACAGGCTAGGTCACTAGAAATAAAAAAGCAAAATGGCTGAATCTACTTACTCTAGAAAATTGGACGCAATGGGAAGAATTATGATTCCTGTTCGGCTTCGTGATCAGCTCGGACTTATTACAGGCCGAGAGTATTCATTCGAGGTTCGTTAGATCGACGGCCGCAATTACATTTGTATTGATTGTGGTTTGAATACTGAATTGGAAGAAGCTATGAAACTTGTCCAAAATGCTGGACTAAAAGTTGTTCAAAATGACGATTGACAAACCATGCTTTTTATGGTATACTTAAACCATCAAAAGAAAGAAGGTTTGATGCTATGTATGAGTTTGAAGTCTTGTTAAAGAATGGCGAGCACACTTTCATTTGGGGTTATAGCTTTGATGACGCCAAGCGCCGCAATCCAAAAACGGCGAACGAAATCGAAACCATTTTATTCCAAGAATACATTGATTAAAGAAATGACCTCCCGAAATCCGGGAGGCTTTTCTAATGCCCCGGCTGGCCGTGCGCGAACGCCGCGGCCAGTTTTTCGTGTCAATAGGCAATTTGCACAATTTTCCATACGCATTTTTGGTGAATTTGACGAAAGAAATTTTCCCAAAATCCCTTGACTTCCTATGTAGGCTGTGGTATACTTGTATCATCAAAAGAGAGGAGCGAACACATGATGGTTGCAATCATTATTCTAACCGCCCTGTTGTCTTTCCAATTTGTTTCTGCTATTGAGCGGGATTGCATGGGGCTGGCGCTTATGTTTGGCGTTGAGATTATTCTTTTCGCTTATATCGCAAAAAACTTCATTTAAGGGGTTATCATTTCTAACGAATACCGTGATTGGCTTGTAGAAATCTGGGTGCAAGAAGTTATTCGCCCTAACCGCAAGTTCTTTGGTCGCACGAAGTTTTTCAATAATCAAACCCTTGACATTGATAACTATGGTTCTATTGATGATGCTGTGTGGGAAGTTATCCTCAATGGTTTAGAGAAAGAAGCGCACGCCAAGGCTATTGATGAAAAATGGAAGAAGTGGGATGAAGAAAACTAATTAAAATTGCCTATTGACATTTTGGCAATTTTGTGTTATAATAATTATAGAAAGTGAGGGAGAAAGAAATGAACTTGTTGATTATCTTCATTTTGCTTTCGATTGTAAATGTTATCTTCTCCACAATCAAGAGCATTGTAACTATTAAATCCGGTCCATGGGTTGCAAGCATTGTTTCCGCTTTGTACTATGGCTATTACAACATTGTATTGATTTACACTGTTGCAGATTTCCCCTTGTGGCAAAAAGTTGTGGTAACTGCGGGCTGTAACCTTGTCGGCGTTTTCATCGTGAAGTATGGAGAAGTTAAAGCGAGAAAAGACAAGTTGTGGAAAGTGGAATTAACAGTTCCCACCAAGTACAAAGATGCTATTGATGAATTGGGTGTTCCCCATTCTTACATTGAGTTAAGCGATAAACACACCCTTTTCAATTTCTACTGTGCTACACAGACCGAAAGTGCAAAGGTTAAGGCTATTGCCAACCAGTATGAAGCAAAATATTTTGTTGCGGAAAGCAAAAATCTTTAAGAAAGGGGTTGACAAACAACAAGGTTTGTGATATACTTTAGGTACACTAAAAGAAAGGACTGAATAGAATGAAAGTTAAGGTTGTTATTACAAAAGAGCAAGAAATGGAAATTGAAAATTCCGCATCTCTTGCTGTACTCCATAAGTGGTGGAAAGCACATCGGGTAACAGATTGGAAAAACTGTCCAAACGAGTTGGTTGAAAAGGCAATTCAAGAAGTCGAAGAAGCTACTGGACTGCCTTTTGGGCGCGATGATGTTCCCGAAACTATCAGCGCGGTTCTTACTGGAAATAATGATGCCATTTTAGAATGGTAAATCAAAATTTCTAAAAAGGTATTGACAAGATGAAAGTCTTGTGATACAATATAATTGTCAAGAGGAGAGAAGCGTTGTATGCTTGCTTGTCGAGATAAGACTTCTCACAAAAATTTATAAAACCTCTTGATAAACCTCTAAAACTATGATACAATAAAATTGTTCCAAGGGAACAAAAAAACAAGGAAAGAGGTACTTAGTTATGATGACCGAAAAGAACAAGATGGAATGCGATGACCTGCTGAAAACCCATGAGATGACGTAGAAGCTCCTCGACGCTAATACCGCGGACGCCGCTATGCTGGCAACCCTTGTCCAGATGGCCCGCGGAGGGAAAGACGAGATGGCGATGTATATGCTTCACAATCTCAAGCCCTACGCCATTGAAATCGCAGAGGGCGGCAAGGAAAAGGACGAGCCGGAAATCAACATTGACGCCTTGCTCAGCGCTCTGTTCGGCTAAGCAACAGAAACTCGGTGGAGAAATCCACCGAGTTTTTTTTGTGCAATTTTCACAAATCCTTCTTGGGCGGTCCGCGCACGCTCGGCGCGGACCGAGTTTTTGTCAATATACAAGTTGCACAAATTTCTCGATCAATCTTTGTGCAATTTGACGATTGACAGCTTTCCCGAAAAGTGCTATACTGTTTACAGAAGTTAAGAGAAACGCCCCTTGAACCTTGAAAAAAAGATTTTGAAAAATCGAAAAAAACTCTTGACAGCAAGCGCAAAATGTGCTATACTAAGTACAGAAGTTGAGGGAACGATGGTAAACCTCAATCAATAGAAAGGATTTGACAAGATGGAAAAAATTGACAAGCGCAAGCATTATGTTTTGGTGGTTGATACCGAAACCGCCAACACTATCCAAGACGGCGATAGTCTGGATATGTCCAATGTCCTTGTATATGACTGCGGTTGGGCGGTTGTAGACACCAAGGGCAATATCTACGAAACCGCAAGTTATGTCAATCGTGACATTTTCTGCGAGGAACGCGACCTTATGCGGACTGCTTACTATAACTGGAAAATTCCCCGCTATATCGAGGAACTGCGGGCAGATAGCCGGAAAATGGCAACTACCTACGAAATCCGCAAGGCTATGCTGGACACTATCGAGAAGTGGGGCATTAAAGAGGTAGCCGCTCATAACGCCCGCTTTGACTATAACGCTTTGAATATAACACAGCGTTACACCACCGCAAGCCGTTTCCGGTACTGGTTCCCATTCGATAGCGTGGAAATTTGGGACACCATGAAAATGGCACAAGATGTTATCTGCAAAATGCCCACCTATAAGGCGTTCTGTCAAAAGAACGGCTATGTGCTGAAAAATGGTGCTTGCCGTAAGACCGCCGAAATCCTGTGGCGCTTTATCTCCGGTAATAACGAGTTTGAAGAAAGTCACACCGGGCTGGAAGATGTGCTGATTGAAGCGGAGATTATGTTCTATTGCTTCCGACAGCATAAGCCCATGCGGAAAGCCCTCTTTGAGAACAAGAGAGAATATCCGCCTATGACAGAGTTTCAGCGAGAGTTTTCCGCAAGTTTGCGAGAAATGCCGGTAATTAGGTTTGGGGAGATTTAATCTCCCCAACCTTGACAAACGAAAAGAAACCTGCTATAATGAATGTATCAAAAGAAAGGAAGCGATAAGATGAAAATGATTTGCTTCGATATGGACGGCACAATTGCTGACCTGTACGCCGTTCCTAACTGGTTAGATAAACTGCGGGCAGAGGACGCAAGCCCCTATGCAGAAGCCGCTCCCATGTGGGATATGAAAGCTCTGCGAGAAGTCCTCTTGAAGCTGATTGATAAGGGATATGAAATCCGCATTATCAGTTGGCTGAGCAAGGACAGCACCGAGGAATATAAAACCGCCGTCCGCAAGGCAAAAAGAGAGTGGCTTGAGAAGTATAACTTCCCTGCTGATAAATGCCACTTTATCGCCTATGGCAGAACTAAGGCTGACTGTATCCGCCGCATTGCGGACGCTCCCGCAGTTCTGATTGACGATAACAAAAAGGTGCGGGACGGGTGGCATTTGGGCGAGTCAATCGACCCTACAGAAGTCAATCTGTTTGAAGTCCTTTCCGCTCTTGATTGAGCGGAAAGGCAGAAAGGAAAATAGAATGACAAAAACAATATGGCTTGAGTTTCTGAACGCTGACAGTAAAGCCGCCGCGATTGAAGTTATCAAGCGCATGGGGTGGAATATTGACGCCGAACATTTGACAGATGATGGCGGGCACTCGGTCACATTTCCGGCCAAGGACGAAAATCTGTTCGAGTTTTTGGATATGTGCTGGAACTAAGAGGGGCGTTGCCCCTCTTTTTTCGTCAAAATGCACAATGCCCTCTTCGACAGCCCGCTGACGCACGCAGCGGGCCGAATTTTCATTATACACCACCGCCAGCAAAAAGTCAATCGGCAAACTGCACAAAAAATCATGCTTCGGATCTCCCGAAATTGTGCAACTTTTTGAAAGAAAGTTCTTGACTTCCGGCGCTTGCGGTGGTACAATGTAAGAGAAGTTAAGGGAGGAACGCCGAAAGGCTTCTAAAAAGATTTTGAAAAAAATCGAAAAAACCTCTTGACAAACTCCGCAAGGCATGATATAATAAGTACAGAAGTTAAGGAAAAGCGGTTCTTGAAACAGCGAAAAGCGACAGTCAAGAAACTTCCGAAAAACTTCAAAAAACCTCTTGACAAGCCAAGCAAAAAGTGCTATAATGAAAGCACAAGGAAACCTAATGCACCTTAAAAAGTTAACATCTTACTTCGGTATCAAACTTCCGAAAGTTTGAAAAGAAGTTCAAAAAACCTCTTGACAAACCGCCGAAAGTATGATATAATAAAATCACAAAAGGACAAGGACAGTCCTAAACACCAGAAAGGATTTGAATATGGAAAAGACCAACAAGACTCGTATCACCAAGGCCATGCGTTTCGAGGACATTAAGGCTATGCTGAACGGTCAGCCCGTGACCTACGGCACGACCACCGAGGACGCCGTGGACTTCATCGAGCATGAAGTGGCTCTGCTCGCCAAGAAGAACAGCGGTGAGAACAAGAAGCAGACCAAGACCCAGCAGGAGAACGAGGGCTATAAGGCGCTCATTCTGGAGTTCCTCGCCACTCTGCCCGACGATAAGGCCGGTGTGACCTGCACCGAGATTATCAAGGGCGTGACGGAGTTCGAGGACTTCAGCACTCAGAAGATTTCTCCTCTGGTGCGTCAGCTTATGGCGGCTGATAAGGTCATTAAGACCGAGGTCAAGGGCAAGGCTCTGTTCCGTCTCGCCTAAGCCCCATAGGGGAGAGGGGTAAAATCCTCTCCCCGCCAAAAGAAAGGAAGTGGTTATTATCGCCCAGCGAGTAACAGACGCTGAACGCCTTGAGCGTATCAAGCGAGTGTTTCCAGACGAGAAAGAAGCGCAAGATATTCTCGCCTATGATAAGGCGGTAGAAGCAGGCGAAAAAACGGAATATGACCTGCCGCCGGATAAGCTGAAAGCCGCACAAAAGTATGCCCATGCAGGAACGCGGAAAGCGCCCACGGCATACAAGTTTACCAAGCGAGAACGCAAGCCGAACGCAACCAAAGGGGGCATTATTGCGGAACTTGCGGAGTTCATGGAACACAACAGTAACTTTGATGTTTCTAACCTTGCCATCACAAACAAGGAAAGACAGATTTCCTTTATAGTAGGCGGTGAAACTTTCGAGTTGATGCTTGTGCAAAAGCGCAAGCCGAAAAGCTAATAAGGATAGGGGCGGATAACCCCTATCCGTCCTTCCAGAAAGAAGGGAAAGCATACGGCAAAGCGACCTAAAGAATTTTTATATGTCGGTCATTATATCGACAGGGACGGCAATTTCATTCTCAAGGTAGGCACTACAAATGACCTTGAGCGCCGCCGTAAAGAGCATAACCGCAACTATAAGAAAAGTCCCAACTACACCATGCCGCCGGGCGGTGAGTTCGTCTATGACTTTTCGCTTCCTCTTTCCAAGTATAATACCTTGAGATATGAGGATAAGACCCGCCAAAGATGGCAGGACGAGGGCATAGGCGAGTTTGTCAGAAATGACAGATTTTATTGCAAAAAGAAACCCAAAACCGTCAAAGTGACGATACGCAAAACCTACGAAATCCCGCTCGATTGAGCGGGATTTTTTGTGCATTTTTCACAAAGACATTTTCACCAAAAATCAAATGAGATTTTTGTATAAATTGCCTATTGACAACCGGACGGAAATGTGGTATAATGGCGGGCCGGTCGCGGGCGACTCGGCCCGAGTTTTACCGATCGGAAGCATATGCAAAATTTTTGTTCAATCTAGCCGACTTTCATATGGCTTCTCGTTTTCCCGAAAGTTTGACATTCTAGTCCAATTTTATTTTCATACTATCATTGACTCATATTTCTAATTTCATTTGGCATATAGCCCACTCCACTTCCGTGTAGCTAACAAAATTTTAGTTGCTCATAGCGAACCTCCTGCGTTACCGATCGGGTCCAGTTTTTCATATCAAAACAAGAGAGAAGATAATAAGAGCGGAGATCCAGTTAATCCGATCGGGCCCGCATTTACAAAGACTGTTTTCCAATTATTTTTCCTCTTGATTTTTATAATAAAATATGTTATTATATTAAAAAAAGATATAAAAACGCCTCGGTTCTAGCTTAAAATTGCTAAAAACGAGACAAAATAGCGCAAAAATCTAAGCTTTTTGATTTAAAAATTAAGAAAACGCACTTTAAATCCATCAAGTAATCATATTTCCTACTTCAAATTCTCTGTAGCCAACTACATAAATGCTATTACCTAGCAAAAATCCATACCGGAGAGGAAATTTTTGGACTAATTTCCGATCGGGTTGGCATATATTAAAAAATATTATATAATATATATAGAAATTAAGAAAGGAATTGGTTCTTCCCGTAGAAGAACTAGGGTGATAAAACATGGATTTTGAAGCTATGATTCGAGATGCCCAGAAGAATGGACTGTCTATTGATGACATCGCAAAGATGTTCTCTAAGATTCTTAACGCGGTCCAGCAGGAGGATCAAAAGAAGAAGGCAATTGTGGATGCCCGCACTGGACTGATTGAGCACATGAAGGATCAGTTTGAGACCGCTGTTTCTAAGAGACACCTTGATTGCACTGACGCGGCTGCCCTGTATACTCTTATTATGGCAGAAAAGTATCCCGATTGGACTGCTGAAAATATCAAGGATTATTTCCAGATCATTAAGCTGAACGCGGAGACTACCGCGACTATGATCGACAAGGAGCCAGATGAGCTTCTCCAGGCTCTCCTGGATAAGGTTGATAATCTCTTTGATGCCGTTCCTAAGAGCAAAGATAAGAGTGACAATGAGAAGATTGCTGATTTCCTGCGGGAGATCGGTCTATAAGAATCAAGAGCAAGAATAAGAGAGGGTATTAACCCTCTCTTATTTTATATATGAATCGCGGGAGCCAGGGTAGCGATCTCGGTGACAGGGAATTGAGAGAGGTCTAGTTAGACCCGATCGGCACGCCACTTTCCTATTTTTAGTCAACTCTCTTATTTTAGCTGCTTTCACCTTATTTCCCCATGTCTATCTCTATAGTTCCTTCTAACGCTGTGCAATTTTAAGAGCCTCTCTCATCTTACTCCCTAGCAAAGTCTATAAAATGTTCCTCTAACCAAGCTACTTCTTCTTTTGTAAGAGATTTTAGATCGAAAATCTCCTAATTCATTTTATCTTATGGACTCCATCCCTTAAAAGAATCTTCTCTAACAAAACAAGTTCCATTTCTCTGGATCATAATATTTCTCCATAAAAAGCTTTCTATCTCCTGCGCAGATGCCCCTTACTAAATTACCACTATGTAATGTTCTTTTAGGTTCCATGCTTTTCCTCCTTCTTATTTGCACGGCCGAAAGAGATTAAAATCTCGGAGAGCGAAGCTCGGAGAGATTTTAATCTCGTCCCGTTTGGCGAAGCCAAACTATATATTAATACGGTATCTAAAAAACGGACAACTATCAGAAATTTTTGGACAACTCACCTTAGTTTCACAGATCGGGTAGACGGTCTACAACCCAATCAATTTGTATATTTGTTTTCTTCTCTTCGGTCTATACGTACTAAAAATCAAGCAACTGTAATCGTTTCAAAATCTCTAACGAATCCATCACTATTGCATTATTAGATGTTGTTGTTGTTGCTACCCCTATATACTCTTTCATCTATGCTACTGTAACCAGATATGGTTTCTCGTCCGCTGCTTTAAATCTACCAAATAAATACTAATAAATATCTATTACGTGCGGGCGCAATACATTAGTCAGAATCGATAAAGTCTTATATTGTAGAATATTCGCGCTTTCTTTATCAAACACAATTATCTTATAATATTTCTCATCTTCTACTAGAAAACCCTATTCTACTAACCAATGGAAATATTTAGCAATCGTCTTTCGCCCCATAACTTTATTACCTTGACTGTCTGTCATCTCTCGTTCAATATTAGTAAACTAGCACTTCTTCTTCTCGATCTATCTATCTTGACTGTGTAGCGTAACCCGCTCAGAATTGCATTGAATCCAAGCAAATAATAAATCACAATAACTCTTATTACTCGTGATGTCCTTGCGGCATGGCATCTATCGAGTATCAATGGTTTTTACCATAAAGAAACTCCTCTCTTTACTGTTCTCATAATAACATAAAAATTCAGTTAAATCAATTAATTGATCCCAACCAGAAAGTTTTGTCCAACTTATTAGAAAAAGTTGGACAACACAATAGAAAATTTTGGACACATCATTAGAAATTTTCGGACAACTCATTAGAAAAAAACGGACAAATATATCATTAAGACCAATGTCCTAAATTTTAGCGCGGGATGGCAATTTTATCCCCAAATTTTTTGCCAACTCGCATACTCTTTCGTCTTATCCTCATATCTTTCGTAATAATACCAACCTTACCGCCCTATTAGAAATTATTATAATTATATGTTATTATATTTATATAAGAAAGGAGAGGAGAAAAGAAATGGTAAATACGCTTGAACTTCGCGGCATTGAGACTTACTCGCCAGAGATTCAAACCTTCTTACGAGAGATCGAGAAGTCTTTCTTGCAGGTACTCAATAACTGCGTTCCCGCGGATCAGCAAGAGAAAGAAGCTATCCAGTTGCGGGATACGATAGAGGGCATCGGCAACTGCCTCGAAATGCATTGCGCTCCCGGTGAAGTGTTTAACTGTTTTTCTTGCGGCGCTTTTAAGGAAGCTTATCATGCTTCTGACTCTATCGTGGTAAAGTTTTGCTCAACTGACAACGAAACTAAGAGAGAGCAGGCTCTTCTCGCCGCAGCGGAAAAAGCTAATATTCTGGAGCTGTTCGTACCTACCTTTTTTCATCAGCTCCCTGTTAATCTGCCTGTCACTCAACTCGATGATACAAATTTTTCTCGATATACCTATGACTCCCACTATCATACATGGCGCTAGAACCCCGATATTGAAGCCTTCGAGTTAAATTATATGGAGATTCAACCTATTGTTGTCCCTGCTTCTCATGTTGCTTATGAGAATATTGGCTGGGACGAACAAGGCGAGGTTATTCCGGGTATCTCCATGACTGTTGTGCGGCGTATTCCTACGCATAATCTCACTTGGCTAAAGTCTATCGTCGAGAATTATGGTAAAGAGTTCTTCGAAAAGTTCGCTATCTTCTGTGACGATTGGCATATTTGGGATCTACATGAAGATAATATTGGGTTCTTGCGGACGCCCGAGGTCGAACTCCCTATCATCCTTGATTGGATGAGCGACTAAACAAAAGGAAGTGACACATTTGACTGAAAATTTTTATTATAATCAAATTGGAATCAACCACATCTTAAAACAATTTGGGGATGCCATTAGCAATAAACAATATAAAAACCCAATTCCTTATGACACCTATCGAAAAATTAGGAATGGCTTTAAAAACATTTTTATCTTATTTGATTGTGGCGATATCCTCGTAAAAGCTGAGTCTGAAACTCTTTTCCATACCTCGTATAAAGATAATGGTTTCGGTCAGTTCTTTTACGATAATTATGTTTCTACCACCAAGACGGTTGAAACTAAAACTAATATTAAGGAGAATGATACTATGAAAATGCCTACCATGAATTTCGATTTTGGTCCGTTCACCGAGTCTGGCGTCGTGGCTTTGAGTCCCTATGGCATTGCTATCCGCAGTTCTAAGGGCGAATATCTCACTTACAACGCAGCCACTGGCGCAACTGTCGATGTTACCGGCTTCACTTTTGATTTTCAGAAGATGATTTATAAGATGCCGGCGGCTATCAAAGACCTGCGGGCTGGCGATATGGTGCTGCATCGTGGCAAGCCTATGTATGTCCAGTCTGTTGAGGAAGATAGTATCCACTGCATCGACATTCTGAACTCTGAGAATAAAGTTATCGTGCCTGTGACCAATATGTTCGGCTTCAATTTCGTGACCAAGGTCGTTTCCCTCATGAACTTCAACGCTGCGCAGCCTTCTGCGGAGAATCCCTTTGGCAACCTGATGCCGTTTATGATGATGTCCTCTATCATGGGCGATGATTCTGACAACGACTTCAGTAAAATGATGATGATGTCCATGATGATGGGTGGTTCCAATCCGTTCACTGCCATGTTCACTCCGCAGGATAAGTAAGGAGGAAAATATGCTATTCTTTATTTTTATCGCTCTATTCGCAATAAGTGTATTAGCTATTATACACACAGATGAAATGAGCGGTTGGCATCTTCTCGCGACTATCGCGGTTGCCCTTACCCTTATAGCATTACTCATAAACACTATCGGATTAGCATCTGTTTACATTGATGCAGATGCCTCTGTCGCTAAATGGGAAACCCAATATGAGTCATTAACTTATCAATTAGAGAATAATCTCTATGATAATGATAACGACATTAGTAAAAAAGAACTCATGGATGAAATCCGTGAGTGGAACGAAGATTTAGCATATTGTAAGGAAATTCAGCGTAACTTTTGGGTAGGTATTTATTACCCAAATGTATACGACAACCTTGAGTTTATCCCTTTGCCTTAAGATTTTTAAAGCCTCTCGAAAGAGAGGCTTTATTTTTTTATA
>ENA-UONY01000210-UONY01000210.1-human-gut-metagenome-genome-assembly--contig:-CS9-NODE-210-length-83021-cov-6.713835_pt1 | contig 83021 bp, 73 predicted proteins | sample MGYA00242465_ERZ724012 | MGnify/ENA metagenome assembly ERZ724012 | reverse complement strand
GAGACGCGTTGCAACCGTGGTGCCGTAAGCGCTCGCCTTTCGTGTTCCGACGATCGCGACTGTCGGAAGCTCATCAAGAAACGGAAGATTGCCCCGGACATACAAGACAAGCGGCGGATCGGCAATCTGCCGCAGCCGGTCAGGGTAGGCGGCGTCGTACAGCGTAAGAATGCGGATATTCTTTTCCTGGCAGAGAGCCAGAATCTGCTCGGTGCGGTCCAGATTCCGGGAGGACAGGATGCGGCGTTCCTGCGGTGAAAGGTCATCGAGCTCCGCAAGCCGCTCTTCAGGCGCAAAAAAGGCTTCCATCGCCCCGCCGAAATGCTCCAGAACACGAAAAAGCGTGATCGGGCGGACGCCGTCCATGGAGGCAAGCCATACCCAGTAGCGAAGCTGCGACATTTTCTCTCTCCCCTCTGCTTTTTATCCGCGCTGCGTCCACATCTCCCACATGAAAATGGACGCCGCAACCGCCGCGTTGAGCGATTCGCTGCCGGGCGTCATGGGAAGGATGATTTTTTGATCGCATGCGGCAAGAAGCGCTTCGGTAAGCCCCCGCCCCTCGTTGCCGATGGCCACGGCTGCGCGGCGGAGCGAAACGCTCTTCACATCAACGCTCTCCGCGCGAAGCGCCGCGCCGCAGAGCGGAAGTTCCCATTCGTGAAGCTTCTCACAAAGTCCGGAGAGATCGGTCTCCCAGATCGGCTGACGGAAGAGCGCGCCCATCGCGGCGCGAACGGTTTTCGGGTTATAGGGGTCGGCACATTCGCAGACGAGTACAACAAGCTCCGTACCAAGCGCCGCCGCGGTGCGCAGCACCGTGCCGACGTTTCCGGGATCCTGCACATTTTCCAGTACGATGACCCGGTCCGGCCAGACGCGTTCCGAAAGAGTCTTTTTCCGAACCGTGAAAAGCGGGCCGGGGCTGTGCTCCAGCGGAGAGGCATAATCAAACACATCCTCCGAGAGCGCATACACCGGCACACCGGGCAATTCTTCGACAGACTTTACGCCGCGCAGATAAATTTCCGCGATATCTGCGCCGTTTGCGATCGCTTCGGAGAGAAGCTTCTCCCCGTCGCAGAGGAACAGTCTCTGCTCGCGGCGGTACGCTTTCTCCCTGCCCAGCCGGCGCAGCGCCTGAACGCGGGAATTTTTTCGGGATGTGATCGGTTCCATAGAAAAAGGCGGGATGCCTGTCCTTTCCTCGTCGCTGACCGGCTCTTCCGGTTTTCGTTTAATCATATCGTCATGCAGGGAAAAAATCAATACAATATTTTATATATTTCTGAACACTTAGCGGATAAAGTTTGTGGCAACGCGCTCTTCCTTCTTCGGAAGGCCGTATTTCTGCTTGCCAAGCGCAATGCTTTTCATCAGGAACGTTATATTTCGCGCCAGCGTGCGCATCGTCTGAAGTCCTTCCGCATCCTGCTCCGCTTCGCCCGGCAGACGGCCATGAACGCTGTTCCAATACTGACTGGAGGCGACCGGCATTCCGCTGATGGTAAAGTACTTGTTGAGCTCGTCAAACGTTGCACTCGTTCCGCCGCGGCGCGCTACGGCAACCGAAGCGCCGACCTTCATCGTGAGATCGTACGGTATGGAGTAGAAAAGCCGGTCGAGGAACGTCACGACCGTGCCGTTGGCGGAGGCATAGTATACAGGCGTGCCGACAACCAGTCCGTCGCAGTCGCGGAGGATATCCGCGGCACGGTTCACCACATCGTCAAAGCCGCACTTGCCCGTGCGTGCGCAGGCGCCGCAGGCAACACAGCCGTGAATGGACTGCGTGCCGATGTTCAGCCGCTTTGTCTCCACGCCTTCTTCGGCAAACACCTTCTCCATTTCGCGCAGCGCAAGGTCTGTATTGCCGTTCACGCGGGGACTTCCGTTGATGATAAGAACTTTCATGGATCCTTTTCTCCTTTTTGTATTTCTCTTTAGTCTGTTACAATTTTCGCATGGCTCGCGCCGTCCGGCGAGCGAGTAACAACAATCTGCCGGTCGATCTCCCGGCGCAGCTCGGATACATGAGATATGATGCCGATGAGGCGGTCTCCCTCCGAGAGCTCGCGCAGCGCGCGCATGGCCTGCCGGAGCGTTTCCTCGTCGAGCGAACCGAAGCCCTCATCCACGAAGAGCGTATCCATCTGCACGCCCCCGGTACTCGACTGGATCTCCTCTGAAAGCCCAAGCGCCAGCGAGAGCGAAGCGAGGAACGTTTCGCCGCCGGAGAGCGTTTTCACGCTGCGCTCGCTGCCGTTGTAGTGATCAATTACGTCGAGTTCCAGGCCGCTCTGCGTATTGAGCTTTGCCGCGCCCTCGCGGCGCTTGAGATCGTACTTTCCGCCGGACATCCGCATCAGGTGCGCGTTGGCGCGCGAGAGTATGCGGTCAAAATACGTCATCTGCACATATGTTTCGAGCGAAACACGCTCTTTTCCGGCAAGCGTGCCGTTCGCGGTATCGTACAGAGGCTTCATCCACGTCCACCGAGCGTCCAGGCTGCAAAGCTCGGCGGTCTTTTCGCCGATCCCCTTTTGCGCCGTTTCGTTCGCCGTGATGCGGCTATTGAGTGTCAAACGCTTCTGCTGTATGTCGTTTTTCCGCTCCGTAAGCCGCTTTTTTTCTTCGGCAAAAGTGCTTGGATCAAGGGGTGCTTCAGAAAGAAGCTTTTTGAGCTGCTCCACTTTTCCCTTCTCCGTCGAAAGAGTCTGTTCCGCAGCCAGAAGCGCTTTTTCGGCGTTTACCCGTGCCTCACGTATTTCCGTCTGCTGCATAAGAGCACGCATTTTCTCCTTTTCAGCGTCCGCCGCGTTTTCGTGCTTTATGCCCGCGCGGAGCTCGTCCGCCAATGCCAGGAGTGCCAAGCGCGTACTCTGCGCTGCGGCGCTCTCCTTCTGCGCCGCGGCAAGCGGCGCTTCCATGGCAGAGAGCCTTTTTTCCTCTATGGGAATCTGCCGGGCGAGCGTCTCATAGCGCGCCGCATTTTTTTCTTCCTGCGCGATCTCGCGCGCCTTATCGGCGCAGCGGCGCCCGGCCGCCGCCTTTTCTGCTTTGAGATCGCCCTCTTCCGCGCCGAAAAGCTTTTCCTTTCGTTCCTCCGTCTCTTTTCGGGCAATCGCATAGGCGCTTTTCGCGCTGCCGGAAGCCGCGCTCGCTTCGTTAACGCGCTCCTGTGCCGCCCTCGCCTTTTTCTCCGCGTCCTTTACGGCTTTTTCCTCCGGCGCGTCGGGCGCGCATTGTGCAGGACGTGGGTGCGTGAGAGCGCCGCAAACGGGGCACGGCTCGCCTTCGCGAAGCGAAGAAGCCAACAGACCAGCCTGCTCATCGTTGAACCGGCGCCGCAGCTCCTGTGCTTCATCGGAAAGCCGCTCTTCCTCGCGCCGCGCCTCCGTATAGGCTGCGAGCGCATTGTCCGCCGCGGCTTTACGCTTTGCGAGCGCTTGAAGCGCGGTTTCGTAGTTTTCGATTTCTTCCAGAAACTGATCCAGTGCCGTCTTCTCCTGCCGGAGGATTGCAAGCTGCTCCGCTGCTGCGGCAAGCGTATGGAATTCTTCCCGTTCCTGCGACAGCCGGTCCTGCAGTGCTTTGCGCTCGGTTTCCAGCGCCGAGAGGCGCGCAGTGGAGGTCTCCACCGCCTTCTGCGCGGCGGAGGTCTCCTTTTCCTTTGCCTGCAGCTCTGCGTGGATTTTAAGCTCTCCATCCAGCGCCGAAATAGTTTCCGTAAGCGCATCAAGCTCCGGCTGACGCGCATTCTCCGTTTCCTGAGCGCAGCGATATGTCTTCACCGCCTCTTCCGCCGCGGTACGCGATGCCTCCGCTGCATCGAGCGCAGCATGGTTTTTCTCGTCCTCCCTGGCCTTTGTCTCCCCGGCGGTCAGCGCTTCCATGTCTTTTTCGGCCTGCGCCAGCGCTGCATTCAGCTCCATATCTGCGGCACGATCCTCCGCAATAAGCTGCGCAAGGAATGCAGACAATTCGTCCTCCGGCGGCAGTTCGCCGTTTTCCGGAAGACGGATGAGCGCGGCGTATTGATCCCGTGCCTTTCGTGCCTCGTCCCGCTCGCGGTTGAGCGCAAGGAAATCCGTCTTTACCCGCTCCTGAAAGCGTGTATAAAGGCTTGTCTTGAATATATCGCGAAAGATTTCCCGGCGGTCTTTCGTGTCCGCCAGCAGAAGCTTTCGGAATTCTCCCTGCGCGATCATGGCGATTTGGCAAAACTGCGAGCGGTCTACGCCGAGGATATCTCGGATCGCCGCGTCCACATCTGCCCGGCGCGTGAGAACACGTCCGTCCGGCATGGTGAGCTCGGCGCGCACCGTCTCCTTTGTGGTTCCGCTGCCGCGGGACTTGGGGCGTTCATACTCCGGGTTTCGCCGGATAGTATAAGCATTTCCCGCGTTGGAGAAGGTGAATTCCACCTCGGTCGGCGTCTCCGGCGCAGCGAATTTGGAGCGGAGCATGGAGCTCTCGCGCCCATCGCCGCTTGGCGTGCCGAAGAGCGCGAAGGCGATGGCGTCAAAGAGCGTGGTTTTCCCCGCGCCGGTATCGCCCGTAATAAGATACAGCCCCCGCTCGCCGAGCTGCCGGAGATCGAGCTCCGTTTTGCCCGCATACGCACCGAAGGCGCTGAGCATCAGGTAAAGCGGTCTCATGGCGTCCCCCCCTCCCGAAGCGCGGCAAAGGCCGCCTTCGTATAAGCGCTCTGCTCGTCGCTCAGCTTCTGGCCGTTCTGTTTCTCATATAGCTCAGCGAAAAGTTCCGCATCGGTCATCGTCCGGCGGCGTTCCTCCGCCGCGATAACGGCGGAGGAGCGCGTGCGCAGATTATCGTAATCGAGCTTCATAAGGTTTGGATAAACACTGCGAAGCCGCGCGGGGGCGTTCGGAACATCGTTTTCATCCGTAAGAATGGCGTGAATGTAATCTTCAGTATCTGTTCCGGCGTAGTTATCGCGAAGCGCCAGCTCCGCATAGGTGCCGCGTATCTCACGCATATCGCGCTGCGGCGTGAGCGACAGCGCGGAAACCGATACGCTTCCTTTCGCGCCCAGCTCTACAACCGTGACACTCTTCTCCTGATTTCTTTCCGAGAACGAGTATTTGAGCGGTGTCCCGGAATAGCGGAGCGTTTCCCGGCCGATTTTCTGCGCGCCATGGAGATGGCCGAGCGCGACATAGTCGAAGCCATCGAACACCGCGGCGTCCACATTGTCCGTACCGCCGACCGTGATATCTTCCGAATCCGATCGCACGCCGCCAGTGACGAACTGATGCGTTACAAGCACGTTGCGTGCCGCAGGATTCACATCCATGTGCTCCACAGCACAGCGAAGCGCGTCGGTATAGCTCTCGATCCCCGCGTCGGGATAAAAGCGCCGGACGTTCGCCGGTTTGATGAACGGGAGAAGATAAAACCTTACTTCGCCGAAAGCATCAGAGAGCGTCACCGGCTCCACGAAGCCGTTATAGACCGGCGAGAGATATACGCCGCTCGGCGTCATAAGGCTTGCACCAAAGGCGATGCGCTCCGGCGAATCGTGGTTGCCGGAGATGCAGAGCACCGGAATATGCCGCTCGGAGATCGCGCGGAGAAAGCTGTCAAAAAGCTCGACCGCCTCGGCGCTCGGCACGGCGCGGTCGTATATGTCGCCCGCGATCACGACGGCGTCAGGGCTCTCCTGCTCCGCCAGACAGAGGATCTCTTCAAGGATGAATTTCTGATCGTCGATCAGGGAAAACTCGTACATGCGCCTTCCGAGATGAAGATCAGATAAATGAAAGAATTTCAAGATCATGCTCCCATAGATATGTATTGTGATTTTATCTTACCCCCGAAGCTTGCGCTTTTCAACCTTTTTCCCCGATTTCGGCGTGAGCGTCAAAAAGGACGGAAAGGCAGCGGACTCTGTGTTATACTGTGGAAACAAGTGTGCGAAAGGAGACCTTTATGAAATATTCTGCCGGCTGCATATTCTCTTTGGCGGAGAAAAACGCTCCCATCCCCGGCTGCACCGTGTCGGAAGCCGTTTGCGGCGGTGAGACGGGCGCCGTTTGTTTCTCGCTCGCCGAAGGAACCGACATCAGCGCAGAGATTTACTTTTCCCAAAAACTGCTTATTAACGCCGGAGGAACGCTTGAGGTTTTCTCGCCCGGCGGACTGACGCAGACGCTCCGCGCGCTGGACGCCATCGTAACACCCGCAGATGTCCCGGTCGGAACGCGCACAGACACGTCCGCCGTTTATCTTGAAATCAATATCGGGAGGAATCAGACAATGAATCAGGCAGTCAAAATCGGAGAAGTTTTCCGTCTTGGAGAGCTCGTCCCCTATCAGGAAGGAAAGATCGTCAACATGGATGTCACCAGCAGCAAAACGATGAAGTTCGCGCTCATGGCATTTGACGCCGGTACGGGGCTCAGCGAGCACGCCGCCCCCGGCGATGCGCTGATTTTCGCGCTCGACGGCGAAGGCATCATCGGCTATGAGGGCGAGGAACATGTCATCCGCGCCGGAGAAAACTTCCGCTTTGCCCGCGGCGGCAAACACTATGTCCGCGCCGATAAGCGCTTCAAAATGGCGCTCTTCCTCACACTTGAATAATTCGTTTCCAGATGAAAAGACTCCGACTGATTTTTCAGCCGGAGTCTTTTGCTATACATTTATTGGGATCAAATCTCATGCCATGTGGCATCGATGATCTTCTGGTGGCCGGAGGAACGGAACACCTTGGAGATGCAGACGATCGCGTAAATGCTCTCAATGCCCATCACGAGCAGCGAGATGCCGGTGAACACCATCAGGGCCTTTGCGCCTTTGAAGGGATCAAGGATCATCAGCACGCCGAGAATCGCACCTGCAATGCCGAGCAGCAGCGCTCCCCACCAACCGGAAAAACCAAAGCGCCGCGCCTCGGTCGAGATCTGGATGGAGAACACGCTCGCGAGGATGATATAAAACCCGAGAATGACCGGCAGAATGACAAGCGCTCCGTTCGGATGGAGAAGCAGCAGCACGCCGGCGAGGACGCTTGTGAGGCCAAGAAACAGATCGTACCGGAACAGTACGCCGATGAGACCGAGATCAAAATACCGGATGATCTCATAAATACCGGCGGCGATGCAGACGGCGCCCATCAGATAGCAGATCGCAACCGCGGAAATGCCCGGCCAGCAGATCATGACGAGGCCAAGGACCATCGTAACGGCGGAGAGGACAATCGCCCACGTTTTATAGGTTTTCAGGGATTTCTTTTCCATGACCATACACCTTTCCTTATATCTTTAAAAAATATGCGTACACGGACGCGGCAGATTTGCCGCATCCGTATACAGGATTTCCGATTTACTTTGCGTCATGCTCCGCGCGGTTTTCCGCCCAGAGCTTGTCCGCCGCCGGTTTCCACTCGGCAGCATACCGGTCGCACTTGGCACAGAGATGATCGACCGTTTCCGGGGACTGCATATCCGTGGAATGCGCGCCGGAGGACTTCACTATCTCGCGCAGCTTCTCCGGGTTTTCGAGCATCGGGCAGGGACGGAGCATGTTGTCGTTGAACGGCTGTCCGTCGTGATACGCCATGAAAAGCGGGGATTTCATCGTCTCCAGCAGCGTCTTTTCCCGGATGTTCGAATCGGAGTAGTGGATGAACACGCAGGGGTCCACGTCGCCGTTGGCGTTGATGTGGAGGTACATACGTCCGCCCGCGATGCAGCCGCCGACGAACTCGGCGTCGTTCTGGAAGTCCATCGCGAAGAGAGGCTTCGTGGAACGGTAGCGGCGGATGCGGCGGTACATCTCGGTGCGCTGCTCCGGCGTCGGGAGAAGCTCCGGCGAAGCATCGTTGCCGACCGGCATGTAGTGGAAGTACCAGATGAAGTACGCCCCCATCTCGATGAGGCTGTCGTAGTACTCCTCCGAGGTGATAGACTCAAAGTTTGCTCTCGTGTAGCAGGAGGAGATGCCGTAGAGCAGCTTTCGCTCACGAAGAAGGTTCATGGCGTGCGTGGCCTTGCCGTAAACGCCGTCGCCGCGGCGGGAGTCGGTCGCCTCTTCAAAGCCCTCAAGGGAGATGGCCGGGACGAAGTTTTTCACGCGCAGCATATCGTCGGCAAACTTCTCATCGATGAGCGTGCCGTTCGTGAAGGCAAGGAAGATGCAGTCGTCATGCTTTTCGCAAAGCTTGATGAGATCGACCTTGCGCACAAGCGGCTCGCCGCCGGTATAGATGTACATGTAAACGCCCATGTCCTTGCCCTGACGGATGATGTCGTCGATCTCGTCGAAGGTGAGATTGAGCTTGTTGCCGTACTCCGCCGCCCAGCAGCCGGTGCAATGGAGATTACAGGCGCTGGTCGGGTCGAGCAGGATTGCCCAGGGGATGTTGCAGTTATGCTCCTTGCGGAGCTTTTCCTGCTTTTCGCAGCCGACCATGTTAGCGTTGATGAAGAAATTCACCACAATCGTTGTGAGAACGTCATGGTCGACCTCATTCATCATGTGGCGCACAAAATCATAGTACGGATACGTCGGATCCTCAATCGCGCGGCGGATCGCTGCGCGCTGCGCGGGAAAACGTCCCTTGCAGAACGTGTCCGCCCAATCCATCAGCTTGGGAAGGTTGGTCTCCGGATCCTTGTACATGAATTTGATCGCCTGTTCGATGCCGTATTTCTTCACGGTCGTCGATACGCTCATAAAAGCACACTCCTTTGTAGGATTATTCTTTATGCTTTCATTATAGCGAAGCGTTTTTTCTTTTCCATGGACAAACCGACACCGTTGTAAAAAAACTTAACAGAACGTGCAAACTCCCCTATTTAGGTTATTTTCGCCGTTTTATCCTAAAACTTTTCTGCCAAAAAGTGAAAAAGGGACCCGCCTTTACAGCGAATCCCCTTTCATCTGCGCCGCAGCGCTATCAACAAACGCGTTGAATACCTTTTCAAGCCGATCCACGCTCTCGTCCACATCGGTCTGCATCTTCTCCCAGGTAAATTTCAGGAAGAAGCCGAAGAACGAATACCGGCAGAACTGCGCAATATACTGGATCGATTCCTCCAAAAGCGGTGTCCCGGCGGTCTTTTCCCGGACATAATCCAGGAAAAAATCATCCGTCTCCATAAAGATGTACTGTTCCAGACTTCCGCGGGAAACGGAGGAGAGAAGATTCGTGATGAGCTTCGGATGGCTCTGGCAGTATTGGAGAAATACACGGGCTTCTTCCTTCCAGCCCAGGCTCTCGCGGACGGATTTTTTCAGCATGCCAAAGCGCGTGTTCATCCATACGCTCAGAAGATCGTAGATATCCTGATAGTGGTAGTAAAACGTGTTAGAGCTCACACCGCACCGCCGGACAAGCGCCGATACAGTGATCTTATCAAACGGCATTTCCTCCAGCATTTCTTCAAAGGTCGAGAGGATCGCCTTTTGCGTTAACAGTGCCATTGGAAATATCCCTTTCCCCGTTTATTTCTCAAACATGTCGGAATGGAGCAGCACAGCGTATATCCCCCGAGCCACAGCGCGCGTCTCCGATTCCGAGAGATGATCCGCCACGCAGCTGTTGATAACGCCGAACAGGCCGTTGCATATGAGTGCTGCCGTCTGGTGGAACGAAAAACGCGGTTTGAGATATGTATGACGGCGGAGATAGTCATCCACGCTGATGTACATCCGGTTGAAGTACGCAGAAAACAGATAAGGATTCTCCCTGGATGTGGTGTGGGAAAAGAAGGCGTAGTTGTCGTAATAGAGGCTCAAAATGGCTTCCATGAGGTTCTGATAACCGATAAACCCGTCGTTTTTGGGGTTGTTCACGGCTTGCAGCGCGTGATATTTGTCATTGGCTTCCTGCATATGGTCGGAGAATATCTCCTCGGCAAGAGCGTATTTGTCCTCGTAGTGCGCGTAAAACGTGATCCGGCTGATATCCCCGCGGCGGCAAATCTCTGCAACGGAGATTTTCTCAAACGGCATTTCCTGCAAAATGTCTGTCAGCGTTGCTTTGATATTGCGTTTCGTCTTGGTGAGACGTTTATCTTCCAACCGGTTTTCCACCCTTCTGAAGATTATTTCGCCCGGAATCACAAACAAATATGGGGTAGTGTTTACTTAATTTAACATATGTACAAGAATTTGTCAAACACACGTATCACACGTCGGTCTGCTATATTTCTTCCAGATCATGGTAAACCAGTCCAGCATATTTCGGGCCATCATGTTCTCGCCGAGATCGGGCATGTCCCGCAGAAAACGGCAGTAATGCTTCTCCGCTTTATCGAAGTTATCGAAGAGCGTTTCTGCTTCCAGCGGATACTTCTCCCGGCAGTACCGCTCATAAGGCTTTGCATCCACGAAAGCCTCAAAGCATCCTTTGGGGCTTTCGTCGCTGCATTTCATTTTTCCTCGAACCCTAAATGCAGAAAAGGAAGTCATCAGATGCCCGATAGCGAATCGGGTCCATGGGAATCTCACCCCCGCCGGGTACTCCGCCGGTTCCGTAGAAAAGTATCATTATACCCTAAGCCTGTCGTGGCCGTATCCGTAGCTGCCAGATATTTCAGAATGGTTTCGGGGTCGCTCTCCACCTTTTGTCCCGCTGATACCGTTAGCGGCAGGTGGGTCTTGGCGTACCTTCCTTTGGCTGTTGGCTCAAGGAATGTATCTGATGAATGTATATGAAATTTTCAAGGTTCCCGGAAGGCTTATCGCCTTCTCACTTTCTCTTTGCCGAATTTTTTTGCGAGATTCCCACACTTTTTCAAAAAAATTTTTTGTGCCGGTTCCAGAAAACAAAAAAGCGCCCACTGCACCTGTTTAGTAGGCGTAGTGAGCGCAAAAAATAAGACCCGGTGATTTCTCACCGAGTCTCATATCTGAATATATAGTTTTCAAAAAAACAGCCCCGCAGAATCACTTCTGCGAGGCTGAAATTCAATCGCACTTTTTTCTCGGCATCCGTGGTGCACCCTTGGTGTAAATTGGTGTACGGATTGGTGTACGAGAGGCTTTTTTAGCCCGATCAGGGGGCAATCAATAGAGCTTTGCACCGGCGGGGATGGCGTCGTTCACTATCAGGAGGTGGAGCTTCTCTTCCCCGTTCTCCTCGTGCACAGCGGAGATGAGCATACCGCAGGAGTCAATGCCCATCATCGGGCGAGGCGGCAGGTTCGTAATGGCGATGCACGTTTTGCCGATGAGCTCTTCCGGCTCATAGTACATGTGGATGCCGGAGAGGATCGTGCGGTCAACGCCGGTACCATCGTCCAGCGTGAACTGAAGGAGCTTCTTGCTTTTCTTCACGGCGCAGCAGTCCTTGACCTTCACGGCGCGGAAATCGGACTTGGAGAACGTCTCAAAGTCCACATACTCGGTGAAAAGCGGTTCGATCTTCACGTTGGAGAAGTCGATGACCTTCTTCTCCGGCGCTTCAGCGGCCGTTTCCGCAGGAGCTTCAGCCGCAGCCTTTTCCTGCTTCTTTCCCCCATCCAGACTCTTCATCGTGGGGAAGAGCAGCACATCGCGGATGGCGGCAGAGTCGGTAAGCAGCATGACGAGACGGTCAATACCGTAGCCGATGCCGCCCGTGGGCGGCATGCCGATCTCCAGGGCGTTGAGGAAGTCCTCGTCGGTGTGGTTCGCCTCGGCGTCACCGGCAGCGGCGAGAGCGTCCTGCGCGGCGAAACGCGCGCGCTGGTCGATCGGGTCGTTCAGCTCCGAATAGGCGTTGCACATCTCGCGGCCGTAGATGAAGAGTTCAAAACGCTCCACCTTCGTGGGGTCGGTGGGCTTCTTTTTCGTAAGCGGGCTGATCTCCACCGGGTGATCCATGATGAACACCGGCTGGATGAGGTTTTCTTCGCAGTACGTTTCAAAGAAGAGGTTGATGATATCGCCGCGGGCATGGCGGTCCTCATAGGCGATGTTGTGCGCCCTGGCAAGCGCTTTCGCCTCTTCCTCGGTTTTGACAGTGTCAAAGTCAACGCCGGAGTACTTCTTGATGGCGTCGATCATCGTCAGACGCTCAAACGGCTTGCCGAGATCGATCTCCGTGCCCTGATAGGTGATTGTCGTGCTGCCGCAGACGACCTTCGCGAGATGGCGGAACATGTCCTCTGTGAGATCCATCATGCCGTTATAGTCGGTATACGCCTGATAGAGCTCCATGAGCGTGAATTCCGGATTGTGGCGCGTATCGACGCCTTCGTTGCGGAACACGCGGCCGATCTCGTAGACCTTTTCCAGTCCGCCGACGATCAGGCGCTTGAGATAGAGCTCCAGCGAGATGCGAAGCTTTACGTCCTCGTCGAGGGCGTTGTAGTGCGTCTCAAACGGGCGCGCCGCAGCGCCGCCGGCGTTCGGCACGAGCATGGGGGTCTCCACCTCCATGAACCCGCGATCGTCGAGGAAACGGCGGATCTCGCGCAGGATCTGCGAGCGCTTGACGAACGTGTCGCGCACCTCGGGGTTGACAATCAGGTCAAGATAGCGCTGGCGGTAACGCACGTCGGTATCCTGCAGGCCGTGGAACTTCTCCGGCAGAGGCTTGAGAGACTTGGTGAGAAGCGTAAGCTCCTTGGCGTGAACGGTGATTTCACCGGTCTTCGTACGGAACACAAAGCCCTTGACGCCGATAATGTCGCCGATGTCCATTTTCTTGAAATCGGCATATGCTTCTTCCCCGAGATTGTCGCGGGCAACATAGCACTGAATCACGCCCTGCTTATCCTGGATTTTGCAGAAGGATGCCTTGCCCATGATGCGTTTGACCATCATGCGTCCGGCAACGGACACCTCTTTACCGACCAGCTCGTCACCGGCGGAAAGGATCTCCGCGCTGTGGTGGGTAACATCGTAGCGGGTGATCGCGAAGGGATCCCGTCCTGCGTCCTGCAGGTTCGTCAGCTTTTCGCGGCGGATGCGGAGCAGCTCGCTGAGCGAGACCTCCGGCGCACCGGTCCTTGTTTCCTCTGCCATAGTAATCTCCTATATCTTTATTTTGCGCTCAGTTTTCAAAGTCAAGAATCTCGTAGTGAATGATGCCGCCAGGAGCTTCATACTCAATCTTATCGCCTTTCTTCTTCCCCATCAGGCTGCGGCCAAGGGGGGATTCATCGGAAATGCGGCCAAGCATGGGGTTGGCTTCCTGGCTGCCGACGATCTCATACGTTTCCTCGTCCTCCTCGCCCACTTCGCGGACAGTCACGCGGCTGCCCATGGTGATGGCGGTGCCCACCGGCACATTTTCGAGAATGACGGCGTTTTCGATCAGGTTTTTAATCTCGGCGATTTTGGAGTAGAGCTTGCCCTGCTCGGTTTTCGCTTCATCGTATTCGCTGTTTTCCGACAAATCGCCGAAAGAGCGGGCCTCCTTGATCTGCTCGGAAACCTCTTTCTCCCGAACGGTCTGAAGGTATTCCAGCTCCTTTTTCAGTTCTTCCAGGCGCTCCTGGCTCATTCTGAAACGGCTTTCAACGGACATAGTTTAAACTTCCTTTCGATACTTACATGCTCGCAAATCCCGCACAGAGTAACTCCGTGCGGGAATTTGTCCTGCTATTATACGGAATAGCGCGCCTCGTGTCAAGACGGTTTTCGGGTTCCTTTTTTGTAGATTCCGGCAGATTTTCCGCGAGGGCGCGTTAATGCACGGCATCCTTCGCCGCTTCCAGCTGCACGTCCATATCGCTGTCCTCAATCTGGTAGGAGGCGATATCCGGCGTGACGCCGCCGAGATCGGCCATGCTCTTTTTATCTGGCGTCAGATACTCGAACTTGGAAAGGCGCACGGCGCTGCCGTCGGACAGCTCCACAATCACCTGGCTCTGCGCGCTGCCGGGCGTCCGCCGTCCAACAACCGTTACGCCCGCCTGCTGCATGATGCAGGCAAACATTTCTGCCGCGCAGGTGGTGTTCTCATTGACAAGAACGACCATCGGCATATTGAGATACGAGCTGCCGGACGAATACGTTGTCTCCTTCCCGTCGCGGTCGCGAAGAAGGAAAAGATCGCCCTTTGGCAGGAAATAATCGAGCGAGTCCGCCATTTCCGCCGGTTTGCCGCTCGTATTGTCGCGCACATCGATGATAAGGCTTGTTGCGCCGGAGTCCTGCAGAGCGGCCACCGAGGATTTCACGCTGGCGGCGGCACTGTCGTCAAAGTTGCGGATGCGCAGATACCCAACGGTTGTGCTGCGGTTTGCTTTGTTGGCATCGCTGTCCAGCATATAGTAGACAACCGGCTCGGCATAAATGAGCTCGCACTTCATCCGGGCTTCCGCCTTGCCGCCCTGCGTATTGAGAAGGTGGAGCGTGAAATACTTCTCCGCCTCGGTCTCCTTCGCGTCATACGTGCGCAGCAGATCGTCCAGCTGTTCGGGCGTATAGGTGGATACGTCGATATCGTCCACGCTCGCGATCATGTTGCCGACCTTTACGTGCGCCTGATCCGCCGGGGAGCCGGGCGTTACGGAAAGAACGGTCAGATAGCCGTAGTTTTCGTTGTACTGCGTGGTGACGCCGATGCCGACGTACTGGTTCGTCAGCGTGAGCTTGTATTCCTCATACTCGGAAGCCGGAAGATAATAGCTTGCCGGGTCGTTCAGCGAGGCAACCATGGCGCTCGCGGAAGCATCCTCCAGAGAGGAGGTGTCCTTCGGCTGATAGAACGTCGTCTCAATGACACGGATGACCTCCATGTATTTATCGGAGGACGCGCCGCTGTCGGCAAGAATCAGGCACGCGGCTGCGGTAACTACGATGCAGATCACGCACGCGAGCAGCGACCAGACGATTTTCGGTACGCGTTTCATAGGCTGATACCTCGGATGTTTTTTCTTTCGGCGCGGCGGTCAGGCCGTCGGGTCATACGTAACGGCGCTCTCGTCGTAGTACTGCATGGGGTCGACCTGCTGCCCGTTTTTGATGACGGCATAGTCCAGATGGCTGCCGGTGGCAATGCCGCTCTCGCCGACATAGCCGATGATCTGCCCCTGTTTGACATACTCGCCGGGCTGCACAATGAAATTCGTCATGTGCGAATAGCGCGTGGCCGTTTCGCCGTCGTGTTCGATGCTGACATAATAGCCGAGCCCGTCGTTGTACGTGGCATTGGCTACCTGTCCGTCGGCCGCAGCGTAGATCGGGTCACCGGACTTTGCGCCGATATCCAGCGCCTTGTGGTTCGTAGACGCGCCCGCCGTAGGCGCGGAGCGCTCGCCGTAGCGCGAGGTGATATATGTGCTGTCCACCGGCCAGATGAAGCTGCCGTTGTAGGCGCCGGAGGCGTTGGAGTTATTCTCATAATATGTCCCGCCGGTACTGCCCGAAGCCGCACCGGAAGCGGTCGTTCCGGCAGAAGATGCGCCGGAGGAGGACGTTCCGCCGCCGGTCGAGCCGGCGTACTGCGCTCTCTGCGCCACCTGCTGCGCAGCGTATTCCTGCATGGCCTTCAAAAGCTCCTGCATCGCCTCGTCCTCGGCCTGCGCGATGGCGTCATATTCCGCCTGGGCGTCGAAGGAAAGCTCATCGAGATTCGTGATCAACTCGCACGCTGCGTCCACCTGGGCGTTCAGCTGCTCACGGCGGGCGGTAAGCTCCTCGTTCACGGCATCCTGCTCCGCCTTGGCGGCTTCATACTCGCGCTTGATGGTTTCCACGTCCTCGCGGCTCTTCTGCAGGGACTTTTCCAGCTCGCGGTCATAGTGCATGATGTCATTTACATCCGCGGCGCGCGCAAGAATCTCGGGAACGCTGCTTCCTTCGAAAATGAATGTGAGATACGAATAGCTGCCGTTTTCTTCCATGGAGCGGATGCGCTCGCGCAGAAGCTCCGTCTGCTCGGTTTCTGCAGCGGTCGCCGCGGCAAGCTCGTCTTTCTTCTGGTCAATCAGCTTCTGATAGACGGCAATCTGCTCTTCAATAAGCGCGATCGTCTCGCGGTTGAGCGAAATCTGCTTATCCAGTGCGGCCTTGCGGAACACGATCAGCGTCTGGTTATCGGAAAGATCCTGTATGACCTGCTCCTGCTCCATCAGCTGCTCTTCCAGCAGTGCACGTTTTTCGGCAAGGCGTTCGAGGTCGGTCTCGTCCACGGCATTTGCCGGGAGAGCGGTGATCACAAGCGAGAGCACCATAACGAGCGCCAGCACGACACAGATCACGGAAAAAACGGTTTTTTGCAATTTGTTACGTTTCATAGGCTCCTTATGTCCCGTAAGGGGAAATCAGTTCCAATACGTAAGCCCGGAGAAATACGCCGCCGGATCGGTCTGCGCACCGTTGATGCGAATTTCAAAATGGCAGTGCGGGCCGGTGGAAACGCCGGTCGAGCCGACCGCGCCGACATACTGTCCGGCGGTGACATACTGCCCATAGCTCACGCCGATGGAGCTCATATGCGCATACACCGTGACAATGCCGTTGCCGTGGTCGATCATGACACATTTGCCGTAGCCGCCGTTATCGCCGGCGTAAATCACGTCGCCCGCGCCGGCTGCTACAATGGATGCACCCATGCCCGCGCCGATGTCCAGACCGCCGTGGTACGTGCTCGCACCGGTGGTCGGCGCAACACGGTAACCAAACCGGGAGGTGATGAGCGTGCAGCTCGGCACCGGCCACTGAAGGTCATAAAGACTGATTGCTGAGCCGCCGCCAGAGCTTCCGCCGCCGGTATTGCCGCCGGACCCTCCGCCGGAATTTCCCCCGGTGTTGCCGCCGGTATTGTTATTCTGATTGCATTTTGCCTCTTCCTCGGCGCGCTTGCGGATTGCTTCCTGCAGCGTCTCCTCCGCTTTGGCTTCCTCCTCGGCAATGGCGTCATACTCTGCCTGTGCATCGTCAGAGAGCGTTTCAATGTCGGCGATCATGGTGTATGCCGCCTCGACCTGCGCATCGAGCTCCGCCTGCTTGGTGTCCAGCTCCTTTTGCAGAAGCTCCTGCTCGTGGCGGGCTTCCTCATAGCTCTTTTTGATGGACTCGACATCCTCGCGCGCCGCCATATACTCCTCTTCGAGAGTTTTGTCGTAGTGCATGATGTCGTTCACATCGCCGATACGGGAAAGGAGCTCGGTCACGCTGGAAGAATCAAAAATAAAGCTGACATAGGAAGAGTTGCTGTTCTCCTCCATCGCGCGGATGCGGGAGCGGAGAAGCTCCGTCTGCGTCGTTTCCTTTTCGAGCGCCTTATCGAGCTCCGCCTGCTTCTCGGCAATGATCTCATCGTAGATTTTGACCTGTTCGCCGATGAGTTCGATCATCTGACGGTTGATCTCAATCTTGTTGTCCAGCGCAAGCTTGCGGGTGATGAAGCGCGCTTTCTGACTGGTAAGATCGTTGATAACGTCCTGCTGCTCCTGCGCCTGCTGTTCGAGAGCGTCCAGCTTTTTCTGGAGATCGTCGATCTCCGACTGGGAGACGGCGTACGCCGGCAGAGACGCCGCAAGAGCCGCAGCGGCCAGAAGCGCACAGAAAACGGAACGAAGAGTTTTTTTCATGTTTTTCATAGTAAGTACGTAAGTCCGGGAAGGATCAGACCTTCAGATAGTTGCGGATGGCCATGGCACCGCCGAACGCGCCGACAAGTATGCCGATGGCGAGGAACACGATCAGCAGCGGCGTCATCAGCAGCGAGAACGGCATGACCTGAATAAGGCTCGCCGCAATGGAGACCGAAATTTTCTGCGCAATGAAATCATACACCGCCCATTGCAGCAGAAAAGCAATTCCTGCGCCCAGGAGGCCAAGAATCAGACCTTCCACGACAAACGGCGTACGGATAAAGCCGTTGCTCGCGCCGACCATTTTCATGACCGCGATCTCATCGCGCCGCGTGAATGTCGCAAGCTTGATGGTGTTGGACATCATGAAAACAGAAACTACAAGAAGGATGACGATCAGGATCGCCGTAATAACGCTCACAACGTTTCGCACAGCGATAAAGCCCTCCGCGATCGAGACAGGAGCGTTGACATCCGCCACACCGTTGACCGCGTCAACCGTATCAGCGGTATCACGCATGAGCGTGATATCGTTCAGCCGGATCACATAGCGGTTGCGGAACACGCTCGCGTCCAGATTTTCAAACACCGTGCTATCGCCATAGGTGTTTTTGTAATTTTCCATGGCTTCTTCGCGGGAGATAAACTGCACATCCCGAACGTTGGGGATGGAGCGGATCGCGCCTTCAATGGAACGGGCGTCGCTGTCGGACAGGGACTCGTCCACAAAGGCGAGAACCTGGCTGTCCTCCTCCATGTTGCCGATGAGGTTATCGACGTTCACCGCCACGAGGCCGAAGCTTCCCATGATGATGAGGCAGGCGGCAATGACCGTGACGGATGCGAACGAGCGGAAGCCGTGCGAGAAAACGCCGCGCATGCCCTCCCGGAAGAGATATGTAATTCTGTTAAGACTCATAGCCGTAATACCCATCCATTCCGTCGCTGATGAGGCAGCCGTCGCTCAGCGACACAACGCGCTTGGAAAAGGCGTTGACAAGTTCCTTTTCGTGCGTAACGATCAGCACCGTCGTCCCCAGCTCGTTGATCTTCTGGAAAAGCAGCATGATCTCCAGGCTTCTGGCAGGGTCGAGATTGCCGGTCGGCTCGTCGGCAATAATCATGTCCGGAGAGTTCACCAGCGCGCGGGCAATTGCCACACGCTGCTGCTCGCCGCCGGAGAGTTCCCGCGGGTAGCGGTCCTCGCGGCCCGAGAGATCGACCAGGTCGAGCACATACGGCACGCGTTTTTTGATCTCGCGGTTGGAAGCGCCGATCACGCGCATCGCGAACGCAACGTTTTCATAGACCGTCATGTCCTTGATGAGCCGGTAGTCCTGGAAGATGACGCCGAGCGAGCGGCGCAGCTTGGGCAGGTTCCGGCGCTTCATCGTGCGAAGATCAAAGCCGTTGACCTCGATCTGGCCGCCGGTGGCGCGGATCTCGCCGGTCAGCAGCTTGATGATCGTGGTTTTCCCCGAGCCGGACGGGCCGACAAGGAACACGAACTCACCGTCCTGAATGGTGAGATCAATGTCCCGCAGCGTTTCCGCACGGCTGCCGGGGTATTTCATTTTGACATCCTTGAGAAGTACCATAAATCATTCTCCGCGTCAGAGCCGGGGATCAGTATTCCCCGTTCTGAGAGTTCAGGTATTTTTTGACCATGAGCGCCACCTTGAAGATGATGGCGTGGTCGAACTCACGCAAATCAAGTCCCGTCAGCTTCTTGATCTTCTCAAGACGGTACACCAGCGTGTTGCGGTGGACAAACAGCTTACGGGAGGTTTCCGACACGTTCAGGTTGTTCTCGAAGAACTTGTTGATCGTGTAGAGCGTTTCCTGATCGAGCGCCTCGATCGGGTTTTTCTTGAACACTTCGCTCAGGAACATTTCGCAGAGCGTCGTGGGAAGCTGATAAATCAGGCGGCCGATGCCGAGGTTATCGTAGTGGATGACGGACTTCTCCGTATCAAACACCTTGCCGACCTCGATGGCGACCTGCGCTTCCTTATACTTGTCCGCAAGAACGCGGAGATGCTTCGCCGTGGTGCCGATGCCGATCACGCACTTGAGATTGAGATCGTCGTGCAGCTTCTTCTCGATCTCCTCGGCGATATCGTAAACTTCCTTGTTGCTGTCCGCCGGGCCGGTCAGTTCCTTGATGAGGACGAGATCGGTCTCGTTGATGCTGAGAACGAAGTCCTTCTGCCGGTCGGGGAACATGTTGGAGATGGCTTCGAGCGCCGCCATGTCGGTGCGCTCCGTCTGCCGGATGAGGAGAACCGCGCGGGGTACGTCCGTGGCAAAATGCAGCTCCTTGGCGCGGACATAAATGTCTCCCGGCAAAATGTTGTCCGAGATAATGTTCTTGACGAAAATCGTCTTGTTGTGCTTTTCCTCGTAATTGACCTTTGCCTCCTGAAAAGCGACCGAGGCAAGAATGCACACGCAGCGCGCCGTGGCGTCGTGGCCGTCAACAAAGACGGCATAGTCCAGCCGCGTGCTGAGCCCGCCGACGGGTTTGTACGTGCGGAAATTGGACGTGAAGATCTGATCCGGATAATCGCCGAACCCGGTATGGAAATCATCGAGCTTCGTGCCGATCATGGAAAGCTCGCTGCACGCGACAACGACCCCCTGATCGTCTACAACGCCGATGCACCGGTCGGTGGCATCCTTCATCTGGATGATGATGCTCTGGAAAATCCTGCTGGACATAACGTCTGCCTCCCCCATCTTTCTATACGAAAATGCGCATCAAAAAACTAACGGCATTTTTAGGTTTTTTTCATAATAAAGCATTTCTGTGCAAAATTCAATAGCTAAATCTTTACAACTTGTAAATTTTTTTTACACTTAATCAAATCAAAGCAGATTCATAAAAATTCGCCGGACGGTTTTGTATGATATAACGACATTTTCGCGCAAACCCCAAAAAAAGTGCGTTCGTCATTTCGACAGGATGCCCGGCTGTATTTTCTCAATTTCTTCCGGCGTCAGACGGCGGTACTCCCCCTCCGCGAGCGACGCATCGAGCCACAGTCCGCCGATCCGCAGGCGCTTGAGCTGTAAAACCGGCATCTGCCGTGAGCCGAGCATACGTTTTACCTGATGATATTTCCCCTCAAAGACTTCAACCTGCACACGCCCGCCACCGAGATCGATCAGCTCCGCCGGAAGACACTTTGTGCCGTCGCGCAGTTCGATCCCGCTGCGGAAAGCGGCGAAGTCCGCCTCGCAGGGCGTCCCGTCTACCACGGCTTCATAGAGCTTGCTCACGTGGCTTTTCGGCGAGATAACCTTGTGGGCAAAGGTACCGTCGTCCGTCAGCAGGAGAAGGCCGGTCGTATCCTTGTCCAGCCGTCCAACCGGGAAAAGGCCGCGCCGCTTCCAGTCCTCGGGCATGGCGTCCACAACGGTGGGCTTTCGCGGATCGCGCGTGGCCGTCAGTGCACCGGGCTGTTTATTGAGCATAATGTAGATATGTCCCGGCCCATCAATCGGTTCACCGTCCACGGTGAGGAAGACCTCTTCGGGGTCAAATTTCGCCGCCGGATCGGCGCACGGCATCCCGTTTACGGCGGCGCGGCCGCGGCGGACAATCTCCCGCGCCTGACTGCGCGAGCAGAGCCCGGTATCGGTGAGAATCTTGTCGAGACGGACGAGCGGCATATTTCTTTCCTTCCTTCCATACATTGGATCGGGGGTGATGAACGATGCGAAAAATCTCACCGGCGCGCCGGAGCGCCGCCGTGAAGGTGATATTGTTTGGATTGATCGCCGCAGCGGTGATTCTCCTCGCCGGAGCGCTTGGGCGGCGCAGCGCCGACAACGCGATCCGCGCCGGAACAAACGAAGAACGGATCGCTTATTTGCTGTCACTCGGCTGGGAAGTTGAGCCAACGCCGATCCTGGAACAGGAGATCACGCTGCCGAAGGAATTCCCGGATGTTTTGACCCAGTACAACGAACTGCAGCGCCAGCAGGGGTTTGATCTGGAGAAATACGCGGGGAAAAAGCTGACGCTCTACACCTACCGGATCACGAACCATCCCGATGCAGAGGAGGCGGACGCCTCGCTCTATGTTTTCCGTTCCGAGCTGGTCGGCGGCGATGTGCATTCCACATCGTTCACGGGATTCATGACGGCGCTGCGGTAGCACCGCAAGATGTACAAAATGGCTGACAGCAAAGCTGCCAGCCATTTTTGTTTGCGAAAATAACGAATTACTCGTTGATGGCGATAACAACACCGGAGCCGACGGTACGGCCGCCCTCGCGGATAGCGAAGCGGAGGCCGTTCTCGATGGCGATCGGGGTGATCAGTTCGACATCCATATCGACGTTGTCGCCGGGCATGCACATCTCAACGCCTTCGGGCAGGGAGATGACGCCGGTAACGTCGGTGGTACGGAAGTAGAACTGGGGACGGTAGTTGTTGAAGAACGGGGTGTGACGGCCGCCTTCATCCTTGGAGAGGACGTACACCTGGCCCTTGAACTTGCGCAGGGGCTTGATGGACTTCGGAGCAGCGAGAACCTGGCCGCGCTCGACTTCCTTCTTGGTGATGCCGCGGAGCAGGCAGCCGACGTTGTCGCCAGCCTCGGCGTACTCCAGGGTCTTGTGGAACATCTCGGTGCCGGTGACAACGGATTCCTTGATATCGTCCTCGAGACCGACGATCTCGACCTTATCGCCGACCTTGACGGTACCACGCTCGACACGGCCCGTAACGACGGTGCCGCGGCCGGTGATGGTGAACACGTCCTCGATGGGCATCAGGAAGGGCAGGTCAGCCTTACGGTCGGGGGTCTTGATCCAGGTGTCAACAGCTTCCATGAGCTCCCAGATGCAGTCATACTCGGGGGCGTTGGGATCGGTGGACTCGGAGGCCAGAGCGTTCAGAGCGGAACCCTTGATGATCGGGGTGTCGTCGCCGGGGAAGTCGTACTTGTCGAGCAGCTCGCGGACTTCCATCTCGACGAGCTCAAGCAGCTCGGGGTCGTCAACCTGGTCGCACTTGTTCAGGAAAACGAGAATGTAGGGAACGTTAACCTGACGGGCGAGCAGCAGGTGCTCACGGGTCTGAGCCATCGGGCCGTCGGAAGCGGCGATGACCAGGATGCCGCCGTCCATCTGAGCGGCGCCGGTGATCATGTTCTTGATATAGTCGGCGTGGCCCGGGCAGTCGACGTGGGCGTAGTGACGGCCCTGGATCTGCACACCCTTGGTGGCGCCGTGAGAGCCGACGCGGTCAAACGTCTGGTACTCAACGTGGGCAGTGTTGATGGTGATGCCGCGCTCGCGCTCTTCGGGCGCCTTGTCGATGGAGGCGTAGTCAACGAAGTCAGCGGCGTTGGGGTCCGCCATAGCGAGAACCTTGGTGATGGCGGCGGTCAGGGTGGTCTTACCATGGTCGATGTGGCCGATGGTACCGATATTCACATGGGGCTTGCTGCGGTTGAACATTTGCTTAGCCATGGAAACATCCTCCTAATAGCAAAAATTTAAATTTTGGTTTGGATTTATTCTACAGGAACTTTGCTTATTTTGCAACACCTAAAATCAGGCTTTGTTGCTGCGCTTGCCGATGATGGCCTCCTGGAGGCTCTTCGGAAGCTCGACATAGGTGTGCGGCTCCATGCTGTAGTTGGCGCGGCCCTGCGTTTTGGAGCGCAGATCGGTCGAATAGCCAAACATGGAAGCGAGCGGCACCTCTGCCGTAACGATCGCAGCGCCGTTGCGGATGTCCGTTCCGGCCACCTGACCGCGGCGGGCGTTGAGATCGCCGATAACGTCGCCCATATACTGATCCGGCGTCGTGACAACGACCTTCATGATGGGCTCAAGCAGCGTGGGACCGGCTTTCTGCGCGGCTTCCTTGAAAGCCATGCTGCCGCAGATCTTAAACGCCATTTCGCTCGAGTCAACCTCGTGGTAGCTGCCGTCGAGAAGTGTGACCTTCACGTCGACAACCGGATAACCGGCGAGCACGCCGGACGCCATGGCGCCCTGGATGCCCTGATCGACGCTGGGGATAAACTCCTTCGGGATGGCGCCGCCGGTGACGGCGTTGATGAACTCATAACCCTTGCCCGGGTTCGGCTCGATCTGAATCTTGGCCTGAGCAAACTGGCCCTTGCCGCCGGACTGACGTGCGTAGCGCATGTCAACCGTAGCATTGCCGCGGATGGTCTCCTTGTAGGAAACCTGCGGCTTGCCGACGTTCGCCTCAACCTTGAACTCGCGGAGCAGACGATCCACGATGATCTCCAGATGGAGCTCGCCCATGCCGGCGATGATGGTCTGTCCCGTCTCCTCGTCCGTATAGGTCTTGAAGGTGGGATCCTCTTCGCTCAGCTTGGAGAGCGCGATCGCCATCTTTTCCTGACCGGCTTTGGTCTTGGGCTCGATGGCAACGCGGATAACGGGCTCGGGGAATTCCATCGATTCGAGAACGACCGGGTGCTTGTCGTCGCAGAGAGTATCACCCGTGCGGGTGTTTTTCAAACCCACAACGGCGGCGATCTCACCGGCATAGACAGCGTCGATGTCCTCGCGATGGTTCGCGTGCATGTGCAGCAGACGACCGAGACGCTCGCGCTGACCGCGGACGGTGTTCACAGCGGTCTCGCCGGCCTTGATGGAGCCGGAGTAGACACGCATGAACGCCAAGCGTCCAACGAAGGGGTCCGTCATCACCTTGAAGACGAGACCGGCGAAGGGGCCGTTCACGTCCGCAGGAAGAGTAACCTCTTCCTCCGTCTTGGGGTTCACGCCGACAACGGGCGGAACATCCAGCGGAGAGGGCAGGAAATCGACAACGGCGTCGAGGAGCTTCTGCACGCCTTTGTTCTTGTACGACGTGCCGCAGAGCACCGGAACCATGCTGCCGCTGACGGTCGCCTTGCGGATGACCGTGCGCAGACGGTCGGCGGGGATTTCCTCGCCTTCCAGATACATCTCTGCGATCTCGTCGTCAAAGAGGGATACGGCATCGATAAGCTTTTCCCGATACTCGGCGGCAAGATCCGCCATGTCCTCGGGGATGGGCTCCACGCGCATATCCTTGCCCAGATCGTCATAGAAAACAACGGAGTCCATGTCGATGAGATCGATGATCCCACGGAAATCCGATTCCTTACCGATGGGCAGCTGGATAGGCACGGCATTCGCCTTCAGGCGGTCATAGATCATGTCCATGACGTTGTAGAAGTCGGCGCCGGTGATGTCCATTTTGTTAACGTAGATCATGCGCGGAACATTGTAATGATCCGCCTGACGCCACACCGTTTCCGTCTGGGGCTCGACACCGCCCTTTGCGCAGAGGACGGTTACGCAGCCGTCCAGCACGCGCAGGCAGCGCTCCACCTCGGCGGTGAAGTCCACGTGACCCGGCGTATCGATGATATTGATGCGCGTATCCTTCCAGAAGCAGGTGGTAGCAGCGCTGGTGATGGTGATACCGCGCTCCTGCTCCTGCACCATCCAGTCCATCGTGGCGCTGCCTTCATGGGTCTCACCCATTTTGTAGTTGACGCCGGTATAGAAGAGAATACGCTCGGTAGTCGTCGTCTTACCTGCATCAATGTGCGCCATGATGCCGATGTTTCTGGTTTTTTCAAGTGAATATGATCTGGGCATAAATCTCTACCTTTGCTGAAATTACCAACGATAGTGGGCGAAGGCCTTGTTAGACTCGGCCATCTTGTGCGTATCCTCGCGCTTCTTGACGGAGGCGCCGGTGTTGTTGACGGCGTCCATGATCTCGTTGGCGAGACGCTCCTTCATGGTCTTTTCGCTGCGCTTGCGGGAATAACCGACCAGCCAGCGGAGACCGAGGGTCTGACGACGCTCCGGACGAACTTCGATAGGCACCTGGTAGGTGGCGCCGCCGACACGGCGGGCCTTGACTTCCAGAGCCGGCATGATGTTGTTGAGAGCTTCGGTAAACACCTCAAGCGGATTGCGATCCAGCTTCTTCTGGATCAGGTCAAAGGCGTCGTAAACCACCTTCTGGGCCACGCCTTTTTTGCCGTCCAGCATAACACCGTTGATGAGCTTGGTCACCAGAACGCTGTTGTATACGGGATCCGGCAAGATTTCTCTTTTGGGAACGTTACCTCTTCTGGGCACTTTGCTTCCCTCCTTCATTATGAAATGATCTCAAAGGTACTCGACGGCAGCGCTCTGCCGCCGCTGTGTCCAAAAGGTTATCATATAAAAATATATCAATAACCAACAGGACACTGTTGGGGGTGCAGCTTACTTCTTACCCGCCTTGGGTCTCTTCGCGCCGTACTTGGAGCGGGACTGGCAGCGGCCGGACACGCCCTGGGAATCGAGAGTGCCGCGGATGATGTGGTAACGGACACCGGGCAGGTCTTTGACACGGCCGCCGCGAATCATAACGACGGAGTGCTCCTGCAGGTTGTGGCCGACACCGGGAATGTAGGCCGTCACTTCGTAGCCGTTGGTGAGACGGACACGGGCGATCTTACGCAGAGCGGAGTTCGGCTTCTTAGGAGTCGAAGTACGCACAGCGGTGCAGACGCCGCGCTTCTGGGGAGAAGACTGGTTGGTCTCGCGGTTCTTCAGAGTGTTCAGGCCTTTCTGCATGGCAGGAGAGGTGGACTTATAGGTCACCTGCTCTCTTCCCTTACGGACAAGCTGGTTAAATGTGGGCATGATTTTCCTCCTTTCCTCAAAAAAATGCTCTTGTGCGGGCACCAGCCCACACGATTTCTGATTCTAACAGAATGCACAAGAATAGTCAAGAAAATTCTGTAATTTTTCCGAGCAAAAATTTCTCATATTGCCGGAGGAAGGCGGAAAAATTCCGGGGTGACGGATCACCCCGGAATTTAATTCGGCTTAAAGCGCGTTCGTGAGCTTCTTGAGCTCGGAAAGGTCGACATAGTCGGCCTCATCCTCGATGGACTCGTCCGTCTTCATTTCGAAGTTGCGGTACATGTCCAGACCGGAACCAGCCGGGATGAGCTTGCCGATGATGACATTTTCCTTCAGACCGATCAAATGGTCAACCTTGCCCTTGATGGCGGCCTCGGTGAGGACCTTGGTCGTCTCCTGGAAGGACGCGGCGGACATCCAGCTGTCGGTGGCGAGAGACGCCTTCGTGATACCAAGCAGGATCGGCGTGCTGGTGGCGAGGGTGAGCCCCTCTTCCCCGGCGGCGATACGGGCTTTGATCGTGTTGTTGGCATCCTTGAGCTCGTTGACATCCACGGTGGAGCCGGAGAGCAGGTCGGTGCTGCCGGCATCCTCGATGCGAACCTTGCGCATCATCTGGCGGACGATGACTTCGATGTGCTTGTTGTTGATATCAACGCCCTGCTGACGGTACACCTTCTGGACTTCCTGCACCAGATAGTTGCGGACGCCCGGACGGCCGAACTCGTCGTCGTTCACGCCGCGGATGCGGAGCACATCGTGCGGGCTGAGCGCGCCGCGGGTCAGTTCCTGACCCTGATCGATGTGGTCGCCGTTCTGCACGATGATACCGGCGCCCAGAGGAACCTGGTACACGCGGGTCTCGCCCTGCTCGGCGTTGGTGACGGTGAGAGCCATCATGTTCTTGCGGGCTTCCTCGATCGTGAGAGTGCCGCTGATCTCGCTGAGGACGGCCATCTTCTTGGGCTTGCGCGCCTCGAAAAGCTCCTCGACTCGCGGAAGACCCTGCGTGATGTCATCACCGGCGATACCGCCGCTGTGGAACGTACGCATGGTGAGCTGGGTGCCCGGCTCGCCGATGGACTGCGCGGCGATGACGCCGACGGCCTCACCGGAGTTAACCGGCTTGCCGGTAGCAAGGTTCATGCCGTAGCAGCGGGCGCAGACGCCGCAGCGGGACTCGCAGGAGAGCACGCTGCGAACTTCCACACTTGTAATGCCGTGGGCGGCGAGGAATTTCGCGTCGCCGGACATGAGCAGGTGGTCGGTATCGAACAGCACCTCGCCGGTCTTGGGATCGACGACGGGCTTGGCCGGGAAGCGGCCGTGGATGTTCTCACCGAAGGAGTGGATATACTCGCCGTACTTCGGATCCTCGGGATCGAGAACGAACACGGCGTAGCCGCGGCTGTCGATCGCGGTGGCGGGAACGCCTTCGGTCGTGCCGCAGTCCGGCTCACGGATGATGACATCCTGGCTGACATCGACCATTCGGCGGGTCAGGTAACCGGAGTCGGCGGTACGAAGCGCCGTATCGGCCATGCCCTTTCGGGCGCCGCGGGTGGAGATGAAGTATTCGAGAACGCTCAGACCTTCGCGGAAGTTGGCCTTGATGGGGATCTCAATGGTCTTACCGGCGGTGTTCGCCATCAGGCCGCGCATACCGGCAAGCTGACGGATCTGGTTGGCGCTGCCTCGCGCACCGGATGTCGCCATGATGTTGATGGGATTGAACTCGTCGAGGTTGTCCATCAGGGCCTTGGCGACTTCGCCGGTCGTCTTTTCCCACTCGGCAACGACCATGCGGTAGCGTTCGTCGTTGGTGATAAGACCGCGCTTGTACTGCTTTTCGATCGCGAGAACCTTTTTCTCGGTTTCGGCGATCTTCGCCTTCTTCGCCTCGGGGACGACCATGTCCGCGATGGAGATGGTCATACCGCTGCGGGTGGAGAACTTGTAACCCTGCGCCTTGATGCTGTCGAGCACCTCGGCGGAAATGGTGAAGCCGTGCTTCTGGATGCAGCGGTCGATGATATCGCCGAGCTTTTTCTTGTCAACACGGAAGCCGATTTCGTAATCGAAAGCGTGCTCCGGATCGGTACGGTCCACAAAGCCGAGATCCTGCGGAATGGGCTCGTTGAAGATGATACGGCCAACCGTCGTTTCGACGGTCTTGTGGGTTTCCACACCGTCGATCGTCTTGGTCACGCGAACCTTGACGGGGCTGTGGAGCGTGACTTCCCCGGCCTGATACGCCATGAGCGCTTCCTCGGGGCTGCAGAACGCCATGCCGGTTCCCTTTTCCTCACGCACATAGGTGAGATAGTAGGAGCCGAGAACCATGTCCTGCGTCGGGATGGAGTGCGGGTGGCCGTCCTGCGGGCGCAGGAGATTGTTCACCGAGAGCATGAGGATGCGGGCTTCCGCCTGCGCCTCGGCACTCAGAGGAACGTGGATGGCCATCTGGTCACCGTCGAAGTCGGCGTTGTACGCGGTGCAGGCCAGCGGGTGCAGCTTGAGAGCGCGGCCTTCCACGAGCACTGGTTCGAACGCCTGGATGCCCAGACGGTGCAGCGTCGGCGCGCGGTTGAGCAGCACCGGGTGCTCCTTGATGACAACATCGAGCGCGTCCCAGACCTCCGCCTTCTGGCGGTCCACCATTTTCTTGGCGGATTTGATGTTGTTGGCAACGCCGTCCTCGACGAGCTTCTTCATCACGAACGGGCGGAACAGCTCAATGGCCATTTCCTTCGGCACGCCGCACTGGTACATCTTGAGTTCCGGGCCGACGACGATAACGCTACGGCCGGAGTAGTCAACACGCTTGCCGAGCAGGTTCTGACGGAAGCGGCCCTGCTTGCCCTTGAGCATATCGCTCAGAGACTTGAGCGCGCGGGAGTTCGCGCCGGTGACGGCGCGGCCGCGGCGACCGTTATCGATAAGGGAGTCCACCGCCTCCTGCAGCATGCGCTTCTCGTTGCGCACGATGATGTCGGGTGCGCTGAGCTGGATGAGGCGCTTCAAACGGTTGTTGCGGTTAATGACACGGCGGTAGAGGTCGTTCAGATCGCTCGTCGCGAAACGGCCGCCGTCGAGCTGAACCATCGGGCGAATCTCCGGCGGAATGACCGGGAGAACATCGATGATCATCCAGGACGGCTTGTTGCCGGACTGGCGGAACGCCTCAACAACCTCGAGGCGCTTGACGATCTTCGCCTTTTTCTGGCCGGACGCGGACTTCAGCTCCTCGCGGAGGTCGTGGGAGAGCTGCTCGCAGTCGATCTCTTCGAGCAGCTTCTTGATGGCCTCAGCGCCCATGCCCGCCTGGAAATCGTCCTCATACTTCTCGCGCATATCGCGATATTCCTTCTCGGAGAGAAGATCGCAGCGCTTGAGCGGCGTGGAGCCGGGATCGGTGACGATATAAGAGGCAAAGTAAAGAACCTTTTCGAGGGTGTGCGGCGTCATGTCGAGCAGCAACCCCATGCGGGACGGGATGCCCTTGAAGTACCAGATGTGGCTCACGGGCGCGGCCAGCTCAATATGACCCATGCGCTCGCGGCGCACCTTGCTCTTGGTGATCTCAACGCCGCAGCGGTCGCAGATCTTACCCTTGTAGCGGATCTTCTTATACTTTCCGCAGTGGCATTCCCAGTCCTTCGTAGGCCCGAAAATACGCTCGCAGAAAAGGCCGTCGCGCTCCGGCTTGAGCGTACGGTAGTTGATGGTCTCCGGCTTCTTGACTTCGCCGTGGGACCAGGAAAGGATCATTTCGGGAGAAGCAATGCCAATCTGAATGGCGTCAAACGGGGTGTAGCTCATTATTCTCTCTCCTCCACTTCATCCGTATCGTCGTCGCCGAAGGACTCTTCGTTCTCCGGCTCATCGCCGAACACCGACTGGCTGCGGTCGATGCTGAAGCCGGCGTCGCTGAAGTCCTCCTCGCTCGCGCGGTAATCATCGCGCATGCCGGGGATGTAATCGTCCTCGTCGTCCTCTTTGAGTTCGATTTCCTGTCCGTCCTTGTCGAGGACCTTGATGTCCAGACACAGGGACTGGAGCTCCTTGACCAGAACCTTGAACGATTCCGGCACGCCGGGCTGCGGGATATTGTGACCCTTGACGATGCTCTCGTACGTGCGGACACGGCCGGTAACGTCGTCGGACTTGACGGTCAGAATCTCCTGCAGAGTGTGCGCCGCGCCGTAGGCCTCGAGCGCCCAGACTTCCATTTCGCCGAAGCGCTGGCCGCCGAACTGCGCCTTGCCGCCGAGCGGCTGCTGCGTGACGAGGCTGTACGGGCCGGTGGAACGGGCATGGATCTTATCGTCTACGAGGTGGTGCAGCTTGAGGAAGTATACCCAGCCGACGGTGACATCGTTATCGAACTTGTCGCCGGTGCGGCCGTCGTACAGAACGCTCTTGCCGTCCTCGCGGAGTCCGGCTTCGCGGAGCGTTTCGCGGATGGTGGTCTCGTTCGCGCCGTTGAAGATCGGCGTGGCGACCTTCCAGCCGAGCGCCTGCGCCGCATAGCCCAGGTGGACTTCCAGAACCTGTCCGATGTTCATACGGGACGGGACGCCCAGGGGGTTCAGCACGATGTCGAGCGGGGTGCCGTCCGGCAGGTACGGCATATCCTCACGCGGCAGGATACGGGAAACAACGCCCTTGTTGCCGTGGCGGCCGGCCATCTTGTCGCCGACGGAGATCTTACGCTTCTGCGCAATATATACGCGGACAACCTGATTGACGCCGGGGGACATTTCGTCGCCGTTTTCACGGGTAAACACTTTGACATCGACAATGATGCCGCTCTCGCCGTGCGGAACCTTCAGCGAGGTATCGCGCACTTCGCGCGCCTTCTCACCGAAGATGGCACGGAGCAGGCGCTCCTCGGCGGTGAGGTCGGTCTCGCCCTTGGGCGTAACCTTGCCGACGAGAATATCGCCGCTGCGCACCTCGGCGCCGACGCAGATGATGCCGCGCTCGTCGAGGTATTTGAGAGCGTCGTCGCCGACGCCGGGGATATCGCGGGTGATCTCCTCGGGTCCGAGCTTGGTGTCGCGGGCGTCGCACTCATACTCCTCCACATGGATGGAGGTGTAAACGTCGTCCATGACAAGGCGCTCGTTGAGGAGAACGGCGTCCTCGTAGTTGTAGCCTTCCCACGTGGTGAAACCAACGAGAACGTTCTTGCCAAGGCTGATCTCGCCCTGCGAGGTGGAGGGGCCGTCGGCGATAACGTCGCCCTGCTTCACGCGCTCGCCGACCTTGACGATCGGGCGCTGGTTGAAGCACGTACCCTGGTTGCTGCGGGCGAACTTAATGAGCTTGTAATCCTTGCTCTCGCCGCTGTCGTAGCGGACGGAGATGCTGTCCGCGCTCACGCGGGTAACGATGCCGTCGCCCTCGGCGAGGACAACAACACCGGAGTCGACCGCGCAGCGGTGCTCGATGCCGGTGGCAACGATGGGCTGCTGCGTCGTCATCAGAGGAACGGCCTGACGCTGCATGTTCGCGCCCATCAGTGCGCGGTTCGCGTCGTCGTTCTCGAGGAACGGGATCATCGCGGTGGCGATGGAGATCATCATTCGGGGGGACACGTCCATGAAGTCGACCTTCTCGCGGTCAACATCAATGATCTCGTCGCGGTGGCGGCAGGTGACACGCTTGTTGATGAGTCTTCCCTGCTCGTCGAGCGGCTCCGTCGCCATGGCCATGACGTACTGATCTTCCACGTCAGCGGTCATGTAGACGACTTCCTTGGTGACAACGCCGGTCTCCTTGTCGATGCGGCGGTACGGCGTAATGAGGAAGCCGTACTCGTCCACGCGGGCGTAGGAGGACAGGTAGTTGATAAGGCCAATGTTCGGACCTTCCGGCGTCTCAATCGGGCAGAGACGCGCGTAGTGGCTGTAGTGAACGTCTCGCACGTCGAAGTTGGCGCGCTCACGGCTCAGGCCGCCGGGGCCGAGCGCGGAGATACGGCGCTTGTGCGTGAGTTCGGCCAGCGGGTTTGTCTGATCCATGAACTGGCTCAGCGGGCTGGAACCGAAGAACTCCTTGATTGCCGCCGTAACGGGGCGGATATTGATGAGGCTCTGCGGCGTGACGATGTCGAGATCCTGCAGCGTCATGCGCTCGCGGATCACGCGCTCCATGCGGGAGAAGCCGATGCGGAACTGGTTTTGCAGCAGCTCACCGACGCTGCGGACGCGGCGGTTGCCGAGATGGTCAATGTCGTCCGGCTCGCCGATGCCGTGCGCCAGGCAGCAGAGATAGTTCGCCGCGGAGAAGATATCGTCGCAGATGACGTGCTTCGGCATAAGGAGATCCACGTTCTCTCGGAGCACTTCCTTGAGCTCTTCGCCCTCGTACTGCTCCATGTACTGGCGCAGGAGGATGAAGCGGACGCGCTCGCGCAGACCGAGCTCTTCCTTGATGATGCGGCGGTTTTCCGCATCATCGTCCGAGAAGTGGACGAAGTTTGCCGCGTCGACCATGCCGTTGGAGAAAACGCGGACGGTCTCGTTCTCACCGACAACGAGGCGAACGGCGTTGACGCCCTTCGCTTCCAGCTCGCGGACACGCTCACGGGTGAGCGTCTCACCGGCGTCGGCAAGGATCTCCCCGGTCATCGGGTCGGCGACGGGCTCAGCAAGGGCGTAGCCCGCCACGCGCGGGTAGAGCGAAAGCTTCTTGTTGAACTTATAACGGCCGACGTTGGAAATATCGTACCGGCGGTGATCGAAGAAGAGGTTTTCGAGCAGGGTTTCGCTGCTCTCGACCGTCGGGGGATCGCCGGGACGGAGCTTCTTGTAGATCTCCAGCAGGCAGTCGTCGCGGGAGATGCAGGTGTCGCGCTCGAGCGTGGTGACGATGCGCTTATCGTCGCCGAAGATCTCGCGGAGCGCGTCGCCGGTGACGGCGCCGCCGACAGGATTATCGAGGCAGCTGAGCCAGGTGTGCGGCTTGTCCGCCTTATAAGCGCCGAGAGCCTTGAGCAGAAGCGTCGCGGGCAGCTTGCGGTTCTTGTCGATGCGGACGTAGAACACGTCGTTCAGGTCGGTCTCATACTCCAGCCACGCGCCGTGGTACGGAATGATGGTCGTACCGTACACGGAGCTGTTGGTCTTGTCCGTTTTCTTGTCGAAGTAGATACCGGGCGAGCGGACAATCTGGGAGACGATAACGCGCTCGGCGCCGTTGATGATAAACGTGCCGCTCGCGGTCATGAGCGGGAAATCGCCCATGAAAATTTCCTGTTCCTTGATCTCCTCGGTCTCGCGGTTGCGCAGACGCACGCTGACCTTCAGCGGGGCAGCGTATGTGGCGTCGCGCGCCTTGCACTCCTCCTCCGTATACTTCGGGGGCTCGTTCATGGAATAATCCACGAAGGAGAGCTCCAGATTGCCGGAGTAGTCCGTAATGGCAGCTACGCCCTTGAAGACTTCCCGCAGACCCTCGTCCAGAAACCACTTATAGGAATTCTTCTGGATTTCGAGCAGGTGCGGCATGTCCTGAATTTCTTCCGCGCGGGCGAAGCTCTTTCTGATTGTTCTTCCGTACTGTACATCCTTAGGCATCGGCGAATCTCCCTTTTTCCGCCGGAGGAGCTTATCTCCGGCGCAGAATACCCGTTCCGGGGGGAATATGGTTTGCTGTGCCGCTTTTGTGAAACGCCCGGTTGCGTTGTGAAAACATCCGTATTCGGGTTGATTTTTCACGGAGCGGCTGATATACTAACGATAGTAAAAGGGGCTGTATGCGGCTACCCATAGCAACATATAGCAATTTATTATACCAAGCCGTCCTTGTAGTGTCAAGGGCGATTTTTTTATAATTTCTGTGTTGCCGTGAGCCGCTGTTTGCCGTAAAATACACAGAAACAACGCATTTCCGGAGCTGTCAATGGAACGATTTCTGATTTTGCTCGCCCTTGCGGGACTGAGCTACCTTCTGCTGTATACCGAGGGGCTTGTAAAAAATTCCCGAACGCGTTTTGCCGTGCTCGGCGTTCTGCTCGCCGCATTCGGCGTGCGGTTTTTCCTTTTCGGCATCGCGCCGAACGACACGGCAAGCGCCGTGGAAAGCGCCATTACCTGGTATCGCGACGCCGGAGGCTTCTGGGGCATTCGCTCCTCCGCGCTTCCCTACTCGATCCCGGTGCAGTACTTCATGGCGTTCTTTTCTCTCGCGCCGGGCGGCGGGCTTACTTTATTTAAACATCTCTGCGTCTTTGCCGAGGTGACGATGGCCTGGGCGGCGCAGCGGTGCGTGCAATGCGTCACAGTACGCGCACAGCCGCGGCTCTTTGCCTTCCTCATCGTGCTGCTTCTCCCCTCCGGCATCTTTCAGGGCGTCTGCTCCGCCGCGGGCGACAGTCTTTGGTGGGTGTTCATCGCGCTCGCAGCCTCCTGCGCCATGCGCGGGGAGTGGCGCTGGTGCGCAGGGATGCTTGCGCTTGCCGTAGCGTTCCATCCCTCGGCGCTCTGGATCGTGCCGGTATTCTGGGTGTTCACCGCCGTGCGGCGCAACACATGGTTTTCGCTGCTCCATCTCGTCGGCTGGTATATCGCCGTCATGATCCCGGCGCTGCTGCTCGGCCGTCCCGGCGGCGATTGCCTGCCGTTTTACCCGGCGCTCGGAACGCTCACCGCGCGGCCGCTCTTCGGCGGTGCGCCGGGCATATACTCGCTTACGCAATATTCCTTCATCGCCCCGACCGGCATCGCGCTTTACGTTGTTTTCGCGCTGCTGCTCGTATGGCGCATGAGCCGGAAGAGTCTCGCCGCCGACCGGCGGCGGCAGCTCACAGCGCTTTCGCTCGCCTCGCTCTGCGCCGTGGCGCTCCTGCCGTGGATGAGCGCCGACAGCCTTTACGGCGCGGAGGTGCTTCTCGTTGCCCTCTGCTGTCTGGAGCCGAAGGTCATCCCGGCAGCGGTGTGCGTGAGCTTTGCCTCGGCGCTCGCGCTCTTGAAGGACATTTACGGCAGCGCCGTCTTCCTCCCGCTCGGTTGGGCGAGTCTCGCCCTCCTCGCCGCCATGGTCATTCTCACGCTATATCTTCTGCTGAAAAATAAGACCGTTCGACGCACAGCATATTAAAATTGAGCCCGCGGGAGCCGAAGCTTCCGCGGGCTTTCATTATTTCAATACTTCAATATTCAAGCTCAGTCCTTCTGCCGGTAGCTGCCGAAGAACTTTTCCAGACGCCGGGAGGCGTCGTTCAGAGAAACGAGGTCGGGCAGGTAGACGATACGGAAGTGATCCGGTTCGCCCCAGTTGAAGCCCGTACCGGCGGTGACGAGGATTCTCTGTTCCTTCAGAAGATCCAGCGCCATCTGCTCGTCGCTGTGGATGTTGAATTTCTTCGTATCTACCTTCGGGAAGATGTAGAACGCCGCTCTCGGCTTGGCCGCGCTCAATCCGGGAATGGAATTGAGCGTTTTCCAGATGAGCTCGCGCTGCTCATACAGCCGTCCGCCGGGGCAGAGATATTCGTCCACCGACTGATAGCCGCCAAGGGAGGTCTGGATGATGCTCTGCGCCGGAACATTGGAACAAAGGCGCATTTTGGCAAGGAGGTTGAGTCCTTCGATATACCCCTTGGCGTGAGACTTATCGCCGGCGAGGCACACCCAGCCGACGCGGAAGCCCGCAACGCGGTGGGACTTGGAAAGGCCGTTGAAGCAGAGTGTCAGAAGATCGGGCGCGAGCGAGGCGAGCGCGATATGCTCGTCCTCCCCCTGCATAACGAGGCGGTCATAAATCTCGTCGGCAAAGAGGATGAGATCGTTCTCGCGGGCGACCTGCACGATCTGCTCCAAAATCTCCTTCGGATAGAGCGCGCCGGTCGGGTTGTTCGGGTTGATGACAACAATGCCCTTCGTCTTGGGCGTGACCTTGGAGCGGAGGTCGTTGATATCGGGATACCAGTCCTGCTGCTCATCGCAGAGATAATGCACCGCCTTGCCGCCGGCGAGCGTGATGGACGCCGTCCAGAGCGGGTAATCCGGCGCGGGGACGAGAATTTCGTCGCCGTCGTCGAGCAGGCCCTGCATGGTGAGCGTGATGAGCTCGCTCACGCCGTTGCCGGTGAAGATGTCGTTGATGCCGACATTGGGGATGCCCTTGAGCTGGCAGTACTGCATGATCGCCTTGCGGGCGGAGAACAGGCCGCGGGAATCGGAGTAGCCCTCGCAGTTGCGCAGGTTGTAGATCATATCGAGAATGACCTCGTCGGGGGCATAAAAGCCGAAGGGCGCGGGGTTGCCGATGTTGAGCTTCAGTATATTCGCGCCGCGCGCTTCCATGCGCATGGCTTCGTCCATTACGGGACCGCGAATGTCGTAGCAGACGTTGTCAAGCTTTTTGGACTGCTCGTAATTTTTCTTTTCCATGGTGTTTCTCCTTTATCGCAAAAATGAAAACGCCCTGAGCCAATCGGCTCAGGGCGGAAAATACTCCGTGTTACCACCTGAATTCGGACAAGATGTCCGCACTCTGCCCGGTACTGCATACCGGCTCTCAATATAACGGCGAGACTCCGTCCGGGCATTTTCTCCCGGCCGCTCAGGGACGGCTTCCGGACGGAACGCATCAAGGCTTGCACCAACCGCCTCTTCTCTGCATGCGAACGATGTCCGTACTCTTTCCCGTCAAAGCGTTTTCTTATGGATTGAGTGGAGTCTACCACCGATTTTGCCGAATGTCAAGCGCCAAGCGAAAAAACTATGGAATGTGCCTGTGCTTTCAGCTTCCTTTCAGATTCATGTTGTAGTATAATGCGAACGACAAAAGAGGTGTATGCCATGAAAATACTGATCGTAGAGGATGAAAAGCTGCTGGCCGACTCGCTCAAAACGCTTCTGGAAAGTAAGGGCTTTGACGTGGAAACCGTGTACGACGGTATTTCCGGCGCGGAGTACGCCGAGCTCGGCGTGTACGATCTGCTGATACTGGATGTGATGATGCCCGGCATGGACGGGTACGCCGTTGCGCGCTCCGTCCGAGCAAGGCGGTGCGGCGTGCCGATTCTGATGCTCACGGCGCGTTCGAGTCTGGAAGACCGCGTGGAAGGCTTGAATGCCGGAGCAGATTATTATCTTACGAAACCCTTTGATGCGCGCGAGCTGCTTGCGTGCATCAATGCGCTTCTGCGGCGGCAGGGCGCGCAGGTAGACGCGCTCTCCTTCGGGAACACGTCCCTCGACCTTGCCTCCAGCACGCTCTGCTGCGGCGAGAAGTCCGTGCGGCTCTCGGCGCGGGAGTTTGACGTGATGCGTCTGCTCCTCCAGTCCGGCGGCAGCAATCTCTCCAAGGAAGCGCTGCTCTCCCGCGTGTGGGGCTTTGATTCCAACGCCGTGGAAAACAGCGTAGAAGTTTATGTCGGCTTTCTGCGCAAGAAGCTGGCGAGTATCGGGTCAAACATTCGGATCGAATCCGTCCGGCGGCTCGGCTATCATCTGGAGGTGGCTTCCTCATGCTGAAAAACCTCTGTCTGCGGTTTGTCGGCATCAATATGGCAATTGTGCTTGTGATCCTCTGCACGATCTTCGGCGTGCTGCTGCACACGACGCACGCAAATCTTGAACGGGAAACCGTAGATATGATCACCGCTGTGGCCGCCGATCCTTTGCAGCTCAACTGGCCGGATACATCCTCGCGTCTCCCCTACTTTACGGTGCGTATCTCGCCCTACGGCAGCGTGCGCGTGAGCGGGACAAGCTATCTTGATCTCTCGGATGAGCAGGTGCTCTCCGGCATCGTTACGGAAGCGCTGCGCTCCGGCGATGAGCAGGGACTGCTGCGCGATTATTCTCTCCGCTATCTGCGCACGGCGTGGCGCGGGAGCGAGTATATCGTCTTTGCCGACATATCCAGTGCAAACGCCACAATGCGAAATCTCTGGCGGAGCTGTATCTTTATCGGGCTTTGCGCCGCAGCAGTGTTTCTCGCCGTCAGCTTTCTTCTGGCGCGCTGGGCGGTGAAACCGGTGGAAAAGGCATGGACGCAGCAGAAGCAGTTTGTGTCCGATGCCTCGCACGAGCTGAAAACGCCGCTCACCGTGATCCTCACGAACGCAGAAATGCTCCGCGATCCCTCGTATTCCGAGCCGGAGCGGCAGCGTTTTGCCGAGAGCATTCTCACCATGTCGCACCAGATGCGTGGGCTGGTGGAGAGCCTCTTAGAGCTTGCAAGAGTAGATAATGGCGCAGTAAAGAAGGTTTTTGCCCCGCTCGATCTGAGCACGCTCACGCAGGATGCCGTGCTGCCGTTTGAGGCGCTGTTCTTTGAAAAGGGTCTTACGCTCCAAACCGCCGTTGAGCCCAACATTACGGTGCGCGGCAGCGCGCATCATCTCCGCCAGAGCGTGGAGATATTGCTCGACAACGCCGTCAAATATTCCGCTCCCGGCACCGTCCGGGTGGAACTGAAAAAGACTGGCCATGACAAATGCGCTCTGAGCGTCGAAACCCCCGGCGAGCCGCTATCACCGGAGGAGTGCCGGAACGTTTTCAAGCGCTTTTACCGTGCCGACCGCGCCCGCGCCATGGATCATAGCTACGGTCTCGGCCTTTCGATCGCCGAGAGCATCGTGACGGAGCATGGCGGAAGAATCCGCTGCGAGGGCAAAGAAGCCGGGAACATATTCACCATCACCCTCCCGACCGTGAAAGGAGACCAAAAATGAGCTTTGATATTTCTGCGCTCTCCAGCCGGTTCACCGTCCGGCGGCTAAATGATTCCGATGCGCCCGCCCTGCAAGGGACGGTTCCGCCAGTCCTCGATGTGGACGTAGGCTTTCTTGTTCAGTTCGCTGATGGTGGCGGGCGAGACCTTGCTGCCCCACAACGCCTCGGTGATGTCCTCTACCCGGCGCACGGAGACGCCCGCCAGATACATCTCGATGAGGGCCTCCTCCACGCTGCTCTCCCGGCGGCGATACCGCTCGATGATGGCCGTCTCGAAGGATACGCCCTTGAGCCGGGGCATATGGAGCGTGACGTCGCCGGAGGTCGTGGTGAGGTTGCGGTCATAGTGGCCGCTGCGGTAGCCCTGACGGGCCTCGCTGCGCTCGTAGCGGGCCGCCTGCGTCAGCGACTCCGCCTCCTTTTCCAGCAGCTCGTTCAGGGCTTCTTCTACACTTCCTCGAACTAATTCTTTGAGCTGCCCCTTGATAATTTCCTCATTCAGCTGTACAGTTTTCTCGGACATAGTTTGCTGTCTCCTTTCAGAATGGTGTGTGGTAACTTCATTCTACCAGAGCCTGCAAGCTATGTCCTCTTTTATGCTTTTTTCAATTTGCGCAAGTTATTGTACATTATCCAGGCCAGCAGCGTGATCTACAGTCTGATTGAAACGGCGAAGGAAAACAGTTTGGATCCGTACAGCTATCTGCTGTGGGTCCTGCAGACTGCGCCGCAGCTGAGCGAAACGGATGACGCATGGGCTGAAAAGCTGCTTCCCGCAAATGCCCCGGAAGAATGCCATATGCCTCATAAATAAAAGACCGCCATCTCGGTGAGCAACAGTTCTCCTTGAGATGGCGGCCTTTTATACGCGGGGAAGTTTGACGCTTACACAGGAAATACCATAATGGATGTGATACACATCACCATCAATAGCCCAAGACAAAGTTTTTCACCAGATAGGGAAATATGCTTCTCCTCATATTCGTCCTCCTCTCCAGATACAAATCTGTCCCTGCCGTTAAGAGCAGGGACAGAACATGGTTTATTCAAGTTTTTCTGGGTTCGATACAATTACCTCATGATCGTACCACTTTCCCTTTGTACCGATTAGCGCAAGGTTAAACGGCTCGTCCAGAACCGGAACTGGAACATCAAAACCGTTGACCTCTTCGCTTATTCCATCCTCATAAGTTACGGTATCCACAGTAGGCTGCAAAAGTTCTGCCCCATCTTTCTGGGCATCCTCTGCGGTGCCTGGGAAAAGATTGACAATATTCTGAGAGGTAAGCGAAATGTGAATGGTCATTTTACCGTCCTGAACCGTCAGCTTTCCTTTACCATCGCATGTCTCGTTGACACGGAACATGCTGCTGTCCGTTTCAAAATCAGCAGAATAGATGCCATCTTCCAGAGTTGTTTGTTGTTCCTGCGAAACAGCTGGCGGGCTGGAGCCGTCCTGAGCAGATGGATCCGTCTGATTGCTGCATCCAACGGCGAAAACAGCGATCAAAGCAGCCATACACAGGAGTATCGTTCTTTTTTTCATGCTCGATCTGTTCCTTTATTGATCGATTACAGCACCAGTATGTGCAACATATAGCTCATGAATGGCCGGAAGCCGACCGAGGCCCGCAATCTGAGTATCAACGCTCTCAAAAGCGCCGGATGCGTTGAACATACTCTTCCAGGAATCAGCATCATCGCCTGCCATATCATTGTTTGCATGGTCACCTGCAACGACCATCAGAGGACGAAGGATGACTTTCTTATAACCAGCTTCTTTGATGCTTTCAACAACAGCTTCGCAGGCGGTATCTTCCGGTTCACCCTCAACGGTACCGATGAATACATTGTTGTATCCCAGAGCCTCCATCTGAGCCTGCATCTGGCTGTAAGATACCTTTGCTGTGTGGGAAGTACCGTGACCCATAAATACGAATGCAACGCCGTCTGCCTTTGCTTCATCCAGAGTCTGGTATCCAGCTGTCTTAACTGCTTCTGCGGTAACAGCCTCTGCAACAGCTTTTTTATCTTCATTGATGACAGTTGCATCGGTACCGACATCGCCCAGAAGAGGAGCGGCGATCTTAACCGATTCAAATTTATCCTGATAAGATTCTACGGTTTCTGCCAGCTCATCATACTCAGCACCATACATCAGATGGGTAGGCTGAATCACCAGATTCTTAACACCATTTTCTACCGCACGGTCAAGCGCCTGCTGGACGTTATCAATCTTTTCTCCGTCACGAGCCTGCACATGATTGATAATGATCTGGGCGGTAAAGGCTCTTCTGACCGACCAGTCCGGATAGGCTTCCTGCAAAGCGTCCTCAATGCTCTTGATGTCAGCAACACGGCTGTCATTAAAAGAGGTTCCGAAGCTGACTACGAGCAGTTCATTTTCGCCGATTTCATCACCGTTGCGGGGATCATCTTTAGAAGCATCTCCAGTATCCCGTCCAAAATAGTCTGGATCTGCAAATTCGCCGGAAACCAATTCCTTTTGGGCATCCGTCAGGGCATCCCAAGCAGCCTTTGCAGCCTCACATTGTTCATCCGTGTTTTCGTTTCGTTCTTGCACATAGATTGCGTCAATCAGCTTGGCCACCTCATCAGCAGCAGCTTGATCGTCAGAGACTGGATTGGCAGAAGACACCTCTCCTAAGTTGTCCGATGTCTCGCTTTTCTGAGAACCGCAGCCGACAAGAGATGTTGCAATGCACATCGCAAGCAGGAGTGCTACAAATTTTTACATGTTCTTCATTTTACTTTCCTCCATTGATTTATATCTTTTTGTGGTTTAAGCCACGAAAAAGCAAAAGCACCCCCCAGTAAAACTGGGGGTTCTTCCTATGCGGGCAAAGCCCTCTGTTCCTCGCGTAACGCGTAAACGTGTAATACGGTCTGCCAGCTGCGCGGGGATTGTTACTTGCTGCCCGCTTTTCTTTGTAGAATACTTTTCTTCGGTACCTCGGCGCAAACACTATGTGGTATTTGTAATTCCACTTCGCATGAGATAAATTGTTTATGTCATTCAGGCTCATTCTGAATTCCCTCCTTTTGCTTTTTAAGTGCAGTTGCCAGACCGTACTTTTATTAAGCAAAAGGAGTTTTTTGTCTCCCTCATCGCCAAAGGTTCTTTTGAACCACGCGTCTAACGCGTGGTTTTCGGGGATACAAAAAGCAGCAGTCATACATGACTGCTGCTACCGTTTTTTCGCAACAAAATAGCCCATTTCTCCATAACTCAAGAGCAAATAGACTTTAACGACCTGAGCAGGTCTCCTGACTTGCGTATCATAAGCCTTCCGCACAGCCTTCTCAGGATTAACTCCCAATGACCGACTTTCGTCATGTGCGGTGCCTCCGCGCATACAGTGGCGGTACCGTTCCGGATTCCAACCGGATTCCCTATTCTCCATCAACTCTATACAAAATCGATGGCACTCAGATATCATATCTATTAAATAAGAATATCATAGTAATGCATATTTGTCAAGCAACTAACAGACGATAAAAAATTATTATTAGTAAAGCTTTGATCAAAGAATATATCCATACGAACGATTCCTCTGGTGTAAATGATGTGATTTTGTGTCGCCAATAAGAATAAAAAAGCAAAATCAATTTCAACATCGAACAGTTCGGTACTAGTGTACCATCTATCTGCACTTTGGACAAGTATCTTTGACGCTGTCAGTAAGACAATGCAGTGATCAAAAATGTGGAACGAATTTCAAGTTGACCGAAACCGGCGGACGGGAAATTCCCCGTCCGCCGGTTTCGTTATTCGGCTTATTCGGTTTTTGGCGTATCGGCGCGGAAGATGAGCATTCCGGCGGCAGCGAGCAAAAGGATCCCGCCGCCGACCACGGCGAAACCCGCGGGGCTCGTCGTATCGAGCAGGAAGGAGAAAACAAACGAGCCCACAGGCATGAACAGCACCGCCACGGTAAAGATGATGCTGAACACGCGCCCGAGGTATGCCTCGTCCGCGCGAAGCTGGACATACGACATGAACTGAATGTTGAAAACCGTCAGCGCCGTGCCGGAGAGAAGGAACGGAATAAGACAGACGATCGCGCTCCCCGTGAGCGCGGCGAGCGGCTCGAGCGCGAGCGCGGCGCCCATCGCGCCGAGAAAAAGCACCATGAGCCGCGCGTTTTCCTTTACCCGGCTTCCAAGGCGCGAGCTGATAAGCGAGCCGAGAAGTCCGCCCGCCGCCTCCATAACGAGCACCTTGCTGTAAAACTCGATGCCGAAGGAGGCGTACATCACGTCGGTATACGGACAGAGCAGATTGAAGCCTGCGAGGAAGAAATTAACAAGCGCCGAGAGCAGGATGAGAAACAGAAGCTGCCGCTCCCGCACGAGATAGGTAAAGCCCTCGGCGATATCGCGGAAGATGTTTTTCTTTTCCTTCGGCTTCTTCTGCACGCCCGAAATGGGCGTGAGAAGCATTTCGGATACGGCGGACAGGAGGAATGTGAGTGCATCGAAGAGGAGCGCCCCGCGCACGCCGATCCACCGCACAAGCAGCATGCCGGCCATCGGCCCTGCGATTTTGATGACCTCTCCCCCGCCGTTGCTGACGGAGTTGAAGATACCGATGCGCTCGGCGTCAATCACCTCACGGCCGATGGAGCGGTACGTCGGGGAGTTAAAAGCGTAAACAACGGCGAGCAGGGCGTTGGCCGCGATGACAACCTCCGCCATACGCGGCGAGGCGACAAAGAAGCTCACCGCAAGGCAGATGGCCGCGGCCAGAATGTCCGTAACGATGAGAATCTTTTTCCGGCTGCCGCTGTCGGCCTTCGCGCCGCCGATGAGATTGAAGAGGATCTGGATGACCGTCTCCGAGCTCTGATAGAGCGCCAGTACCCACGGCGCGTGAGAGAAAGCACCGACAATGCTCACGCTGTTCGCGTAATCAAAAACGATGTTGCCGAGCTTGGACGTCCACTTTCCAAACCAGAGCAGCGCCTCGTTCTTTCTCTCTTTTCGCATATCTCCCCTCAGCCGAGCAGCACCCAGCTCTCTTTCTCTTCCGAATAAAACATTTCGCTGTATTCTGCTTCGTCACATACGCGCAGAACGTCCTTCATGCCCCAGATGGTGTTGAGCTTCGCGAACTCCTCCCGCTCGATCCAGAACATGCGCCCTTCCTCGGAAGAGTTAAGCTCGCCGGTAAACCGGTCGGCGCGATAAAGCGCGACGATAAAGCGCGTACCGTCCTCGCGCATCCAGTCCTTGATACCGCAGAGCACGGGATGCTCGATCAAAAGGCCGGTCTCCTCGCGCATTTCGCGGATAACGGAAGCGAGCATCGGCTCGCCCGGCTCCACATGGCCGCCGGGAAATACAACGCCGCAGCCGATCTTATCCTGCACGAGCACGCGGCTGCCGTCGCAGATCACGCAGAGGTTCGTTAGCTCAACGAGGCTTGCACGGCTCATGCTTTCGCTCCTTCCCGCTCAAGGATGGTCATAAATTCCTCGCCGGTGATGGTCTCCTTCTCATAGAGATACTGCGCGAGAACATCGAGCTTCGATCGGTTCTCCGTGAGGAGCTTTTTCGCTTTCTCGTGCTGCGTCTTGACGAGCGCGACGACCTTATCGTCAATGACCTTCTGCGTATCCGCCGAGCATGCGAGCGAGGCGTCGCCGCCGAGGTACTGGTTCGTGACCGTCTCGAGCGCGACCATATCAAAATCGTCGCTCATGCCGTAGCGCGTGATCATGGCGCGGGCGAGCTTCGTCGCCTGCTCGATGTCGTTCGAGGCGCCGGTCGTGATCTCGCCGAACACGACCTCCTCGGCGGCGCGGCCGCCGGTAAACGTTGCGATCTTGTTTTCGATCTCCTGCTTCGTCATGAGGTACTTGTCGCCGGTCTCGACCTGCATCGTATACCCCAGCGCGCCGGAGGTGCGCGGAATGATCGTGATCTTCTGCACGGGCGCGGAGTGCGTCTGCAGCGCCGCAACGAGCGCGTGACCGATCTCGTGATAGGCCACGACCTTCTTCTCCTGATCGGAGAGAACGGCGTTTTTCTTCTGGTATCCGGCGATGACGACCTCGATGCTCTCCTCGAGGTCCGCCTCCGTCACGATGGTGCGGCCGTTGCGCACGGCGCGCAGCGCGGCCTCGTTGATGATATTGGCAAGCTCCGCGCCGGAAGCGCCGGAGGCCATGCGGGCGATCGTGTGGAAATCCACATCCTCCGCAGGCTTGATCTTGCGGGCGTGGACCTTCAAAATGGCCTCGCGTCCGGCGAGATCGGGCAGCTCGACCGGCACGCGGCGGTCAAAGCGGCCGGGGCGCGTGAGCGCCGGGTCAAGCGATTCGGGGCGGTTTGTCGCGGCAAGGATGATGACGCCGTTGTTGCTCTCAAAGCCGTCCATCTCGGTGAGGAGCTGGTTGAGCGTCTGCTCGCGCTCGTCGTTGCCGCCCATCGCGCCGCCGCTGCGCTTCTGGCCGATGGCGTCGATCTCGTCGATAAACACGATGCAGGGGGCCTTCTCCTTCGCCTGGCTGAAGAGGTCGCGCACCTTGCTTGCGCCCATGCCGACGAACATCTCCACGAACTCCGAGCCGGAGATGGAGAAGAAAGGCACATTCGATTCACCCGCCACGGCCTTGGCAAGCATCGTCTTGCCCGTTCCCGGAGGGCCGACGAGCAGGATGCCCTTCGGCATCGACGCGCCCGCGTCCGTATACTTGCTGGGATTATGGAGATAGTCCACGATCTCGGCGAGGCTTTCCTTCGCCTCGTCCTCCCCGGCGACATCGTCAAAGCGGATGCCGTGTGTGGACTGCACATAGACCTTCGCATTGCTCTTGCCCATGCCGAAGGACATCACGTCCTTTCCGCCCATCTGATCCATGAGCTTTTTGCGCATGAACTGGCCGAATATCATAAAAATGGCAAGCGGCAGAATGAGCGTTAAGAGATAGCTCAGCACCGGCGACATGGTCTGCTCAATATCCTTGGCAAATTCCGCGCCGGAATCGTAAAGGCGCTGCGTGAGCGTCGGATCGTACATGACGCCGGTCACATAGATCGTATTGTCGTCCTTGTCGGTAAATACGATCTCCGTGTCGCTAACATCGACCTTGCCGATCTTCTTTTCGGCGATCATGCGCATAAAGGTGCTGTAATCCGTCTGCTCCACGTGCTGCCGGTTCAGAAGCGGCGCGACGAAGATGTTGAAAAGGAGCAGCGCAATGAGCGTAATGGTGTAATAATACGCCAACGGCTTTTTCGGGTTTTTGACTTCTTTCATTGTCGAACCTCCTTGGAGTTTCTATTTTAACGGATCTTTCGGCATTCGAGATAATAGCGCTTGTCGCGCGCATTGCCCATGGAAAAGCTCTTTTTCGGCAGAGCGCCGTTTTTTAGGACAGACAGGAATAGTCCGCTTTTTTCAACCGGCGGCAGCAGCACAGCAGCGCAGCCCGGCTTTTCGCCGAGAGCGCGCGCCGTATCGTCGCCGTGAATGTAGTCGATATATCCTCCATGCGCGGCGGTGTAGGCGCGGCAGAAGCTCTCTGCCGCAGCGACGCGCTCACCGAGTGTTTTGTCCTTTGCCTCCCATTCTGCCCGGTGCGCAGCAAGCCCGGCAGCAAAGGCGGAGGTATCCGTATCGAAGATCACGCGGTGGATCGGCTCAAAATCGAGCGACGGCTCATGGATGTTCTCGATCTCCACAAGAGCAAAGCGGGCGGGGTCGGTCTGCCGCTCGTTTTCCGGCAGCATTTCGCGCTTTTCCTCCCAGAACCGCTTGGCCGCGGCAAGCGAGTGGTTGCCGTCGCCGACAGCAAAGGTGAGCTTGCCATTTTGCGCCGCGTCTCCGTATTTTTTCCGCTGAAGTGCGGCATTATCGAGCGAATCGAGCGCCGACTGCACGGCAGCTTTTGTCCCCCCGCTTACACGCCAACCGGCGATGTGGCCGCCGCCGAGCATAAGATCGAAATCGTAGACCTTTTCCAGCGCATCTTTCGCCTTTTCTGCAAGAGAGAGCACGCTGTCCGTCCGGTCATCCATCAGCAGGAGCGTGTGCGGCATTTCGAGCGGCGCGCCGCGGCGGATATTCACGCGCGGCGGCAGACGCTCTTCCACGGTGCCCTCCGTAGAGCGGACGCTCGCAGACAGCTTGCCGGTAAAATCGTACTGCTCCAGATCGAGCGCCGCGATAAGGCCGCGGCGGATCCTTCCGTCCGGCAGCGTGCGTTCCACGTAAATAAAGCTGTCCGGGATCGTCTGAAAAACACCTTCCGCGAGATAGCGGCGCATTGTTTCAGCAATGCGTGCGTCTGCCCCATCGGCGCGCGCGGTGTGCAGCCACGCCTCCGGCAACATGAGAGAGAGGGCGCTCGGTTTCTCCGCCGCACGCTTTTCCGCTTCTGCCCAGTATTCCGGTTCGGACGTGAACTGATCGCACGCAATCACGCTCCACGCGCCCATATCCTCGGCGCACGGGAGAAGGATATCCGTACTTGTAACGATATGCATAGATGATTTCTCCTTAAAAAGAAAACCGGGAGACTATTATTATAATAGTCTCCCGGGGAAAATGTCAATCAGGTTCCGAGATACGCCTTTTTGACGGCCTCGTTGTTCAAAAGGTCTTTGCCCGCGCCGGAGAGCGTGATGCAGCCGGTCTCCATGACGTAGGCGGAGTCGGCGACCTTGAGCGCCATGTTCGCGTTCTGCTCGATGAGCAGGATGGAAACGCCCTGCCGGTTGATCTGGCGGATGATCTCAAAGATATCGCGCACAACGAGCGGCGCGAGACCGAGCGACGGCTCGTCCATCATGATGAGCTTCGGGCGCGCCATGAGCGCACGGCCAACGGCCAGCATCTGCTGCTCGCCGCCGGAGAGCGTGCCGCCCGCCTGCCACGAACGCTCGCGCAGACGCGGGAAGAGATCGTACACCCACTGGATATCGCCGGAAATGTCATCATTGCGGAGATATGCGCCGACCTTGAGATTTTCGAGCACCGTAAGATCGGGGAAAATGTGCCGCCCTTCCGGAACAAGCGTGATGCCCTTTTTCACGATGGTCGTAGCGTCGCGTCCGGTGATGTTGTCGCCGCGGAAGTTGATCGTGCCGCCGGAGGGCTTCACGAGACCGGCGATCGTGCGAAGCGTTGAGCTTTTGCCCGCGCCGTTCGCGCCGATGAGCGTGACGATCTCGCCCTCGTGGACATCAAAGGAGATACCCTTGACGGCTTCGATGCCGCCGTAGTTCACGCTGAGATCGTGAATGGAGAGAATTACATCTTTCATTCTTCCCCCACCCCCAGATACGCTTCGATAACTTTCGGATCGCCCTGCACAACCGCGGGCGTTCCCCGCGAGATAAGCTTGCCGAAATCGACCACATAGATGCGGTCGGAGAATTTCATAACGAGCTCCATGTGGTGCTCGATCATGAGGATCGTGAGGTCGTATTTCTTTTTGATCTGCATGATGAACTGGCCGAGCTCTTCCGTCTCCTGCGGGTTCATACCGGCGGCAGGCTCATCGAGCAGAAGGAGCTTCGGGTCAGTAGCGAGAGCACGGGCGATCTCCAGCCGCCGCTGCAAGCCGTACGGCAGGGACGTTGCGAGCTCATTACGATACTGCACAAGGTTCTGCTCTTCGAGCAGTTCCATTGTCTCCTTTTCCATGCGGCGATCCTCCGCCACGGAGATGCGCAGCGCCGCACTGAATACGTTCTGCCTGGCGCGCATGTGCTTGGCCGTTAGAACATTTTCAAACACCGTCATGGACTTCCACAGGCGGATGTTCTGGAACGTGCGGGCAACGCCGAGCTTTGTGATCTGGTCGGGCGTCGGTTCGAGTATCTTTTCCTTGAGATACATCTCGGCGTTCAAACCCTGGTAATTTTTCTGCATATTCCCGGTCGGGTGCGCGGAGACCATAAGCTGATCTTCAAAGAACACCTTGCCGTTCGTCGGCTGATATACACCGGTGATGCAGTTGAAGGCCGTCGTCTTGCCAGCGCCGTTCGGGCCGATGAGCGCAACGATCTCGCCTTTATCGACGTTGAGCGAAAGGTTATTTACTGCCACGACGCCGCCAAACTGCATGGTGACGTTTTCCATACGGAGCATCGATTCACTCATGGTTTTCACCTCCGGAAACGGCCTTCTTTTTCCCGCCGAAGAGCTTTTTGCAGCGAAGAGCAATGCGATCCCAGCTGAACTCCTTATCCCCCATAATACCGGTGCGGAAGAACAGCACCACGACCATGAGAATTACGGAGAACACGACCATGCGGAAGCCGGTCTTGAGCAGGGGCACGCGGAAATTGCCGATGTAGGTTGTCTTGTCGAGGAAGCGCAGCCACCACTCACGGCTCGCAATGACGAGAAAGGCGGAGAGGATGCTGCCCGTCACACTGCCCATGCCGCCGATGACGACGATGAGCAGGATAAAATACGTCACGGCGATGGTAAACGTGGTAGACGACACCGCGCCGAGGAACATCGCCATCAGCGCGCCGCCGATGGCCGCAAAGAACGAGCTGATAATGAAGCTCATCTGCTTGTGCCTGGCGAGGTTGATGCCCATCGCCTCTGCGGCGATTTCGTCGTCGCGGATGGCTTTGAACGCGCAGCCATAGGAGGAGTTGAGAATCAGGACAATCAGCGTGATGCAGACAGCGACCACGATGAAAATGCCGTAGTAAGACGAGAAGCCGGGGATCTTTGTCAGGCCGAGCGAGCCGTTCGTGATGCGGTTGAGCGGCGAGGAGGCGACAACAATTCGCACCACCTCGGCAAAGCCGAGCGTCGCGATGGCAAGATAGTCGCTCTTGAGTTTGAGCACAGGCGCGCCGATGAGCGCGGCGAAGAGCGCGCCGACAATCCCGGCGGCGAGCAGCGCCACAATGATCGGCAGATGGAGATTTGCGAGCCAGTCAGCAACGCCGTAGAGGTAGTACACGCCGGGGCGCGCCGCCGTGGGGATCGTGAAAATGGCGTAAGTATAAGCGCCAAGCGTCATGAAGCCCGCCTGGCCGAGAGAAAAGAGTCCCGTAAAGCCGTTGCAGAGGTTCATGGATACAGCGAGCAGCGCATAAATTGCGCCAAGCTGCAAAACCGTGCGGAACATCGATGTGCGCGGCACCAGCTCACCGGCGCAGACGACGACCGCCGCAATGCAGAGGAAACCGATGGCGGAACAGATCGTTTTTTTCTTTTGACTCATGCTCACACCTTCTCTTTCAGCTTCTCACCGAACAGGCCGGTGGGACGGACGAGCAGCACAAGAATCAGCACGACGAACGTGAAAACGTCGCTGAACTCGGAATAGGCGCTGCCCTTGATGAACGTTTCGCAAAGGCCGATGAGGAATCCGCCCACCAACGCGCCGGGGATGGAGCCGATGCCGCCGAATACCGCGGCGACAAAGCACTTGAGGCCGGGCAGAGAGCCGGCCAGCGGATACACCGACGAGCGCGGGATGAAATAAAGCACCGAGCCGATCGCGGCCAGCGCGCTGCCGACGGCGAACGTGAAGCTGATGACGCGGTTAATCTTGATTCCCATGAGGCAGGACGTTTCAAAATCGCGGGAGACCGCGCGCATCGCCATGCCGATCTTCGTTTTACGGATGAGGAACACCAACGCCAAAACAAGGATCACCGTGAGAATTGGCGTAATGAACGTCACAAGTGTCGTGGAGATCTCGCCGAGCTTCACCGTTTTGCTCAAAAAGCCCATCTCCGCATACGGATAGGACTTCGGCTGCGCCGTGAAGAGATAGGTGGCGAAGTTCTGCAAAAAGTACGAAACGCCAATGGCCGAGATCATGATAGACATACGCGGCGCATCGCGCAGCGGCTTATAGGCAATGCGCTCGATGAATACTCCGAGAAGCACCGTGAAGAGCACGACGAGCAGCAGCGATATGTACCACGGGATGAGCAGGTCGGTCATGCAGATGATCATGAAATAGCCCGCCATCATAAAGATATCACCGTGGGCGAAGTTGATAAGTCGAAGAATACCATAAACCATCGTGTAGCCGATGGCGATCAGGGCATATATACTGCCGATAGATATACCGTTCAGGCAGTTCTGGAGAAATGCCGTCATAGAGCTTGCCTCCTCTTTCGGGTTGCCGATGCGACGGGGTCAGACAATAAAGAGAATCGGCGGGGTGACCCGCCGATTCAGATCAGTTTTGCGGAATACGAAATCAGGCAGCGGGAGTGAAGGCGCCGTCGGTCTTCTGCGTACCGACGAATTTAAAAGCGCCGTCGGACATGATCTTGATGTAAGCCATATCCTTGTTGGCATCGCCGTTCTCGTCGAACGAAATACTGCCGGTCACGCCGTCAAAGGAGACAGCGGTGAGAGCGTCGCGGACCGCCTCGCCGGTGATATCGCCGGAGACACTCTTAAGCGCCTCGATGATTGCCATGTAAGCGTCGTAGCCGAGCGCGGAAACGGCGGCGACCGTATCGTTGTTGCCGTTGAGCTTGAGCGCTTCGGCATCGCCGTTCAGATACGCCTTGAAGCCCTGGACGAACTCGGAAGCACTGGCGTCGTTCTCGTCAAAGAAGGTGGAAAGGGCAACGCCTTCGCAGTTTTCCACACCGGCGTTTTCCATGATGGTGGCGTTCTCCCAGGTATCGCCCGCCATGATACGAGCCGTGATGCCCATGTCACGAGCCTGCTTAATGATGATGCCGGCGGTCGTGATGGAGGACGGGATGAACAGCACATCGGGGTCAGCCGCCTTGGCCGCGGTCAGAATTGCATTGAAGTCGGTCTCGTTGGTGTTGTAAGTACCGGTGTAAACAACCTCACAGCCATCCATCTTGGCAAAGGCATCCGCGAAGTAGTTCGCAAGGCCGGTGGAGTAGTCGTCGCCGTTCTGCATGATGACGGCGGCCTTCTTGCAGCCTTCGTTGTTGGCGAAGCTCGCCATAACGGTTCCCTGGAACGGGTCAAGGAAGCAGACGCGGAAGTAGTAGTCGTTGCCGAGGGTTACCTGGGGGTTCGTGCAGGAGCCGCCGATGGCGGGGATCTTCGCCTGCTCAAACGTGGAGCCGGCGGCGATGGACACGCCGGAGCCGTAGGAGCCGATGACAGCAATAACACCGCTGCTCACAAGGTTCTGCGCGGCGGTGACAGCCGCGGTCTTGTCGGACTGGTTGTCGACCTCAACGAGCTCGATCTTGTATTCCTTGCCGTTGACCGTCACGCTGGGGACGACCTGGTTGGCATAGCGCGCGCCGAGCACTTCCTGCATGCCGCCGGCGCCGTTCTCGCCCGTGGCGGGCTCAAAGATGCCGACCTTCAGGACATCGCCTTCCACAGCGGCCGCCGGGGAATCGCTGCTGCCGCAGCCGGCAAGCATCGCGCAGAGCATGCACGCGCAAAGGACAATAGACAAAAACTTTTTCATGGATATTCCTCCCTCTCCGGAATGCGCAAAGTCCGCACGTCGCGGACAATTGTGTTTCCTTTTCAAATATGACGGTAGTATAATACTGCCGGGAGGAAATTGCAACCCTTTTTTTCGCTAAATCGAGAAAAATTTTCAAACACTCTCTTGGTTATCGTGCACGGATACCTGCGGTGTGGCGCGGTAATCGCCGTCTGCGGCCTGCGCAGCGCGGTTTTCCCAGCCGAGAACATAGAGATCGTGCGCCCGGCTTCCGAGGTCGAACACGCGCCGGACAGCTTCGTTTTCGTCCCTGACGCGCGCACTTTTGACGATGACCGGCAGAGCCGCGCGCGTTTTCATCTCCCGCAGCAGCGCTGCGCCGCACGCATCAAACGCCAATACGCGGATGTACGGCGGCACTCCTCCGGCATCTCCGGCACGCACGCCGAGCACGGCGCACATCACCATGCGGCGCAGCCGCGCGTGCGCGTATCGCTTTGATTTGGCAAGATCGGCAATCTCCTCGGCCGATGTGCCGCGGCGCGCGGCTTCATAAAGCCGAAAGTGCAGTCCCTCTGCGGCATCCGGCACAGCGGCAAAATCCTCCGGCGTTTTCTCCCGCAGCCGCGAGACTACCGCCGTTCGCAGGCTTTCCGGCGAAACGAAGCCGCGCCCGGCCTCATCCGCGCGGCGAAAAACATCCCATGCCTCGTCCGGGACGCGGCCGGAAAGGCTCTCCCTTGCCCGAAGCAGCGCGCGAAGCTCGGACGCGCTCCCCACGCCGTCGTGAACCGAGCTCTCGCGCCAGATGGGAATATAATTAAATGTGTAACCAAGCTTTGCCGCCGCGCGGAGGTACTCCACGGCCAGAAGGTCGTTCGGCGTGTCGAGTACCGCAGCAGCATCCCCGAGAAGCGCGCGCGCCGCCTTGGCGCGCGCCGCGGCAAACGGCGTTCCGCCGGTGAGCGCCGCTTTCAACGCGTCGGTAAATTCCGGTGTATCGAGCACCGCCGCCGTCTTTTGGAGCGGCAGAAGATCACCGCTCTCGCTGCCGAAGGAGAGCGCGTCGATAACGCCGGCCGCGCCGAGCAAGCCCACGCCGCCGCGCGCAAAGCCCTCAGCCGAAGAAAGGCTCCAGGGAAGCGGCAGCTCGATCACGAGCGACACGCCGCCGCGCACGGCAGCTGCCGCGCGGGTGAATTTATCGTAAGAGGCCGCCGCGCCGCGCTGCACAAAATCACCGGACATGACCGCAACGACAGGCGTATCCGCCCCGCAGATTTCACGAATTTTCCGTATCTGGTATTGGTGTCCGCCGTGAAACGGGTTATATTCCGCAACGATGCCGACCGCTTTCATAAGAATCCATCCTTTTTTCTCTTGCGTTTTGGAGAAAAGAACGCTAAAATAGATTTTTGTGAAACAATGATACCCTGATGCGGTAAAATTTTCAACATGGAAAGGATCCCGAAAATGAAGATTCTGGTTATCAACGCCGGCAGCTCTTCGCTGAAGTATCAGCTCATCGACATGGAGAACGAGTCTCTGCTCGCCAAAGGTCTTTGTGAGCGCATCGGCATCGACGGCCGTCTGACCCACAAGCCCCAGAACGGCAAGCCCGTTTACGAAGCGGACGTTCCGTTCCCCACTCACAAGGAAGCCATCGAGGCCGTTCTCGAAAAGCTGACCAGCAAAGAATACGGCGTCGTTGAGACGATGGCGGAGATCGGCGCTGTCGGCCACCGCGTGCTCCACGGCGGCATCGAGTTCACCGAGTCCTGCGTCGTAGACGATGCATGCGAAGCCGCCATCAAAAAGTGCTTCCCGCTCGGGCCTCTGCACAACCCCGCCAACCTCATGGGCATCAAGGCGTGCCAGGCGGCGATGCCCGGCGTGCCGCAGGTCGCCGTGTTCGACACCTCCTTCGGCATGTCCATGACGCCGGAGGCGTATATCTACGCCATTCCGTATGAGTACTACGAGAACGACTCCATCCGCCGCTACGGCTTCCACGGCACGTCCCACCGCTTCGTGTCCGCCCGCGCCTGCGAGATTATGGGCAAGAAGGGCACCCGTGTCATCAACTGCCATCTCGGCAACGGCTCCTCCGTCTCCGCGAGCATCGACGGCAAGTGCGTTGATACCTCCATGGGCCTGACGCCTCTCGAGGGTCTGCCGATGGGCACCCGTTCCGGCAACCTTGACCCCGCCATTCTCCAGTTCATCATGAATAAGTATGGCTACACCGCCGATGAGATGCTCAACATCCTCAACAAGAAGTCCGGCGTGCTCGGCATCTCCGGCGTCGGCTCCGACTTCCGCGATCTCGAAAAGGCCGCCAAGGAGGGCAACGAACGCGCGCAGCTCGCTCTCGACAAGTTTGCCTACGAAGTCCGCAAGTATATCGGCTCGTATGCTGCTGCCATGGGCGGCGTTGATATCATCACGTTCACCGCCGGTGTCGGTGAAAACGGCCCTGACATGCGCGAAAGCATCTGCAAGGGACTCGAGTTCCTCGGCGTCCACATCGACCACGAGAAAAACCAGGTTCGCGGCAAGGAGACCGACATTTCCGCTGCCGACAGCACCGTGAAGGTGTACGTCATCCCGACGAATGAAGAGCTGATGATCGCGCGCGACACGCTCGCTCTCGTCACGAAGTAAGATCCATCCCGCCCGCCCCCTGCTTTTCCGGCCGGGGGCGGCTTTTTTATCCGGAGGGTTCAACATGAAAAAATGGAAAACGTTCCTGTGTGCGGCGCTCTCGGCGCTGCTTTTGACGGCGCTTACCGCACCGGCCTATGCTGCGGAGGAGGATACCGTGCTCCAATTTGACGAAAACGGGGAATTTCGTATTCTGATCGTCGCCGATACGCAGGATACCGCTACGCCGCACGAGGCAACGCTCCGTCTGCTCAACGCGGAGCTTGACGCTGCCGACGCCGATCTCGTTGTATTCACCGGTGATCAGGTACACGGCCCGTCCGTCCGCACTGCAGAGGCGATGGGAAAGGCTCTTGACGCCATTCTCGCGCCCGTGGCCGAGCGCGGCATTCCCTTTGCCGCCGTATTCGGCAACCACGACGATGAAGGCGGCGTGAGCAAGAAAACGCAGCTCGCCATTTATCACAGCTATCCCGGCTGTCTCATGTCCGCCGGGCCGGACGATATCACCGGCTGCGGGAACTATAACCTTCTCGTCTGGTCGTCCAACGGAAGCCGCCCGGTGTGCAATCTCTGGTTTCTCGACAGCGGGACCTACGGCGAAAAGGGTGTTTCCAAGTACGCCCGCGTCGAGCAGGATCAGATCGACTGGTACACCTCCACCGCCGCAGCGCTCGAAGAGCAGTACGGCGAAATGCTTCCCGCGTATCTTTTCCAGCACATCATCGTCCCGGAAATTTATGACCTTCTGACGGAAGTTCCCGCCTCGGAGAAAAAGGCCGAGGGCGTTGTTGAGGGCTATTCCAGCCGCTCGGGACACTATTACAAAATGGGCGACGGCTTCACCGCCGGACATCTCGGCGAAGCGCCCTGCCCGCCGGATATCCCCTCCGGTGAATTTGACGCGATGCGCGATACCGGCGACGTGGTGGCAGCGTTCTTCGGCCACGACCATAAGAATGACTTTGCCGGAACGTATGAGGGCATCGATCTCGTGAATACGACGAGCACCGGCTTTTATATCTACGGCGAGCGCGAATACCACGGCGCGCGGCTGGTCATACTGCACGAGAATGCCCCTGCGGAATACGAGACCGAAATGCTTTATTATAAGGATCTCGTCTCCGAGCCGCTGCCCGGCGGGCTCACCTCCGTCCACGGCAAGTATGTGGAAAACATCGTGATCGCCGCCGTTGCCGGGCTTCTTGTAGTCATCGGTGCCGGTGTATTCGCGGGCGTTCGCATCGCGAAACGGAAAAAGCAGAAAAAACAATAAGATTTAGCGGATGATCCGTTGAAAAACGCTAAATCTTGTGTTGACAAGCCATTTTCGGCGTGGTATAGTATCAGAGCCGCATTGAAAGGGTAACTAAGTGAGGGCAACCTCCGCCCGGGAGAGCGAGTCTGCAAGAAAGGCAGGATGTAAAATGAAGCACGCAGTTATCATGACCGGCGGTAAGCAGTACCGCGTCGCCGAGAACGACGTTATCTACGTCGAGAAGCTCAACGTTGCCGATGGCGAGACCGTCACCTTTGATCAGGTTCTGGCCGTTGTCGACGAGGGCGTCAACGTGTTCGGCACCCCCGTTGTGGAAGGCGCCACCGTGACCGGCAAAATCATCAAGACCGGAAAGAGCAAGAAGATCCGCGTCTACAAGATGAAACCCAAGAAAAACTACCGTCGCACGCAGGGCCATCGTCAGCCCTACACGAAGGTGGAAATCACCGCGATCAACGCTTGATCCGTACTATTTGACTATTGGAGGTGTGATTTAAATGGCACATAAAAAAGGCATGGGCAGCACCCGCAACGGTCGCGACAGCGAGTCGAAGCGTCTGGGTGCGAAGCGGGCCGACGGTCAGTTCGTTCTGGCCGGCAACATCCTTGTCAGACAGCGCGGAACGAAGATTCACCCCGGCACTAACGTGGGCATCGGCGGAGACGACACTCTCTACGCCCTCGTGGACGGCACCGTGAAGTTTGAGCGCATGGGCAAGGACCGCAAGAAGGTCTCTGTTTACGAAATCGCGCAGTAATTACCCAAAGAGACCGACGGGCTCGTCGGTCTCTTTTTATTTTCAAAGACAGGTGGAACACGCATGAGCTACGGATTTGTAGATAAAGTCACCATCAGCGTTTACGCCGGCAAGGGCGGCGACGGCGCCGTCACTTTCCACCGCGAGAAGTTCGTCGCGGCGGGTGGGCCGGACGGCGGCGACGGCGGACGCGGCGGCGATGTGATCCTCGTTGTGGACGATCATATGTCCACGCTGATGGATTTCCGCTATAAGCGTAAATTTACCGCGGCCAACGGAGAAAACGGTCTCAACAAGCGCTGCTCCGGCAAGGACGGCGAGAACGTCACGATCCGCGTGCCGCGCGGCACGCTCGTGCGCGACAAAGCCACCGGCGGCATCATGGCCGACATGTCCACGGGCGAGCCGTTCGTTGCCGCAAAGGGCGGGCGCGGCGGCTGGGGCAACCAGCATTTTGCCACGCCGACGCGGCAGGTGCCGCGCTTTGCCAAGCCCGGCATGCCCGGTGAGAGCCATGAGCTCATTCTGGAGCTCAAGCTGCTCGCGGATGTCGGTCTCGTCGGCTTCCCGAACGTCGGCAAATCCACGCTGCTCGCAAGTGTTTCCCGCGCGCGGCCGAAAATCGCGGACTATCACTTTACGACGCTCTCCCCCAATCTCGGCGTTGTCTATGTTGCCGAGGGCGCTTCCTTCGTGCTGGCGGATATCCCCGGTATTATTGAGGGTGCAAGCGAGGGCGCGGGACTTGGCCACGATTTTCTCCGCCACATTGACCGCTGCCGTCTGCTCATTCACGTGGTAGACGTTGCCGGAAGCGAGGGACGCGACCCCATCGAGGATTTTGAAACCATCAACCGCGAGCTTGCGGACTACTCCCCCACGCTCGCCTCGCGCCCGCAGATCGTCGCAGCGAACAAGTGCGACCTGCTCGGCGACGACCGCGAACCGATCGAGCGGCTGAAAAAGCACGTGGAAGAGCAGGGCTATGAGTTTTTCGAGCTCTCTGCCGCCACGACCGCCGGAACGAAGGAGCTCATGCAGCGCGCCGCTGCCATGCTCTCCACGCTCCCGCCGATCGCGGTATATGAGCCGGACTATGTCCCGCCCGCGCCCGATCTCGGCTCGCCAGAGGATGTGGAAATCGAAGAGGACGACGGCGTCTGGTATGTCTCCGGCCCCTGGATGGATCGCCTTGTTTCGACTGTCAACTTCACCGACTATGAAAGCCGGATGTATTTTGACAAGTCGCTGCGCGACGCCGGGATCTACGAGCGCATGGAAGCGCTCGGGATTCACGACGGCGACACCATTTCCATCTGCGGCATGACCTTTGAGTACAAATCCTGAATGATTATTCACAAACCCTCTTCCCGAACGGGAGAGGGTTTTGTGTTTTTTCGCCGATTCTGTCTTTCCATTGCTAAAGTATATTGACAGACCAAAACCATAGGGATATAATGCAGACAACTTGATTCCAGTGGGAAGGAGCTCAGCCGATGCGCCGTACGTTCGCCAGCATGATGACCGAGATGTGCATGAACATGATGATGTGCATGCGCAGCTTTGCTGCGCGTTCCGATGGCCATTTGCTGACTGCTTTTCAGGGATAAAAAGGCGCAGTCCGGGAAAACCGGAACTGCGGTTTTGTGAAGCGGGATGCCAAAATGGCAGCCTGCTTTTTTGTTTGTTAGGAGGGTTCGCTTTTGATCCAGCTTCAGAACGTGACCAAGGACTTCGGCGAAGGCGAGGGACAAATCCACGCCGTGCATGACATTTCCCTCACGATCGAGGACGGCGAAATATTCGGCATCATCGGCCTTTCCGGCGCGGGCAAATCCACGCTGGTGCGGTGCATCAACCTGCTGGAGCGTCCGACCTCAGGCTCCGTGATCGTAGACGGCAAGGATCTCACGAAGCTCCCCCAAAAGGAGCTGCTGCTTATCCGCCGTTCGATTGGGATGATCTTCCAGGGCTTCAACCTTCTCGCGCAGCGCACTGTTCTTCAGAATGTGTGCTACCCGCTGGAGATCGCCGGATGGAAGAAGAAAGAGTCGGTGGAACGCGCGATGGAGCTTCTCTCCGTTGTCGGCCTTGCCGACCGCGCCAAGGCGTATCCCTCGCAGCTCTCCGGCGGACAGAAGCAGCGCGTGGCGATTGCCCGCGCGCTGGCAACGAAGCCCCGCTACCTTCTCTGCGACGAAGCAACAAGCGCGCTTGACCCCACAACCACGCAGTCGATCCTCTCTCTTTTGAAAGAGATCAACCGCACGATGGGCGTCACGGTAATCGTCATCACACACGAGATGCGCGTCATCGATCAGATCTGTGATCGCGTCGCGGTCATCGACCACGGCCAGATCGCCGAGCTCGGCGCGGTGAGCCAGGTATTCACCAACCCGCAGTCCAAAATCGCCCGCGAGCTGATCCTCCCCGGCGTCAGCATCGCCCCGGTATTCACCCCCGGCGGAAAACGAATCCGCCTCGCCTTCAACGGCGAAACGACGCGGCACCCCGTTGTGGCAAGCCTCATTATGGAGTGCCAGACCCCTGTCAACATCGTATCCGCGGACATCCGCGAGATTGACGGCAAAATTTATGGGCAGACGATCCTGGAGCTTCCCGCCGACGAAGCGAGCGCCGAGCGCGCCCGCGCGTGGCTGAAGCAGGACGGCGTCTCCTTTGAGGAGGTGTGATGGGATGTTTTCCGATATGTTTGTAAAGCTCTGGCAGCAGAATCTGTTTCTGCTCGGCGTATGGCAGACGATTTATCTTACGGTGATCTCAACGGTGTTTGCCTATGTTCTCGGCCTGCCGCTGGGTCTGCTCCTCTGCGTGAGCGATAAGGATGGCATCCATCCGATGCCGGTGCTCAATAAAATTCTCAGCATCCTCATCAACGCTTTCCGAAGCGTGCCGTTCATCATTCTCATGGTGGCGATGCTGCCGGTGGCAAAGTTTATTGTCGGCACGTCGCTCGGCAACAAAGCCGTCATCGTAACGCTCGTGATCGCTGCGGCGCCGTACGTGGCGCGCATGGTTGAATCCTCCATCAAGGAGGTCGACAAGGGCGTGATCGAAGCCGCCGAAGCGATGGGCACCCCCCGGTTCCAGATCATCACCAAGGTGCTCGTCCCGGAAGCGAAGCCCTCGCTCATCACCGGCGCTGTCATCTCGATGGTCACGGTGCTCGGCTATTCCGCCATGGCCGCCACGATCGGCGGCACCGGCCTCGGCCAGATCGCCATCGTCTACGGCCACCAGCGCTTCAATCAGGATATCATCTGGTTCGCCGCGCTGCTGTGCATCATCATTGTTCAGGTCATTCAGGAAGTCGGAATGTACATTGTCCGCAAAACGGACAAGCGCACCTCCGCCTGATGATATAAAAAGTTTCACTCACAGAATCCAAAGAAAAGGAGATACATCAAAATGAAAAAGATTCTTTCTGTTGTCCTCGCTCTTGCGCTGCTGCTCGCGCTTGCCGCCTGCGGCACCGCCTCCACTCCGTCCGCCACCGATGCCCCCGCCGCCACCGAGGCTCCTGCCTCCGAGACGCCGGCCGAGACCCCTGCGGAAGAGCCCGCCGCGAAGGAAACCATCACCGTCGGCGCTTCCTCCACCCCGCACGCTGAGATTCTTGAGCAGATCAAGCCCCTCCTCGCCGAGGAAGGCTACGAGCTCAACATCGTGGTTTTCGATGACTACGTTCTGCCCAACACCGCTCTCGAGGACGGCGAGCTTGACGCCAACTACTTCCAGCACACCCCGTACCTGAACAGCTTCAACGCCAGCAACGGCACGCACCTCGTCTCCGCCGGCCTCATCCACTATGAGCCGTTCGGTCTCTTCGGCAACGGTGTTTCCTCTCTTGACGAAGTCGCCGAGGGCGCTACCATTCTGATCCCCGCCGACGACAGCAACGAGACCCGCGCACTCCTCCTGCTCGCCCAGGAAGGCCTCATCACCCTGCCGGAAGACGCTTCCGCGGAAAAGGGCGTCAGCCATCTCGATATCGTTGACGCGAAGGGCTACAACGTTGTTCCCGTGCAGGCCGACATGGTCCCGACCCAGCTCGCCAACAGCGACGCCGGCACGCTCGCCGTTATCAACGGCAACTACGCGCTGGCCGCCGGTCTGAAGATTGCCGACGCTCTCGCCATTGAGGACGCCTCCGGCGACGCCGCCCAGACCTACGCCAACATCGTCGCCGTCCGCGAGGCCGACAAGGACAGCGCCAAGACCGCCGCGCTCGTCAAGGCTCTCCAGTCCGACACCGTGAAGAACTACATCGCCGAGACCTACAACGGCGCTGTCGTCGCGATCTTCTGAGTTTTTCCCAATCCCCAATATAGCAAAATCGCCGGAGCTTTGAGCTCCGGCGATTTTTTATGCATTTAAAAATAAGTCAGTCCTCGTCGTGCCAGCCGTCCCATACGGGGCGTCCGGTATAGTGCCTGGGCTCTTCCTCGCCGCGCAGGACGCGCAGCGAGCCCGCGGCGAGCGCTTCGTGCTCGACCTCGCCGGGATAGGTGGTCACCGGCGCGATCCATTCGCAATGCTCGCGGATGGTCTGCGCAACGTCCTCAAAGCGGAGGAGACCGCCGGTGAGGACGATGCCGTCCACCCTGCCGCCGAGCACCGTCGCCATGGCGCCGATGTACTTGACGATCTGGTATTTCATGCCGCCCCAGACGCGGATGGCCTTTTTGTTTCCCTCCTCGGCCATTTTATGCACGGCGTCGGAACTGGAGGTACCGAAGTGGCTCACGAAACCGCCCGTGCGGGTGCAGAGCTTTTTGACCTCGTCGATATCCTTATCACGGACGTATTCGAGAATGTCCGCCACAGAGACCGAGCCGATGCGTGTCGGCGTATAGGGGCCGTCGCCGCCGGCGGCATCGTTGCAGTCGATGATGCGGCCGTGCCGGTGCGCCGATACGGAAATGCCGCCGTCAATGTGGCAGACGATGAGGTTGCAGTCCTCGTACTTTTTGCCGAGAACGTGCTTTGCATGATGCATCGCAACGCCGCGGAGATTGAGCGCGTGCATGTTGGTGTGGCGCGGTACACCGGCAATGCCGGTCATACGCGCCATGTCGCACAGCTCGTCCACGCACGGCGGATCGACCATGAAGATTTCACCGCCGAACTCCTTTTGCAGCTCGCGCGCGAGCTGCACACCGAGATTGGACGGATGCTCCATACCGCCCTTTCCGGCGGCGGTATCCTCGATAAGCTTATCGTCAATGACATATACGCCGCTCGATACCGGGTAACAGCTGCCGCCACGGCCGACGATGGCGTCCACATCCGAAAGGTCGATATGGTTCTCGCTCAAAAAGTCCATGATGAGCTTTTTGCGGTACGGGAGCTGCGCGTTTACCGTCGGGAATTGCAGCAGCACCGAGGAATCATGGAACACATTGGTTTCCAGGATTTTGTGTTCGTCCTCGAAGAGTGCCAGCTTTGTGGAGGTGGAGCCGGGATTGATAACAAAAATCTTATACTTTTTCATCGCGTGACAGGAGCTCCATGATCTGCGTATAGTACCGCTCGGCATTCTTGCGGAAATTCCTTTCGAGCTTTTCCGCCTGCTCCTCGCCAGCACAGAGCATTTGCAGGTTGAGTATCTCCCCCACCCCGTCAGAGAGCGCAAGATGCACGCGGCAGGCGTTGTCCGCCGTTTCGTGCGCGGCGGTAATCATCGCGCGGCGGCGCAGTTCGTCCGCGACCGGCTTGATGTTCTTTTCCATCTTCTGCCGGACAGTCATCGGCAGACTGCTCTCTACGATATCGCAGTTTCGCGCGCCGCGCTCGGAGATCTTATAGAAGTTTCCCTCCTGCTCCACCTGATGGGAATCCACCAGCTCCGCCAGGCATTCAGAATATTCAAAGTACCCGGCATTGCCCTCGGAGAGCGCGAGTTCTGTGAGCGTTTCGCGCGTCACGGCATCCGGCAGACGGCGCAGAACAAAAAGAATAAGAATCTTAATATCGAGTTTTTCCTGAAAGTTCTGGTATCCTTCCATGGGAATTTCTCCTCACATTTATATATGGTAATTTTATCACTTTTTCCAAAGGGCGTCAATCAGCACATTGCCGCGCCGCGTGCATAGACTGTACTGAACTTTGTTAAAGGAGGAATTCCGATATGGCAGACAGGGTCGTACCCGGTCCGGTGGACAGCAGCGCATGCGTCCGTGAGGCTGTTTGCATCCATACGAAGAAAATATACTCCAGCTGCCGGGATAAGGACTGTGTGGAAGATCTGCGGGTGTTCCCGACGCGGACATCGCAGGGCTACATAGAAAACGCCTTCAGCATCCGCCCGAAAAGCGCCGAGCTGCTCTATGCCGGGGTGAACGTGGAGGAGATCACGTTCAACCGCGGGTATTACACGGTGGACGTTACGTACTTTTACCGCGTCACCGGCGAATGCGTCCCGAACGCGAAAACCGTCACTGGCCTTTGCGTATTCAATAAACGCGTCATTCTCTTCGGCAGCGAAGGGAGCGTCAAGGTCTACACCTCCGACGGCGAGATCACCACGCAGGCCGATCAGCCCGTCGGCGTTGTGGAAGCCGTCGATCCGATCGCGCTTTCCATGCAGATCACCGAAAAGGACTGCGCCACGCCGCTCGACCGCATCCCGGAAGTCCCGGCCAACATCCTCGCCGCTTTCCCGGAGGAGCTGGTGCTCACCGACTCCAACCGTCTCTGGTACGCAACGCTCGGCCAGTTTTCTCTCATCCGTCTCGAACGCGACAGTCAGCTCGTCATCCCGGTCTACAATTACAGCTTCCCGGAAAACGAGTGCGTCGGCACGACGGACGACGATCCCTGCACGCTCTTCGGGCGCATCCGCTTCCCGGTGGAAGAATTCTATCCGCCCGACAATCTCTCCTCGTGCGACAGCTACCGGAGTCTGCTCCAGTAATTCTTTATGCGCGAAAGCGCCGGAACGATCGTTGTTCCGGCGCTTTTCTTCTTATGTTATGCTCGCTTATTCTCCGCGCACCCACCGGATGACTTCGGCGCAATGCGCCTCATCGTACAAAACCGGGACGGGATAGGTCGGATTTGCCTCCCGCAGCGCCCAGGCAACCATCTGCGGAATGTCCTTCTCGCATATCACATCCAGATGTTCCGGAATGCCCATACGCGAATTCATGGCGCGGATCTCGGCGATGAATGCCGCGCTCTTCTCGTGCGCCGTACCGATCGTTTTTGTGCCGGTGATTTCGGCAAGACGGGCGAGCTTTTCTTCCGCCGCCGCGCCGTAGTCCTCCAGCACGATGGGGAGGATGACGGCATTTGCAAGGCCGTGCGCTGTGTTATAAAGTCCGCCGAGCGTGTGCGCAATGGCGTGGACGTTGCCGACGCCTGCACGGGTAAAGGCCACGCCCGCCTTGAACGAGGCAAGCAGCATTTCCTGCCGCGCTTCGAGATCGTGACCGTCGTTATACGCCCGTTCGAGATAGCGGAAGATCGCCGCCGTCGCCTCCTCGGCGCAGCGGTCGGTCTCCTTCGTTGTGCTGTGAACGCTGACATACGCTTCCACCGCATGGGTGAGCGCATCCATGCCGGTCTGCGCCGTTGTCGCCGGGGGAAGAGCCTCGGTGAGGACAGCGTCGAGCACGGCATAGCGCGGCACAAGGCAGAGGTCCATGATCGCGTGCTTGTGGTGTGTTTTCTCGTTGGTGATAACGGCGGCGATCGTCGTTTCCGAGCCGGAACCGGCGGTCGTCGGCACGGCGATGAACGGCGGCAGCGCGTGCATGACCTTGAAAAGCCCCGTCATCTGCTCCACGGTACGGTTGGGGCGCACAATGCGCGCCGCCGCGGCCTTGGCCGTGTCCATCGGCGAGCCGCCGCCGACGGCGAGAAAGCCGTCGCACCCCTCGGCAAGATAGAGCTTGCGCACCTGCTCGATAATTCCGATCGTGGGATTGGCGCGCACGCCGTCAAAGTGGACAACAGCAATCCCCGCACTCTCGATCTTCTCGCGGATCGGCGGGACAAGCACTGCGCCCGTATGTTTGCCGGATACGATCATCACCTTTTTCACGCCGCAGCCGCGCAGCAGCTCCAGGATCTTCTCTGTGCTGCCCGCGCCGCTCACGATCTCCGGCTTCCGCCAGGGCAGAACCCGCGAACCGAGGTCAAATACGGTCTGGTAGGCACGGTAGCAGAATCGTTTCATCGCCTTCATGCTGTTAATCCCTTTCGCATTATTCTGTAAGCGCGTGGAGCGAGCCCGTTACAGCGCGGCGCGCACCGAGCGCGCGGAGCATGGCGCAGATTTGCTCGCCGCGCTCCATGAGTTCCGAGGTATCCGCCTGATTGAGGAAGAAGATCGGATCAAAGTGTCCGTAGCCCGCCCAGAGAAGCTCCGCCATCGGTTTTTCTTTGAGGGCGTCCCCGGATAAATCAACCGCTTCCTTTGCGAGCGCATACCGGTGAACGATCTCTGCCGGATTTTTTCCCAGTGCAGAAAGCCCTGCGACAACGACTGTATGCGTCGTTTCCGGGCGGATCACCGGCTCCCACGCCGCCGGGAATTTCACCGGCAGGCGGCGCGCGCCGTCCGCCTCGATGATGACCGCTTCCGCCTCACGGCAGAGAAAGCGCATCGCTTCCTCCCCCGGCGCGCCGAATTTTCGCTCCTCCGAAAGGAACGTTCCGGAGGCTGCAATCCTTCCCTCACGCCATGCCGCGCGGCACTCCTCCACCGAAAACGGGACGGAGAGAACAACGTCCGCATCGGACGGCGTCATGATGTGCGTTGTGGTAAAAAGCGCCGTCGGCATAATGGCTTTCGTCTCACGCGCAAGCGCGTACATCAGTGTCGTCTTTCCGCCGCCACCGCAGAGAGAAACGACGTGCTTCTCCCGCTCGGGAAGACCGAGCAGCTCATGCAATACCATGCTCTTGCCCCCTCTCACTTTGCCTTCGGCAAACTCCAGCGGTAATGCGCCGCGAGCAGCCGGAGCGTGAGCGTTACGGCGGCGCCGATGAGCATGGCAGGCATCTGCCCAACGTTCCAGAGCAGGATGCACGCCACGGCACCGAGAATGGACGCGGTTGCATAGAAATGCTTGACGAAGATATACGGAGGCGAACCGGCGAACATATCGCGCAGCACGCCGCCGCCGCAGCCAGTGACAACGCCGACAAAGATGGCGAGAAAAGCGTTCAGCTCGCCCGTGGCTATGTACGCCGTCTGCACGCCGACGACGGTGAAAATACCGAGACCGATGGCATCAAAGATCAGAAGAGCCGTATCATATAGCTTCTCGTTCCAATGCAGCAGCCGCCGCACCGGCGGCAGGAATATGAGCGCAGAAACGGCGATCGCCGTGAGCGCGTAGCCTGGCGACTGGAACGCCGCGGGCGGCGTGATGCCGAGGATAAGATCGCGCAGTATACCGCCGCCGACCGCGGTCGTCATGCCGAGGATGGTCACGCCGAAAATGTCCATTTTTTTCGATATGGCGACGACCGCGCCGGAAATGGCGAACGCGACCGTGCCGAGGATCTCAAAGGCAACAAAAAGACTCATGTTTCCTCGCCTCCTAATTGGCTACGGAATGATGCACCGCCGGGGTGGTGAGATCGAGTGCGCGGAAGGAATATCCGTTCTGCATGCCCCAGGAGAGAATTTCCTCCACGGCATCCACGCTGAAATCGTTGGTGTCGTGCTGCAAAACAACGGAATAATCGTGCTGCGGCACGCCCTCTTTGATGTTTGCTACGACTGTATAGCGCGTAGCGTTGGACGCCGTATCCGCCGCAGACACGTTCCAGTCAAAATAGGCATAGCCCATATCGTTTAAGTCGTTTGTGAGGCGCGTCATGATGCCGGGATTGTACCGGCTCACGGTATTCGAGCTGCCGCCGGGGAAGCGGACAAGCTTCGCATACTCGCCCGTCTGCTCAAATATGATCTCCTGCATCCGGCAGAGATCGGCAAAGTACGCCTCTTCGCTCTGATAGATGGCGTTATAGTCGTGCGTTGCGCTGTGGATGCCGACGGAGTGGCCGCGCCGGGCGATCTCGCCGATGCACCAGGTATAATCCTCATTGCAGTTCGTCACGAAAAACGTCGCCTTGACGCCATAGGCGTCCAGGATGTCCAGAAGCCGTTCCGTATTGGCCGAAGGGCCGTCGTCAAACGTGAGATAGACCGTTCCCGCCTCCGGCGTGACCGTATCGGGCCGGTCCGCCGCCGTGACGATCACGCGGCGCGTGACCGTTGCTGTCAGGCCGTCGCTGTCCGTGACGGAATAGGTGACGCTCCCCTCGCCGGTATGATAGGTGTTCACGTCCATAGTGCAGACGATTTGTGCCGTAAGATCACCGTCGCGGTCATCCAGTGCCGTGCAGCCGGGGTCATCATATCCGCCGGGCTGCGCGGGGTAAAAAAGCGGATCGTCGCCAAGAAGTGTCAATACCGGCGCGGCATTCGGCGCGGCCGTCGGCTCCGCAGTAGGCGCAGGCGTTTCCGCCGGTACGGCGGTAGTGCTCACCATCGCCGGTGCAGCGTCCGATTGGTTTACATAATATAGTCCCACGCCGCAGAATACGGCGAGAGCGCAGCCCGCGGCGATGAGTGCCAGACCGAGCTTTCGATTTTTATCCATAAACATTCCTTACTTTTCCCCGGCGTTTTTCTCAGCGCGGCGCAGCGCCTCCGCCACGGCGTCGGAACGCTCACGGCGGTTGAGCCGCCGAAGCGTTTCGCGAATCTCCTCCCCCACCTGCATCACTTCCGTGTGGAAGCTGTCAGCGGAGAGGCGGAGCGCGCCCTGTCCGAGAACGATGAGCTGTTCCATGCCGTCAGAGGTTGCAACGCGCACGCGGTGGTTTTTGGCGATCTCGTGCGACGTTTTCTCGATATAGGCGTCCGCCGTTTCCGCTTCCTTCGTATAGACAACGTGGATATTATTATATGCCACGATCTCTTCCTTGTGAAACGGGACGCGGTAGGCGTCAAAAACCAGAATGACGCGGCATTGGCGCACGCCCTGATAGTTGCAGAGGAGATCCATCAACAGCTGGCGCGCCGCGTCCAGATGGTCGGCAGCAACAGCTTTGAGCTCGTCCCATGCAAAGATTATATTGTACCCATCCACGAGCAAATATTCCGGCCCGGCGGGAATCGGCTTCGCTTTCGGCTGCGGAGCGGATCTTTCACGCTCCGAGCGCGGCACAAATGCGCGGTTTTGCTTCACCACGCCGTAGGTCCGCTCATAAATGGCCTGCAATTCCTTATCGAGCGCCGCATCCGTCCGTGGCGCAGAAACGCTGCGCTGCGGCGCGCCCTGTTTATCCGGCGCCGCCTCCTTTTCCGGGCGGAGGCAGCTTTCCAGATGCATGTGCTGCTCAACCTCGTCCCAGCGGACAGTATAGCCCGCGCCATGGGAGCAGAAAACAGAGTCCGGTGTGTTGGCTACGTCGCGCTCCGGGTCATATCCGATCTCCGAAACAACACGCTCCGTATCACGGCAGGGCTCATAGCCGCGCAGCGAGAGCGACACTCGTCCCTGTCCGCGGGAATAGGCCGTCACCTCGCGCGGGTAATTGGCGCACTCAGCCACCGGCGCGGCAGCCGTGAGGATAGAAACACCGTTTTCCGTTTCGGGCGGGTCAAACCGGCCGCCCATGCGCTGGATATCCGCCATGGCGCGGCCAACACATTCGTTCGGCAGCTCCAGCCGGAGATCGTACCACGGCTCGAGCAGGATGCTCTTCGCGCGCATGAGTCCCTGCCGCACAGCGCGGTACGTCGCCTGGCGAAAGTCACCGCCCTCGGTGTGTTTCAGGTGCGCCCGCCCGGCGGCGAGCGTGATCTTCATATCGGTGATGGGTGAGCCGGTCAGGACTCCGCGGTGTTCCTTTTCCGCGAGATGCGTCAATATGAGGCGCTGCCAGTTGAGATCGAGCTCGTCGGTCGAACATTTGCCGGCAAAAACAAGGCCGCTCCCGCGTTCCAGCGGTTCGAGCAGCAGGTGCACCTCGGCATAGTGGCGCAGCGGCTCATAATGGCCGACGCCCTCGACCGGCGCGGCGATCGTTTCGCGATAGAGGATACCGCCATCGCCGAATGTGAGTTCCAGCCCGAACCGGCTGCGGCAGAGGCGTTCCAGTATTTCAAGCTGCACCTCGCCCATGAGCTGCACACGGATTTCGCGCGAGGCGTCATCATACACCACATGCAGCAGAGGATCCTCTTCCTCCAGTATACGCAGCTTTTCAAGCACCGTGTGCGGATCAGCCTTTTCCGCGCGGACGCAGTAGGTGAACACCGGCTCAAGGAGCGCCGCGCTCTTCCCCTTTTCCGCGCCGAGCGCGTCGCCGGTGTGCGCGGCGGTCAGCCCCGTTACAGCGCAGACCGTTCCGGCTTTCACCGTATCCGCCAGTTCGAACTTTTCTCCGGAATAGAGACGAATCTGGTGGATTTTTTCCTCGATCTCGCCGTTCTCCGTTGGCATCTTCACGGTGCCGCGGGCGCGAAGTTCGCCGCCCGTGACGCGCAGCCATGTAAGCCGCGCGCCCTGCGTGTCGCGGCTGATCTTGTATACCCGTGCGCCGAAGGCGTCTCCGGCGCTCTTCACCGGCGCATAAAGCGCGAGCATATCGAGCAGCTTCTCCACGCCGTTGAGCCGGAGCGCCGCGCCGAAGAGGCACGGGAACAGCTTTTCCTCCGCGATCAGGCGGCGCGTCTCCTCCGGCGAAATTGTGCCGGTGGAAAGGAAGCTCTCAAGCGCCGCCTCGCTCTCGGCCGCGGCCTGTTCCATCCACTCTTCGCCGGAAAAATCCGCGCACTCCGGCGAGAGCAGGGAGCGCAGCTCCTGCATTCGCGCAGCGCGGTTCACGCCGGGGAGGTCGGTCTTATTTATAAATAGGAAAGTCGGCACATGATTGCGCCGCAGCAGCCGCCAGAGCGTGCGCGTGTGTCCCTGCACGCCGTCCGTACCGCTAATGACGAGAATCGCCGCGTCCAGCACCGGGAGCGTCCGCTCCGTTTCGCCGGAGAAATCCACATGGCCAGGCGTATCCAAAAGCGTTATGGCGCGGTCCTTCCATGTGAGCCGCGCCTGCTTAGAGAAGATCGTAATGCCGCGCTCACGCTCCTGCGGGTCGGTATCGAGAAAAGCGTCCGCGTGATCCACGCGCCCCAGACGGCGCAGCGCCCCGGCGGTATAAAGGAGAGCTTCCGAAAGCGTCGTTTTCCCCGCGTCCACATGCGCAAGGATGCCAACGCACAAAGGGGATCTTTCCGTATTAAGTTTTTCCGGCATACAGCTCTCCCCTTTCTTCGATTTGGAATGGTGTATTATATCACGAAAGGAAGGATTCTCCAATAGCTTTCTTTTCGCGGTTTTATTTGAAACGTTTTCAACAAAATTATTTGTTGTTTTTTATCATAATAAACAAATGTAAGAAAAATGTAAAATGCTTTTCTGTTTGGATTGACAAAGCAAAATCCGATGACTATAATTAGCATCATTCATCCGGTAAATTTAAACAAAGTTTAAACTCTGCCGGAACAACACGGAATGGAGGATCCGAAAGTGAAAAAGTATCTGGCACTGCTTTTGGCGCTGGTCATGGTGTTCGCTCTCGCTGCCTGCGGCAGCACGACCGAAACTCCCGCCACCGCCACCGAAGCCCCCGCTGCGGAGCCCGAGACCCCTGCCGAGCCCGCCGAAGTTGATCCCATGGAAGAGCTGATCGCCGCGGCGAAAGCCGAGGGTGAGCTGACAGTCTATGGCTCCTGCGAGGAAGAGTACCTCGCCGCCGCCTGCGAGCACTTCCAGGAACTGTACGGCATCAAGGTCAACTATCAGCGTCTGTCCACCGGCGAGGTGCAGGCGAAGATCGAAGAAGAGAAGGGCAACCCGTCTGCCGACGCTTGGTTCGGCGGCACGACCGACCCCTACAACGTTCTCGCCAAGGAAGACCTGCTTGAGCCCTACGATGCTATGAACGCTTCCCACCTGATCAGCGACATGTACAAGGACGCTGAGGGCAAGTGGTACGGCATCTACAAGGGCATTCTCGGCTTCATGGTTAACACCGACGAGCTTGACCGTCTCGGTCTCGAAGCTCCGGCTGACTGGCAAGATCTGCTCAAGCCCGAATACAAGGGTCTGATCTGGCTCTCCAACTACAATACCGCCGGCACCGCCAAGCTGGTCATCAACACCATGATCCAGAAGTACGGCCACGACGAAGGCATCCAGTACCTCGTGGACCTCGACAAGAACATCGAAGTTTATACGAAGTCCGGCTCCGGCCCGTCCAAGAACGTCGGCACCGGTGAGTGCGTCATCGGCATCGGCTTCCTGCATGACGGCATCACCCAGATCGTTGATAACGAGTACGGCAACATCGCCCTCGTGATCCCCTCCAGCGGCACCTCCTTTGAGATCGGCGCGACCGCCATGTTCAAGGGCGCTGCGCACCCCAACGCCGCGAAGCTGTGGATCGAGTACGCTCTGTCTCCGGAGTGCGTGGAGCTCGCTGCCAAGAACGGCTCTTACCAGTTCCTGGTCATCGACAACGCCACCCAGCCGAAGCAGGCCGCGGAGTTTGGTCTGGATCCCGACAACGTCATGGATTATGACTTTGAGGATGCCAAGAACAACATCGGCACCTACATTGAAGAGGTCATGGATGCTCTGAGCAAGAGCGGCGCCGACACCGGCGAGGATCGCTTCAAGACCGCGTAATCTTTACAAACCGTAAGGCGGCGGCTTCTGCCGCCGCCTTATTCATAAACCGTCCGATGGATCGACTGTCATTATGAACCCGCGCGATGTATGCGTGCCGGTTCATAATGGCAGCGGGTCTGTTTTTAAAGATACTACAAGTCAGGAGGGATTCCGCCTATGGCAAGAACACAGGGCGCGGCGCTGGATCGGAAGAAACTGATGGGTGACCCCATTCTGGTAACGACCATCGTCGTGCTGATCACGTTCCTCACGCTTTTCATTCTCTACCCTCTCGCCATACTGCTGGTGGACAGCTTTGTGGGCGACGGCGGCTTCAGCTTCAATGTGTTCAAGCGCATATTCAATATGCCGACATTTACCCGCGCCATCACGAACACGCTGAAGGTCGGCTTCCTCGTCGGCATTCTGTCTACACTTGTCGGCCTGCTGTTCGCGTATGTGGAAGTGTACGTCCGCATGGGCAAATTCACCGGCGGCCTTTTCAAGGTGGTTTCCATGCTGCCGGTCGTGTCGCCGCCGTTCGTTCTCAGCCTTTCGATGATCATGCTTTTCGGCAAGGCGGGCATCATCACGCGCTTCTTGCTGAAGATCTACGATAACAGCGTATACGGCTTCTGGGGCATTGCCATCGTGCAAACGCTGACGTTTTTCCCGGTGTGCTACATGATGCTCAAGGGGCTTCTAAAAAACATCGATCCCTCGCTCGAAGAGGCCGCGCGCGACATGGGCGCTTCGCGCTGGAAGGTGTTCACGAGCGTCACGTTCCCGCTGCTGCTGCCGGGTCTCGGCAACGCGTTTCTCGTAACGTTTATCGAGTCGATCGCCGACTTTGCGAACCCCATGATCATCGGCGGCTCCTACGATACGCTCGCAACGACCATTTATCTCCAAATTACCGGCGCTTATGATAAGGCCGGCGCGGCGGCGATGGCGGTGGTGCTGCTCTGCATAACGCTCGCAATGTTCGCCGTGCAGAAGTACTATCTCGAGCGCAAGACTGCCGCCACGCTCACCGGCAAGGCATCCCGCGGCCGTATGCTCATCACCGACCGAAGCGTGAAGATCCCGCTCACGGTGCTCTGCTCGCTCGTGGCGCTGTTCGTTATTCTGATGTATCTTTGCGTGCCGGTCGGCGCGTTCTTCCCGACATGGGGCTACAAGTTTTTCCCGCTCACCGGCAAGTGGTTCAAGCTTGTGTTCACACGTTACCATGGCTTCCAGGCGTTCCGCGATTCGTTTGTGCTGAGCTTGATCTCCGCGCCGGTCACTGCGCTTTTGAGCATGATCATCTCGTATCTCGTCGTGAAGCGCAACTTCAAATCCAAGGGCTTCATTGAGGCGGTGTCCATGCTCGCCATGGCGGTGCCGGGCACGGTTCTCGGCGTCGGCTACATACGCGGCTTCTCGGGTGGTCTCTTCCATACCGGCATTTTGCAGGGGCTTTACGGCACAGGGCTCATCCTCATCATCGTCTTTATCGTCCGCTCTCTGCCGACCGGCACACGAAGCGGCATTTCCGCGCTGCGGCAGATCGACAAGTCCATCGAGGAATCGGCCTACGATATGGGCGCGGACAGCTTCCGGGTGTTCATGACCGTAACGCTGCCGCTCATCAAGGATTCGTTCCTCAGTGGTCTCGTCACCGCGTTTGTCCGCAGCATCACCGCCATTTCCGCCATCATCCTGCTGGTGACGCCGCAGTTTCTGCTCATCACCGTGCAGATCAACGAGTTTGCCGAAAAAGGCTCCTACAGTCTCGCCTGCGCCTTTGCAACCATCCTCATTGTCATCACCTACGGCAGCGTACTGCTGATGAATCTGGTGACAAAGCACTTCGGCACCAGCAGAAAAATCAAGGAGGGCAAGTAAGCCATGGAAAAAGTGAAAAAAGGCGTGCGTCTCGAACATATTTCCAAAATCTATCAGGATCCGAAAACCGGCAAAGACTTCTACGCCGTCAAGGATAATTCCCTCGTCATCGAGCCGGGCGAGTTTGTCACGCTGCTCGGCCCCTCCGGCTGCGGCAAAACCACAACGCTGCGCATGATCGCCGGGTTTGAAAGCCCGGACGAGGGCGAGATCTATCTGGGCGACGAGGCCATCAATACGCTTACCCCGAACAAGCGCGACACCGCCATGGTGTTCCAGAGCTACGCCCTTCTCCCCCACTACAACGTCTTTGATAACGTTGCCTACGGTCTCAGGCTGCGCCATGTGCCGAAGGAAGAAATTCGCGAGCGCGTGATGAAAATTCTCGATCTCGTGGAGCTCACCGGCATGGAAGGCCGCATGACCAACCAGCTCTCCGGCGGCCAGCAGCAGCGCGTGGCGCTCGCCCGTGCGCTCGTTATTGAGCCGAGCGTTCTGCTCTTTGACGAACCGCTCTCCAACCTGGACGCCAAGCTGCGCGTTACGATGCGCACCGAAATTCGCCGCATCCAGCAGGAGGTCGGCATCACCGCCATTTACGTCACGCACGACCAGAGCGAGGCTATGGCGCTCTCCGACCGGATCATCATCATGCGCTCCGGCGTTGTGGAGCAGATCGGCTCTCCGCAGGAGATCTACTATCACCCCGTCAACGAGTTCGTCGCCGACTTCATCGGCGAGGCGAACTTCCTCAAAGGCAAACTCGAAGCGCTTTCGGACGGCAAAGCGAAGATCAACATAGCGGGCGATATCTGCCACGCTGCCGCCGTGCCGGGCATGGAGATCGGCAAAGAGTACACGATCGTCCTTCGTCCCGAAGCCGCATCCCTCGCCGAAGAGGGCGGACTTCCCTGCGAGGTCGTTCTCTCCTGCTTCATGGGCAGTTACCAGAACTACCACGTCAAAGTCGGCGAGACGCTCGTGAAGCTCACAGACCCCAACCCCAAGAACAAGCGTATCTACAAAGTCGGCGAGCATTGCCGTCTCGTCTTTGACCCGGAGAGCGTACACGTTCTCTGATCTTCCCCATACGACCCGCGCCCCCGTCCGCTGCATGCGAACGGGGGCGCTTTTCTTGTGTAAACGATTTATTCCATGGGGTGTTTTCTTTGCAGCAGGATCATCAGCTGAAACCGGGAATTGATATTCAGCTTTTCATAGATGTTCGCCATATGACGGCGAACGGTGGAATAGGAAATCGACAGCTGTTCCGCAATTTCGTGCAGGTCTGATTCGCTGCCCGCAAGCCGGACAATTTCGCGCTCGCGCGGGGTAAGAAGAGTCAATGGGTCGTCCGTTCCCAGGGCGCTTGCCGACAGCACGAATGAACAATGATTCTGACACCAGAGCGTGATCTGCTCGGTCACAAGCTGAAGCAGAAACATTTCGCGGTCCGAAAAATCCCCATGCTCCTCCTTCCGAAACAGCGTGAAATCTGCACATGGTTGGCCTTCCAGCCGAATCACGTTGCCGCAGACATAGCGCATGCCCGACAATGTTTACGCCATTGTCAGCAACGGTCATTGGGAACTGGATATCTGTTATCTGATCCTCGGCAAGGATCGCGCCATGCTGGTGGATACCGGGTTGGGTCTGGCAGACATCCAGGCTGTTGTGAATTCTCTGACGGAACTGCCTGTCACGGTGCTTCTGACGCATTCCCATTGGGACCATGTCGGCGGTGCATATGCGTTTGACGATGTCTGGTGCTTCGAGAGTGAAAAGTGTGTTGATACGGTAGAAAACGGTACGGAACACGATGTCTTTTCCTACGAATTGGAGGACGGGCTTGTTGCACGGCCGATTTTTGAGGATATCGACCTGAGCACTTACTCAATCCGTCCCGCTCAGGTGACCGGTACCGTAGCGGACGGAGACGTGATTGATCTCGGCGGCCGCAAGCTGAAGGTGATCTATACGCCCGGCCACACCGCCGACAGCATCTGTCTGGTGGACGAAGAGAACGGTCTCCTGTTTACCGGGGATACCTATTACCCCAGTTCGCTGTATGCATGGTGCGATGACTCCGATGTGGTAACTTACAGCAACAGCATCCGTAAAATTGTCGATTCAATTGAAAACATTGACATTCAATGGATGTATACCGGTCACAACGAGATAGTGGAAGGCAGCACTCGTCTGAAGGAAGTTGCCTACGACCTTGATAGCATCGTTAACGGTGAAGCGGACAATTACACGATCGGAGAGGAAGGATACCGCTATTACAGCTTCCCGAATGGTATCGTAATTATCACGCTGGATGAGGATGCCGCGGCTTAAGGCTGCTGGCCGGGATGTTTTTTTCGTTCGCCGCAGATTGGCAGAGCGCGGAGGTTTCACGTATGCTGTAAAGGGGGTGCGCCTCAACATCTTTATCTTGGAGTGTGAACCATGGCAAGCTTTACCAACTTCGCCACGCTTTCCTATAACGGCGGCACTACGAACTCGAACATTGTTACCGGTGAAATTCTCGAAGCTCTCACCGCCGTCAAAACGGCGGTTTCGGCCAACTACTCGGCGGGAGACCGCATCACCTACGCTCTCTCGCTCGTGAACACCGGCACGACGGCCGTCACGGACTATACCGTCACCGACAATCTCGGCGGCTACACCGTCGGCGCGAACACGGTCTATCCGCTCGCCTACAATGCCGGAACGGTGCGCTATTATATTAACGGCGTATTGCAGGCGGCGCCGGCCGTCACCGCCGGGCCGCCGCTCACCGTGACCGGTCTCACCGTTCCCGCAGGCGGCAACGCCGTTCTCATCTATGAGACAACTGCGACGAACGTCGCCCCGCTCGCGACAGGCAACTCGATCACCAACACTGCGACGATCACCGGCGGCGGGCTCACAAACCCGATCACCGCGCAGGCGACGGTGGAGACCGCAAGCAGCGCCGATCTCACCATCAGCAAAGCGCTCTCGCCGACAACCGTTACGGAGAACGGCCAGATCACCTATACGTTCGTCATCTCCAACACCGGCAACACCGAGGCGACTGCGGCGGACAACGTCATTGTCACCGATACGTTTGATCCGATCCTCCGCAATATCGCCGTCACCTACAACGGCACGGCGTGGACAGAGGGCACGAACTACACCTACAACGCCACGACCGGCGTTTTCGCAACACAGGCCGGGCAGATCACCGTTCCGGCGGCCTCGTTCACGCAGAACGAGGACGGGACGTTCACCGTAACGCCCGACACGGCCACGCTCGTCATCACCGGCACGATCTGACCGCCCCGCACACAAGAGATATCGTCCCCGGCCTCCCGGCCGGGGACTTTCCTTTTACCCGTTCGATGAAGGCAGAGTTTGCATAAGAGCGAAGAAGTGCTGCGCCCCGCCGGTGCGGAAATACGCATACCATGCTTCAAGCGTATCCTGCTGGAAAACGTCCAAACGTTCCAGTATCTGCTTTGTCCACAGCAAGGCCGCTGCTCCGCTTGCCGTGATTAGGTTTCCGTCGGAAACCGCAGGTTGGTCAACATAGAAGCTTTGGCCTTTATAGCCGGGGCAGAACATATCGAGAAACCCGACGCCGTTGCTTGTGTGTGGCCGGTGATCCAGGAGACCGGCATGAGCCAAGGCAACCGTTGCGCCGCAAATGGCACACACCGTACCACCAACGGACAGCAGCTCCGCAGCTTTCTTTATAATGGGCTCGTGCTTCGGATCATCCCAGGTATTCCCGCCCGGCAGCAGCAGAACGCTTTGATCGTTGACGGCAATATCATCGATAATGCCGTCGGGAAGGATTGCAAGTCCGCCCATGGTTTTTACCGGCTCTTTTGCGATGCCGACAGTTTTGAGCGCCACCTCCGGTGCATCCTTTTGAAAAAAGCGGCCGGAATTAAGTTCTGCGGCAACATACCCGATCTCCCAATCCGCCATGGTGTCAAGAACATAGACATAGACCGTAAACATGAATATTCTCCCTTCGATTGATTTATCTGCACTTTTACTGTATCATGCAATCACTGACACCATTATGTCAGCAATTGCGGGAGTAAAAGGAAAGATTTTGAAAGGCGGTTTTGGGGTGAAGGTAGACAGGCTTGTGAGTATTCTTATGACCCTTCTTGAAAAAGAGCGGGTCAGCGCACAGGAATTGGCGGACAGGTTTGAGGTATCACAGCGCACCATTTACCGCGATATAGAGGCTCTCAGCATGGCCGGTATTCCGGTCTGCTCCATATCCGGGGCAGGCGGCGGCTTTGAAATTCTGCCGGAATACAAGGTGGATAAACAAGTTTTCTCCAAAAATGAGCTCTCGGCGCTGCTGATGGGCATTACCAATCTTTCGGGAATGGTGCAGGGCGAAGATTTCACACACGCATTAGCCAAGGTCCGAAGCTTTATTCCCGTCGATCAGGCAAAAGACATTGAGATAAAGGCAAATCAGATCTGCATTGATCTGAATCCCTGGATGGGAAACGGGAATATAAAGCGGTCTTTAGAGATCGTGAAAACCGCTTTGCAGGAACACCGGCTGCTTTCCTTTACCTACACGGACGGCCACGGCAGCCAAACCGAACGAATTGCTGAGCCATATCAACTTGTGTTAAAAAGCGGCCACTGGTATTTTCAAGGGTATTGCCGCAGCCGGAACGACTACCGTCTGTTTCGTCTGTCCAGAATGACGGATTTGCAAATGCTGCAGGAAACATATAATCCTCGTGACTATGAAAAGCCGGTTCTGGATTTTGAGCCGATTCTGGAAGCACTGCAAACCGATATAAAGATTCGTATTCACAAATCCGTACTGGATCGGGTACTGGAATTCTGCACGCTGGATCGCATTACCCCCGATGGGGAGGAATACTATCTCGTAAACTATCCGTTCATCGAACGGGAGTATTACTACGACATGCTTCTCAGCTTTGGAGATAAATGCGAGTGTCTGGAGCCCGCTCATGTCCGCGCAGAAGTAAAACGCCGGATACAGAGCATGGCCGACTTGTACCGTAAAAGGGAATCGCAAGCCTGAATCGGCAGGCTTTCCGAATATTCCTCTCATCGGCGCTTCTTTTCGGAAAATGCTTTTCGTCCCGCTGCCTCCATGGTATAATGGATGCGATTTTCGCATTCTGCTGACGGAGAAAGAGACAACATGGAGAAGAAAACCTTTTACCTGACCTGCGAGAGGACGTGGGTATACGATACGCTCATCTTTGCCGCCGGGATTCTCGGCTCCTATACCTACATGCTCTGCGGCGGCATTTTCTGCAACGCGCAGACCGGCAACATCGTGCTTCTCGGCATCGCGCTCGGCACGCGAAACTGGACTCACGCGCTCTATTATCTCATTCCCATCTCCGCCTATGCGCTCGGTGCCTTCATCTCCGAGCTTATTCCCGACGATGTGAAGCACCGCTTCCATATCCGCTGGGAGACGATCCTCGTGGCGGTGGAGATCGTCTTCGTCGCCGTGCTCGGTGCTCTGCCGAAGATGACGCCGGTACAGGTATTTCAGGTATCCATCAACTTTATCGCCTCCATGCAGTACAACACGTTCCGCAATTCCGAGGGCGTGCCGATGGCCACAACGTTCGCCACGAATCATGTCCGGCAGCTTGGCATCGGCCTTGCCAAGGAGCTGCACCGCCGCCACGGCGACACATCCCACCGCCGCATTCTCCGGCGGCATTTTTCCATGATCCTCTTTTTCCTTGCCGGAACAATCCTCGGCGCAGTCGCGTGTACGCTGCTCGGCCGCCGGGCGATCTGGGTCGCCGCGCTTCCCTACGCCGTTGTCTTCGCCGCCTTTCTCCATGCCGACCTCACATCCGAAAAGGAGTGGTTAGAACGCGATCCCGCGGGACATTGAGACACGCCGCAGGTATCTCTTGCGTTCCGAAAAGTTTTGCGCTATAATGCGCTAAATAAAAAAACAGGAGAATTTATCATGGCAGGATATCATAAAAACGAAATCTACGCCCTTCTCAACGAAAAGGGTGTTTCCTATGAAGCCGTCGAACACGAGGCGGTATTCACGATGGAGGAGATGGAGCGCGCCGGGATCAACACTCACGGCTGCATCTGCAAAAATCTCTTTCTCCGCGACGCGAAGGGCAGGCAGCATTATCTGGTGACTGTCCCGGACGAACGGCGTGTGGATCTCAAATGTCTCACTAACAAAAAAAAAAAATCCAAGCTCAGCTTTGCCTCTGCCGAGCGGCTGGACAAGTACCTGAACGTCCCGCAGGGCAGCGTTTCCCCGCTCGGGCTTCTCAACGATGAAGCCTGCTCCGTCATCTTCGTTGCAGACGAAACGCTTAGCACCCTGCCTGTGATCGGCGTTCACCCGAACGACAACACCGCCACGGTGTTTCTCTCCTTCGCCGATCTTCATCGGATCATCGAAGAGCACGGCAATGCCGTGACTCTCATCGATTTTTCCGCCTGTCCGGCGCAGACGTGATCTTCTGCCCCGTTCCCGGTCTTCCAATTCCGGGACGGGGCCTTTTGGCGCAAAAGAACTTCAGCAGTTTTTACAAGCATTTCTTTGCATTGTTAAAGAATTTGATGAATATCTTCTCTTGAAAATCACGACGCTGCGCTGTAGAATCTCCCCATAATTTTTTTACCGGAAGGGAGCGCAGCACGTCGCACGGCGCTCTCCCCCTCTGCGAGGGGCCGGAGTTTCGCGGTTCCGCCTCCTTTCGGCGGAGCCGCGCTTTTTTTATTTCACTATGAAAGGATGGGATCGACCATGGCAAAAAAGAGGGTTCTCGGCGTGATCGGCCTCGGCCACGTCGGCGCGCACGTTGCTTATGCGCTCGCCGTGCAGGGCATTGCGGATGAGCTGATACTCGTTGACAAAAATGCGCAGAAGCTCGCAAGCGAAATACAGGATCTGCGCGATGCCGCCGCGTATCTGCCGCACCGCGTCACTTTCCGCGCCGGAGACTTTTCGGATCTCGGTGAATGCGATGTGATCGTCAACAGCGTCGGAAAAATCGAGCTTCTCCGCGAATCGCACGACCGTACAACGGAGATGGATTTCACGATTCCGGCGGTGTGCGGCTTTGCCGCAAAGATCCGGGAGAGCGGTTTTGACGGCGTCGTTATCAATATTACCAATCCCTGCGACATCGTAACGCATGAGTTGGCGCTGTCTCTCGGCCTTCCGAGAGGACGCGTGTTCGGAACCGGCACCGGACTGGACACCTCGCGGCTTCTCAGCGCGCTTGCCCGCCAGACCGGGATCGACCACAAATCGATCACGTGCTATATGCTCGGCGAGCACGGAAACAAGCAGTTCGCCCCCTGGTCGTGCGTCAGCTTTCGCGGCATGCCGCTGGATACCTGGGCGAAAACGGATGAGCGCTTCCGGTTTGACCGCGAGGCGCTGCAAAAGGAATCCATCGGCGGCGGATGGGTCACGTTCTCCGGGAAATACTGCACCGAATACGGTATTGCAACGACCGCCGCGCGCATGGCGCACATCGTTCTGCACGACGAAAAGGCCATCATGCCCGCCAGCGCGGAGCTTTGCGGGGAGTATGGCGAGTCTGGGCTTTTCGCCGGTGTCCCCTGCGTGCTCGGCGCGAACGGCGTGGAGCAGATCGTTGAGCTGCCGCTCACCGCGGAAGAGCAGGCAAAGTTCCATGCCTGCTGCGACGGTATCCGCGCCAATATGGAGCATTGGAAAGAGCTTCGAAACAGCTGACAATATAGAACAGGAGGAGCTGTACCATGAATATTTCGTTTACAAGAAACCCGAATCCCGCAAAGCTGCCGGTGACGGACGAGCTTGGTTTCGGGAAATACTTTACCGACCACATGTTTCTCATGGACTACACCGATACCGACGGCTGGCACGATGCGCGCATCGTCCCGTTCGGGCCGGTCAGCATGTCCCCCGCCGCGGGCGTACTGCACTACGGCGCTGAAGTATTTGAAGGGCTGAAAGCCTACCGCCGCCCGGACGGCGGCGTGCAGCTTTTCCGTCCCTGGGAAAATATGGCGCGTCTGAACCGCTCGTGCGACCGTATCGGTCTGCCGCGGATCAACGAGGAGGACGGTCTGCAGGCGATCCGTGAGCTGGTGCGCGCGGATGAACGCTGGGTGCCTTCCGAGCCGGGCACATCACTTTATATCCGCCCGTTTCTGTATTCCACGAATCCGACGCTCTCGCTGCACGGCGTATACTCGGCAACGTTTGCCATCATTCTCTCCCCCTCGGGAAACTACTTCAAAAACGGCCTGAAGCCCGTCCCCATCATGGTGGAGACCGAGGATGTCCGCGCTGTGCGCGGCGGCACCGGGGAAGCAAAATGCGGCGGAAACTACGCCGCGGCGAACCGCGCCGCGGACAAAGCCGCCGAAAAGGGCTTCGCGCAGGTTTTGTGGCTGGACGGCGTCGAGCGGAAATACGTGGAAGAGGGCGGCGGCATGAACGTAATGTTCAAGATCAACGGCACCGTTGTGACGCCGATGCTCACCGGCTCCATTCTCCGCGGCATCACACGCAAATCCTGCATTGAGCTGCTGCAAAGCTGGGGAATCCCGGTAGAAGAGCGGCTCATCAGCGTGGACGAGCTCTTCGAGGCCGCAAAGACGGGCGCGCTGGAGGAAGCCTGGTGCGTCGGCACCGCGGCGGTCATCTCCCCGATCGGTGAGCTTGCATGGAACGGAGAAAAATATGAGATCAACGGCAACAAAATCGGAGCGCTCTCCCAAAGGCTCTATGACGAGCTGACAGGGCTCCAGAGAGGCATAAGGCCCGATCCCTTCGGCTGGGTTGACCGGGTCTGCTGAGACTATCAGGGAAAGCGCCGCGCAGACCCAGCCGGACAATTACCCGGACTGCGCAAAACGGATGCAGATGGACAGCATTGCTCCCGAAGCCGCCATTCTGGACATTGACACATTGGATCCGTACAGCAGTCTCTATTTCAGTCTCTGCTTCTGAGGTGATAGGATCATGCGAGATGGCCGCAACCTGTTTGACACACACGATACCACACAAATGAGCGGCACGGCAGATAAGGATGTGAACGTATGATACTTGGAACTGCTATCCTTTTACTACTGTGCACAGCATCAGGCATCGCCGCATGCTGCCTCTTCCTGCGGCGGAAGAAAACTTTGCGCACAATACTCCTTGTGCTTCTATCGCTGCTCGCGCTCGCGTTGATGGCTTATATCGGCCTGGCGCTTCTCTTTGTAGACGCGGTGCAGAATCAGCCGCCCGCGCTGTGAAGGTACATCTAAGGAAACATAGATTTTCCCCCGCAGACAACGTCTGCGGGGGAAAACGGTTTACAGCCATTCTGCTAAGAATTTTTCTTTGGAACAAGGCGCTTTTTCGCAGCAATGCTTTGT
>ENA-UONY01000196-UONY01000196.1-human-gut-metagenome-genome-assembly--contig:-CS9-NODE-196-length-86743-cov-24.568268_pt1 | contig 86743 bp, 110 predicted proteins | sample MGYA00242465_ERZ724012 | MGnify/ENA metagenome assembly ERZ724012 | reverse complement strand
CGCCCATGTTCTCGAACTCGTCCTTCAGCTCGATCTCCTTGGCAATGGTCACGCCGTCGTTGGTGATGACGGGTGCGCCGAACTTCTTGCCCAGCACCACGTTGCGGCCCTTGGGGCCCAGGGTGATCTTCACGGTATTTGCCAGGGTATCAATACCGGCACACAGTGCCTTGCGGGCATCCTCGCCCTGCTTGATCTGTTTTGCCATAATCAAATCGCTCCTTCAAAGCTCAAATTTCAATTTCAGAGGGGAAACTTACTCCACGATGGCCAGAATATCGCCCTGACGCACGATGGTGCACTCCTCGCCGTCCACCTTGACCTCAGTACCGGAGTACTTGCTGGTCAGGACCTTATCGCCAACCTTCACGGTCATCTTGACTTCGTTGCCGTCCACGATGCCGCCGGGGCCAACAGCCACGACCTCAGCCACCTGGGGCTTCTCCTTGGCGCTGCCGGTCAGGATGAGGCCGCCCTTGGTGGTCTCCTCGACTTCAACGGCCTTGATAACAACACGGTCTGCAAGAGGAATGATCTTCATAGTTCTTGCCCTCCTATAATAAAATATAATGAAAACTTTTTTGGCACCTTCGGCCCGTTTCTGCCGGGCTTCCGGTTGTTTAGCACTCCTTTTCTCTGAGTGCTAAGTGTATTGTACTCATCTTGAACTGAAAAATCAAGACCTTTTTGATTTTTCTTTTTGAACAATTTGTGACCACCCGAAAAAGTATCCTTACATCGAAAAAAGAGCAGTTCTCTTTTCCGGAGAGACTGCTCTTTTTCATCCAAACATCTTCTTATTTTACATCCACGCTGCTTCTTTTCGCCACAAACCGCTCATACGCCGGGGCGGGCAGGAGGATGCGGCCGCTCAGGGGGCGCAGGACAGCCTCCACCGCATCACAGGGGGCGCACTCGCCGTCGGCGGTGGCAACGATGGGGCCGCGGCCATCGGCGGGGCGCAGCGCCACCCGCCGGGCACGGCGGTAGAGGAAGTAGGGCTTTGCCTCCTCGGTGAGCTGGCCGTTCACAAAGTGCCGGCCGCTCTTGTACATCCCCAGCAGCTTGGCAATGGTCAACCGCCCCACCCTGCGGACGATCATCACGTCCAGCCAGCCGTCGGCGGGATCGGCCTCGGGGGCGGCAAGGAAGCCGCCGCCATAGGCCCGGCCATTGCAGATGGCGCACATCAGGCAGTCCACGGTCAGCTCCTCATCATCAATGGTAAAGGTGACCCTGCGGCCAATGTGCCCGCAGAGCTGCTCCACGATGGAGAGCAGATAGGACACCTCGCCGCCGCACAGGGGGATGCGCCGGAACTTGGGGATGCCGTAAGCCACCTGTGCGTCCAGACCCGCCGCGCAGATGGTGGCGGACAGGCCCAGATTGGTCTCCAGCAGGTCGATGGTCACTTCCCCGCCCGCCAGCTGGGCATCGAGGTCGGTGAACTCTGCCCGGGTGCCGTAGGTGCGCAGGAAGTCGTTGCCGCTGCCGTAGGGCAGGCAGCCCACGGCGGCGTTGGCAAAGCCCTGCACGCCGGTCATGGCTTCCATGAAGGTTCCGTCGCCGCCCGCTGTCCAGATGCGCAGGCTGTCCCCTGCCTGCGCTGCCTCCTGGGCTGCGGCACGGGCCAGCTCCCGGGCGTGGCCTGCATATTCGGTGGTGTGGATGGTATAATCCGCCTCACTCCACCCGGCCCGGGCGGCAGCGGCTCTGATCTGCGGGATGAGCTGGACGGTGCAGTCCTGCTTGCCCGCAGCGGGGTTCAGTAAAAACAAATAGCGCATGGTTTCCTCCTTGGGGCATTTCGCTTTCTCTATGATAAACGAAAACGCCGGAGGATGCAAGGGGGAAGCGTGCTCACCCTCTCAGTCTCGCTTCGCTCGCCAGCTCCCCCGAAGGGGGAGCCAATGCATCTGTAAGGGGAGAAGGTGCTTACGGCTAAACCTCTCAGCCGTCGCTGACGCTCGGCAGCTCCCCTAGTAGGGGAGCCCTTGGCAGACCGTCGCGTTTTCGAGGTCTGGCGCTTCGCTCCTGTTGGCCCTGCTGGCGCAAAGTCTTATCCTTGCGGCAGATGTCGGTTTTGGAACCGACAGGCGATCATTGCGAAAAATGAACCTTATGCCAAGGGCCCCACTATTAGGGGGGCTGGCACGCGGAGCGTGACTGAGGGGTTTAGCCGATGGTTTGCTCTACTGCTTCCCCCTCTTCCAACACGATTGCCCCATCCACCGTACAGTCGGCGGTCCAGTGCTGGCCGGTGTGGGCCGTGCCGGAGGCGATCTGGTTGGCGAGGGCCTGTTCCACGGCGCGGTCCACCTGCCGCCGCAGCTCCCGGGCCCCATAGGGCGAGCGAGCCCTTGCGGCCAGCACTGCCCCCACCCGGGGCGTATGGGTCAGCTGATACCCATTGCGGGCGGCACGGGCTTCCAGCTGGCCCAGCAGCTTCTCAGCGATGGCACACAGGCTGTCCTCTGCTAGGGGACGGAACACGATGAGCTCATCCAGCCGCCCCACCAGCTCGGGCCGGAACCACTTCTTGGCTTCCTCAATGGCCTGGGCCGACTGCTTCTCGAACACGGCCTCGCTGCCCGCTGCAAAACCCAGCGGGGCGCTCTGCCCGGCCAGAAAGCGTGCCCCCAGGTTGGAGGTGAGCAGGACGATGGTATTGCGGAAATCGGCCTTGCGGCCCATGGCATCGGTGAGCTGGCCGTCCTCCAGGATCTGCAGCAGGATATTCTGGATATCCGGGTGGGCCTTTTCGATCTCGTCAAAGAGCACCACGCTGTACGGGCGGCGGCGGACAGCTTCGGTGAGCTGACCGCCCTCATCGTGGCCAAGGTAGCCCGGAGGCGCGCCCAGCAGGCGGGCCGTGGTGTGCTGCTCCTGATACTCCGACATATCGAACTTGAGCAGAGCTTTTTCGCTGCCGAACCAGCTGGCAGCAAGGGCCTTGGCAAGGGCGGTCTTGCCCACGCCGGTGGGCCCCAGAAAGAGCATGGCCCCCATGGGGCGGCCCGGCTCCCCCAGCCCGGTGCGGCTGCGCCGGATGGCCCCGGCCACCGCCGCCACGGCCTTCTGCTGGCCCACGATCTCGGCGTTGAGGCGGGATTCCAGCCTGTCCAGCCGTTCCCGCTCCTTCTCCCCCACCCGCTCCACGGGCACGCCGCTGGCCTGCGCCACCACCCGGGCAATGTCCTCCCGGGTGAGGGTGGGATCTGCTTTCCCCTCCCGCTCGGCACGGATGCGGGCAGCGGCACAGGCCTCGTCCACAAGGTCGATGGCTTTATCGGGCAGGAAGCGCCCCGGCAGGTACCGCACCGAGAGCTCCACGGCCTCCCGCAGTGTCTCGGGCGGCAGATGCACGCTGTGGTAGCGCTCGTAGCGGGGGGCAAGGCCCTCCAGGATCGCCGCGGCCTGCGCCGGGGTGGGCTCCTCGATCTGCACCCGGCCAAAGCGGCGCTCCAGTGCGGCATCTTTCTGGATATGGGTGCGAAACTCCTGATCGGTGGTGGCCCCGATGAGCTGCAGCTCCCCCCGGGCCAGCACGGGCTTCAGGATGCTGGCGGCATCAATGGCCCCCTCTGCCGCGCCGGCTCCCACGATGGTGTGGAACTCGTCCACAAACAGGATGGCACTGCCGTCCCGCACAAGCTCCTCCAGAAGACTTTTACCCCAACACACCAACGTCATTTTTCTCTCAAAATATAGGACTAATCAAAGAATAATCCTCGTTCAATCAAATCCAATCACATGTTTAACGGTCTCTGAATTCAAAAAATAAAAGCCCCTGAATATTCCGCGGCTCGACTCGCAGATACTCAGGGGCTTTTTTCTTTCGTGAAAGTCTTTCAAATATCAGTCTCGTATCGTGAGCTCTATTTCACATCCGTACATCAATTGGCCGCATCTCAAACAGCCCGGTCGGAAACGTCGCTCAAAATATCATAGCCCAATATCTGGGAGCCCTTTCTAAATATCATATTACCATAGTCCGCGATCCAATTGCAAGCCCATTCTTCAGCATCGACCCAGTAGGCCGATTTCACCATGCGGTGCAGCTCTGGCAGCAGACCGTAACTGACTAAGGTAACATGGCCCAGCTCATGGATCAGCACCCTTCGCAGCTTTCCCCCGCTCAGTCCTCGTGCCACAAACACATGTTGCAGCTTCGGGTCTGTCACGGCAATGGTCCTGCGTCCGGTGCGATCCACAAGGTATGGGCTGTCCGGGTCTACAAAACGGATGCGCCAAAGCCACCCGTTTACCGTAAACCGTTCCATTTTGAATTATGCGGGCATGTCCGCCACGAGCTTGGTGAAGTCAGCCTTGATCTTCTTGCGCAGGTCAGGGTCAGCATCCCCGTAAATGGTTCGGATGGTGCTCATCGCGCTCGTCAGGTGCTCGCTTGCCCGGCGCTCCATCTCCGCCTTGTCCATGGCCGTGTGGCTCTCGGTGTAGTGCTTGCGGGCTTCCAGGTACTCGCCATAAGGCTTGCCGTACTGTCTGCCCTCATGCTCAAACTCCCCACGCCGACGCAGAGGGAACTCCCCGTGGTCGTCACGCATCTCCCTCTCGAACTCGTCCGGGTCACGCAGCCACTTCTCCATGTAACGGTGCTGTTTCGTCGAGGGCGTGTACCCCATCCGATAGTCTTCCGCTTCGTTCATGGCCTTGCTGACCTTCTCGTAGTAGCAGGCTTCGTACAGATTCCGCTTCGTTTCGGCAAGGTCCTTGATCATGTCAGTCACTTCCCCTGCCTCGTGGGTGTTCACGCTCTCGATTCCCTTCGCCAGCTCTCCATTGAAGGCATCCACCAGAGTTTCCATCATCGAGCAAACGCTCTCCATGCAACGATTCTCCATGTTGGTTCCTCCTTACGAAAGCTTCCGCACGATGAGATTCGCACCGGGCGAAACAGTCAGAGCGGCCGTTCCGGTGTTCACGATGCGGATCACGTCATACATGCCGCAGCCAGTGCCCAGCAGCATGGTTTTCGCCACGTTGAAGGCATCCCCGGCAGCGGTGCTGGTCACGATCATGTTGGAGCCGGGGAGCACTGCATTCCCTGCGGAAATGCTAAGCTGAACCGTACCGGCAGCCACACCTGCGATGTTGCCCGAGAACGCCACTTCGTAAATGCCGGGCAGTCTGAGCTTTACATCACTCATGCCCGCACGGTGACATTCGGCGGTGCAACGGGTCTTGAGGTTCGTCACGTCAAACAGAATCGCCTGACCGACTTCCAGGGTCTGAGCAGCAGAATTGGATATCTCGATCATCTGCAAATCCTCCTTCAAATATCAATAAGAAAGGAGCGCCAGTCTCCCAGCGCCCCTCCATTTTGAAATTTCGCTTAGGCGGCCATGTTGCAGCACCCGGTCAGACCAGCGATCTGGCAGCCCAGAGTACCGGTACCGGCGTAGGGGTTCTGCACGATGTAGGCAGGGCCGGGAGCCGGACGCAGCTGGTTCACCAGATAGTTGTTCTGAGCCTGCTGACTTGCAGCGAGGGTCATCTGGCTCACCTGAGTGCGCAGCTGTGCGATGGTCTCATCCTTGTCGGCCATGCGGTTTGCAACGATCTCGTCATGCAGCTGGCGATAATTTGCATTGTCGTTCTGCATGATCTGCTGTGTCTGGTTGGCGATGGCGGTCGTGATGGCGCAGGTGTTGGTGGCCAGGTCGTACTGGATCTGTGCCTGCCCCTGACGGTTCTCACAGCAGCAGTTTGCCAGCTGGGTCTGGAGGGCGTTGGTGTTCTGCATGTTGGCGACCGTGTCGGCGTTGATTGCCTGCTGGATGCCGAAGTTACCCTGCATCATGGCAGTGTTCACGCCATTAAAGCCCTGAAGCATCGCGGTGTTGGTGTTGTTGAAGCCGTTCAGCAGGCTGGTGTTCATGGCGTAGAAACCGTCGCACAGACCGTTCTCCAGGCCATTCAGCTTGTTGATGACGCTCTGATTGTCGAATCCACGCTGGATATCTGCCTGGGTAGCGGCACTTGCCAGAGCGCTGCGGGTTGCAGAGCCATTCCCGCGGTTGCCAAAACCGTTGCCGTCCCAGTTGCCAAATCCGCCCCACAGAGCGAACAGGATCACAATGATCCACCATGCACCGCAGCCGTCGCCCCAGCCATTGCCGTTCCGGTTGCCAGTCACAGCAGCGATGTCAGCCAGACTCGGGATCATGCCCATCATACCATTGTTAAACATATCATTTCCTCCTTTGGAAATTTCAGTGAGTGGAAAATACGGATATGTTCACTGAGCCTTCTTTCAGGCCGCGCGTATCCTGAGCAAAAGCTCAATTCACATCACTTGGGATATGTTTAACGTCCGTTTGCTTTTAACGACCTCTGAAGAACCGCATTGCCTGTGCGTAGGCCTCCTCGGGTGTGATCCCGTAGCTCTCGCACAAGTTCCGGGCGATCTGCTCACCCGTCGCGTCGTCTCCATTTTGAATTGCCGACAGCGCGTTGTGTGCCATCGGGTTGTTTCGCAGCTGTGGGTTTCCCGCCAGTAGACGGTTCACAAAGTTCATTCTCGGGTTATTCGGCGTTTGGTTCATGGTTCAGTCCCTCTTTTCCGTGTTTATAAGGTTCTTTGCGGTAAGGTCTTGACTTTTTCTGTACCAAACGCTTGATCTCGTCCAGCTTGTCCCGGATCTCTGCCAGCTCACCATTTTCAGGCGGGTTCTCAGCGGTCTGGGCCATGGGAACGAAGGTCATGGTTTCGATTTTCCCGACATTCGATAGATACTTCACATACACACAGCTCATGTCATCTTTCGGGAAGATGGCCACCGTGCCGTTGTTGGGCACTTCGTTGGGGCGTACTTCCTGGATGTCATGGATCATTCGTCCAGGGATGGCCTGTACGAACTGCTGCGGATATCCATTTTGAATTCCCATCCCCTGCATCTGTTGCAGGTTCTGATTGTTTTGCCATCCTCCCAGAGCAGCTGCCTGTTGAGGAGTAAGGCTCTGCGGAGGATATGCACCGTAATACTGGTTCATAAAGATCCTCCTTTGCAGGTTAAATAATTACTGGTTGTTCTTGGCCCTCAGCTCCGCATAGAGCTTGTCCGCCGCAATGGCTTCCTTCGTGAACGAGTTGTTCTGCCACCAGTTCACAATGGCCACCACAACGGTGATGAGGGTGCTTACCACCTGCTGGAGCTGCTCGTTGTCAATGGGCAGCGGGCTTTTGCCAAAGGCGGTCAGCAGACTGTTCAGCAGCGCCACAAGCAGGCAGATGGTTCTTGCCCACGTTGCGGCGGTCACGGTCGTGTTCTGTTCCATTTTGAAATCTCCTCTCACGTCATGGCGTGTTCTTCCCGGACAGGCAGACTTTCCACTCGCTCATACAGGTTCGTGCCGGTGCCGTTTCCATGCAGTTCGTGGTATGCCTCATAGATAACGCCGACGTTCGTCAGCCCTTCCACGTCCACATACCCCTGATGAAGATAATACCGGCAGCTCTGATACAATCGATCATGGAGCATCGCTTTCACGCCTTTTTTCAGCGCTTTCTGCTCCTGAATGGTCGCCCAGAGCGTCTTACCCATCCAGCCCATGATGCCTGCCACCAGGATCGACACGATCTCATTCAGATGTGTCAAGATAAAGCTCTCCGTGGGCTTCACGCCCCTTTCACACAGGTAAGGCCGGCTTTCGCAATGATGCCCGGGTAGTCCTTATACACATGGTTCATGTCCACCACGCCGCTCACGCCAGCCACATTGCCCTTGGAGCTGTACTGCCACATGCCGTGCTTTCGGGTCGGACGCTTGTTTCGGTAGTCCGCCAGCCACAGGTCAAACTCGTTCAGCTGCCACATATTAAGATTGTAGTCCGCAAAGCTCGAGTAGGTGTACAGGATGGCGTACAGTCCCCACTTTTCGATCTCTTTGAGCTCCATTTTGACGAGCTTCGTCAGCTCAGTCGCAGGCAGGCTCTTGAGGCGGTTATCCTCCACATCCACAGCAATTGGCAGCTCGAAAGTCTTTCCTTCCAGGCAGGTCTTGAGCAGGTTCAGCTCCTTCTTTGCCATGCCTTCCGTTACCGCAACGGTGTAAGCATATACGCCAACCGGCAAACCTACAGATTTGGCCCCGGCATAGTTCGCTTCAAAGCACGGATCGACGTAGAGCTGCCCGCTCTTGGTGGAAACTGCACGAATCATCACACCACCTACTTTTCCGCTGGCCTTGACTTTTTTCCAGTTAATGGCTCCCTGCCAGCGGGAAACGTCGATGACATCAAGCATTCCCCTGCTCCTTCAGTTTCTCGGCCAGCTGGGTGCACAGCTTCTCGTACTCCTCTTCGGTCAGGCGGTCATTGGCAAAGAAGATATCCAGCTTCCGCTGCATCCCGTTGGTCTTACCGCGTTCGATCAGGCGTGCACAGGTGTTGTAGAGTTCCATTTTGATTCCTTTCTGCTCACGTTCTGCATGAGCCATCTTAATGTAAAAAATCGCTCATCAGCATTCCTTTTCAGTGGGCCAATAAGCGAAACGATACAAATGGGCTGACCCGACTCTTATGCCTCCGGCGTAACCCCAAGTTCCAGCATGGTCAACCGGTACTCCTGATCCACCACCAGGCTGTCGGTGTCGGTTTGGGCGCTTTGCAGGGCGGCCAGTGTTTCGGGCAGGGTATCCACGGCTTTCTGACGTTCTTCCTGCTTCTCTTTTTCGGCTTTCTTTTTCGCCAGTTCTTCAGCCGTGTACTTGATGTATCGTATGAACGCCACTTCTTCGTCGTAGGCATCCCGAGCCTGTACACCGGGAACATCGATCACCTCATGGACATCCCGACCATACTCCTTGCCATTGGCATCATAGTAAATAGCGGGGGTTCCATCAGGCTTTAGGTTCACCTCATAATGGCTGACTTTTTTCACGCCTTCTACCGCATCATGGTGCACGGTCTTGGTCTCGTTCTTCAGCCAGCCAAGCTCGAGGTCAGGGTTCTCCACGGGGTTGTCATCCTCGTCCACAAGCTCTGGAGCAGTGTTCGCCACAGGGGGCGGCAATTCGGGGAGCTCTCCATAGTAGAAATCATCTTCCATAGAGGTTCATCTCCTTCCATTTTGAATTTTTTATTTCGGACTTTCGGCAGTTTTCGCACTTCTCAGCGCAGGTCTGCCGAATATTGTAGGTGAAATTGAACGTGACTCGGGTTGTGGTCTTGTGCGCTATACCGCGGCACATAGTGGTGCATTGGGCTTTGGTACACAGAAATCTTACATTGCAGACGCAGTGAATGATTCTGGCTACAACCTGAAATTTAATGCAGGCTGGTCCAATTCGATTTATGGTAACAGTTCGACAGTCCAGCCCGCTGCGTATTACGTCTATATGTGGCGCAGAACCGCATGATCACGCAGTACGCCGCCACATATAAACATAGTAAGCCGCTGGTTGTACAGTGGAGCTCTTTCCGTAAATTGAGTTGGAATCAGATGCATAAAACTGTGCGTCTGCCCACCCTAGCCAGTCCGAACTGTCTGTTCGCTCGCTGAATCCGCTGGCAGAGGATCGCTTGAATGCGCCGGTTGACTGGTTGAAGTGGCCACTTACGAACAGATCTTTCAGTACACCCGTAATATTCGGCAGACCTGCGCTTACGGTGCTGCCTGCGCCGTGGGAGCCGGAAACGCCCATCAGTACACGCTCAGAAGCAATGCTCTCCCACGTTCCGCCGAATAAGCTTGCCGGGCTGGTGGAACTGGTACTAATGTAGATGGCACCAACGGGGTATGCAGAAAGAGTGCCTCCGGTGTTTACTCGTGCCCAACCTGAAAAGCTGTTGCCATTATTCCATCTCTGACGAAACGCCATTTCCCCTGTACTATGAGCAATATATACTTGTGTTACATTACCGGCATAATTCCACACCATAGCAATGCCGTGTGTATATACCCCGCTTGGCCCGTTCGTTCCCCAGTGCTCAGGAGTTGTCCGCCAAATGCCTGTATCGAGAGCATCCCAATTAGGCGCGCCAGATAGCTCGCCTCTCCAGAGCAAAGTCTCGCACGCATCCAGGGCCGTCGAGCACCCAGTTCCTCCATAAGAAATGCCAAGGATTCCGGCGTTAATTTCTGAGGCATTGGTTGTACCATTCGTGCCATCAGTACCTTTGTCACCCTTATCCCCTTTATCTCCTTTATCTCCCTTGAATGCGCCCGAATCCGCCGCCTCCTGCAATGCCTTCATGGCTGCATTGGCAGAATTCTTGGCGCTCGCCTCGGAAGCTGCCGCACTTGCCGCAGAATCACTTGCATACCCTGCTGATTCATTGGCACTGTTTGCGGAAGCTGTTGCATATCCTGCCGATTTCGTGGCACTGCTCGCACTGGCATTTGCGCTCGCCGCTGAAGCATCCGCGCTCTTCTTTGATGCCGCCGCCGAATTGGCCGAGTCCGTGGCACTGGCAGCCGATTTGTCCGCGCTTGCCTTTGCCGCATCCCGTGCCGCTTCGGCCTGACGGAGATAGTCCTTGATCTGTTCCACGCTCTGGGTCACAAACGCTTTTGTCCACTCCATGCTCTGGGCCAGATACTCCCGCACTTCGTAGCCATACAGTGCTTTCCGGATGCCGTTTATGATCTTATCGTAGTCTAAAGTTGCCATTGGTACTTCTCACACCTTCCCTCTGTTACAGGGCACTCCATTTTGAAATTTCGCACAGTGTCATTCGGTTCAGCCCTGTGCATGGCGAATCAGGCCCTCTACGTTGGTTTTCGTCTGCTGGGTCGATGTCGTCGTTTTGTTCTGCTGTTTGGTCAGCTTTTCCGGAGGCCGACCAAAGGTAAACTTTTTCTGATCAGGTTTGTCCAGCGGCAGTATCTCTTTCGTGCACACCATCCACTCATCGATGCCGTGGGGCGTTGCAATGATCCGAGTCTTTTTCAAAAAGCCCAGATGGTCAGTCGAAACACCAGCGTCGCACAAATCAAATGCTTCCACCTGAACGGTCTTCTCGATGGTCTGCTTGTAAGTAGCAAGCGCTTTCTTACAGACCTCACACAATGCATCATCAGTCGTTGCCGTGTCATCGACAATACGCCGGGCATATACGCCGTACTTTTTGATGGAAGCCTGATCTTGTGCGTTTCCCGAGATATAATTCGTCTGACTGGTCGCGAAGATCCACCATCCTTTGGTCGTAGTGCTCAGACGGTCACTGTATACCACGTTCACAAAATCATCAGGGATGCGGCTGGTGCACTCGAGATCGAGCATGTTCACGCCATACTTCACGGTCTGTGTTGTTGTGGCCGAAATATCGGTCGTGTAATCCAGATAGAACGTGATCTCGTTGTCGGATTCAACATACCTCGCCCGGAAATAACCGTCATAGTCGTCTGTCCAGCGGCTGTTGATGGCATCCCAGCAGATGGAAACATCCGTGCCATCCTTAGAAAAATCCTTCTGGACATTCCGCTGAACGTTTACCGTGCCGGTGTTAAAAAACGGAGAGCGCAGGGGCGAATTATCATCGTCCCAATAGGGATTTGTAAATTGAGCGTTTATCCATAAAGATGGCTTTTTGATATCCATGTCGTTTGGCAAAGTAATGTAATAGGACATAGGCCGGACGAAAACGGTATCCCGCTTCAGGAATCCAAGTACATCCTCAACAACAATGCTCTTGCTCAGATCAAAGTTCAGTGCGACTTCATTCACATATCCGATCCAGTAAAGGGTACCATCCTGATAGACCGCAACGACTGTAACCGATTCGGTGAAGCTGTTGTAAAAGGGGTTAGCTGTATTCGACACGCCTTGCGGCCCCAGAAGGAGTTTCGGCACAGTAAAGGTAAGACTACCGATCTCATTTTTTGCCTGAGTCAGTTCCGGGTCGATGATATACTCCGGGTGGTCCATGGACCAAATAAGGTCTTTGCTGGTCCATTTCCATTTTGCATGGCCGGAACACCGTCCCGCATACACCTGATACGCCATTTTGAACATTCTCCTTTCTCACAGGAATTGTGGGTTGCCAACGGTCACGGTCACGGTAGAAGCGCTCTTCGCCGTGATCTTCAGCTCCCAGTAGGTATAACCCAGGTCATATTCCACCCCGATGGTCTCACTGATGGGCAGAAAAATGTTTGAGCCCAGTGTCCATGTTTTGGTCTCTGAGCGAATGTCCGGGCTGCTGCTCGTGGCATAGTTGTCGTATCTTAGCGATTTCAGAAACACAACTTCCACGCTTGAACCGCTTTCTGTGCGCACGGTGATCGGATAGCGAACATCGCTGGGTGGCAGTTGCAGGGTCAGCACCTCTCCTGCGGCTAAGGCGCGATTCTTCAATTCTGCTTGGCGATACCATGCGATATCCCGTTCAAAACAGAAATCATCCCATTTCCACAGGTCATTCCAGCGAACGGTGGCATACGGATAGAGGCTGTAGTTCAGCGTCAGCACCGTATGCCCGTTCTTCCACTGGATTTTTTCATCTACCCAGACGCGCCCGGTGTAAGTAAAGTTCGGGTCGTCCTCCAACACGACTGTTTGGAACTGTCCGGCATTCAATCCAAGCCATTGTGCGATTTGTTCCGCCGCGTAATGGCCCGATGTTCTTACAACGATGTCATAATTCGTTTCGTTAGAGCTTTGCCAGCTCTCGTTTTCCACATAGAAATCCCAGCTTCCCTCCCTGTTCTCGAAAACAGGATTTCCCGTCAGACTGTGGGAAAGGTCTACCGTTCCGCACCGGCCCGCCACCGTCACAAGAATCATCCGCTCTGTCGGAGGTGCCACCACGGGCATCTCACAGGGGATCAGGTGCCAGTCTTTCCATGTGTTTTTTGTGCCGTTGATCGTGATAGAATGGTCCATCTTTTACACCTAATCGCTATATTCTTTCTGGTCACAATACGGTAATCCGGGCTGGATATCGTAGGAAACTGTCACCGTCGTTCTTCCGGAATGATCCGGTTTCACCTTGCTGCACCACATCCGGATGGCATGGGGAGCATCCGTGTATCCAACCTGATAGCGCCCAAAGCCGCCCTCTTCTCCCGGGATATACAGGGTCTCTGCACGTCGCCCCTGCAAGAAGTGGAGCATTTTATGGTATTGTCCGAAGAAGCACCAGGGATGGTCGTGGTTTTCATCCGTTCTTAGGTTGTTCCCAGAATAGTACACGGAGTGGGCATACAGGTCATAATCCCATAAACTATGATTTATTCCATTCGGCAGATAATAAAAATCGAGAGACCCTGTGCGGGCCTCCCAATTCTTATGTGTGTTTGTCGCATCCAGGAACACCGGCTGAATCAGACTGCCGTGGACCCCGGGCAGGGTCACGGTCGTCACTTTCTCCTGTGCCTTGGAAATATAAGGTTGCTCCGTCGGCATGAAACCGTAGGATTGAAAAGAAAAACTTTCGCTCCCCCAGTCCGGAATACTGGATTCATACGAGGGACTGACCGGGACGATGAGGTTTTGAACCCTCCCATCCCCAGTTTCCGGCAAAATATAACCCATGGTTCTTACCTCCTGCTGGCGATCTTCCCCAGCCCCTCGTCCACGTCGTTGATGATCTCGCCCACCAGTTTCCGGCCGTTCATCTGGACCTTCATGTTGGCCACGGCCCGGGCAATGCTGTCGATGTGCTCGCCCAGTGCCTCTACGCTCGAAACGATGTCGGCGTTGGGGTTGACCTTCGGGTCAGCCTTGTTCGCCTCTTCCTGCTGGGCCTTGGTCACCTCGGCTCTGCGCACCACGTTGGCGGCAAGGCCTGCGGTGCGCTCTGCATTCAGGGCTACCGTGCCGTTCTGGAACAGGGTGTCGTTCAGCCAGTCCACTCCATTTTGAACGTCGCTCATGTCCACTACGGGCTGGATGCTGGGTTCATACTCGAAGTCGTCGCTGGCAATGTCGCCCACCCGCTGGGCCAGATCCATCATGGTGGAAAGGGCCGTGTCGCTTACGTCCTGTACGCCCTGCATCACGGAGCCGGTCTCGTCGGTGATGCCCTGTGCCAAACCAAGGCTCAGGTATTCGCCAATGCCCGCCATCACGCGGCTGGGGGAATGGATACCAAAGAAGTCGCAGAATCCGTCCACCACAGCACTGCCGAAGTCGCAGATGCCGTTCCACACCGTACCCGCCGCACCGGTAATACCCTGCCACAGGCCGGAGATCAGGTTTCCGCCCACGTCCACCAGGCCCTTGAAGCCGTTACTGATCCAGCCCCACAGGTGCGAGAAGGCATTTCCCAGCCAGTCAAAGAACCCGCTGAAGAAATCACCGATCTTGTCCCAGTTGGCGATCAGCAGTCCGCCGCCCGCAATGGCCGCGCCAATAAGCCAGCCTTCGGGGCCAATGGAGCCCAGCACGCTCACCAGAGTGCCGCCCAGTTCTCCCAGACCGCCCAGTAAGCCACCGGAGCCGGTGATCATCTCGCCGATGCTGCCAAGGCCGCCCAGTGCTTCTCCCAGCAGTCCCGTGCCGCCCGTGGCAGAGCCCAGCAGGCCGCTCATGTTGCCCAGGATGCTGCCAAGGTTCTCGGTCACGCCGGTCACCTTGACCACCTGTCCCATCACCTTCAGGGTACCGCCGCCCTGGGCCAGTGCACTGAAGGCTTTGGGCAGTCCCAGCAGAGCGTTCATGCCCTTGCTCATCAGCAGGCGGCCGAATTCCGTGCCCATAAAGTCCAACACGGTGGTAATGCCGCCGGTCACTGCCCCACCCCAGTCACCGCTCACAAGGGCGGTAATGGTGCCAAAGAGGTCGGTGATCACTTCGGTCACGCCGTCCTTGGTGGCCACGCCAAAGGCTCTGCTGAGCTTCGAGGCCATTTCCGGGGCGCTCTTCTGCACCTGTGCCCAGACGCTGTTGAAGCCCTCCTGAATGGGCCGCCAGTTCTTCGAGATGGAGTATCCCAGCTGCATCATCATCCGCTTGCCGGAGTCGTCCAACTCAAAGGCATCCGCCAGATTTTCCGCAAAGCCCACAAAGTTGTACTGTTCGCTTTGCAGGTCTGCCAGTGCATCCAGTGCGGTCTCGCTGTTCTTGCCAAACTTCTTCACAGCCTCGTCGTACTTCAGCTGCTTGTTCGTTACCTTCTTCAGGCTGTAGCTCATGCTGTCCAGTGCCGTGCCCACGCCGATGATGGCGGTCATGGTGCCCTGGGTGGCAGCTTTCCGTGCCTGGACGCTGTCGGCTCCGTATTGTTCCACCGCAGCCTTGTAAGCGTCCTCCCGGCCCGCAAGGTCCCCGTCACCGTAGAGCTTGGCCAGCATGTTCTGCCGGTTGGTCACCAGCTTCTCCTGCTTTTCCAGGTAGGAGACCTTGCTGTCGTAGGCATCCAGCTGGGCCTGATTCAGCTCGTTGATGAGCTTCTGCTGTTCGGTCTGCGCCTCCAGATACTGCTGGTAGGCCGCCTGGGTCTTCTGGCTTGCCTCACCGAACTCATTTTTGATGGCGATGTAGTCCTTCTCGGTGGCCAGCAGGATCTCCGCCTGGTTCTTGATCTTCCGGTTGATGTAGTCGATCTTCTTGTTGGACTTCTCGGTCACCTCGGCGCTGTCCTCGTACAGGGCGCTCCAAAGCTCGTATTCGTCCTCCGCGGTCTTGGCATCGGTCTCGTACCGCTCCTGAATGACCTTCAGGATGCTGTCCTGCTTGCTCCTCTGAAGCTCCGCAAGGGTCTTCTGTTCGCTCAGCAGGGTGCCGTAAGCGTCCTTGGTCTTGCTGTTGTTCGCGCCCACCTTGGCCAGCAAGGTGTCGTACTGCTCTTTCGCAATGCCCACCCGTTTGGTCTGGAGCTCGATCTCCCTTGTCAGACTCTCGGTCTTTTTGGCGATAAGCTCTTCCACCGTGGCCGTGTCGCCGCCCGTCACTTCCCACAGCGCGTATTCGCCGGTGGCGTTGGACATCTCGGTCTTGTTGGCCTTCAGCTTGTCGGAGAATGCACTTGCCAGCGTGTCTGCCAGCGACTTGCCGGATTTGGAAGCTTTGGATTTCGTGGAACTGGTCGGGGTGACTGCGTCGGCCACAGCGTCCTGTGCTTTCTGCCACCAGTTACCGAGGATGCCATACGGATCGTTCAGTGCCTTCTGGGCATCCGCGTTTCCCTGCTTGGCATTTGCAATTTCGGATTTTGTTGCGTTCCGGCTGCTGCCCGCTTTCTTCAGGCCGGTTTTGCCGGGGATGACAATTGCATCATCCATTGCATCGCTGAACTCATCCATCGCGGTAGACAATCCATTTTGATAAATTAGATTGCCAGGGTGCAGGGTGCTCAGCTTGAACGCATTGTAGAGCTCAGGCATCTTCTTCTGGATCGCAAGGGTCGTCTCGTCGATAGCCTGGAGGAAGCCGTCCTTCATCACCAACGCGCCAGAATAGCTTGCCTGCCGGAGTTCTTCCTGTTTTTGCTTGTCACCGATACCCAATAGTGCGCCCTCGAGAATGTTCTCGCTGTCGCTTGCTGCCAGGTCACTGGGCGAATGGATGCCCCAGAATGTCGTAAATACGCTTCGGATGGAAGAAGCCACGTTCAGCATGTTCGCCTTGGCCTGTGCCAGTGCACTCGGGTCGGCAATGCCTTCCGCCAGTCCCACGGTCACATACCGGCCAAGTTCTGCCATCACCCGGGATGGAGAATGAGAATCGAAAGTCGTTTTGCTGGTCTCAATGACCGCGTTCGCAACTTCTTCTGAAGCATCTGCGGCTTCCTTCTTACCGTCAAGCTGGCCTTCTTTCATGCCCTCGCTTGCATTTTTACCGATGCCTGCAAATGCCTGATAGATGCCCGCCATCATGGAATCGCCGTTTTTCAGCTCATCCAGAATATCCGCAAAAGGCAGCACGAATGTCTGGGCCGAAACGCCCTTATCCTGCCCGCCCCAGTTTTTCGGATCGAGCGGGTTGTGGCTCCCTGCCCAGGTCGTGAATTTCGTCCAGAGGTCGTTCAGTGCTGGCTCGATTTTCTCCCAGATATACTCTGTCAGGCTCACCACCGTATCGATCACAGTTGTGCCCAAAACATACAGCGCCTGTCCGATCGAGGGGGCCGCCAGAATGATCGCGTCGCAGATAGCCTTGATGATTTTGGCGATTGAAGTCACCAGACTGCTTGCCACCTCGGCCAGACCCTGGAAAACACCGGCGATAAATTCGACCAGCGTCCATGCCAGTGCCTTGATGCCGTTCAAAAATACCTGGAAATTCAGGCCGTTCAGCAAACTTAGGCTGGATGCCAGATTCTGTACAAAGTTTGCGGCAGAGCTCAATGCCAACAGTGCACCAAGGCTCAGGGCCAGTGCACTTAGCGAGAGGCTTAATGCCACAATGACCGGCGTTACAGGCGAAAGTATGACTGCCGCGCCACCCAGCACCACAAAAGCACCCACAATGGTCAGCAGTCCTTTACCAATTGCTTCCCAGCTCAGATTTCCAAGCCCCTGGAATGCCGGAACCAGAAGATTCACTGCCGCAGCCATCATGGTCAGGCTGATTGCACCGCCAATCCCCCCTTTCAGGAGGTTCATAGCAGCAACAAAAATAACCAATGCGCCACCGATCGATGTCAGGCCACGAACGACTGCTTCGTTATCCATCTCACCGAACTTCGCAACTGCATCCTGAAGGATCTCCATGGATGCTGCCATCAGAACAAAGCCGGTTCCCTTTCCGATGCCGAATTTTACACCGTTCATGGTTTTAGCAGCGACAACAAGTCCAGCACAAAGGGCCCCTACACCTACAAGCCCTCTTGTAAGTGCACTTGAATTAAGCCCACTCAATGCTTTCACACTGGAAGCAAGGATACGGATGCCTGCCGCAAAAGCGATCATGCCCGCAGCACCCTTGGTGAACCGCCCTCCATCTCTTGAGAGAATGACTGCAACTAATGCCAGCTCTGCCATCACGCCGCCAAGTGCCACCACACTGCCGAGCAGCTTGTCGGAATCAATGGATGAAATAACTTTCAGTGCACCCGAGAGCACCAGCACCGCAGCTGAGACAGCCACCATACCACCGGCCAAAACGCTCAGCTTCAGGCTTTGAACATTCTTCGTCAGATGGGCCATAACGGCCATCACGCCCAGCAGTTCGCCGAATGTGACCGTCAGTACGCCAATAGCCGCACCAAGTCGATCTGCTTTCACCATGGAGAGCACAGCCAGCGAACCGGCCATCAATGCCACAGCCTTTGCAATCGTCATCAGAGTGTCTGCCTTCTTGGCTGATTTCCACGCATCGATTGCTTCGCCTAGAGATTCGATGGATTCTTTGATTTCGCCTACTATGCCTTTTGCGCTGGAGCCAATGGATTTAATGCTCTCAAGGAATCCCTTAATGGAGACCAACATACTGGCCCCCATGCCGCCAAGAATAAACTGGTTCAGCTTCTCGGGATCAAACTCGTTGAACGCATCCTTCGCACCTTCGGCGAACTGAGTAAAGATCTTGTCCGCAGCGGAGCCAAACGAATAAAGCACCGGGGCAGCAGCATTTACAAAATCGGTCACCCAGGTGCCAATCGTCTCCAACGGATGGAGCCCCTTCGTGATTTCGGAAGAAAACTCTCCGGCAGCCGATGCCGCATCCAACAGAATATCTGCCAGAGGCTTTGTCAGGTTCAGCACACGTACCATGCCGGAAATAATGCCTTCCAGAATATCTTTTCCGACCCGCAGGGCAGAGAACACACCCTCTGCGGTGGTCTTGATCTTCTTGGCCGTATCATCACTGATGATGAGTTTTTTGGTGATGCTATCCAGCCACTGGGCAAAGCTCTTGATCTCCTCCCCTGTTTTAGAGGGAAAAATCTCCTGAAATGCCTCACGGATGGGTTTTGCAATGGCAGTTGCCGCATCCATCAGATTCCACAGGCTCTGCATCAGATGCTCTCGGCCGGAAAGTTCCCGGATCTGTTTCGAGTAAGCCTCCAGGTCAAGCGTTCCATTTTGAACTTTCTTGTTCAGCTCTTCAAAGGCCTGAGCATTCTTCTCAACTTCTTCCCGATTCGTGCCTCGCTTTTCCAGTTCAGCATCGCTCAGGGTCAGCATTTTCTCAGCACTTGACTGCGCTTCGCCCAGTCCCTTTTTCAGGAGCTCTGCGCTGATGCCGCCCTGTTTGATCGCTTCACCAAAACTGCCTGCATCCTCGATCTGCTTTTCGGTAATGGCTCCGCTTGCAAGGGCCACCTGCTGCATGGCATAAGCGTAAGCGTCCGCCTGATCGCCCAGTTCATTTTCCAGAAGCTGGTTCCACCCGCTGTCCAGTCCACCCTTCAGCCGCTCGTTCAGCGAATCAATCGTCGGTACAAAAATATTATACAGTCGATTGGAAAGCTCTGTCCAAGTGTCGGTGGCCTCTTCCTTGTTGCCGAAGATGGTCTCAAACACCGCCATCCACTTGGAGCTCACGGCATCTTTCGTGGAATCAATGGCTTCCGCAAAGCTCTTGGCCTGCTGGGCTGCAAGGGCGCTTCGTTCTGCAAGTTCCCCGTACTGGCCGCTCAGCTTCTCAAGAGCCTCGGAGCTGGTCATGCCCTTGTTCTTCTGGGTCATCTCGTAGGCCGCTTCCATCATGGAGGCGTACTTCTCAAAGGTCTTTTCCATGACCTTCGTGTTGGCCCACTTTTTGGAAAGGGAGCTCTCAAAGGTGCCAATGGTCACCTCACCCTTTTTCAGGGTGCCCAGCTCCACCGCTGTGTCAATGAGCTCCTGCTTCAGGGCCTTGGTGGCCGTACCCATCAGGTTCAGGCTCTTCCAGTCCTGAAGCTGCAAATGTCCGGCGCTGTAGCTCTGGGTCAGGTTCCGGATGGTACTCTGGAACGCAAAGCCCGTCTTGCCCGCGTCTGCGGTGGCGTTGGCAATGCCCATGATCATGGGGATCATCTTGTCGATGTTGCCGCCAGCAGCCGTCATCTGGGAAAGGGCGCTGGTCATCTCGCTGAAGCTGTAGCTGGTCTCATCGGAGTACCACATCAGCTTGTTCAGGTAACCGTTCACCTGATCGATGCTCTTGCCCGTGGCGTTCATGATGGTCTGAACGTTGGAGGTCTTTTCGGTGTACTTGTCCCAGCCGCTGGCCACCTGATCGATGGACAGGCTCTTAACCAGCTTCTCGCCCGCGTCCACAAATTTGTTGGTGATGTTCACCAGCGCCGTGGTGGCCACGATGTTCAGGCTTGAGAATTTGTTCTCCAGCGTGTCCAGACTGCGCTGCATCGTGGCAAAGTCCATGTCCTCGGCAGCGGCATCCAGCTTCTCAAAGCCCTTTTCCGCTCCCTTGAACTGGAGTTTTTCCATCAACCTATCGATGGACGAGATGGTCTTTTTTGTATTCTTCTCAAAGTTTTCGTTGTCGAACCGCATTTCAACAACGCGGCTGTCCACTTCCCTGCTCATTCTGTCCTCACCTCGCCCCATGCTCTGGCCGCGATCCGCTCAAAGACCGGCCGCATTGCCGGGTTAATGTAATCCACACCCTCTACATACCCTCCGTTTCGTGTTCCGTGGCCATATTGCAGGATCACCGCAATGGGCACGCCGTCCACGATGTTGGAGTTTTTCCATGTAATAACGATGCTTTCCCTGCCCTTTGTCACCTCGTAGCTCCAGCTGGCCGCGGTCTTTCCCGTGTCCTTGGGGGTCGCTTTCGCAAGGGCATCCACCCCTTCCTGGCCGTACAGGTTCAGTACGTCGTCCAGGTCGAGGTCGGAACATCGCTTCAAAAATTTCCGGCTCTTCTTCCAGTCGCCTTTCTGGCGAAAGATGATGACTTTCGACATGCTTATCCTCTTGTTTTCAGCTTGGCCTTTCTCTGCTCATTCAGCATTCTCTGCTGGGCCATCCGTTCGCCCTTGCTCATCTTCTTCATCGGTGCCTGGCTCTCCTGGCAGACCCGGATCATGGTAAGGAGCCGGTTCAGATGCCACTTTTCGCACTCCTTCGGGATGCCGTATGTGAACATCTGGCAATAAAGAATCTCGGCCGTTGTCTCCGTTCCATTTCTCCTGGGCGGGCGTTTCGGTCGAGGTTTCGTTTTATTTTTTATTTCGTTCGGTCTTGGCTCCCCGGCAAACCATGTTGCGGTCATCGGGGCTTCCATATATGTGTTAATGGCTTTATACTGTTCTTTCGTCAGTCTGGCGTATACTTCAGGGTCTACCCCTTTCGTGATCGTCATGCAGCGGATGTAGTCCAGCCACTGCTCCACGGTCAGCTTGTCCAGATTGCTCAGGAACGGTATATTCCAGTTGCTTTCCCAATGAGCCAGGGAGAGCAGTGAGTGCTCCAGTTTCAGCGTTACCGGTTCCGAATAGACAAATTCCTCTGTCTTTGCGTTCCAGCTCTGCTTTGCCGGAATGTTTAACGTCAGCACCCGCTCCACCTCCCTGGGGTGTTTTCATTGAGGCGCTCTTTTCAGAGTGCTCTCCATTTTGAATGTTCGGTCAGTTGTGAGGGCAGGCTTACTGCTCGTCGGTGCCCTTCTTCGGGCCTTCCAGCACCATCAGGCCGGGCTGGGGGTTCTGCTTGTCGGCCTTCTTGGCCTCTTCCTTCATATCCTCGGGCAGGATCGCCTCGAAGAATGCGGCGGCCTCCTCTGCATTGGATGCCAGCTTGTAGTACAGGTCGCTGTATGCCTGGGTGGCCATGAAATCAGCCAGAACAGCCTCGTTCTTGACGAACTTGCGGCCGTCCGGGCTCAACACACCGTAGCTCTTGCACAGGATCTGCTTGAACAGCTTGGCAAGCTCCAGCTGGCTCTGGGCAGCGGTGATGCGGTTGATCATCTGCACAAAGCCGCCCTCGGTGTTCAGCTCCATCTCCATGATCTCGGCGCGGGTCAGATTGAAGTAGTAGTCCTCAGTCCGCTCGGTACCGCCAAAGTCCACGGTGGTCATCGTCTTTTTCAGCATTTTTCTTCTCCTTTATTTCAAACAGAGGTTTAAGCAGCCTCGCTCTCGGTGATCAGCTTGATCAGATCATCCGGGGTGGGCAGGGTTGCCTCAGCGGACTCGGCGCCCCACAGCTTGTCCTGAATGGCCTTCACAGTAGTAGGCTTCAGCTTGGAGCAGTCGATTTCCATGTGGCTGGTGGGGCGGTGACCGGTCACGTTCACGGGGGAGGTAGTGCACTCCCAGCTGAAGGTGATCGCGTCGGGGTTATCGTTGATGGTGGCATAGCTCTTCTCGCTGGGAGAGGCAGTGCTGTTCCATGCAACGTGGATCTTCTGACCCACTTCGTCGGAAACGTCGTTGCCCACGGTGGTCACCCAGCTGAAGCCAAAACCCTTGCGCTTCTGCTGGCCAATGTTCACGCCCTTGGTGACCTCTGCGGAACCATCACAGGGAGCCCACTCGTCCGGGTAGGTGTATGCCTCGATGGTGTAGCCGTACTCCTCGGCACTGCGCAGAGAAGCATACTTGATGTCGTCGGCGTAGAGCTTGGTCTCCTCAGCGCCGGAGGGGCTCTCGGTCACAGCGGTCAGGCCATTCCAGGCCACGCCGTTCTCATAGTTGCCGTCGTTTGCCATGGGGTACAGGACACCCATCTTGGTGCCCATCTCGTAAAACTTTTCGCCAACGGCATCCCAAATCAGTCTTGCCATAAACTTCCTCCTTCTTAAGTGTAGATCGTAAATACGGTGTGGTATAATCCATCCGAAACAAAAGAGCGGTCGTAGGTGCATTTTGGTAACGCACTTACGGCCGCTTTGATTTTGCTGTCCGGATCTCTGTCCATCACGGTCACCGTGTAGAACGGATGCTGAATGTAGACCCGGTCATTCGCATGGTTGTTTCGGATTCTGCTTTCGCTGTACACGATGCAGGGATATTGGAGCTGGAATCCAGCTTTCGGCTGAAAATAGAGGTGGATCGACGCGGTATTCTCTTTCAGCACTTCGCGTAAGAGTGCGTCAACCTTCAGTCGTGCATCCATTCCAGAGCCCTCCCAGGGTCAGGATCAGGCGCGGGTATTGTACCTTCACGCTGGATACCTGCCATTTCTGTCCCATGAACGTCGCATACCGGAGCTTGTAGAGATGATCTCGTGCAAACGGGTCGGCTACAATGCTCAGTTGGTTTCCCACCGTGATGTCAGGGTTCACCTTGTCCCCCAGCTGCATCTGCCGTCCAAATTCCAGTACATCGCCAAAATATTGGCGTTCTGTCATCTTTTCGGTAAATACACTGGGGGCAGTCTCTTCTACCTCATCGGCAAAGCCAAGCTTTCCGCTGTATTTCATCTCTTCTCACTCCATTTTGATTAGTTATAACTAACTAAAAGGGCTGAAAACTCAGTCCTCAGCCTTTGCCGTCCAGGTTGCCGCAGCGCTGCCGTCGTAGGTGATAAAGCCACTGGCGGTCATTGCCACAGCCTGGAGCACGTTGGTGCCGTCGTCAATCATCAGGCGGCCCAGCTTGAATGCCTTCTCGGCATCTGCCTTCTTCACCTCGGTGGTGTGGGCGGCATCCTCGTACAGCTTGTTGTCGGAATGGCCATAGGCAATGTAGTTTGCCACATGCAGGTCATAGCCGGTCTCGTAATAGGGTTTCAGCATAGGTTTCTCTCCTTTCCCACAACGGGTTAAGCGGCCCACTCAACAGCCATGGCACTGAACGGGGTGGTCAGAGCGCCGGAGCAGCGGGTCTCGATCAGGTACTTCTGGGCGTTGAAGTCGATGTCGAAGTCGTCGAACATGGAAACAGCGCCGCCCTTGTCTGCGCCCACAGTGTAGTCGGCCAGGTTCACGATCAGGCAGACCAGGTCACCGCCCTTGGCACCCTTGCGGCCCTCCATCTCGGGGATGGTCACAATGTTCTTCACACGCAGCTTGCGGGCCAGAGCAGCCTCGTCAGCATACAGCGGGTGGCCGATGCCGTCCTCCAGCAGGAGCATCTCGGTCAGAGCGTCCTCGGTGGTGAACAGGGTGGGGGTGCCGGAGCCGCGGTACTCCTTGCGGCTGCGCAGGATCTGCTTGATCAGAGCCTTGTACTTGTCCTCCACGGTGGTCAGGCCGGTGGTCTTGCACTGAACCTTGATGGTGAACAGGTCGCTGTCGTTGAACACAGGGCGGATGCAGTTCTCGTCGATCTTGTCCTCAGAAGCAGCCAGACGGCCGTCGCCCAGCAGGTAGGCCAGAGCCAGCTCACGGTTCAGCTTCAGGCGCATCTCCTGCTTCAGCCATGCCACAACGTCAAAGCTGGTAATGTCGATCACGTCGTCGCGGTCCAGCTTCTGCTTCTTGTACACGGTGGTGGGGCTGGTGGAGCGGCGCAGCAGGCCAAAGACCTCTTCCTTCTTGAAGCTGCCCTTGATGTAACCCTTGGCGCGAGCATCCTCCTCGGTCAGGTCAGCAAACATGCTCTTGAAGCGGCTGAACGGGATGTGGTGGACAGCGCCCATGACCACGCTCACCCAGTCGTCGGGCTTGTCGATGATGCGGGGCGGGGTGTCCAGCAGGTGATCCTCGGGGAACAGGTAGTCGATGTTGTCGATGCTGTGGGTCAGCTCGTCACCGGTCATACCGGCATCCTCAAAGGCAGCCTTCATGGTGCCATGGCTCTTGGCGGTCTTGACCACCTGGTTGATGTCCTCAATGCTGTGCTTCAGCACGGTCTGGTTGGTGTCCTTGTCAAATGCGTTGTGCTTCACGGTATCGTCCTCCTCACCGTCAGTCTCGTCGCCGTTTTCATCGGGCATTGCAGAACCGATGATCGCATACACGACATTTTTTTGTTTTTCCGTCAGAGTGTTAAAGACATCCTCTACGGTTTCTTCCTTGTTTACGTTCTTTTCGTCCACCATCTTGGCTTCCTCCTGCGTTACTTTGTCGCCAGTCACGGCATCGCCGCTGTCTGCGCTGTGAGAAATGTCTTCCAGCGGATTGCCGTCCGGGTCCATGCCACGGGTGATACTCAGGGCTGTATCCGAGACGATAAACGCCTCGCCGCCCTCGTAATCTTCATCGGCGCTGTGCTTGATCACCTCGTCGATCATCGCACCCGGGTTACAACCCGCCAGAACCAGACTTACCTCCTGGATGATGCCGTGTTTTACGACATTGCCAACTTTTGTCAATCCGTTCGCATAAATCGAAAAAGCGTTCAGGTCTCCATTTTCCACACACTGTTTTGCAGTTTGGCCGGTCGGGGTATCGTTGAACTTGGCATAGCAGTACATACCGCCGGGCCGGTTTTCCAGCAGACAATGCCCAAGCACGTTATCGATACTGTTATGGTCATGGTTGTACACCATAGGGCGAACCTTACCACTGCACTCCTTGAAGGCATCCTGCGCGATCACCAGGCCATCGTAGCACTGGACGTTCGCTTTCGTGGCCCAGCCGCTGCAATCGTAGTCAAAATTAACCATTTTGATTTGCAATACTCCTCTCTACGGCATCTCGCCCTGCCGTGATTGTTTTGTTCTGAGCAGCAATTTCCTCACTCGACTGGCTGATGTTTGCATTCCGCAGTTCATCTGCCTTAGGGTCCTTGCTGGGCTTCATGCCAATGGCCTGACGGAACTCGTTCGAGGTCATAATCTCGTTCCGGGTAAACTTGTCCGCCATCTCGGCAACGGTGGAAACAGGGGTCAGCTTGAACGGGTCACGGAAGTACATCACCGATTCCCGGTTCGCCCGGTCTTCCTCGGTCAGGAACTTTCGCCGGATCTCATCCACGACAGCTGCCACAATGGGTTCGATCGTTCTATTCTCATAGTTGGTCATCACAGCGTCGGAAGCGGTACCATTCATAATTTCCGGGGTGATACCCAGCTGGCTGTATGCCATGTTGGTCAGGTATTCCACGGTCTTCAGAAGGTTGTTTTCGAGGCTGCGATTCAACTGAGTGATATGTTCCGTGCCATCGGTGTAGGCAATGCCGTATTTGGAATTGGCGAGCTGCTGCTCGATCTCTGCTCTCCGCTTTTCGGCCTGTTCTTTCTTTGTATCCGTTCGGATGACATAGGGCAGCTGAATGATCATGTCCAGCTTGTTGCTACCCACCTGCTCATCAACCACGTCCATCAGGTTCAGCTTCCGGATCAGGCGCTGCACCGTTCCATTCGGCTCGTTCATCACGGCATAGAACGGGTTTTCGATGATCGCCACCTTGTCTTTCGGCAGGGTAATCTCTTCCTTCAGGCCAGTCCGGTCGTTGTAAACTTCCATCCGAACATCATCCGGGTACCACTCCAGTACCTTTCCGACCCGCATGGATTCAAATTCGGTCTTGCCTGTCCTCGTGTCATAGTTGGTGTCAATGGGCACCAGTGCTACTACACCCTCGTCCAGCATCGAAAGAAACAGGTCAAACCGCAAAGAGCGGCCTGTCTGGTCTTTGTTGCCGGAAAGGTTCAGACAAGAATTAAGGCCCGAATCAACGGTTTCGTCATAGCGTCCGTTTTCATCGAGCCTTACATGATTGATGGTGATCGCCGCAGCATCCATTGCAATGCGGGTGTTGATGGCCGTCATAATCGTCCGGTCATTGGTTCGGTTCAGCCGTACCCGGTCGGGCCGGTTGCTGTAACCTCCCCCAATATAAATTTTTCCGGGAGGGTCCCGGTTCAGAAAAGCATTCCAGGCATGTCGCAGTCTGGAGCCAAGGGGTCGTGATGCCATTTTGATTTCCTCCAGGCTTATACTTCCGTATATTGAGCGTACATACGGTCTTTCGTTTCATTCTTATACGCTCTGTCTGCCGCCAATTTTTCGAGGGCTTTTGCCACTGCGACTTTACTAGCGTTCTTAGCAGCCGTGCTTACCTTATTCCCGGTCAGAAGATTAGCAACATACATACCATACACCGCCCTCGAAATAGCTTTTCCTCGTGCAATTCGCTTTTTCTCTCGCTCAACTGCGGTCTTTTTATCCATACCTTTGGAATAATCTTTTTCGATTCGGTTTGCCCCCTTGACACCATAATCAATTCGGTACATTGTTTTCTGATAGCTGGTAAGTTTTCGATCAGGGTCGCCATACTTTTTCTTTCCCGCAGCGGTCAAAGTTCCATCGGGGTTCTGGTAACGCCGCACGCCCCACTTCATGCCTTTGATACCATGATGGTAGAGTTCATCTTGATAAACTTGCATTGTTCCTCCTCATGCGCCATGCGCTTTCATCGTTGTAACCAGTGCTCCACTGACGACTGCATTCTTGAAAGCACCCGATTCAACGATATTCTTACCGATTTTCATCACAGCAGAACCATTGTTGTAAAGGGTCGTAACAGTCCCAAGTGCCGTGGCGGTTGCCCCAGCAATTTTAATCGCTTTTTGGATCTTGCTGGGAGAAGCCGTAAGCCGTTCATACTGCTGCTCTTTTTGCAATCGGTTGATACGCGCATTCAGCTCACTGTCGCTCATTTCACGGACGCTTTTCTTCGTATGAGCGCGTGTATAGTCTTCGTGATCCTGCGCATAGTGCTTCTTTCCCTCGGAAGTAAGCGTGCCATCCTTATTCTGGTAGCGCCGCACGCCCCATTTCATGCCTTTGATACCCCAATGGTAGAGTTCATCGCTATATACCGTCATGTTCCACCTCCTTTGCAAACAAAAAATGCACCAGCCGTTAAGCTGATGCACTATCATGTTTCTTTATTTAATTGCAACAATTTCAGGGCCAGTAATCTCTAATTCACCATCAAGAATGATGCTTTCGATTCCTTCAGGCTCATTATCCTCTGGAAAAATATAATCCGTCACCACTCCAGAATATTTCTTTCCATCAGAAGTGATTACCGTCACTCTTTTTCCTTCATAAGCTCTCAGTTTCACGATGTCACATCCTCTCTTACTGGATAAATATGTGTACCCTTATTGGAATAAATAATGAGCGCGTTATGGGTTTCATGTTCAGCGCCATCCAAATCAACATATACGCCAATTGGCTCGTCAGATCGAACACGCTCTTTCTTTACCCATTCACCCTTATTTGAAGAGATCAGCGTTCCTGTTCCATGAAGCCTTAAAATATAGCGCTGTGCTTTATCAGCACTAAAATAGGTGTAGCTTTTGCCTTGCTTATACAAAGGCGAATTACGGTCATGCTCCGATTGCTTGCTTTTCCGAATAGCAAGACTAACTTCACCCTTTTGCACAGCTCTTCGTAACACCGATGAGTTTATTTTAGCACGTTCAGGTTTATCTGTATAGGGTTTATGTCCCAGCTGAGCCGGAGTTCTCCGCACGCCCCATTTCATGCCTTTGATACCATAATGATAAAGCTCATCTGGATTTCTCCAGCGCCAAATACATTCATCCCTTCTCATTTTATTCCTTTACTCAAACGCATCCCGGTTCTGTTTCCACGCCACATAAGCGTCCATCATGGCAGCCACAGCATCGATCTTCTGATCCTGCCGCTGTTTGTAGAGCTTCCGGTTGCCGTTGGTGTCCGCCAGCGTAATGCAGTTGCCCATGGCAAATTGCATCAGCTGCTCGTCAAACAGCAGTTTCCGCTGTTCGCTCAGTTTTTTCAGCTCACCCAGCGGCACGCTTTCGGTCTTTGCGCCCTGGATAACTTTCACAACGCCAAAGGTGCTGTTTTCATCGCCCCAGCGCTTCACGAACTCCTGCGCGTTGTAGGGGTCGTAGCCAAACGCCCGTACGTCGTACTCGTTCTCCATGATAAAGTTGTCCAGGTCATCGTACACCTGCATCATGTCCAGGACCGTGCCGTCAAACACGAACAGGGTCCCTTCCCGCATAAACTCCTCATACTGCTGCCGTCTCGAAGCCGGAAGCTGGCTGAGGGTATAGGATGTAATGTAGTCCCGCGTCTTGACCCCGAAATATCCGTTGGACAGCGGAAACAGGAAAGTAAAGGCGCAAAAGTCGTCGCCCATGGAAAGGTCCGCGCCCATGGCACAGGGCATCTGCCAGAAGCTTCTCTTCCTGTGGCACAGGGTCTCCTCGTAGGGGAAGAAATAGGTGTAGCCCTCCATGGGCAGGTTGAAGCGCTTGGCCAGAATATCATTCCGGGCGCTGGGGGATTTCTCCGCACGCTCCACGTCCAACTGGTAGGTCTCGTAGCTCACGGTCTTGCCCAGGTTCGGGTTGGCCTTCAGCCACATCTCCGGCTGGCCCACTTCCTCAATGGAATCCAGCTTGTAGTACCAGATGGACACATGTGGGTTGACGTACTCCCCTTTCAGGATGCTCATCAACTCCATTTTGATGTCGTCGCCGCAGCCGTTGCGCACCGTGCCCTCAGAGGAAGCCGCCACGATGAGGTAATTCTCGTTTTTGGCCGCGCCCTGCTCAATGGCACCAATGGGGTCTTCCCGGATGTCGCAGGAGAGCCACTCGTCCACGGTCGCCACAGTGTCGCGCCGTCCTTGCAGCTTCTCAATGGTCATCGGGCGCACTTCCAGCAGGCTGTTGGTCAAAAAGTTCTCGATGCCCTTCTTGGTGGAAGCCATCTTCACCCGGTCTGCCTTGGAGCCGGTGGTGTTTTGCAGGCTGCCTTCGGTCATAAACTGGAACACCGGCCCCTTTGCCCGCGCCAATGCGGTGCGGAAGGGTGCCAGCACCTCCTCGGCCTGTTTCATGGTCGGGGCGGTGGTCAGCTGCTGGGTCGTGGTGGTGTATGCCGTCAGAAAGTACGCCTGCAAAAACTCCAGATACATGGTCTTCGCGGCCGATCGGGTAATGATGAGGTACTGCTTTGTCACCAGCCGCTTTTTCAGCCGCCGGGTCTCGTAGTGTCCGCCGCCTCCACGCTCGTTCGGCACAAAGACGCTTCGCTCCACAAAGTAGTACCACCCGAAGATCTCTTCTGCCCATAGCTTAAAACTATCCAGCATCTTCACGTCGGTGCCGTCCGTCAGGGTCAGCTCGTCCTCGCAGAACGAAATAAAGCCGTTCACCGCTTTGTCGTCATAGTAGATGCCGGGGTTGGCGATCAGGTCGTCGATCCGCTCCATCTCCATGGCGATTTCCCGGCAGACCGGTATTTCACCACGCATCACGGCCTCTCTGAAACGGCCATAATAGATCGGCGTGGCCGTGTTCGAGAGCGCCATTTTCAATTCTCCTATTATAATAAGGTGGGAACCTTACGTTTTATCCTGAATCACTGTCCAGTATCTCGGCCAAGTGGTCATTTCCAAATATTCGAGCAGCCATTTAGGATCGCTCAAATCTCGTTCGATTCCATCCTCACGATGCACCACCAAATGCCCGTCGGCATTGATATACCAGTAATCTTTGTAGTCATGCCTACCAGTTTCATCAACATAGTAGCAGTACATACAAATTTTCTTACCCGAAACCAATTGGCGATATGCTTCGGGCCATTCCATCAGGATGTTGCCTTCATGTTTCACCATGTTGTCACACTTCTTTCTCAGAATTATCGTGCTCCACGTTCAGCCGCCATTCCATCTCGGAGGCGGTATTCTTCAGCGCTTCCATGGTGGTGCTGCTCTGGGGCGGGTCAAAGCCCAGTAGCCGTACCTTCACGGCCACGTAAGCCTTCACCGCTTCCACCTTCACCGGGTCAGCAACGAACTCCGTCCATTCGTTTTCTTTCCCGGAAATTGCGTACCCCTCGCCGGGCCCCACGCCCATCTGCACCAGTGCAAACAGCGCCATGTTGATGTACATGATGATGTCCGCATCAAAGTCGGTGCACTCCTCGGCAATGCCCAGCAGCTTCTTCACGCTCATCAGGATCGAATTCATTTTGATTCCTCCTCGGCATCGCTGTCGCCACCCATAATGTAGCTCATCATGGCGTAGTACCAGTCCTTCTGAGCCCTCGCCAGCAGTTCCAGTTCGGCCAAATGGTGGGACGCACCGTCCTTACCCATGGCCGCTTCTTTCTGTGCACTCTCCTCGACCAGCTTGGCCAGCCTCCCCGCATCTATCGCCACTTGACCAGGTTTCAGCAAAACGAGATCTCCCTCAGCACTCGGAGCAGCGTTTTGTGCGGTCACAGCATGATTCTCATCCCTCCGCGGGACAATCTTCATCCCATCAAGCGTAATATCCCCGGCCCGTGTTGCCCGCACCTGCTGCCCATCCACATTCGTGGCCAAAGCATCGTCAAAGTCAAAGCCCCTGTTCCGCGGTACAGCCGTGTAGCTCTGCTGGATTCCTGCTTCCGCAATACCCACGTTCGTCCAAAGCAGTGCTTCGTCCAGCTTCGTCAGTGCCAGGCTCCTCGAACGACTCGGTGCAAGGTTCTGAATCATTGTTTCCGCTTCTTCCAGCTTCCGCCGAAGTGCCATGGCATAGTCCTGCTCTCGCCGGTTAAATGCTTTCTTCTGATACATACTCATTTCCTCCATGGGCAGGTGTCGCCCGGTCTTCTTTCTCCGTCCGGCAGCTTCGGGCCCTTCCCCGTTCCATAATGGATCACCTTGTGCGTTGCCGCCGAAACACAAATGGCGTTCTCCGGATCAAACAGTTTTTCGCTGTGCTGGAGAACGTCATTTTTTGTTATGGGGTTTATGTGGTGGATGGAGATCTTCGGTCGGATCGGCCTTCCGTCCCGCAGCACCCAGTCTGTGATCGGATGGTCTTTGCACCCCAGGTCGCATCCCATGTCCCGGGCGATGATTCTGTCCCTGAACTGCCGCCACTCTCTCGATTGGTAGAAGTCCTGGTTCAGCCATCGGTCAAACCCGAAGGTGTCCTTCCCCACCTCACCGTGCAGCTGTAAATATTCCAGCCGCTCTTCATAGGTCGGCAGGGTGCATAGTTCTGTGTAGCTTTTCATAAGCGCTTTCATCACTTTTATTATTTACGGTAACCGCCAAACCATCCTTCAACGGCTCGCCTGACTGATACATAAGGTAACGCCATAATTGCTCGAGTTCATCTCGTGTCATGTTCAACACCTCAAAAGACCCAGCCATCTGCCACAAATGCACCGAACAGCATAACACCTACTGTTCCGGAGATTGCACACATGAGAATCGTGTCGAATTTCCGGTTCACGCCGGTGTATTCAAGCGACAGGAAAACTTCCACCAGAAGAACCGGAATCATAGCAAACACCAGAATACGAAATACCTCAGCACTCATACTCGTCATCCTCTCCCAGGCCGTTGTATTTCTTCATAGCAGCAATGGCCTTCTCGTACAGTTCCTCGGAGTGCTTTGCATTCTGGAGTGTCTCGGTCTTTGCCCGCAGCAGCTTGTTTTCCTCTTCCAGCTTTGTTTTCTCCAACTCGTTCTTAGAGGTCGCCAGCTTCAGAAAATGGGTCGTCTCAGCGCTGGATGCCGTACCTTCCAGCAGTCGTTTCTCAACCAGCTTCATCGCCAGGTTGATCATATAGTTTTCTTGTGCTTCCGGGGTTCTTGCAGGCCGCGAAGTTGCAGCCGACATTTCGCCCGGGGCAGACTTCTTAGGTTTCATTGCAATAACCTCGTTTCACATTCTTATTTTGCTTTTGCAAGGGTTCATGGGAGTCGCAGTAGTACCAGTTAAGCCTGTCTCATTTGAAAGGAGAAGAAAAAGCAGATCATGCCCAATGGAGGTTGAACATCACGAAAGCCCTGAACCCAAACATATAGGAGGATACTAATCCCATGAGCCCTTGCAAAAACCGCCGAAGCCTCCGGTCTACACCCCAGAACCTCGGCGATTTCCCATATGACTGTAAATCTTAACACCTGCTGTGGATACAGGTATTGAGAGTTTACACAAATATAATCGGCAGCTTTCGCTGTCGGAGCCTTAAAGCCCAAATATCAATTTTCCCTCCGGGGAAATATCAAAGACCGGCGCGATTTGAGAGGGGGTGCCGATTTTGAGACCCCCTCCCTATGGTTTACGCAGTTTGGCCTAGCGTATCTTCGTCAGATACATTGATTTTGAGCTTTTTGTAAATGTTTATTGGATCAGCAGCAACAATCTTGTCGATTGCTTTCTCAATTTCATAGGCATTTTCGTTGTCCGTGAACTGAGAGGAGGTCTCGGCGATTCTCATAAGCAAACCAGAAGAGTTGTAGCCATGATCAACGTCATATTGGTACCACTTTTCAAACTCCTCATACGGACTGTACGGGTTGTCAAAGGTGGTAAGAAAGCATCGAACCATAATTCAAAGCCTCTTTCTTGATGGATTGTTACTTATTGAGTGCACTATAAACAGTAGATTCAGGAACGCCACAAGCCTTTGCGATTTCGGCATAAGAATAACCGCTTCGCAGCATTGCACTTGCTTTGGACATCTTTGCAGAAGTCATAACAGTTGCATTCTTTGGCATTGCACGCTTCACAATTTCATCAGAATCAGACGAATTAAGGAATTTCGTCAGCATGTTGTCTGAAATTGCACCAGCTTGAACAGCTTCCCATTCCTTATCCGTGAAGGTGACCTTGGATCTGCGTCCGCTTGCACCAACTGAATCACGAGCACGCTGCATTTCGACAGAAGAGATTTTCTTAATCTCTTTTTTATCTTCTGTAATGTTGGGGTTCAAACCTTGCTCTTGAATCTTTGCCTTAATATTAGCATTAGCAATTAGCATCGCCTTGCGTTCTTTGGGTTTATTGGCGATCATATTTGCATACTTAGCTTTCAGCGAAGCTACTTCAGGGGCATACTTTTTAGCAGCTTCAGCACTGTATTCGAGTCCTTTCATATTAACAGCTTCTTTTCGAGCTTGAGCGGCCATGGCCTTCAGCTTATTAGAGAAGTCCGCATATAGGTTCTCTTGAACAGTGCCAGAAGACAGAGTTCGAGCATCTTTCGTTTCGGAAATCAGGCTGACAGTATCCTCCGCTAGACGCTTCTTGCCGCTTTTGGGGTCAGTGAATGTCCGTCCGCTCTCCTTGTAAATATACTCACCGGTCTCCTTGTCTATGCGGACACTGCCACGACGCTCCGGCACTCGTACTGTCTGCTTACGCCGGGACAGCAGCGTGGATGCACCACCATACTTAGTGTTTCCTTCTTCGTCAACACGAATCTGCCACTTCTGCTTCAGCTCGGGGATACCATTCTCTCGCTCAGAGCGCTTATAGTCCAGCTTATGCTTTTCCGCATCGATAACGACCATGGAGTGCTTAACCGCACGTGCAAGCTCGTCCTCATCAGCACCTCGCAATGTCATATCAGTGATGAGGTTGGAGATCACGCCCATTTCGCGCTGCTTCTCCTCTTTCTTCATCAGCCTGACATTGTTCGGATTGCCTTCAGGAACTGCATAAGCGGTCTTGGGATCGAATCCTTCCAATGCTTTCAGCGCACGAGTAGACTTAATGTTGACTTTGTCAGTAACAGGGATTGCCATAACCGTGTCGCCATCGAAGTCAGCACCAGACAGGCGCTCTGCAACCTTTGCATTGATGCCGATTGCATCCTGAATTGCACCGAGATTCCGCTTACCGCTGACATTCTTGTTGTTGACAGTCACAATGGGAATCTCAAAGGTACCTGCATGAGGATAACGGATCAGTGCAAGCCTGGTGCCATTCTCATAGGTAGGGCAATAAGCCTCTGTCTCCTTAATCTTATTGATCGGCAGGATAACCTTCGTGGACTGACCCGGGAAAGCAGATGCCTTCAGGGTCATGGACGTTCCCTCAACCGTATCAGCAAAATCGTTGAGCAACTTCTTTTTGACCGTAGGATTATCGTACCGCATGATTTCATCATATTGGGCTTTGTAATCCGCGACGGTAAGGTTGAGCTGGTTCTCGATCAGCTTCTTGGGCTGCTTGGAAAGGAACTGAGAAGAGACGTTCCGGGACATCGTATCCCAGTCGCCCTCCTCTTTCAGCTTGTTGATCGGTGAGAGGTGCTCTTTTCCGTCATCGCCGATGTACATGCTCTGGCCGTTGGCCTTGATGGCCGCGCCAAACGGGTTGTCAGGATCAGCTTTTGCTTCCTTGAGAACCTTCATCTTGGGCGTACCGGAAGGCTTATTGGTGTTAAACATCACGTCCACACCATCCGGCAGATCATCCGAATAGACAGCCATGCCCTTCAGATAATGGTCACCGTCAACGAGGATACGAACCTGTGCATAGTGGCTTTTTCCGAGGTCAAGGTCAGGAACCCCGCGGCGAATCTCCATAACACCGTCTTTATCCAGACCGCCTTCATCACCATATCGAATAGCGACACGACTGGAATCCAGACTAGACGGACGCTGAAGTTTTGTAAAGGTCTCTCCGCCATCATCAGAATGATAGTCTCCAAGAGAATCAATCTGATCCTGATGCTGATAAGCATATTTCTGATCAAATTCAGGCTTCGCAAGAACTGTAATGTTCGTTTGCTGGCGAGGATTGGTAGGCTGCTTGATGCCCACACCGTAGCGCTTATAGCCATATTCGGCCTCTAACTTGTATGCGGCCTCATCCAACTCCGTTTGAGTTATTCCTAAAACAGAATTTGCTCCTTCAGAAATGTCAATTATACCTTTTTTATCGACTTCAGCCTTCAATGTATTTGCGATATTTACAGCACGTTGTTCTTTTTTACTAATGTTGCCATTATATTTAGAGCGAACACTAGATTCGCTCATCCCTAGTTTATCACCAATTTCTTTCCATCCAAGACCATCTTCTTTTAGAGCACGAATCTTGTCGTACTCCAATGCTTGGCGTTCATGTGTAGCCGTCCGCTGAGCTACTCTAAACTCTGTAAGCCCCATTTTATATTCATCGGGAAGAGAATTATTGATAGTTTCCAGAATATCTTTTTCAGAGAGGCCTTTCTTTTTTAATTCTTTCACCCGGGACAAAAAATCACCAGAATGCTGATACGGATTATCACCAGAGCCCCAGGGATAACGCCCGGAATGGCGTTTCGTACCGTAATGCTCCAGAATATTACTTTCAGAGGTAATGCCAAAATAAGAACGAAGGTCTTTTTCAATCGGGTTCATGCTGCCACTCCTAACAAAATATCAGTGATAATCGGATCAAACTCTTTGATTTTAGCAATGATCGGATTGATTTCATCTTCAGTAGGATTCTCGATCCAGATTTCATCGTTCTGGTAGATACGGGTTTCTATCCGAATATCTTTCGGGTCGTATCCATACTCCAGACAGAAAAGAGCGGCATAAATATAGAGCTGCTCCATGTGTGCAGGAACAGCTCCAGTTTTGAGATCGTGAATGCGAAGGAAACCGTCGTTGAATGTAATTGCATCTGCGGTTCCGAAGCAGTTGTCGCTATAATAGAGGACTTGTTCAGTATCCATGCGGAAGCCAATGGCATCATTCACATAGGTATTTAATGTCTTTTTGCTCTTTGGCAACTTTTGCTTAAGAGCAATGCACTCAGCTGCAAACGCGTGCAGGCGGGTTCCTCGTTCTTTCGCCTGATAATTAAGAACGGCATTGGTCAGCCTATCTGCATCATAGTTTAACCAATGATAGTTACTTGCTCCGAGGAGGGCATGTTTCCCCGTGAGCCTCGAATGATCTTGCCAGTTCATTAAGAACTTCCTCCTTGTTTTCAGGATAGATAAAGGAAGCAAAACTCATCTCGTCCATTTGCCGAACATAATAGTCCTGATTTGGACGATGAGATGCAGTCGCTGACTTCTTGCCTTCCAGTGCGCCCCAGGTTTTACCATAAAGAACTAAGAGATCGGGAATACCCTGAATCTCCGTAGGATCTAAATGGACAACCTTACAGCCTGGAAAGCGTTCTTTCAGTTCCTTTACCAATCCTGTCTTGAATTTATTTTCGAGCATGATACAACCTCCAAAAATAAGAGGAATAGCACGTCTTGAGACACATTCTATTCCTCCCATAAAAGGGGATGTTTTTCTCGCGTGAGTTTTTAGGAAATAATGTGAATTTTTAGGAATTTTTGAGAAAACAGAGCAAAAGAAAAAGCCCCTGCGTTTTTCGCGCAAGGGCTTTTAAAAATTTACAACTTATCCACTTTTTCAAGCTGTCGATAAGCTTGCATAATGTGCTGTATTGTCTCGTTTGAAATTCCGCTCCAAGTCATAGCCTGATTCATCAATTGCAATGTGTTCTTGCGCCCACTAGATTTACCGCGCGCATATTCCATATTGCCCATTGTAGTCATTACAACCTGAAGTGTTCTTTCTTCCATTTCAATTTTTCTCATGGTGCAATCTCCTTTGTTGAATTAGTGGAATTTCTTCCATAATAGAGATTGCTTTTTTTCGCGTCATTAAAGATGCTTATAGATTTCGTACAATTCTTCTGGTCCACAGCACATCTGAAGTGCTTCATATTTTCTTTCGCCATAGTCATCTTGTATCGTTCCATCATCGCAGTCGTAATTATAATCATCTGGACCAAAGGAACGGTAAAGCTCATCATACGAATACTCTGCTCCGCATTTTGAGCAACGCCAATGCTCTCGTCCATTTTTGCCAAGTATTCGTCCACATTCGCACACGGGTCTTTTTATATGAAGTTCTACATATTTATTTGCGTAACAAGATATATGCCGACCTTTACGATCTTCAGTCCACCATTCTTCAAAACCATACTCATTAACGAAATCCATATTTTACACCTCATAACCGTCAGCGATAATGCAACCATACGCTGCATCTTTATCATACACTATCCGACGAGATTTTACAAGGCAAAAATCTATGGCCCTCGCGGCCAAATCGAGCTAAAAACTCGCTGTGGCCAAAAGCCCATTTTTTATCTCCTATTACTATATATAAATTTTCAATTTTTTAAGTAACTTAAAGAAAAAAGTGGGTTTTTGGCCAAATGGCATATTTTTAACGTATTTACGTTAGTTTTTGTGGCCATTTTTGTAAAAATTTTTGGCCACAAAGTGGGTTTTTGGCCACGAAATTTACACTTTTGATGTTTTCTCGAAAAGTTCACAAAAATTACGAAAAATAAAATGGGCAGAACCGGGCATCATCGGTCAAGTATTTTCAAAAATAAAAAGGCCGTGAAATTTTATCTTAACCGAAAAATTTCAAAATTATGCCGGCTATAACCGGAATCGCAATCATCAGACCAATATAAACCGGCATCATTCTCCGATTTTTCTCAGCCTCTTCTCGCTCTTGCTCCTGTTTCTTTTCGTGAAGCTCCATGCCTTTCATGGCAATATCTTTGAACGCATCCACTCTCCGAACTTTTGCTTCATCCACGAACCGATGCGTCTCCTGATAATCATCCAGCCGAACTTTCGTCCCGCAGTATTCACAGAACATGAAGTCACGACTCTCATCTTTAATTGTTAACTCTGCACCACAGCTAGGGCATTTTACCGTCCGTGCCATAAAAGCACCTCCTATTCATACATCAAGAATATCATGTATATGGCCCGTAGTCAATCCCATTAGGGTGGTAATATCCAAATAATATTATTGCTTACCAACATGGCTCAATCCTCAATCTCAAACACAACGTTCACAAGTGAAATAATCGTATCATACTTCCTGCCCTTGAACCGAAATCTCACGAGTTGATCCGTGAAGCCAACAATTTTCTCGACCTGACCAGATTCAGCCGCATAAGCCGCCACGATCTCTGCTCTCACATGGCCCTGCTTTGCCAGTTTATTAAATTCACCCGCAGTCATTACCCACACTCACCTCCGTCATTAAACTTCTCCCCGCCGCATACAAGAATTTTTTCAGCGACAGCACCTTAATATCGTACGTACTCTTCAAATTCTCCAGCTCAACATTAACCCCGCCAGAGCGATATTCCGCCATATCCAATGCATACCGCATCCGGCGATCCGCAACACCAGGGCTGCAATTGAACTTATCTGCCAGTGATGCCTCGATGTCCCTCATGGACATAAATCGGTGCGAGTTCAAGTCATCGACGACCATCTCCACAGCCTCGCCCATCAGCTCCCCGCCGAAGGTCAGCATGGGAACCTTCAACTTAGCGAGAAAATCATACGTTCTTTGCTGCATTTCTTATCACCGCATCCTTTCCCACTTAGGTTTTCATAATAGCATTTGCTGCATGAACCAGATATGTGGTACCGTCAATCGTGATTTGCAGCTGATCGCCTTCGTAGTCAGTCCAGTTGTCCACTTTGCCTTGAACGATAGTTCCATCGGGCAACTTAATCTGTGCCCAGGAATAGGTAAATGTCGTATCAAACACCCTATAGTTTCCACAACTGCATAACCCGAGGCAGCCAACGAGCATCATCATACATGCAACGACGCAAATAATACGATTTTTCATAGTCAATCACCTCAACCAAATATCATGTAAATCAAAAGCAAGAACCATCCTGTATATCTGATGATTCTCTGTTTTTCTTCGCCGATGTTCTCAGCAAAAGACATTCCAATTGCGGTAGCTTGCAAAATAATGCTTGCGAGCAGCACAATTCGCATCACTTCACCATACTTCCTTTCCGTGTCTGGTCATCCGCAGGCCAGTACGTGTAAATATCATCGAACACCACCGGGATCTTCTTCTGAAGCTCCATCAGCAGCGGGCACATGAGCTCACGCATCTGAGGATGTGCTGCCACAGGAGTACGCAGCTTGAAGATGTTGCGCCACTCACGGTAGTTGGCCGTCACCACGATCTCGGTCTTCAGGCACAGCGGCAGTACACAACGGGCCTGTTCGGGACGCATACCGAGTGCGATCATATCCTTATAAAGGATTTCCGCAGATTCGCAGGAATCAAGCCAGGTGCTGCCAGGCGTATATTCTGCGCTTTCACGTTTCTTGTCAGTGTCGGTCACATCAATATAATACGGCCGAATAAAGCTCAGCTCCCCGCCAAACTTCTCCTTCGAGTAGTTGCAGTACCGTGTGCTCTCTTGCGCAAAGCTCGCAATACGGTGCCGTGCCAACTCATTGGCAATGGCCCGGTCACAGGTAAACAGCACGGACAGCTGCGAATGCTCCAGCATAGCCTCATGCCCCTGCTTCACCAGAAAACCTACCAGTTTCTTTGCCGACTCACCGTCCGGCGTGATCTTATCCTCGCTCTTGTAGCAGACACGGGCCACCCGCTCGATCTGCTGGAGCTCTTTGATGCCGCCTTCAGAAATATCAGTGAGGATTTCGTACTTAGGTTCAACGATTTTCATAATTAAATCTCCTTTTCATCAACGAATCAATGATTTCAAGCTGCCGCAGGCTCTTTCCATTACCTCTTTGGACCACCATGCTGATGCCAATATCCTCGATTGGGATAATGTATCCGAGATGAGCCAGTTGCTTATGGTCGCAAGTTTCCACCTTCGGACACTTCTGGCATTTAGGTGCAAGTATCGTAAGTGCTCCGAAGTCGTTGTTCATGTTGTCCACTCCGATATCATTTTGCACTCCCAATCCCCACAGATATCACCCGAAGCATGTTTCTTTGCAAACGCCATGCCCTTCTTGATGGCCTCCTGCTTATTCTCTGCTTTGACTTCAAAAGCCTGATGTCCACCACCATTGTCGGTACATTCAAACCAAAATGTGTACTTCATATATCAGCCAGCCTTTCTCTATCAGGATCTCGCAAAATAGAATCCCAGTCTCTAATAAGTTTCCGTAAGCCATGATCATCGGCTATTGGGTTCATCGTTTCTTCATCATATTGCACTATGACACTGCCTGCTTTATCGCATCCAAATCCGCAATTCCGACACTGAATCTTATACTTGATTTCCAGGCTTGTCCCAGTGGTCGCTGTTCCGTATACAGTTGGCCTCACTTTTGAATAGCATACCGGACAACATCTCATATAAAATCCTCCAAAATCGAGTTAAGCAGAATCTCCAGCACCCGGTTTATGCCCGCCACCACTCGATATGGCCACGGTTCTTTCGGTTCCACACGGGCAGGGGTATCAGACTTTCTCAGCGCACCATAAAGCCACCTGTCGAACTGCCCAAGTGAAATATCATTCTCCATGCACCATTCACGAGCATCTGCGTAGCTAATGTCACCATTCATGCAAAGCTCGACCACATCACGCAACGTAGCGTTCGGCTTGATCAGGATATCTTTTTGAAGCTCGTAATCCTCAAAATACAAGTCCTCGCGTGACCCGTCAGCCCTGTGAATAACTTGCGCAAAGGCTTTGCCATCCGCATAAAGCGTCGTAATATCCTCATCAATGTCGATTCGAGGACAGTCGTACCTCCATATGGCCTCAACAACTTCTTCATAGTCAATCATATCGCACCTCACAGCAGAATCCGGAACAAAATGAACCAGATCACCTTCAGCGTGAACGCAATAATGATCAGCCATGCGCAAATAACCAGCGTTGCCGCCAGAATATGACCCAGCATATGGCCGATTTTTTCCCAAGTATTATTAGTCACCGATATCCACCCTTTCAAACCCTGTAAAAACACCGACACCAATATTTCCATTATCACAGATGTGAACAGCTTTGTGGTACATCAATTCTTTTGCTTTATTAAATGCTTCCTCTTCATCATGATAGCGATTACCCACTTCAAACTCTCGCTCACAGAAATTGCAGAAATATGTAGGGCAGTAGAAAGTTGTCATACCGCACACCTCCTCGCAGCATCCAGACGGCTCTCCGCAGCGTTCAGCTCGAAGATAGCAGCCGTAATAAACTCCGGGTCGCAGTTCTCAAAGTGGTTCCGGGCCACCTCAAGATCCCGCATGGCATCTTTCAGCGTGTTGACTGTCGAAACCATCGGCTCTGTCCAGAATATCTTTTTGACGAAATCAACGATTTTGCGCAGCATTTCTACACCTCCACATCTTCATAACCTGACGAGCCGTGAGCCAGCCCTTAACATCATCATGGCCAAGCAGCTGCGCACCCATCACCTCGATAAGCCCCTGCTCAAAGCCATAGGAACCCCAACCCCAAACGCCATCCCAGATACGATTTCCAGCAGCATCATATGCAATGATTTGCTCACCGCAATCAAGCCGTCCGCCCGGAAGATACTCCGGACAGTCCGGCCTGTCCATCTCTGGCCAACGACGTCCATAAGTATGCGGAACCTTAGCGTGCTTCAGCAGAATATCAAGCTTCTGCATCTCGGTCATGTGATTCCAAACCCGGAGTTTCCAGGTTTTCTTAGACATGTTTCTCATTTCTGCATTTCCTTTCGTCAGCCTCCATGGTCTTTGCAATTTTATGCTGAATATAAAGCACGCAGCCAGCCTGACTATCACACCCGAATGAAGCCAATAGTCCAGCAATAGCATTCAAAGAGTTCAAATCCTCTTCAGCAAATATCATTTAGCGTTCACCGTTCCTCCTGATACTCTACAATTTTAGATTTGAAATCAGTCATATACCTTATATTCCATATTGCTCACATGGGCGATGGTATCGTAGTTATCACCCTCAAAGCGAAACCTTGCCATACCGTTCGAGGTTAAATCAGAGAACTTTTCTAAATATCCGCTTCGTCCGGGCCAAGGGCGGATGATTTTCATGAAGACCTTATGGGTCGTGGCTTTTTCCTGGATTTCGTGCATTTGAATCGCTCCTTTTTTTGTTACAGTTCAGAAAATAAAGAGCCGCAGATTTCTCCACGGCTCTATGCCCTTAGAACTCCTCAGCCAAATCACCCGGCATGAATTCCTGATTTTTTCTTGGTGTCGTCTTATTGATCATCGACAACTTCAGCTCAAGAAAGTATGCCTGTTCGTCAAGTGCTTTACGCTTAAGCTTGTTTAGTTCAAGCTCATACATAAGCTGCTTTTCCTTGGCATCCAATTCTTCTGTAGTATAATCCTCATAAGGCGAATTCATAAAATCCATAATAATAACCTCCAAGTATAATTTGTGAGTATTCGTCCTCCATAAAGGAAGCTGATTATTTCGCGCCTTCCTTAAACTTCAAAGGCTTCACCGTACCCTCCCGCGCACACTCCGTCAGGCACTCGTGGCAGGGTTCATCCGTCTCCAGCACCTTGAAGCTCTTGCACTTCGGACAGTAGGTCGCATAGTCCACTTCGCGCATCCAGTTATTCATCAGCGCTTACCTCCGAAATAAAAGTGTCCTTTCCGCAGCGAGGGCAACGTGCCAGAACCTCACCGTTATGGATTGTGCACTCCTTCATACTGTTCCAGTTAGATGTAGGGATCTCAAAATGAGCATTACAGTCACCGCATTTAACGGCAACGAGTGTCTCGTCAGGATCTGCATATCCGTCAAGGTCGCCGACGTATTTGTGTTCCTCGTTTGCTTTACAGAATAGGCACCTCACAACCTTGTGGTCGATAGGAGCTCCGTCTGCATTATATGACCATACCTCAGGAGCAACCGGATGGCGTTTCATGCAATTCATACATTCAACCGATATCCAGGGACGTTTTTTCTTTGCCTTCTCCTGCTCGACCGCAAACCTATCATCCAACTCAGGATGCGTCGTCCGCTGCTCCAGCGCCCGCAACAGATTCCAGCAGGCCGCGCGCAGGTGATCCTCATCGTCCATACCAACAATGTACTTTGCCAGATGCCGAGCAGCGCTGTCCAGCAGCGAATGCAGCGGAATACCCTTGTCTGCGTTGTGCTCACCGTACTTTAAGGCACCTTCCTCACAGTGCTTACTGACCTCCATGATGCCGTACCAAGGCAGAAGGTCCATGCGCCCCTTCCCGGCGTGCATGTCGCGTTTGGCACCAGTTTCAAATTCGGTACGATCTCCAGAATCCTTAATCACAAATATCAATCCTTTCTATTAGCAGTGTTTATGAATCCGCCCCTGCATAACTTTGTTAGCCATATCTGTCTTAGGAATCTTGCATTTCGGATAGCTCGGACGGAATCCATTGGCAGCTTTCCGGTCATTTGCAATTCTCATATAAACCTCGTCCTCCCGTTCATCTGTGAGTTTCTTTACTTTATCTGCCGCAGATTCAAAAGAATGAATCAGGTCAGCAAATACATCTTCAAAGTTAACCTGCTCCATAAAATTTCCTCTCGTTAAACGCTTTCTTCGAGTTCAGGGCTCTCGAAATTGCCAAATCAATACCGCTCCTACTCTTCAGATGGTAGTAGTACAGATCCTTGTACGGGGTATTCAGCCGGTCGATACGCCCCGAGGCCTGCCCCATGATCTTATAGGAGTAGTTCTGGCTGTAAAATATAATGGTGTCCGTCTTGATGCAGTTCCAGCCTTCAGCACCGGCATTGTACTGCACCAGATACACCCACCTGTCGCCTTCAGGAAGCGGCTGATGCTTGTGCCCGTTCCATTGGGCCACCTCTGTATCTTTGCCGTAGTCCAGACCCATTAGAATATCAAGCTCATAATCGAAATTATAGAAGATAATAACCCTAGGTCTGCCTTTACAAATATCCAGCACTTTTTCTTGTCGGCTTGCATCAGCGTTCACCAACTTCCGCAGCAGATAGCAGAACTCGCTGGCGGTCTCGATTGGTTTGTTCTCCCAGAGGTTCCACCGGTTCTTGCAGATCGACAGATACTTCACCTTGTCGTAATCCACAAATACATTCTCATGGTGCGAGACCGTCGGCCGCTCGAAGTCCATGTCAACCAGAATCCGTTCCCGTAGCCGTACCAAGCGCTGGGTATTCAGATACCGGTCGATCTTCGGGTATTTCGTGCAGAATTGGCTGTATACCACATGCTGGTTGTTGAAGTCCGTTCTGTTTCGATAGAATCCATTGGCGATGAACACCGGGATATAATCCGTCCAGCAGTCCCCAGGGGTGGCGCTGAGCAGAATCCACTCGTTATTTTGCGTAATTTTGTAGAAAGATTTCACCCATGCGCCTTTTCCAACGACTCGCTGCTCGTCAAATATAAAGAACGCATTCTTCACGCCAACGTACTTTCCGATATTGTTCCAGGAATCCACCACGACCTTGTGCTCGTAAATATCATGCTCTGGATCTGTAGACATATAGAAATGGGCCAGTTCTTCGTCCCACTCTCCCGTATCCCGTTTCCGGGCAGTCGTGATGATGTAAAGATCCGGGGGCTCTGTCATACGAACATATTTTTCCGTGTTCACCTCCCCATCGTAAAGTTTGTAATAGAACGCCAAACTCGTTCTTGATTTTCCGCTTCCTACGCCTCCGCATAAGATGCAGCCGATTTTCATACGGTTGATCGCATCCAATTGGTAGTCGTAGAGCGTTACACCTGCCATCAGGTCGCTCACCTCATTTCCAACGTCACATAAATGTCACTTTTCTTGCAGTGATTCTCATAGGCCAGAAGCGAGATCGTCGCCTCTTCCTCATCTTCGCCCTCCCCTCTGACGGTATAAGCAAAGAGCTCTTTCCGGTGCTTTCTGAACACCTTCCAGAGCTCTTTTTTCTTAGTAAAGTCCGTGCTTTTTGCAGTAGGACGCATATTGCAAGCCCTCCTTATCTGCTTCGCGCATGATTTCTGACAGTGTGAGCTTTTTAGGCTTTTCTTCCGTCGTTGACATGTTACGCGATACGGTGTCTCGACATTTATCGCAGTATAATCTTTTTGACGGAACCTGGTACATCATACCGCCGCATTTTTTGCAAGCCTTATCTACTCTGCGAAGTCCGCCCATAAATATCACACCTCCTCAGAACGACAGAAGTCCGTGTAATAAACCAGGTCGTAATCCAGCGGATGGTTGTTCCAGTCGTAGTTCTGCTCGTAATCAGCAATCTCATCACGCTTGCCGAGTTCGCGACAAATATCATCGTTGTGCTCATAGAACCATTCCAGCGGAAGGTCGAACTTGTCGCACAGTTCCGGAATATCAAAGGCCCAGCAGCCATAGTTGGTGTTCTGTGTACCCTCCGAAACCATGTAATCGACGATCTCTTTTACTTTTTCTCTGCTCATAATCCTTACTCCTTCTGTTGTTCAATTATCAGGCTCTCTGGCCCGGTTGTGAGTCATGCGGGAATCGAACCCACCGTACAGCCCATGCTAATGACTCAAATAAAAGAGCCCCAGATTTCTCCAGGGCTCTCATGTGCTTATTCTTCAGGTGTACAATAATCAACGTCGAGATGCGTTTTTCCTTCGCTATCCGTGTAGGTGACGAACTTTCTCGGCCGATGGAACATCTTCTCGTACTTCTCGACGAACTCCGGCAAAAGCTCACCGAAATCATCCTCCGTGAGGCCTACAATCAGGAATGTTCCAACGATAATATCAATGGGGATACCATAAGGGCCGTCGAGCGTCCGGTTGAGTTTCTCCATGCAATCCTCATGCAGCTTTCCTTCTTCGTTGCAAATCAATGCCACCGCATCATCCCACGGGTAAACAGCCTGAATCGGGCCTTCCACCTCTTTCTGGAGCGATTCCAAAGAGCAGTCAATGTCGATCACTTCAGGGTAATGCTTTGGGCGAACCCTCAGAACTTTCATACTGTCAACCTCCCAAATTGCACATCAAAAATATAAATCGAGCTGTTTCCTTAGAGCCGCCATTTTGCGACGTGGGCACTCACCGACTGGGCATTCGACCAGGGACTGACCCGGCACTCGAAATATCATTGATTAGTAACCAAAGCAGCTATACTTACGAGCCTCTTTCGCTCGTGCTTCGACGACATCCCGAGCCACATAGTTCAGGTTGATGGTGTAACTGGGAATGCCGTAAGTCTTTGCGGCCTGGTTCTCGATTGCACAACCACGGTACGCTTTCTCTTCATCATATACGCCGATGAAGTAATCGGCCTCCGACAGCATCTTAATGCTTTCGCCGAGACACCAAAGTGCCTGGTTCATGCCACTCGGAGGATCAGGAATATAGGTCTGGATCACCTCCAGCTCTTCACCAAAGACTGCTTCTGCAATCCGGTGCATCTGCATCATGGTCCCACGGATCTGGGCTTCGGTACGGTCTTTCATCGGGCAGCTGATAAACAGTTTCTTCATATGCTTCACCTCAGAACGGAATTTCGGTGTGGTCGCTCGGCTCTGCCATGTCTGCTTCAGGAGCTGCAAACTGAGCATAGCGCTCTGCATACGGATCAGCGTCCGCATCCTGCTCAACGTACATCACATCCGCATACAGGCTGTACTCGCCGGGTGCATTCCGCTTCTCGACAAGGTTTGCCTGGAGACAGACGTTCTTGACCCGGATAAAGTCCAGCTGGCTGATCGTGTCCGTGTTGCAGAGCAGGCGCTTGCCGGAGGTGGTAACCCAGTAGATATGCGGGGGCCACTTGGAATCCATGTTGATCGTTACCGGCACGAAGTAGGTCGGAACGAACGGCTCGTCGTAGGTACGCTCAGGATTCGGATTGGTCTGACGAACCTTCACACCGAGATCCATGAGGTGATTCACCAGATCCATGGTGGGAATGACCACGTTGACGCGGCGCTTGTCCGAGCCAAAGCGGTCACGGCTGGGATCACCGCTGAAGTTGGTGGTAAAGATGAAACGGGTATCGTCGATATTGACTTTCTGGCGCTTGGTGTACATAAATATCAGTCTCCTTTTTACTTGTTGATTTCATTTTCCAGAATTTTCAGATCTGCCACGAGTGCTGTCAGGTGGAGAAGTGTACCAGACTGATTGTTGCTCGCGGCCGCGCTGAGGAACTTCTCACAATCCTTATTTGCCTCAGAACTGTACTTTTTCAGCACATCCAGATCGACAGCTTTTCCGCCAGCAGGCTTCCCGGGATACTTCTTCCCGCTCTTCTCGACCCAATTCTGGATCTCCTTGTAATAGCTGCCCTTGTTGCCGCCGCAACGCTTTGCGATCGCCATGGCCAGCCCTTTCTCCGGGTCGAAAACATCCTTCTCGCTGCACTTCACAACGGTCTTGGAACCATCCGACCAGTAAACGATCGTGGCCGGAGGAGCAAAAATCACATTCTTAATAACCGCTGCATTCATTGCCGTCGCCTCTTTTGCATGTGCGGTGTTCAACGTACCCGGGTAATAGGGTTCGTTAATGAAGCAATTATGTCCCTTATCCCAATAAATGCCATAAGACTCAAACTGGAACGTACGGCCTGTGTCCAGTGTAATCATCGTCTCCCCGTCCACCGTTCTAACAACATCGGTAATGTTACCAATCACACGTTTGTTACTGTCATAAAGTTTGTTTGCCATAAAATATCACCTCACGTCAAAATTTCTTGCTGCTTCTTCCTGCGCATCGCTCCATGGAAGATCCGGTGCTGTCCAGGGAGCAACGCCATCGTCACCAACGAACCAGTTGAAGTCGCCGTACTTGGAGATCTCCTCAACTGCCTCATCGACTTCCCGGTTGAAATATCTTTTGTCGATATCCTCCTGCATCTGAAGCTGATAGACCGCCTCGCTTTCCAGCCAGCGGTAATCCTTTGCTCCGGTCACAGAAGCATATTTCCGTTCGCCGGTATCCGTCAGGCCCGCTTCCCGCAGCAGCAGAGCGCCGCCCTTTCCCGGCATGATCGGGCAGAACTGTCCCACGCGTCCCACAAAAATATAATTGTGTTCGCCTTCGGGCAGGTCCTCGTTCTTGTCGAGATAGATAGCGCCCTTGGAAACGGTCTTTGTCTCGCAGAGGTCGGTGAACTCGATCGTCTCTTTAGAGAACAGGGTCTTGAACACATACGGCACCTGGAACTGTGTGCCCGTCGCCGTCCATTCGCCGCCTTCGTCCTTGCAGTCGCCCGGGATATAGCCGTAAAGCGCCTCACAGCGGTCCGCAGTCATGTACTTTGCAATATAAACGGCATTGTTTACCAGGCACATCCGCTCGTAGGTCGCCTCATGCTCGAACGTGTAGCCGTACTTCTTCGCAAAATCCATGCAGTACGCAATGATTTCCGGGGTCGCATCGGGGATCTTGATCGAATCCGTTTTGATGTGCGCGACCTTAAAGCCGCGCTGCTGCACTTCATCCTGCAAAGTGCGCATAAATAAAGCCCCTCGAAGCGCCACAATGTTGTTGGCGTTCTTGGGGTTGCGGAACGGGTTGTCGAAGCTTGCACTGGTCAACCCGTAAACTGAATTGATGGCGATCTTCAACGCCTGCGCCAGAGCCTTTGCCTGCTGCGGATCATCGAGGTACTTTGCCAGTTTGCCGCCAAAGAGTCCCTTTGCCTTCTCGTACTCGCCGTGCTTGACGTAGATTCGTACATCCATCAGGTCGTTGAAATGCTTGGTGTACTCACCAAAGTAGTTCATGGCAACGGCCGAATGCGGGTGCAGCGACGCAACGTCCAGCAGGGCTACGTTCGTGTACATCCCGGGCTCAGCGTAGACATAACCACCCATGCCCAGGTCTGTGCCCCGGAACATGTTGTGGTACTTGCCGTCCTCGCCTTTGGCCCACTCGTAACCGGGAAAGGCATTGATGATGTTGCAGTCGGTCAAAATATCAGGCTCGACTTCCACGATCGCATCGGACTTTCCCGTAGCAAGGTCGGTGTAGACCAGCCGGGGGTGCTTTTCCTTGCCGAAAATAATGCGTGTTGTCAGCGAGTTTGTCGTGTCGTTCACCGTCATCCCGGCAAGGTCTGCCAGGATCTCTCGCGCCACAAAGTCTGCCTGACGCTTTTTCGAGTAGAACAGGGTCTCGGTCGCGATCACATCGTTGTCGCAATACTCGGCCACCTTGTCCCACAGGCTCTTCGGCACCGGCTGATCCCACGGAAGTCCCAGCTCCTGATGGTGGATGCCCAACTCGATTTCAAATTTCTTAAGGCTCTGCTTTTTCGACGAGAAGTCGAAAATATCCGTGTAGGACAAGTTGTACGCCTCACCAAAGAAGCCCGTGTGCTCGTTGATGATCCGGTTGGACAACGCATAGATCTGCTCCACCGACATCCCGATCATGCGGGCCCAGAGGATATGGTTGTCGTACTTGCGGTTGTTGAAGCCGACCAGCCGATACTTTGTCAGGCTCTCGATCTCCTCCGGTGCAGGATTCACCATACGGTGCACAGGCTCCTGCTTGGCGAACTTCCAGTTCACGAGCAGCAGATTCGGGAACACCTCCACGTCGAAAAATATCAATGGCGTTTCCTCCCCCGCAGGGGCCTCCCGCTGAATATCATCCTTCGACTTGAAATGCATCTTCGCCACGATCTTCAGGCAGGTGTCCGCCTGGTTCGTGCTGCTGGCGGCAAAGCCCAGAATCGCATTCCGCATGTCGTCCACATTGTAAACGACATTGCCTTCGTAGGCTTCGTCCATGATGCGTGCAATAAAGTCAATGCTGGGCTTCGTATAGGGGCTGATCTCTTTGGCAAGGGCTTTCTTGATGAGGATACGCAGGTGCCGCTCATCCTGGATCTGCTTTGTATCAACCATTTTCGTTTCTCCCTTCAGTGGCAGGCCGCTGCTGATGGTCGCAACCGGAATATCATTGCATTTCGACAGTTTTCTCCGCAGAGAGGACTTCCCCGTGAACACCTTGACCTCGATGTTCTCGTCGTAGATCCTGCTCAGCTTCGTTGCATCGCCGGTGTAAATATAATGCAGGTGGATGCCCGCACCAGATTTGCTCAGCTCCGCATAGGTCTGGGGCCATTTGGAGGCAGCTTCCAGGTTGCGCTCGAAGCTCTTTTTTCCATCCGGCCCGGGAATATCAAAGTCGATGACAATGTGATTCTCCGGAACTTTCACGTAGTGCAGTCTCGAAGTATCCAGTTCGGCCAATTTTGACTTGACATTCTCCCATTTTCGCATCGGAATGCCATCGTCTGTCGCATATTGTGCAGGGCAGTCCTTGCAAATATCATTGAAGAGAGAATGCTGCTCCTTGAACTCGATCCATGACGTTTCCGGCTCGGCCGTGGGTTCTTCTGCTTTCACAGGTTCGTCAAGGAACTCTTTGAATTTCTCCGCTTTGAAGCCGCTATAGTAGCTCCGCACCCGCTCGCCATTCACGGTCTCCGCGCGTTCCTTGTACTCCTCGAAGTAGTTCATCAGCTCTTCCCGGAACGCACGGCGCGAGTACGGGTACGCCACCTTTGCCTCGTCATTGTAGGTGTTGTACATCGCCCAGGCCCGCTTCAGGGATACACCGTCCTCCTTCTTGAAAATATAAAAGGAATCCAGCATAAAATTGTAAAAGTCGTTCGATGCACCCAGCATACGGGTCGGAATATAATCATCGTAGAGATGCTTGTTCTGCTCGTATACCTCCTTGCAGTGCCATGCGATGCCTCCCAGCTCAAAGTCCACCTTCGCTACAAGGTCACGGTACTTTTTTGCAGGGATCTTTTCGCCGGTAGGTTCCACATCGATCAGTCGTCGGATCAGGCCCGATTTTGCATCCGTGATCTTAACGGGCTTGTTGGTGCCCAGAAACATGAAACACTTGAACTGGCTGGAATACTGGCTACGGAACTTCTCGTTCACCAGCATGGTCTCGTGGGATACCAGCGAGTTCAACCGGGTGTTATCCTCGATGCGGGAAAGGTCACCGTCGTGCTGGATCGCGATCAGCGGGTTCGATTTGAACGCCTCCAGCGCAAACGCATTGGACGATGACCCCAGCACCTTGGAGTCGAACACCGACCAGTACCCGTCGAAAAGTTTCTGGACGATGTTCAACACGGTCGATTTGCCGCTTCCGGGTGGGCCATAGAGCACGAGGAACTTCTGGATCTTGCGGGAATCACCGTTCACGATCGCACCAACCGCCCATTCGATCTTCTTCCGCTCCTCGGGAGAATATAAGGTAGTCATCAGCTCGTCGTAGGCGCTGATGCTCCCCTCCTCCAGAAGATACGGCAGCCGCTTCGACGCATAGCTTTCCTTCTTGACCGGGGTGTTCGCAAATATCAATGTATCGTCAAGGGTGTGGTAGTTGTCACGCATCTGACGCTGACAGTATCTGTGCCAGTTGTCGATCATCCCGCTCTCCGCGTCCCACATGTGCAGAACACGGTAGCTGTCATTGAAGACCTGCTTGTGTTCCTCCGCGTAAATATCCAGCGCGCGGTCGATCATTTGGAGCGCATCCTGTTCATCCGTGCTCCAAAGCCCCCGCTCTTCCATCCAGACCGCGTAAAAATCAGAACCCCGGATCATCAGGTCTTTCGACTTCTTGATGATGAATTTGGGATAAATTTCGATTGTCCCGCGTTTTCCCGTCCGCGTTGCAATCATCAGGAAATCAATCATTTGTAACTGACTTCCTCCTTTCTCCGAGGTTTTTATACGTCTTTCTCTTTCTGAAGGGTCATCTGGGCCAGCGCTGCCTCTGCCTCGCGGGCACGCTCATCGGCTTCCTTGCGCTGCTTTTCTGCCTCGTTCACCATCTTGCAGGAAACAAAGCCAAACCACAGCAGGCCAGCGATGAGAATGTTCTTCCGGATACACTTACCCTTCATGCGGCGGATGGTGTGGTTGGCCACCTCCAGTGCAGCCTTGCTGTTGCTCAGGTCGATCAAAATATCAGTCAGTTCCATTGTCAATTTTCCTCCAGTAATTCGGGTCAGCCAGAATCAGCCGACCAATGTTATTCTCGTCTCGACACGCCGTGATTCGCAGCATCACATGGGAATCGTCGAGTATCTTCTCAACGAATCCTTCCATAGGGATGCATATTTTCGATACATACGTCATCAAAACTCATTCTCATTCAGCCAGCTCATCAACTGGTACCAAATATCAATGGTACGCATGTCAATGGACGTACGGGTAATCGTAAAGAGACCACCTGCTCCATTCGGCTGGTAGTCCCGATCCATAAACCGGGCCAGGATCGGTTCCGCGCGCTCTTCGCTGAAACGGGTGTCGTCCATGGCAGCCAGACCCAGGCTGACGACCATGCTCCAGAACCACTGCCCCACACGGTTGCCCATGCTGCGGTCTTCCATGATGTGCTCCTCGATGCGAATCGCCAGCGCCACCATCATCTCCAGCATAGAGCAGGGTACGCCCTGAAATACCGCATCGATCTTTCCGTACGGAATATTATTCTCCGATGCAAAGCGGTACCGCAGGTTGATGCCGTCCGTTGCCCGGCAGACATCCATTTCGCACGCCGGAATATAATCCCGGTTAAAAAGATACATCAGTAAGCGGTGAAAGCTGAGGTTCCGGGGTTCCCATTCGCCGCAGACGATCTTGTAGAGCCAGTCATAATACTGCTCCGTCTCCCTCATAAAGTTCATTCATCCTCCTCATCGTCGTGGTTGCCGGGCCAGTTCTCCCGAACCCGGAGAATCTCGTAATCCTTGTGGTAGTTGTGGTTGCGGACATGAACAGCGCTCGGTACGAACTCGCCAATGCGATCCAGCGCCTCGTTGCCAATGATCTTCGGAATATCATCGTCGTCCACGGGCTGATCCTCCGTGTCGAACACCAGCTTTCCGTCCGCGTAGTAGGTCAGGAAGGAAGTCTCGTAGTCGTCCAGCTCACCAAACTGATCCGGTTCAATGACTTCGATGGCCTCATGTGCCACCACATCTTCCGGGTCAGATTCGGTACGGTACTTCCCGGCCAGCTGTTCAAAGCTCTTCTGGGTCGCCCTTTCTTCGATGGTCTTGTCCATATCGGCTTCCTTCTGCCGCAGATTCTCACGCTCGGCCTCGTACTGTTTGCCGTAATAGGTCTCGTATTTCTTCTCGAAAACGGTGTGCATCACAAGGGCACCTGCCCCAAAGCCTGCTGCAAAGAGCAGAATATCACGCACGGTCTTGTTCATTGTCGATGTCTCCTTTGATCGTCATCATGGTAAACGCCAGTCCGCCAAAGAAAAGGGAGACACTCATCAGAATGCCTCCCACCATGTGGCGCTTGCGTTTGGTATCGGTCAGATAGTCCAGAAACAGGAAAGTGCTTTCCAAAGTTTCCATCGTTCCACCTCACTCAGAAAGAACCGCCAGACCAGAGACGAAGCAGACTCCGGCCATGGCAGCAAACAGGTAAGACAGTCTCTTAACGAATCTGGTCATAGCGTATTCCTCCAAAATATCAGTCTCAGATCTTGTCGATGATGGGCCCGTCACAGTTGAACCGCAGCATCACCGAGCGCTCCCCGCCGTTGATAAAGCTGTTCAGCGCCTCGTCGCCCTTGACATAGTTGGTCACACCAAAATCCACGTGGTTCTGTCGGGTCGGATCGTTCGGGTCATAGATCCAGCCCACGATCTGGCCTTCCGGGGTCTTCAGGGTCACACCTCCGTGGGTGCCCAGAGATGCCAGAACGTCGTTCAGGAAAAGGTGACCCTGGGTGCGCAGACGCTTGTTTGCCGCCTGCTCCATCAGGAACAGATAGTTGCGGTTCAGCATGTTGTCTGGCTGCCAGGTGTCCACGGTCTCGTCAAAGATGCAGGTATAGGGGCTGGTGTGCTGCATGGCGATGTCCTTGTATTCCTTGATGGTCTCCTCCACGCCCTGCTCGTTGGTGCTCTTGCTCTCGAGTTCCACAGCCTTGATGTTGTGCTCCAGCTCCTCCTGTACACGGCTGCCAAAGCGGTCGGATACACGGCTCTTGTATTCCTCAAAGGCCTTGTCCAGCGCGATATAAGCCGCAGTCAGGCTCGCATTGCGCTTGGACATAATGTGGTGGGAACCGAACATGCAGCCCAGAGATACCGCACCCAGGGTGACCGCAGGTGCATACACCTTTGCCAGCTTCAGGCCGGTCTGGACATAGGTGGTCGTAATGTCGCTCTTGTAATCCTTCTCGGTGTAGGTCTCGCCCTCGCTCAGCTGGACCGTGCCATCCTCGATCTGCTTCTTGGCCGTGTGGATGCTCTCAACCTGAGCATAGTGCTCGGTCATAATATCCTGCGCCTTGATGGTCGCCTTGCAGGCCAGCACGGTAGCGGTCACGCCACCAATGGCAGCGCCAACGATCATAATGGTGGGGCTTGCCTTTTTCAGCTTGTAGCCGCACTTGGATGCAGCACGGGTCACTTTGCCCATGATTTCGGTTTTGTCGATCTTTTTCAGGAACTTCATAAATATCAATCCTTTCTTATTGTTCAGCGCAGCGGTACAGGGCGTGGCAGCATCAGGCGATATCCGCCCGGGATGCCCTTGATGAACGCCCCGTCAAGGTTGTACCAGCCGTAGTTGTAATCGGTGCTCTCGTTGGAAACGCCCATCAGATCCCACAGGTCGCCCACAGAAACCTGACCGTACTGGCGAATTGCATCATACATCTGGGAAAGCGTGTCGTCTGCATCCGCACGGAACTCAAAGTCCAGGTTCTGCAAGCTGCGTCCTACGGCCCGGTTCGGATTTCCCTGCCGGTTGCCGGAACCTCCCTGATAGTAGGTGTCGTAGCTGTTCCGCTGGGTGCGGGAGCCGGAGTAGTTGCTCGAAGAGCCGCGGGAACGGTCCTCGCCGAACAGTGCAATGCTGACGGCTGAGTTGAAAATGCTCCACAGACCGTTCTTCAGCATGGGCAGCAGATAGTCCACCACGATGCGGTTCTTCACGGTCTTGAGGTCCTCGGCCAGGAACTCGTTGGCGATCTTCTGGATATCGTTCTGCTCCTTGAGGGTCACTTTTCCCTTGACGACCTTCTGGAACTTCTTCTGGGGCTCTGCGGCAGGCTGCTGTCCGATGCTGCTCTTCGGCATATTTACTTGTGCCATGTTGTCATCCTTTCAAAAACAAAAAAAGTAAGAGCCGCAGATTTCTCCACGGCTCTCGCCTTACCTAACATTACTTCTCTTCAGAAGTTTCCTCAACGTCCTCGTCAGGAACGTCCACCTGTGCAGAATCGACATTCTCGATCTTCCAGGGCTTCTGCCAGACGATCTTCTTCTTGGTCTTCGGCTTCTCCTCGTCCTTGTTCTGCTTCTTGGCCTTGTGCTTCCGGTACAGTCCGTATCCCACGGCTGCAACCAGACCCACAGCACCAACAGCGAGACCAATGCCCGAGCCGTTGCTCGAAGTTTCCTCGTTATCGATCATCTGAACATTCTCCTCCGGAACGACCTCAACAGAAGTCTCGTTCTCCATAGTAGTTTCGTTCATGTTCATCATTTCGTCCATTTTTGTTACCTCTTTCTTAAATATAAGTTTATAATGTCGGAGTATTACCTCCATAAAGGAAGCTGAATTTTTCGCGCCGGGTCAAATATCAATAGCCGCCCAGCCACTTCGGAGGCGTGTGATACTCCAGCGTCAGACAGGGCATCCCGTCCTCGTCCAGCCGGGACGCATAGAAAATATCAACGTTAAGCCCCGAATCCGTGTCCCAGCCCAGCAGGTCACCGTTGACGCAGTGGTCGATGCCCAGATAGTCGAACAGATCATTCTCGCTCACCCGGAAGTCACTGAGCAGCTGTTTGTTGACCCCATTGACGGCCTTTTCGATCATGGCCTTGGTCGTCCAGAAGTAGGTGTTGGTCAGGCTTTCCCAGCACTTCACCCGCTGGTCGTAGGAAACATCGGTCGTGACAAGGTTCTTGGCAGGCTGGATGGTTGCCGGTTCGGGGCACTTGGCCATCTTTTCCAATGCAATGGTCTCCCGGATCTCCTGTTCCTTCTCGGGGCCGATGGCCTCCAGCACCTTGTCCTGATAGGTCTTGAGCGCGCTCTCAGAAAGGGTGCACGCCGCGGCCAGTGCAGCATTCCGCCGCTCATCCACATGGACTGCACCAATGACACAGCCCGCAGATAGAACCATGCTCAGCGCAGTCGGCACGTACACCGGGCCTGCCGTCTTGACAATGGTCTTCACGTCCAGCTTTTCCACGCCCAGCTCCTGCTTTTTCTCGTCCAGCAGGATCATGGCCTTGGGGGTCGCGGTCACAGCGAAATAGACCGCCGTGATGCTTCCCGTGATCGCCAGACCTCCCAGGATCTTGGATGCGTTCTTGCCTGCGCTCCTGCGCACTGCCTTTGCAAATGTTTTCAGGTTCATGTTCGTACCTCCAAAAATTTATAAAAAGAAAGAGCCTACGATTTCTCGTAAGCTCTCGCCTTTCAGATATGTCCGTGCTGCTTCAAATTCTCGAAGCGAATTTCTGTTTCACGCTGATCATCGCGCTCCAGTTGGATCTGGTAACGAATATACTCGTACAGTCTGGTCGGCTGCTTCTTCAGATAGTGATACAGCCCCGTAAAGCTGTATCCTACTGAACGTGCAACTGCCTTCAGTACGCGCACCATTGCCTTGTCCATCTTTGCATAATAGTCGTGATCGTACATAAATATCAATCCCCTTTGTTTGTCAGTTTGGATATTTCTTCCATAAGGGAGACTGTATTTTTCGCGTTTACCGGTTCTTTTCTGCAAGCTGGCGCTGAACTTCCTCCCGCACCATGTCCTGCATTTCCTCTTCGCTGCGCTGCTCCTCGATCAGGTCGTGGCCAAAGCTCAGGATTGCGCTTGCAGCCATCATTGCCACGGATGCAACTTTCCACCAATTGATCTTCTTCATAAAATATCAGTCTCCTTTTCAAAATTCAAAATGGTTCCCGTCTGGTCGGGTCGTAATCCAGATACTCTTTGATCGGCTCCTGGAATGCTGTCACATAGTACACTTCCAGTCCATCATCCGTTGTCTGCCGGGCATAGTTGAAGTCGATCCAGTAATATTCCCACTCGTTGCTCAGATACTCCGCGCACCAGCCCAGCATATCTCCTTCCGGTATAAAGTCCAGTCCGGGCAGGAAGGAGTAGAAGTCATTCAGCGAGACTTCTCCATTCAACGCAAAGTTCCGGTTCACGTTGTAGAAGGCATCCATCAGCTCCGTTTCCGTTGCATGGAAATATCTTTTTGAGATAGGCTCGTAGCAGAGCAGCTTTTCTTCGTCTGTGCCTGCCGGGGTGGGGGTCTCCAGAACATCCTGCGTGTCCTTGTAAATATCTTTTTCTTCTTCCACGCCGATCTGCTCTGCCACCTGCCTGCGATACTCCTGATAGGTCTTTCCCAGCGCCATATACGCCGCGGTCAGGCCTGCGATCTGCTTTTTGTTCAGCGCGTTGGAGCCCAGGATGCAGGCAATGGTACCGCCGCCAAGAATCGCAGCCGGAACGTATGCTTTCCAGCACATCTGAACAATTTGTTTCTTTGTCGGAGGCTCTTCTGTCACTCCAAACTCGTTTTCGTTGAATTTTGTCAGCTCCTTGTCAACTTCAAGTATGTGCTGTGCCTTCGTGGTTGCCCGCCCGGTCTCGATGGCCGTTGCTACCACGCCTACAGATGCCACCACCGCCAGAATGGTCCCGCCGTGCTTGCGCAGGAATCGTGCGCACGTTTTCGTCAGTTTCATTGTTCAACCTCCATTTTGAAAAAGAAAGAGCCTACGATTTCTCGTAAGCTCTCGATTTGGTTAGCGCTTCAAATACTTTTCAGCCTGTTTCGTTCTCAGGAATTCATACAGCTTCCGTTCCCAATCCGGACTCCGGTCCTTCATAGCGTTATCGAGCGCATCTGCCGCCAAATCTTCATTGCGCATCATAAGTTGTCTCCACATGATAGCAACGGAGTCAACGCAGAACAATTCGGTAATGCCATAAAACGCCACTGCGCCCAAAGCAACTTTCACCAATGTCTTCATAATTTCGTACCTCCAAAATATAATTCTGAGACTAACCATCTCATAAAGCACCATGAAAATTTCGCGTCAGATCACATCAGCCTTCTTGAGAATATCCATCAGCTGCGACTTGGTCATCTCTGCATCTATCACCAGATGGATCTTCAGCTTCTGCTCTTTTTCGCTCCAGTTCGCCTGAACCTCGCCCAGCTGTACCTCTGTGCCTGGCAACTGTTTTTTCAGTATCTTGTTGATGACCTGCGAGATGATGCGGCGCAGAAAGCTTGACCGGATCAGCATAATGTCCTCCATAATCGTTCAACCTCCAAAAATAAAAATGAAAAAAGAGAGTGGAGATCGAGTCCACACCTCCACCCGAAAGTGGCGCTCTACCATTTGAGCTATCTCTTCCATAAGGGAACATGAATTTTTCGCGTTTGAGCAAAAAGAAAAGAGCCTACGATCTCTCGTAAGCTCTCTTACTCATTTAGTGAAAACCGTTATGATTTCTTTATCTTCGTCGAAATGCTTCATAAGTTCATTGAATTCTTTTTCGCTGCAATGCGCATCAAATATAAAACTTGTAACACCTGTGTGCTTATTTTCAAAGTAACCATACCGCTCAATATAAGCGCCCAGTTGTTTTGCTTCTTCTTTGATTCGTTCGCCGCAGCATGCCCTGCAATGAACTCTGAAATACTTTTCAACGTTAATAAGTACCATTCTTAATCACCTCCATAATATAAGCTGATTTTATCGCGTTTATTCTTTGTTTCTCTCTGGCTAACCAGGCAAGATAGTCATTGGTTTCGAGCTCCGCTGTATCATGTGCTTCATGTTTTTCAATTATTATAGTTCCATCATTATGCTCGTGCATAATATTTCTCCTTTGTCAGATCAAACTCCGGTCAAACACGGTCTCCCAGCGTTCTTTCTTGAGGGGTTTCATGCGCAGTGCCCACATGATCTGCCGTACGGTCACAGTCGGGTACTCGCCCTTTGCGTTTTTCTTCTTGGCGTGGCTGTCAAAATACTGCCGGAACCCTTCATGCAGATAGATCTTGTCGGTCAGCCAGGGGTCAATGGCGCTCCAGTAAGTGGCCTTGGTTTTCTCGTTGTAGCGCTGCTGGATCACGCACAAGCCTTTTCCCTGTTCCCGGTAGAGCGTGCAGACACGGTACACCGGATGATTGCACCGGTAAACGCTCCCGTAGTAGCTCGTCCACTCTTTTGGCGGTATGTCGTGATATCTCATAAAAAATAAAGAGAGCCCGCAGCTTTCGCCACGAACCCTCTCGGTTCCTCCTTTACTTTCTGTCCGTAAAGCCTCTTTTGATCTCATGGAGACCATCGTTCATTGCTCTGGAAAGCGGCGCTACACCGCCAGCCTCGCAGATCGACCAGTATACCGTCGTACCAATCGTTCCCAGAAACGTCAGGCAGCTGATGCCAAACTTCGCCCACTCAATGCGCCGTGCCTTCGCAGCCTTCTCCTGATCGTTGATGACCTCCTGGCCCTTCCGTCGTTCCTCATCCTCTTTCAGGTTCTGGTTGCTCTCCTGCTCGTCGCTCTTGAGCTGCATGTCGTACAGCTGCAATGCCATCTTCGCCGTGTTCGTGTACTCGTCCGTACCCGGTTTCAAGTCCTTGAGACTCTCCAGCGATTGCTTTGCCGCTTCCTTCAGCAATTCTTTGTTTTCGTAGTTTTCCATTTTGATTTTCTCCTTTACAAAGTAATTAGAGTTTCCTCCATTAAGCACCATGTTTTTCTCGCGTCAGGTCCAGTTTGTGCACCCGCAGTATGATGTACTTGTCGCCTTCAAAATTCTTCACCTCCTCATCCAGGCTCAGGCTCAGGTAGGGCCAGTCCGGGTTATCTTCATCGCCGATCAACAGCTCGCCCACCTCGTAAATATCACGGTAATGGAACCAGCGGTAGAGTGCCATCCCGAAAAGTAGGCCCAGAATGATAGCAGCGAATAGGACAGCGTAGTAGATGTACAGCATTTTGATTTTCTCCTTTTTAATAATGTAGTTGATAAAACGGTCTTCTGCGTGATGAAAAATAAAGAGCCTACGATTTCTCGTAAGCTCTCTACACCTTAGATGTCGTTGCGAATCAGGAATAAGTCACCACGGCTGCAAGTAGCCCGTACAATTCTATTCGCCCGAATCAACGCAATCGCATTGGCGTAAGCTCCGCGTGCTGTCTGAGCGCTCTTATACTCGCCTGCATCAATGTACATAACTTTCTGATTGCTCTCAATAAACACCCGGATCTTATCCATCGCGTTCACATAGCCTCGGTCGTAATTTACCTTTACTCGTTTGCCCATAATTTCAATCTCCTTTATTCATATTCGGAAGACATCCTTCCGTAAAGCACAAAGAAAATTTCGCGTTGAATCGTAACAGTCTATTCTAGAATAGAAAAAGAAAAGAGCTCAAGTTTCCTTGAGCCCGTTTTCCGGTCAGAATCCATTAGCGGATACCACACCGAACATCGTTCAGCATGAGGAATTCTTCGCCCTCATTCCAACCCGCATACTTGTCGTTGGACGACTCGTTAAATGCGGTCATAATAGAGTTCATCATTTCCTCAAAACTTTCAACAATATTCTTCAGCATAGTAAATACCTCCTAAAATTTGTTATTTCTTTCCATAATAGAAGGTGTATTTTTTCGCGCCGGAAAATAAAAAAGAAGAATGCTTGAGTTTTCAATCCCAAGTCATTGGATGAGTACCGTTTATTTTATGGAACGTTTCATTCCGTACTCGCATCGATGCCTATTTAAGTTGTCACAACTACCAATTATTCATTGGCTGACCAACACCCTTTATTCTTCCATAAAGGACCATGTATTTTTCGCGTCATCCACGCTCAATACTCAATGTCCAGAAGAATTTGCGGTATTGCTCATAATAACTTTCTCGGCAGCAGGGGCAGCCATGAATTCGCAGCACATCATACGGAACACATTCCGTCGCTCCTTTTAATACATAGGGTGCGATTGCCGGAGAAATATCTTTCAAGCAGTGTTCTATAAGGCTAATCCGCTTGCTGAAGAATGCCCTGGCAATGGCGGTCTGTTCTGTGGGGTTCGATTCACGGCTTCCTTTGACAGTATACGTCCGAAGTTCTTCTGGTTTTGCTTTCCAGGCATCCAGCATGACCAAGGCATCTTTCCATTCAGGATACTGCAAGCAGAAATGTTTAAGCTCATAGTATCGGTGCTTTGAAATATAATACGGATTCTTTTCAGATAGTTCAACGTGTGCCATCTTTACCCCTCCACAAAAATCCAGTTTGCTCATAAAGAGCTTTTGGCGAGATGTAAAAATTGATACGTCCGAACTTAGAGTTCATTTCTTTTAAGTCGGTAATTTTCTTGCCGTCCCTGGTTGCTGTTCCGATAGGCAGCCATCCAGAAATAATCCCCGCTCGCACCCACGATGGGTCACGTCCGTATACTTTTGCGGCAACTCGTACAGGTACTGATCCTGTTGGAAAAATAAGGTCATTCATAGAGCTTTCCTCCTAAAAATCTCTAAGGACATCTTACTACGTCCTCTATGCGCATTTTAGAGAAGAAAGCGGGGCAGTGCGTGATGCTTTTTATTTTTTCAATGATGAACCATTGACAATCATCGTAGTATCGTTTAAGCTAGAATAGAATTCAGAGCCAAAAAGGAGGTATTTTTAGTGCTTATAACCTGTCCAGAGTGTGAATTGCAAATTTCTGATAAGGCACTTGTATGCCCTCATTGCGGTTTTCCACTCAAGAAGAATGCTCAAGTGTATCCTAGAAAAGCAAATAAACGTCGTAGGCTGCCAAATGGATTCGGACAGATTTCAGAAATCAAGGGGCGCAATCTACGAAAGCCGTTCAGAGTTTTAGTAACCGTAGACAAAGGATTAGATGGGAAACCAATCTGTAAGCCGCTTCAGCCACAGTCTTATTTTGAAACCTACAATGATGCATATTTAGCATTAGTTGAATACAACAAGAATCCATATTCCATCGAGAAAAATATTACCATGGATGAATTGTATCAGGCATGGCTGAAGGAATACAGGACGCATGTTGGAGAGAAGATGATAGAAAAGACTGAGTGTTGCTGGCGGTATGTTCGCAAAATTCACAATATGAAATTACAGCAAGTTCGTATTCCACAACTCAAGCTCGCACTCGACGAGGCAACAACCTATAAAAGTGGCAACGAAGTAGAACTTCCTCGTTCAGCTAAAGGCAGAATCAAAAGCCTGTTCAATCTCATGTTTGACTATGCAGTAGAGAACGAGCTTGTTCCGCAAAATTATGCAAGGTCTTTTGCTCTTTCCAGATCAGATCAAGAAGAAACAGCTAGAGTGGACAAAAGTCACATCCTATATTCAGACGAAGAGGTTGAACTGATTTGGGGTGCTCTCCCGGTCTATCCATATCTTGATATTACTTTAATTCAATTTTATTCTGGTTGGCGGCCCAATGAACTTTTGAGCATGAAACTAGAAGATGTTGATTTAGAGAACAAAACATTTCATGGGGGCTCCAAAACTGTCGCAGGTAAAAATCGTATTGTGCCAATTCATTCCAAAATATTCCATTTTGTCGAACAGCACTATAATGAAGCTGTTGCCGCAGGGAGCGAATATGTATTTCAATCAGATACCCAACCTGGTAAGGCATATACATACGATCGGTATTATGTTCGACTTATAGAAGCACGCGATGCCTTGGGGCTAGATAAAAGTCATCGCCCCCATGATGGTCGTGTTCAGTTCGCAACCATGGCAAAGAAAGCTAAAATGGATCAATATGCACTAAAGAAAATTCTCGGTCACTATATCGACGACGTGACCGAGAAGTATTATATAAAACCTGGGATGGACTGGCTCCGAAACGAAATCGAAAAGATCAAATGATGTACTCCTCAAAAAATTAGTATAGGATTATTGTGTAGGCAGATATAGGAATATCGTATATGAATAATGTAGGAGTAATGTGCGAGTTGTGTGCGTCAAGCCACTACTTTCGGCATTCAATCACGTTCAAATACATCATGGATTCGCATTTTATTCGATGCTTCGTATTACTTCAGCTCCTCCAGAAGGGTCTTGAACCGCTCCTCAAAGTCGCCCCGGTACTTGGTGCCCGCCACAAGACTGGCCATATCCAGCGCCAGCAGCCGCCGCCCCTGCAGCATCCGGGGCACGTTCCGGCTGGCGATGCGCTGGGCAAGGCCCTCGGCAAGGGCCGTTTTGCCCACGCCCGGCTCCCCCACCAGACAGGGGTTGTTCTTCTGGCGGCGGCACAGGATCTCCACCATCCGGTCCAGCTCCGCATCCCGGCAGAACACCGGGTCCAGCTCGCCGTCCACCGCGCGGCGGGTCAGATCGCGGCAATACTTATCGCTGGCACGACTGCCCCGGGGCATGGCGCTGGCCCGGGGCGTGCCGGGCAGGATGAACTGCCCCGAGAGCTGGCGGCACTCCCGCACGGCCTCGGCCAGCTGCACCCCCATGGAGGCCAGCAGCACCCCCGCCGCGCAGTCGGTATCCTCCAGCATGGCACAGAGCAGGTGCTCCGGCTCCGCCTTGGGCAGGTGGGCGTTCTGTGCCCCGATGAGGGCATAATCCATAGCCCGGCGCAGATCTGGGGCCAGCGCCTTTCTGTCCAGCTGGCGGGCCGGGCTGGTGCGGCCCTCGGCCAGCTGGCGGCGCACGGCGGGCTCGGTGATGTTCTTGCCCGCCAGAAACCGCCCCGCCGGGCCGCGGTCGGTCTGCAGCATGGCAAGCAGCAGATGCCCGGTATCCGCCCGGGCACAGCCCATGCTGCCCGCAAGCTCTACGGCTTCGTCCAGCAGCAGCCCTGCCTCCCGCGAAAACCCCTTGTGTCTGCCCATGCCGAATGCTTCCCAAATGCTCATGCTCTGCTCCTTGCTGTATTGTTTCATACACAGCAAAGTATAGGCTCAACCTCCACGAAAAAAACAGCAATTTGTGTCAACCCTCTCAGTCAAAGCCTATCGGCTTTGCCAGCTCCCCCGAGGGGGGAGCCAATTGCGGCCTGGCCTTTAGGGGCTGCTGAATTGAGACGATGCGTTGGCTCTCCCTTTGGGAGAGCTGTCGAGCAAAGCGAGACTGAGAGGGCGCTGCACAACAAAAAACCGCCCTGCCATGCAATGCACGACAGAGCGGTGTTTCGCCTGTTCTGATTACAGTTCTGCCAGAGCCTTTTTCAGGTTCTTGGCGATCTGGTCGGGGCAGCTGGTGGGGCGGGGGCCGCAGGTGGTACCCTCCATGCGGGCGATGGCATCCTCAGCCTTCATGCCCTTGAGCAGGCGGCTGATGCCCTTGAGGTTGCCGTTGCAGCCGCCGATGACCTCGACGGACTCGATGGTGTGGTCATCGTTCAGCACGATGTTGGTCTGCCTGGAACAGGTGCCCACATTGGGGAAGCTGAAAGATTTGCTCATGGAAAACATCCTCTCTTTTTGACTTGCCCACAGTATACTACAAAAACAACGTTCCTGCAAGAGGCGGAACCTGCCCTCTTTGCCAAGGGCTCCCCCTTCGGGGGAGCTGTCGAGCAAAGCGAGACTGAGAGGGTGAGGATGCTCACGGACTTTACCGAACTCACCCTCTCCGTCATTGCTGACGCAATGCCACCTCTCCCGAAGGGCGAGGCCTTGGCAGTTCTCATAAGAATGCTCAAATCGGTTTACTTTTTTCTCTTCCTCGCCAGCTCCTCGATCCGCGCGATCTGGTCATCGGGGGTGGTGCAGGTGCCCACGGGGTAGACCTTTTTGTGGTTGGCCCCGTGGAAGTCGGTGCCGCCGGTGTGGATGAGGTGATACTGCCCACAGAGAGCGGCACACTCGGCCTTGTCCTCGGGGCTGTTGCTGGGGTGGTCGATCTCGATGCCGTCCACCATCCCCTCCCTGACCAGCTCCCGGAGCAGGGGCATACTCTTGTACACGGTGGGGTGGGCGAACACCACCACGGCACCGGCGGCTCTGGCTGTGGCCAGCACCTCCCGCACCGGGATGTACTCGGGCGAGTGGAGCACCCTGCCCCGCGGGTTCCAGCCGAACAGCTCATGGTAGCGCTCGCCGTAGATGCTGTCGGCAAGGCCCAGCTCCCGCAGCGCCTGCATGATGCCGCTCTTATAGAGCACGCCGCTGTCTCTGGCGTATTCCAGCGCCTGCTCGGTGCGGAACTGGGGGAAGATGGCTTCCAGCTCCCGGGCGCTCTGCAAACAGCACTCGTTGCGGCGCTGGCGCATGATATCGCAGTGGCGGCGCAGGGCCTCGCTCTCGGGGTCGGGCCAGTAGGCCAGCAGGTGGACCCGGTGCTGGCGCTCGTAATCGTAACCGGTGAGCTCGGTGGCCGGGATGAGCTTTACCCCATCCTGCACCGGGTGGTCGTAGGCATACTGCACGCTGCGCAGCGTATCGTGGTCAGAGATGGCCATAGCATCCAGCCCCACCCGGGCTGCCATCAGGGGCAGCCGGGCCACGGGCACGGAGCCGTCGGAATAGGTGGTGTGGTTGTGTAGATCGCCGGGCATGGAATGGAACCTCCTGAGAATGTAACGGGTTAAACCCCACCGTCAAAACCTGTCGGTTTTGCCACCGTACGGGTTGCGGCTCCCAGCGTCCGCTTCGTGCAAAGTTTTGCACTTGCGTCCTGCTGGCCGCTGCCCCAACAACTCCTCCCTGCTTCCGCCACTGGCGGCGGTCGTCGTTGTTGCCTAGTAGGGGCGGCCTTGGCAAAGAGGCAGAGCTTTACGCCATACCAAGGGCCCCACTATTAGGGGGGCTGTCGCCGCAGGCGACTGGGGGGTTGAGCCGTAAGCGGCTGCCGGAGTCAAACCCCACCGTCATTGCTTCGCAATGCCACCGCCCCTAGTAGGGGCGGCCTTGGCAAAGAGGCAGAGCTTTACGCCATGCCAAGGGCCCCACTATTAGGGGGGCTGGCACGCGGAGCGTGACTGAGGGGTTTAGTCCCGGGGAGCTTTATTTAATGCTTATAATAATTGATCAAACACCCGTCTGCCAAAATCTCCCGCTCATCAGAGGTCAGCGGTGCCATATAGAGGGCAAAGGGCTTCACTTCCTCACCCAGCACATAGGCAGGGATGTTCTGCAGATCGCCCTTAAGGGCTTCCCGGACATGGGGGATGAGGATGTAATCCCCCAGGCCGAAGGGAGCCGCGCCGTTGAGCTGGAAGGGCAGCATGCCCCAGTTGATGAGGTTGGAGCGGTAGCGCTTGGTGGCGTACTCGTTGACGATGTTGGCCCCGGCCCCCAGCACGCGCTGGCAGCTGGCGGCCTGCTCACGGGCAGAGCCGTCGCCGGGCTTGACGGCAAAAATGGTGGAGGCCAGCTGCACATCGTCCCAGGTCAGGGCCTCGCAGCCGGGCACGGCGCGGATCTTTGCCAGCAGGGCTGCATCCCCCTGCCCTGCCCGGCGGGCGGCTTCCTCGGCCTGCACGGCCTTGGCGCGCCCCACATAGGCGGGGTCCTTGCGGCTGAGGGTGAACTCGGCCAGACCCAGGGGGTTGGAGCGGTAGGAAGAGGTCTCACCCGAGGGGATGAGCTCGTCCGTGGTGGTGACGGGGTCGGTGATGTAGGAGGCCACCTTCAGCAGCAGGTTGTCGCCCAGCGGGGCGATCTCGGGCCAGTCCTTGATGTTGGGGCCCAGCTTGAGCAGGACATCATAATCGCCGTGGCCAAAGCCCTGATACACCCGGGCCTCGTAGCTGGAGGGATCGTAGTGGTATTCGGGCACGGTGGGGTCGTAATCCACCTCCGTTGCGGGGGTCAGGATGCCGCCGTTGGCCGTGGTGGCGGCAATGCTGCGGGCATCCATCAGGGCCACGCCTGCCAGCTGGCCGCTGCCGGGCTTGGAGCCCTCGCGGCTGGGGAAGTTGCGGGTGGTGTGGCGGATGGACAGCGCCCCGTTGGCGGGCACATCGCCCGCGCCGAAGCAGGGGCCGCAGAAGGCCGTGCGGATGGTGGCACCGCTGGCCATCAGGTCGGTGAGCACGCCGGTGCGGTTCAGCTCCATCATAATGGGCTGGCTGCCGGGGTAAACGCTGAGGGCGTAATCCCCGCAGCCGCCGGTATGGCCCTTGAGGATGGAAGCGGCCTCGTAGATGCTGTCAAACAGGCCGCCCGCGCAGCCTGCGATGACTCCCTGATCCACCCGGAGCCTGCCGTTTTCGATCTTGCTGCACAGATCCAGCTTCACGTCAGAACGGCCCACCAGCTTCTGGACGTTCTCCTCACATTCGTGGAGGATGTCCTTGAGGTTGGCGTTCAGCTCCTCGATGGGAAAGGCGTTGGAGGGGTGCATGGGCAGGGCGATCATGGGCCGGATCTTGGAAAGGTCCACGCTCACCACGCCGTCGTAATAGGCCAGCTCTGCCGGGTGCAGGGGCTTGTAGTCCCCTGCCCTGCCATGGACCGTGAGGAACTGCCGGGTCTTTTCATCGGTCTCCCAGATGGAGGAAAGGCAGGTGGTCTCGGTGGTCATGGCATCAATGGCGTTGCGGGTGTCCTGCCGCAGGGAGGCAATGCCGGGGCCCACGAACTCCATGACCTTGTTCTTGACATAGCCGCTCTTGAACAGCTCGCCCACCAGTGCAATGGCCACATCGTGGGGGCCGCAGCCTGCGGGCAGAGCGCCGGTCAGGCAGATGGCCACCACACCGGGGCGGGCCACATCGTAGGTGCGGCCCAGCAGCTGCTTTGCCAGCTCGCCGCCGCCCTCGCCGATGGCCATGGTGCCCAGCGCGCCGTAGCGGGTGTGGGAATCGGAGCCAAGGATCATTTTGCCGCAGCCCGCAAAGCGCTCGCGCATGTACTGGTGGATGACCGCCATGTGGGGCGGCACAAAGATGCCGCCGTACTTTTTGGCAGCGGACAGGCCGAAGCGGTGGTCATCCTCGTTGATGGTGCCGCCCACAGCGCACAGGCTGTTGTGACAGTTGGTCAGCACATAGGGGATGGGGAACTTTTCCAGCCCCGAGGCACGGGCCGTCTGGATGATGCCCACAAAGGTGATGTCGTGGCTTGCCATGGCATCGAACTTGATCCGGAGATCCCGGTCGCTGCCGCTGGTGTTGTGGGCGGTGAGGATGCCGTAGGCCATGGTGCCCTTGTAGGCCTGGCCGGCCTGCTCCGCAGTCACGCCTGCGGCTGCCAGTGCCGCAGGAGCCTGCGCGTCGGCGGGCACCCACTGCCCCCGCAGGTAGTATGCACCCGAGGTGCTGCATTTGATCGATTCCAACATAATACTTTCCCCTCGCTTTTGCAAAAAAGGGGCGGGCCCTCTCAGTCTCGCTTTGCTCGACAGCTCTCCCAAAGGGAGAGCCAACGCATCTGACAGGCAGACAACTGCAAATTTGCAGTGCCCTGTCCCGAAGCCGCCATTGCCTCTCCCTTTGGGAGAGGTGGCAATGCGTCAGCATTGACGGAGAGGGCGAACCGCCCCAAAGTGTTTCAATCAGTCAAACAGCATATCGTGGATGGCGCTGACCGCCTTGTCAGCGTCGTCACGGGCAATGATGCAGGAGATCTTGATCTCACTGGTGGAGATCATCTTGATGTTGATGTTGTTGTTGGACAGAGCCTCGAACATCTTGGAGGCAACGCCGCTGTGGCTCTGCATACCGGCACCCACGATGGAGACCTTTGCGCAGGTCTCGTCGCAGGTGGCATCCTTGAACTTGCCGCTCTCCTTGAGCACGCGCATGGCGGTCTCAGCCTCGCCCTCGGCGCAGGTGAAGGAGATATCCTTCTTGCCGTCGCGGCCGGTGGACTGCAGGATGATATCCACGTTGATGTTCTTCTGGGCCAGCAGGCCAAAGATCTTGAAGCTGGTGCCCGGCTCATCGGGAACGTTCAGGATCGTGATAACGGCAACATCGGTGTCCTTTGCAACACCCTTGATCAGCATACCTTCCATGTCTTTTGTAACCTCCTTGACCACCGTACCGGGCACGGGATTCAGGCTGGACAGCACTTCCAGCTCCACATTATACTTCTTTGCCAGCTCCACGCTGCGGTTGTTCAGCACCTGCGCACCCAGAGAGGCCAGCTCCAGCATCTCGTCAAAGGTGATCTCCTCCAGTTTGCGGGTGTTGCGCACCTTGCGGGGGTCTGCGGTGTAAACGCCTTCCACATCGGTGTAGATCTGGCAGCGGTCTGCGTGCAGGGCCGCTGCAATGGCCACGGCGCTGGTATCAGAGCCGCCGCGGCCCAGGGTGGTGATATCATCCAGCTTGTTCAGGCCCTGGAAGCCTGCCACGACCACCACGCGGTTGCGCTCCAGCTCGGAGGAAATGCGCTCGGTCTCCATGCGGGTGATGCGTGCCTTGGTGTAGGCACGGTCGGTGCGGAAGCCCGCCTGCCAGCCCGTCAGGCTGGTGGCGTGGCAGCCCAGCTCGTTCAGAGCCATGGCCAGCAGCGCGATGCTGATCTCCTCACCGGCGGCCAGCAGCATATCCATCTCACGGGCCGAAGGGTTGTGGGTGATCTCAGCAGCCTTTGCGATCAGGTCGTCGGTGGTGTCGCCCTGTGCAGACACCACCACCACCACGTCATTGCCCGCCTTGTGGGTGTTGGCCACGATGCGGGCCACGTTGAAGATACGGTTCCGGTCCCTCACCGAAGAACCGCCGAACTTCTGTACGATCAACGCCATAGTTTGTCACTCTCCTCTAGTTTCTCCCAATTTATATCATTCCACAGTTGCGCCGGTATTATCTGCATCCAGCTCTAACAGTGTAAATGCTTCACATCCGTCCAGGCCTTCCAGCGTTTCCAGCCCGGCACGCAGCCCGGCATAAAAGCGCTCAGCCTCCGCGCGCTCGGCCACCGCCATCACGGTGGAACCGGCACCCGATACATACACGGCCTTTGCCCCGCACTGCTTTGCCAGCGCGAACACCTCCCGGGAACCGGGCATCAGGGGCATCCGGTAGGGCTGGTGGAGCTTATCCTCGGTGGCAATGCCCAGCAGGTCATGCCGGCCCTCACAGAAGGCGGCAGGCACCAGCGCGGCCCGGGACAGGTTATACACGGCATCCTTGTGGGCCACCTGCTTGGGCAGGGCCGCGCGGGCGGCCTCCGTCAGCAGCTTGTAGTCCGGCACGATGGCCGCAAAGCAGAGGCTCTGGTCCATATCCCGCTTGACGGAGTAGACCACGCCGTCCTCAAAGACGCTGCTGGTCAAACCGCCCAGCAGGGCCGGGGCCACGTTGTCGGGGTGGCCCTCAATGGCCGTGGCCAGCGTCAGCAGCTCCTGGGTGTTGAGCACATCGCCCAGCATCCGGTTCGCGCCCAGCAGGCCCGCGATGATGCAGGCCGAGGAGGAACCCAGGCCCCGGGCCATGGGGATGGGGTTGGTCTGCACGATCTTCAGGGGCGGGATCTTCTTGCCCACCTTGTCGAACAGACCCTTGGCCGAGCGGTACACCAGATTGCTCTCGTTGCGGGGGATGCGGGTGCCGTCTGCCGCAGAGATGTCCAGCTTATCGCTCTCCTCAAAGGTCACGGTGTTGTACAGGGTCACGGCCAGACCCAGCGCGTCGAAGCCGGAGCCTACGTTGGCGCTGGTGGCCGGAACAGAAACTTTGATCTTCATCGTCCGTCCCCTTTTCTCATGCTTCCTCGGGCAGCTTTTTCAGCACCAGCTTCACGCTGCCGCCCACGGTCTCCACCTTGCGGGCTGCCTCGGCCATGGCCTTTGCGTCGGCCTGCTCCACCAGATAGGAGCAGCCGTCAAAGTGCTCATCCACCACACGGCCCCTGCCGTAGATGGCTTCCACCACGGCGGGAGCAACGCCCGCTGCACGCACATAATATGCGGCGGGAGCCGGGTCGGTGAGCATCCCCTCCACCGGCTCCGCAGGCTGCCAGAACAGGCTGTCGTGGACTTTGGAGCCATTCTTGAGGGCATCCACCACATCGGCCACCACGGCGCTGGCGGTGGGCAGCTTGCCCGCGCCCTTGCCGTAGAACACCACGTCGCCCAGCATATCGCCCTTGACCAGCACGGCGTTGAACACATCGTCCACACCGGCCAGCTGGTGGCTCCTGGGCACCAGACAGGGCTCTACACCGGCGGCCACGCTGCCGTCGTCGCCCCGCTTCATCCATGCGATGAGCTTGATGACGCAGTTCAGCCGCTCCGCCGCAGCCACATCGGCCACAGTGATGTCCCGGATGCCCCGGGTGGGGATGTTCTGGGGGTAGATCTGGTGGCCGCAGACCAGCGAGGAAAGGATGGCGATCTTGCGGCAGGCATCCCGGCCGTCCACATCATCGCCGGGGTCCTTGGTCTCGGCGTAGCCCAGCTCCTGCGCGATCTTCAGGGCCTCGTCAAAGCCCAGGTTCTCCCGCACCATCTTGGTCAGCATGAAGTTGGTGGTGCCGTTCACGATGCCCTCCACCTCGGTGATGACGTTGGCGGCCAGGCACTGGTGCATGGGGGTGATGATGGGGGTGCCGCCGCCCACGGAGGCCTCAAACAGGAAGGCACAGTTGTGTGCCTTGGCCAGCGCCAGCAGCTCCGCGCCGTAGGTGGCCACCATCTCCTTGTTGGAGGTGCACACGCTGCGGCCGCTCTCGAGGCAGGCCTTGACATAGGGGTATGCAAAACGGGTGCCGCCGATGGTCTCCACCACCACCCGGATCTCCGGGTCTTCCAGAATGGTATCGAAGTTCTTGATGAAGAGGTTTGCCGCCGGATGAGCGGAGAAATCCTTGGGGTCAAGGATGTACTTGACCTCCACCGGCTCACCGGCCCGGCGGGAAACACCGGCGGCGTTGCGGCACAGCACCTCGTACACGCCGCTGCCCACCGTGCCAAAGCCTAAAATCGCGATCTTTGCCATAGTTCAACCCTCGTTCCTATTTCCTGACTGTTCTGGTGCCCTTACAGGTTATACCCGCAGTGCACGCCCACCACCATGCGCTGGCGGCTCAACCGCTCCGTCAGCTCCTCAGGGGTCATCTGCATGGTATCGGTACGGATGGTAACGGCAACCAGCGCTGCGCCGTTTTCCGGCGTGGACTGGTTGATGGTAACAATGCTTGCCCCGGCTGCGCTGATGCCCGCCAGCAGGCTTTGCAGCGCGCCTGTTTCATCCCGGAGCGTTGCCATTACGGTCACGACCTCGCGGCCATTTTCGGAATCAAAGATGCAGTCCTTATATTTATAAAAAGCACTGCGCGAAAGATCCACGCTGCGGGTCGCAGCCGAGATGCTGCGCACTTCCCCGCTTGCCAGAAGCTCCTTGGCCTTGACCACTTTCAGGAAGACCTCGGGCAGGACCTCCGCGTCCACCAGATAAAAACGGCGTTCCAACTTGTTCACCTCACAAACACAAGTGTTCTTACAGGGAATATAATAGCATCCGGCCCCCTGCATTGCAAGAGACCGGATGCTTTTTTGTCAGATTATCCAGTTTTGGAGCGTGAAGTGGCAAGCTGTCGCACCGGAATTGAGAAAGTGTGACTTTTAGCAGAGGCTGGCCTTGCGCCCTCTCCGTCATCCCTGCGGGATGCCACCTCTCCCAAAGGGAGAGGCTATTGTGGCCCGGCCTTTAGGGGGTGCTGACGGTATTAAACCTCTCCGTCAAAACCTGTCGGTTTTGCCACCTCCCCTAGTAGGGGAGGCCTTGGCATAAGGTTCATTTTTCGCAATGATCGCTGACGCTCCAAAACGCACTCCTGCCGCAAGGATTAGGCTTTGCGCCAGCAGGGCAAACAGGAGCAAAGCGTCAGACCACGAAAACGCGACGGCCTGCCAAGGGCTCCCCTACTAGGGGAGCTGCCGAGCGATAGCGACGGCTGAGAGGTTTAACCTTCAGCACCCTTTCCCCTTGCAGATGCGTTGGCTCTCCCTTTGGGAGAGCTGTCGAGCGCAGCGAGACTGAGAGGGCCGTCTGAAAGGTTCAATCCGTATCCATCCCGGTGGTATCCTGACCCACAACGGGGGCGGTGTCCGCGCTCTGGGCTGCGGCCACGCCGCTGCTGTGGGAGTAGTTGCAGGTATCGGGCAGGTCATCGGCACGGTAGTAGCCGGTGGCGCGGCTGGGGCAGTTGGCCCCGGCCAGCAGACCGCTCTGGGTGCAGTAGGCGCGCTCCACCACGCCGTCGCTGGTGGGGAATGCCTTATAGGGCAGGTTTGCCTGCACCTGCTCCATATAAGCCTTCCACGCCGTGACACAGGTGCGGGTCTTGGCCTGATTCTTACCCAGGGTGTTGGTCATATCGTAAGGCGCATCGTAGCCCCACCAGACAGCGGTGACGTAGTAGGGCGTGCCGCCCACGAACCACAGATCCTTTTCATCGCTGGCGGTACCGGTCTTACCAAAGGACTCCATGCCGTTGGAGTTGGGGTAGCGGCCGCTGGCGGTGCCCACGTTGGAGTAGAGCACGTTCTTGAGCAGACGGTTCATAATATAGGCTGTCTGCGGGGTCAGGGCCTGATAGCTGGTGGCGTTGTTTTCCAGGTAGATGTTGCCGTCCCGGTCCAGCACACGGGTGTACAGGTGCGGGGTGGTGTACTCGCCGTCATAGAAGATCTGGAAGGCAGCGGCCAGCGCCGTGGGGGTCACGCCGTGGGTCTGGCTGCCCATGACCATCTGGGCAAGGCCCACGTCGTTGGCGGGGTCCAGGGTGGTCAGCTGCAGGGTGTTGTAGACAAAGTTGAAGATGTTGCTTGCGCCCACCAGGTCGCCCACCCGGATGGCGATGGTGTTCAGGGAGCGGGCCAGACCGTTCCACAGGGGCAGGTCGCTGCCGTCGCCATAGTTGCCGCCGTAGTTGCGGGGCCAGCTGCGCCATGCGTTGGGGTAGGCCTTGAGCTGACTGTCGGAAAGGCCCATCAGGCCGTTTTTGCGGCAGTAGTCCTCATCCCGGATGACCATGTCCTGCTTCTGGTACAGGGGCGAGTTGTTGAGCATGGTGGACCAGTTCACCAGCCCGTACTCCACGCCCAGCGCGTACGCGCCGATGGGCTTGATGGTGGAGCCGGTCTGCCGGGTCACACTGTAAGCACGGTTCAGGGAAAGGCTCTTGGTCTTTTCGCCCAGACCGCCCACCATGGCCAGCACATTGCCGTCATAGTCCAGCGTGACCATGGCCGCCTGGGTGCGGACATTGCGGTAGTAGTACACGGTGCCATCGTCGCCGGTGCGGGTCTTGGGGGTGCCGTCGGCGTTCATCACCTGCACGTCATCGTCCGAGATGCTGGTCACCTCTTCCTCATGCCAGCCGGCCGGGAAGTAAGCGTCACCCTCGTTGAGCATCAGGTTCTCCATGGCCGTCTGCATCTTGGGGTTGACGGTGGCCTCGATGGTATAGCCGCCGGTGTAGAGCATGGACTGGGCCGTGGATTCGTCCACGCCCTCCTTGTCCATGATGTCGTGGACCACCTCGGTGAAGAGAGCATCGGTGAAGTAGCTGGTCACGGAGGAGGTCTTCTTGTTGGTGTCCTCCTCGGCCAGCACAAGGGGCTGGGCCGCGCCGTTGCGGTAGTCCTCCTCCGAGATGATGCCCTGCTGCCACATATTATACATGATGAAGTTGCGGCGGTGGATCAGGTTCTCGGGGTTGGTGTAGGGGTTGTAGTTGGTGGGGTTCTTGGTGATGGACGCGATGGTGGCACACTCCCAGAGGGTGAGCTGGCTCACGTCCTTGTTGAAATACTCGTTGGCCGCTGTCTGAACGCCCTGAATGGTGCCGGTGAAGCTGATGGTGTTCAGGTAGGCCTCCAGAATGGTCTCCTTGGAGTAAGCGCGGCTCAGGCAGAGGGCGCGGTAGATCTCGCGCAGCTTGCGCAGTGCACCCTCCACGCCGCTGGCGCTCTTGTCGCTGGTCAGGTTCTTGATGAGCTGCTGCTCCAGCGTGGAAGCACCCTGCTTGGAGCTGTAAATGGGCAGCAGATACTCGTTGACCATGGCACCGATGGTGCGCTTGAAGTTCACGCCCGGCTCGTTGTAGAAATCCTTGTCCTCGGTGCAGATGAACGCATACTGCAGGTTGGTGGGGATCTGTTCCAGGTCTGCCCAGACGCGGTGGCTGTTGGAGGAGCGCAGGGTGGCATACTCCACCTGCGCTCCGGTGTCGGGGTCGGTGGCCACCACGGTGCTGGACTGGCTCAGCTCGATGTTGTCCAGGTCCAGCAGGTTGCCGTCGTTGGCCGTGGCCTGCACGGCGTAGTACACCGCCGCCACTGCCGCCAGGCTGCACACCATGATGCCCAGGCAGATGAGGGTGGCCAGCGTGCGGCCCAGCGCCCTGAGGATGGGGTGCTTCGCCTTTTCCCGGGGCTCCTTTGGCTCCCTGGGGGCACGCCCGCGCTTGGGCGGCTCTTCCCTGCGGCTGTTGCTCACATTCACTTTACGTCCCCCCGTGGGCTGCACGTCCGTGCGTGCAGCGCCGCGGTGGATCTTTCTCGATTCGTTTGAGATAAGGATCGCCTCCTGACGTGGTGGTATCGCTTATGGAGCGGGACACTGTCCCGCATAGCCTCTTTACTGTTATCGCTTCGGGGTCAGGCCTCGCCTTGGTACAACCTCTCAGCCTTCACTGGCGGTTAAACCTCTCCGTCATCATCGCTTCGCTCGATGCCACCTCCCCTAGTAGGGGAGGCCTTGGCATAGGGTTCATTTTTCGCAATGATCGCCTATCGGCTCCAAAATGCACTCCTGCCGCAAGGATAAGGCTTTGCGCCAGCAGGGCAAACAGGAGCGAAGCGCCAGACCACGAAAACGCGACGGCCTGCCAAGGGCTCCCCTACTAGGGGAGCTGCCGAGCGTCAGCGACGGCTGAGAGGTTTAACCCCGTTATCGGCTGCTTACAGCTGAAAGGTTGGACAAAGGCAGGCCTTGCCGTGGGCCTGCCGCCCCTATTTCTAATCAGATACTGCTAGTATAGCACACTTCCCCCCGTAAAGTACAGCATTCCGGTGTGAAAATTGTACGCTTCTGTCTCAGGGGCGGCGTTTTTGCGCATACTACCGCTGGAAAGACCCGCTGGAAAGGAGTGATTTTCTCCATGCGGAAAGTAGTTCTCTGCCTGTTTTACGCCCTGTGCGCCTTTGCCATCGCCTTCAGCCTGTTCTGGATGGCCCTGCCCCGGCTGGCGCTTCCCTCCCCTGCACCGGGAGCGGACAGCGCCGCCGAAACGCCGGTGCCCTCCGAGCCGAGCCTTGCGGCCCAGACTCTGCCCGACACCGGCCAGCCCACCCAATACCTGCTCCGGGACGAGGGCGGCATGGTGGCCGTCTACACCTGCGGGCCGGACGGCTCCCCCACCCGCCTTGCCCGGCAGACAGACATTTACGTCAACCTCCTGCCAGAAAATGACGCTCTGCGTGTCAAGCAGGGCATGACAGTGACGGGGGATGCCGCCCTGCAGGAGGTGCTGGAGGACCTGGGCGGGTGAATCAAAAACCCCCTGTGCCATGGTCTGGTACAGGGGGTTTGTTTTGCGGTTCTGTTTCAGCCGGAGTGCAATTTTACTCCACGCTGATCATATAATAGTATACGGGCTGGCCGCCGCGGATGTGGCTGACCTCAACGTGGTTGGGGCACTTTGCCTTGACGATCTCGGTCAGCTTCTCGGCCTCCTCGTCGGAGACATCGCAGCCGGAGATGATGGTGACAAAGCTGGAGTCCTTCTTGCACATGCTGCGGGCCAGGCGGTAGGTGGCCTTGGTCAGGTCGGTGGAGGTGGCAACGATCTTGCCGTTCTCCAGAGCCATGATCTCGCCCTTCCGGATCCGCTTGCCGTCAAACTCGCTGTCGCGGGCGGCGTAGGTGATGAGGCCGGTGCTGACCTTGTCGGCGGCGGCCATCATGTTGATGGTGTTGGTCTCAGCGTTGGCGGAGGGGTCGAAGTTGAGCAGCGCGGTGATGCCCATGGGCACGGTGCGGGTAGGCAGAACGATCACCTGACGGTCGGCCAGCTTCTGGGCCTGCTCCGCTGCCATGATGATGTTCTTGTTGTTGGGCAGCACGAACACGGTCTTGGCGGGCACGCTCTGGATGGCGGCAAGGATGTCCTCGGTGGCGGGGTTCATGGTCTGGCCGCCGGAGACGACAGCGTCCGCAGCCAGGTCGGTGAACACAGCCTTCAGGCCCTCACCGGCGGCAACGGCCACAAAGCCGTAGTCACGGCTGGGGTCCACTGCGGCGTAAACGAACTCGCTGGCCTGTGCAGGAGCCTTTTCAGCGGAGGCCTGCTTTTCCAGGCTCTTGCCCTGCTTCTGGCGGGCCAGGAACTGCTCGTGCATGTTCTCGATCTTGAAGTTGGTCAGGTAGCCGTACTTGATGGCCTCGCTCAGGATCTTGCCGGGGTCGGCGGTGTGGACGTGCAGGTTGATGACATCGTCATCCTCGATGCACACCACGCTGTCGCCGTTGGATTCAGCGAAGGCACGCATCTTTGCGGCGCTGGCACCCTCGTTCTTGTTGATGAGGAACTGGGTGCAGTAGCCGTTCTTGATGTCCTCCACCTTCATCAGGTCGTCGGTGAACACGCCCTTGCCTGCGTTCTCGGTGGAGAGCTTGGCCTTGTTGGGGGTGCCCTCGCCGCCGGCCACCATGGGCTCGCCGTGGAACACCTTGCCCATGCCCTCAAAGATGATCATAATGCCCTGGCCGCCTGCGTCCACAACGCCGGCCTTTTTCAGCACGGGCAGCAGGTTGGGGGTATCCTCCAGCGCCTTCTGGCCTGCGGTCATCACCACGTCCCACAGGGCGGGGATCTCCTCGGCACCGCAGGCGGCAGCTTCCTCGCTGGCCACCCGGGCAACGGTCAGGATGGTGCCCTCGGTGGGCTTCATCACGGCCTTGTAGGCACCCTCCACGCCCTTTTTCAGGGCGGCGATGATGTCGGCGGTGTCGGCTTCCTTCTTGCCTTCCAGCGCCTTGGAGAAGCCGCGGAACAGCAGGCTGGTGATCACGCCGGAGTTGCCACGCGCACCGCGCAGCATGGCGGAGGCAGCGGTCTTGGCGGCCTCACCCACGGTGCAGCCGTCGTCCAGCGCGTTCAGCTCTGCCACGGAGGCACCCACCGTCATGCCCATGTTGGTGCCGGTGTCGCCATCGGGCACGGGGAAAACGTTCAGCTCGTCCACACGGGAGCGCTGGTTGTTGATGTTGTTCGCGCCGGAGATGATCGCGTCGCGCAGGATCTTACCAGAAATCATTGTCCTTACTCCTTAATAAAAAGTTCCATCAGGCGATCACGTCGTCCACCGACACGATCACACGGGCAACCTTCAGGCCGGTGGCCTGCTCCACTTCGTCCTTGACGCGGTGCGAGATGCTGCGCGCGGCGGTGGAGATGTTGAGCCCGTAGCTGACGGCAATGTGCAGCTCGATCACGAGACGGCCCTCTTCCTGTGTGACACGAACGCCCTTTTCAGAGTAATCGTTGCCGCGCACCACGCTCTTGACCACATCGGTCAGGTCGCGGGGGGTCATTGCGGCCACGCCGTAGCATTGTTTGGTTGCTTCGCCTACCAGCGTAGAGAAGTACTCGGCGGAAAAGCTGACATCTCCCAGCGGGAAACGGGAAGTGATCATAGTCGCTCTGCTCCTTTATTTGAAATCTTGTTGGGGTGGCCCGGCTTGCCGCGGCAAACCCGCCGCATACCGGGAAAGGAATCGGTATCCTTATTATACAACTTCCCACGCCCTGTGTACAGCACAATTTCCAAAGGGCGGGCAATGTGAGCCGATTCGTGTTCCTATTATACCACAAAACCCTGCCCTGTGCACGGTTTTCCTGCATGTTTTGCAAAAAGGCCGGGCGCGACTGTGAATAAATTCTAAAAAGTATGATTTTTGACTTTATCCGCCTGTGGAAAAGTGCTAAAATCAAAGCAGAGGAACGGGAGCTGCGCCCTTACGGCAGAACCACTGTTTACGATAGGATAACGATTGGAGAGCTGTTTGATGAACATTTTGTTTTTCCTTTCCCCCAAGCAGGACCTGATGTATGTCTACGATGACTTCACCCTGCGGCAGACGCTGGAAAAATGGGAGAACAACCGCTACGCATCCATCCCGGTGCTCAACCGCAAGGGCGAGTATGTGGGCACCCTGACCGAGGGGGATATCCTCTGGGGGCTGAAACAGCAGCACGGGCTGGACATTGAAGCCGCCGAGGATGTGCCCATCTCGAGCTTTGCCCACAAGCGGGATTACAAGGCCGTGACCGTCACCACCAGCATGGACCAGCTGATCGAAGCGGCCATGAACCAAAACTTTGTGCCCGTGGTGGACGACCGGGGCATCTTTATCGGCATCGTGCGGCGGCAGGCCATCATCCGCTACTGCTACGACAAGGCCCGGGCGGAGGCGAAGAAGGGGCAGGCTTCTTATCCTGCCGCGGGGGGTTAACCCCCCAGTCACCTACGGTGACAGCCCCCGCTAGTAGGGGGGCCCTTGGCATGGCGTAAAGCTTGCCCTCTTTGCCAAGGCCGCCCCTACTAGGCAACAACGACGACCGCCGCCAGCGGCGGAAACAGGGAGGAGTTGTTGGGGCCGCGGCCAGCAGGACACGAGTGCTCTGCACGAAGTGGACGCTGGGTGCCGCAACCCGGACAGGTGGCATTGCGAAGCAATGACGGTGGGGTTTAACATCGTCAGCACTACTTTCAGACAAGAAAAGACCGTTGCATTTTCGTGCAGCGGCCTTTTCTCGTTTACTTACTATTTTTATTCTTTTCATTCAATTCATTCCGTTTCGTATTAGTCAGAGAATAAAATAGAATGAACCGAATAATTTGAATTAATTTTTTAACTTAACGATACCTGTGCAGATGGCACATCTGCCCCGGCATTATCAAGCCGATACATCTTGAAGCAATGCTTCTGGCTTGTACTTCCGTGTTTGGAAACGGTATGTCGAACCGCATCCCTCTCCCACAGCATCGGCTCAAGCTCGGTGATGCGCTTGGCCAATGCCTGCGAGGTGGGTGCCAGCTCGGTATGGGCGTACCGCTGGCCCATTTCCATCAGGTTCTTGGAGTAGCCGCTCCACGTTCCATCCCCCTGCTGCAGGAGCACCCGCAGGGTCTTGACGATGGGCTCTGCCTCATACTCGGCCACCCGGCGCTGCGCGGCCAGCTGGGCCGCCGTGCCCTGCATGACCCAGCGGCAGCGGGCCTTATCGAAGCGGATGACCCGCTCGCACTGCTCGATGTCGCGGCCGGTGAGCAGAAAGCCTGCTTCATCGTCCATCCGGCTCTGCTTGTCCAGCACGATGGTGAAATCCGCTGCACCCAGGATGCCGGTGGAGCCGTTGATGTTGTCGAAGCTGTCCTCGGGGTTCTTGCTCTTGCGGGTGTGGTGCACCAGCAGCACGCAGATGCCCCGGCTGTCGGCAAAGGCCTTCAGCCTGCCCATGTAGTCGTAGTCGGCATCGTAGGCATTTTCAAAGGGCTTTGCCTTGGGCTTGATCTTGGATAAGGTATCGATGCAGACCAGATGGATGTCCGGGTTGGCATCCAGATACTCCCCCAGCGTTTCCAGCAGGCCCTCGCCCAGCCGCTGGGCCTGAAACATAACGTGCATGTTGGCCGGGGCGGGCCTGCCCTCCAGCAAGCGGCGCAGGCGGGTCTGCATCCGGCTCTTGCCGTCCTCCAGGGCGAGGTAGAGCGTGCCATGCTGCCGGGTGGGGAACCCCAGAAACGGCTCCCCCTGTGCCACGGCAAGGCAGAGGTCCAGCACCATCCAGCTCTTGCCCAGCTTGGGCTTTGCCACCAGCACCCCCATGCCCATGGGCAGCAGGCCCTCCACCACATGGCGGACGGGCGGCAGCACCATCTCAGACAGCTCCCGGGCCGACCACGCCTGCACCCCGGCAGGTTTTGCGGTCTCCGGCTCCGGGGCGGCCTCTGGGTCGGTCAGGCTGTTGATGTAATCGGCGTAATCCTCGCCGATGCGGGCCGCGAACGCCTCCTTTCCGATCTGCTCGTACTCGTCGGCCACGCGGTCCTGCCAGCGCCGGAGCTTGAGCTCCAGCCCGTTCCAGAGCCGCAGTTCCCGGGCCCGCTCCTGCACCAGATGATACCGCTGGTTCTGGTCCGCAGGCAGGCCCCGGAAGGTAAACCAGAAGGTCAGCCGGGAAAAGAGCTTTTCCTCGGTGTCGGCCTTGTCCAGCCACCGCAGGAAATCGTTCTCGTCCGCCGGGCTGAACTGCTTTGCCTCCCGCCAGTTCCCCACTGCTTCCTTCATTTCGTTCATGGAAACACCTCTTTCTTTTGCATTACACAGCGTTGTTTTATTACCCAAAGTGTAACACCTTTTGGTTGTGTCGTCAACGAGTATGTTCCGGCGATTTTTCGCGCGAAAAATGCGAAAAAAGAGGGAGAAAATAAGAAAAGCCCCCGCTCACCAGAGCGAAGGGCCGGAAACCTTTCCTTTTACCCTGCGTGCAGGGCATCATTTTTTGCCAGCAGGTAAACGCAGTACTGATTCATGCTGATGCCCTCCCGCTGGGAATGCTCCGCCAGAGCGCGGTGCAGGCTGCGGGGCAGGCGGAGCTTGAACTGCCCGGAGTAATCCTCCAGACTGTCCGGCTTCGGAATGGATACGCCCTCTTCCAGTGCGGCCTCCAGCCAGACCCTCTTAGCATCCCGAGCATTCTCCACAGCGCTTTCAATGGTCTCGCCGCAGGTCAGGCACCCCGGCAGATCGGGATAGGAGACAACATAGCCGCCCTCTTCCCTGTCCTCTACAATCTCCATCCGATACGGAAGAGCCAGATATTCATTCAGCGTTTTCATCGTTTTTCGCCTCACTCTCTACGATCTGACGCACCATTTCCACATATACTTTCTTGATCGGTTCGTGCTTGGGTATCGTAATGGGCATACAGCCTGCTTTGCGGAAGGTATAGTGGCTGCTCCCGCTCCGGGGGGCAGTCATCTGATAGCCGTAGCTTTCCAGCACCTTGCGCAGCTCATCAAACCGCAGGTCTTTGGAAAGCGCACAAATGCGTGCCAGCAGCTTATCCCATTGAGACATCTTTTATCCCCTCGTCTTTGTGGTGTCGTATGTGGTGTCATCTTCATTATATGCTGGCTTATGAAAAAAGTCAAGCGGAGCGTTTGAAAGTCCCCCTTATCGTACCCCGCATCTGGTATACTCCTCTTGTCGAACAAAACAGGAGCGGCCCGGAGGCGGGCTGCAGGAACAGGAGGGAACACCATGAGTGAGTACGAGATCCGATCTGTAGGCGGCCATGTGGAGGTTTATACCCGGGGCGGGGTGTTCCTCTTCTCGGCGGACACGGTGCGGGAGGCCATGGAGGAGCTGGATGAGGCCGCATGACACATTCCCGGCAGTTCCCGGAAACATGTCAGGAGCGTGCGGGGAAAGCTCAAATGTAAAATACCTGTAAAATATAAGAAAAGAACAGTTGACAAAAGGACAAAACGGCGCGGAAATGCAGTAAAAATGCAAAAAACATGTAAAATAACGCTTGTTGTCCGGGGGAGTTCAATGCTATAATAAAAAGGACGGCGTTCAGGGCAGGAAGCCCCGGGCGGCCGTCCTTGGTTTGTTTTAAGAGCAAAAGGAAGTTTTTAGGAGTATCGAGATGGATATCACACACATCACCTCATTGTTGGGCGGTATTGCGCTGTTCCTCTATGGTATGTCGATCATGGGTGCCGGCCTGGAAAAGCTGGCGGGCGGCAAGATGCAGGGCGTGCTGCAAAAGCTGACCTCCTCCACCATCAAGGGTGTCATTTTCGGCACCCTCATCACCGGCGTGATCCAGTCCTCCGCAGGCACAGTCGTCATCTGTGTCGGCCTTGTCAACTCTGGCATTATGACCCTGACGCAGTCGGTGGGTGTCATCATGGGTGCAAACATTGGTACCACGGTCACCGGTCAGCTCATCCGCATGGCGGATATCTCGGGTGACAGCCTTCTGCTGACCCTCATCCAGCCCAAGACGTTTGCGCCGGTGGTGGCATTTGTCGGCTGCATTTTTTATGTGTTCCTGCGCAACGCCAAAAAGAAGAACATCGGCCAGATCATGCTGGGCTTCGGCATCCTGTTCACGGGCATGAGCCTGATGGACACCGGCGTGTCCCCCCTGCGGGAGAGCGCAGCCTTTCAGGAGCTGTTCGTTAGCATGACCAACCCCGTGCTGGGCGTGCTGGTGGGCATGGTCGTCACCGTCATCATCCAGTCCTCCTCGGCCTCGGTGGGTATCCTGCAGGCTTTGTCCAGCACCGGCCTTGTCACCTTTGGCAGCGCCATCCCCATCATTCTGGGTGCCCACATCGGCACCGCCTTTACCCCGCTGCTGACCATCGGCGGCTCCTCCAAGGACGGCAAGCGCGCCGCCCTGATCCACCTGTATTTCAACATCATCGGCAGCTTTGTGCTGCTGGGTGCCATTTACGCCGTGCGATACACCATCGGCATCCCGGTGTGGGGCGACGTGATGAACAAGAGCACCATTGCAAACATCCACACCCTTTCCAGTGTGGCGGCCATGCTGCTGTTCCTGCCTTTCAGCAGTGTGCTCTCCAAGCTGGCCATGCTCACCGTGCCCAACAGCGCCGAGGAAGCGCAGGAGCTGAGTATGCCCGTGCTGGATGAGCGTCTGTTCAAGAGCCCGGCCGTGGCCCTGCAGCAGGCCAAGAGCGCCGTGGTCAAGATGTCCCGCCGTGCCGCCCGCAACGTCAGCCTCTCCACTCCCCTGCTGCTCAAGATGGATGAGGACGTGGTGAGCGCCATCAATGTGCGGGAGAACCTTATCGACCGGATGGAGGTGGAGATCTCCAACTACCTCATCAAGATGACCGACCAGGAGCTGGGCGACGACGAGAGCCACGCCGTGACCGAGCTGCTGAACTTTGTCACCGAGTTCGAGCGCATCGGCGACTACGCCGTGAACATTCAGGAAAAGGCCGTGGAGCTCTACGAGAAAGAGGCCTCCTTCAGCAACATTGCCAAGAACGAGCTGAAGCTGCTGGATTCCGCGCTGGAGCAGATTCTGACCCGCACCAACGATGCCTTTGAGAACGATGACATCGCGCTGGCCCGTCAGGTGGAGCCGCTGGAAGAGGTCATCGACATTCTGGTGGAGAAGCTCCGCGACGGCCACATCAAGCGCCTGAAGGATGGCATCTGCTCCATTGATACCGGCGTGGTGTTCCTGGATGTGCTGAACAATGTGGAGCGCATCTCCGACCACTGCTCCAACATGGCGGCCCGTCTGGTGGGCACCAGCGAGGGCGATGACTACGATTCCCACACCCTCAAGAGCCTGATGCACCACAACCCCAGCAAGGAATACTCCCTCATGTACGAGGAGTGCTGCAAGGAGTACCTGACCCCGCTGGCCGCTATGGAAAAGGAAGCGTAAAGGGGCCAATGCCCTGCGAGGGAAGCAGCAGCTTGCGGCTAAACCTCTCAGGCGCTCCGCGCCAGCTCCCCTAGTAGGGGAGCCCTTGGCAGGCCGTCGCGTTTTCGTGGTCTGACGCTTCGCTCCTGTTTGCCCTGCTGGCGCAAAGTCTTACCCTTGCGGCAGGTGCCGGTTTTGGAGCCGACAGGCGATCATTGCGAAAAATGAACCCTATGCCAAGGCCTCCCCTACTAGGGGAGGTGGCATCGAGCGAAGCGATGATGACGGAGAGGTTTAACCGCCAGTGGGTGAGAGATTATCCAAAGACGAAGCTTAACTATAAAAGAAGCCCCTTCGGTATTGAGGGATACCGGAGGGGCTTCTTGTTGCATTTGGTGAACCCGTGAAGAGTTCACATTCTCATTCACATCTTTATTATATGCTGCCTTCCCCCAAAAGTCAAGGGGTCAGAAGAAGCTCACCTGGCTGCTTTCGGGCAGGTCTGCCAGCACACCGGCGCTGCGCAGGCTTTCCAGCACGGCGCTGGTCACGCCGGTGGCCTGCTGAAGCTCCTCCACGGAGATATACTCCTGCCCGTCGATGGTGGCCCGCTCCAGCGAGGCGGCGGCAGTGCCGCCCACGCCTTTCAGGGCACAGAAGGGCAGGCGCACCTTGCCATCCTCCACGATATACTTGTTGCCGCGGCTCTTGCCCAGCTCGATGGGCAGGAACTCATACCCGCGGGACAGCATTTCGTTGACCAGCTGCAGGCTGACCAGCACGTCCTCGTCCTTGGCGTTCTTTTCCTCTTTCAGGCGGCGCTTCACCGCCTCCATGTGGGCGCGGGCCACAGCCGCACCGCCCACAGCGGCCTCATAGTCGATATCATCGCCGCGCACGGTGAAGTAAACAGCGTAGAACTCTGCCGGGCGGTAGAGCTTGAACCACATCAGCCGGATGGCGCTCATCAGGTAGGCCACAGCGTGGGCCTTGGGGAACATATACTTGATCTTGCGGCAGGACTCGATGTACCAGTCCGGCACCTCGTGCTCCCGCATGGCTTCCTCCCAGCCGGGCTTGAAGCCGCCCTTGGCCACCTTGCCCTTACGGACAGCCTCCATGATATCAAAGGCCATCTTGGGCTCCAGCCCCTTGCGCAGCAGGTAGAGCATGATGCTGTCACGGCAGCCGATGACCTCCGCGATGGTGCAGGTGCCGCTGCGGATCAGCTCGTCGGCGTTGCCGGTCCAGACATCGGTGCCGTGGGACAGGCCCGAGATCTGGATCAGCTCCGAGAAGTTCCGGGGCCGGGCCTCCACCAGCATTCCGCGCACGAAGTTGGTGCCCATTTCCGGGATGCCGAAGGTGCCGGTCTGGCTGTCGATCTGCTCCGGGGTCACGCCCAGCGCTTCCGGGCTAGTCAGCAGGCTGTACACCTTGGGGTCATTCATGGGGATGCTGTCTACCGAGATGCCGGTGTATTCCTCAAAATACTTGTAGAAGGTGGGCATATCGTGGCCCAGCTCGTCCAGCTTGAGCAGAGTGTCGTGGAGGTACTTGAACTCGAAATGCGTTGTGAGCAGGCCGCCCGCCACATCATCCGCCGGGTGCTGGATGGGGCAGAAATCGTAGATTTCGTAGGTGTCGGGCACAACCACCATGCCGCCGGGGTGCTGGCCGGTGGTGCGCTTGACACCGGTGCAGCCCAGGGTCAGGCGGTTCTCCTCTGCGTGGTTGACGGTTTTGCCGCGGGCTTCCAGATACTTTTTGACGTAGCCGTAGGCGGTCTTGTCCTGAATGCCGGACACCGTGCCCGCCTTGAACACATTGGCCTTGCCGAACAGCTCCTCGGTGTAGCGGTGGACGTTGGACTGATACTCGCCCGAGAAGTTCAGGTCGATATCAGGCTCCTTGTCGCCGTAGAAGCCCAGGAAGGTCTCAAAGGGGATGTCGTGGCCGTCCACCAGCATCCGGGTGCCGCAGTGGGGGCAGTCCTTATCGGGCAGGTCAAAGCCGTCGTCCACGCTGCCGTCGGTGATGAACTCGCTGTACTTGCACTTGGGGC
>ENA-UONY01000186-UONY01000186.1-human-gut-metagenome-genome-assembly--contig:-CS9-NODE-186-length-89711-cov-7.425627_pt1 | contig 89711 bp, 101 predicted proteins | sample MGYA00242465_ERZ724012 | MGnify/ENA metagenome assembly ERZ724012 | reverse complement strand
CTTGTTGTACCTCTCAAAGGTCAAAATCGTTGCAGGATTCACTTCCCAACTAAGAATTTGGTATTTCGTCTTCCACCCTTAATCTGCAAGAGGGTTCTAGACCATTTTAAAAAACGGGAAAATCTCGTTTTAAGCTATTTTTGAAACGGGAAAATACCAATTTAGACCATTTTGAAAAACGGGAAAATAGAAAGACCTAAATCACACAAGACCATCTGGATAATATGGCCGACGTAGTTAATATCTTCAGGCGCAAAGCATACGATACTCTTAGGGAATGGAAGGAGAGGTCCAAAGGTTCTACTGCAATGCTAATCGAGGGTTCGAGAAGGGTCGGCAAATCCACCTTGGCGAAGAGCTTCGGTGATAGTGAGTATTCTGTGTGTGTAATGATCGATTTTTCCAAGGCATCGCAGAGAGTGAAAGCTCTGTTCGATGATCTGGAAGACATCGATGCGCTCGTAAGGGGATTACAGCTCCATACCAAGAGGACGTTCAAGGAAAGAGATACATTGGTGATCTTCGACGAGGTCCAGAGATTTCCCCGTGCAAGGGAATCCATCAAGGCCCTGGTCCAGGACGGTAGATACGATTACATTGAGACCGGTTCGCTGATATCCATCAAGAAGAACGTGGAGAACATAGTCATCCCGAGCGAAGAGGAGTCGTTTACTCTGCACCCGATGGACTTCGAAGAATTCCTCTGGGCGAATGGGGACAATACATTTGAGCTGCTGGAGGACGTATTCAGGAACAGGAAAGGTCTCGATGGTTTTACTCATTCCGTGATGATGAAGCGTTATATGGAATACATCGCGGTCGGCGGAATGCCGCAGGCGGTGGAGGCCTTCGTAAACAGGAAGAGTTATCAGGAGATAGACAAGGTCAAGAGGAACATAATAAAGCTGTACATGGACGATTTCAGGAAGATCGACAGTAGTGGCATGATGGGGAGGTATTTCGCCAATATACCCTCTGAACTGTCCAGGGAAACGATGCGTTACAGGACCACATATATCGACGAAGATGTGGGCTCTAACAGGGAAAAAGAGTTGTTCGCCGAACTGGAGGATTCGAAGACCGTCGTAGTAAGTTATCATGTAAACGACCCACGTGTCGGCATGAGCATGACCTTGGATCCAGACTTCTTCAAAATGTATCTGGAGGACACAGGATTGTTCGTCACTTTGTGCTTCATGGACAAAGGGACATCGGATAATATCATCTACGAGCACTTGGTATCTGGAAAATTGCCTGCAAATCTGGGATATGTGTTCGAGAACGCAGTTGCACAAGCACTAGTTGCCGCAGGATACAAAGCGTTCTACCACACATTTCCGAAAGAGGATGGCAAACATTACTATGAGATAGATTTCATCATTCCGTCCGGCAAGAAGATAATCCCGATAGAGGTGAAATCCTCCAAGATCAAACCACACAGATCCATGGACAAGTTCATCGAGAAGCATGGCAGAGACATCGATGTCCCGATGATGATATCGACCAAGAACATCGGAATGGTCGACGGTATCCTGAACATCCCCATATACATGACTGGTTTCCTTGGCAGGAAATGATTGTAAGGGTGATGCGTTAGCAGTTGGTCCCGTTCAAGGAGAGGATGGGTTCAGTTGTTGGTGATTAGAATGAAACCTGCAAATGAGGCGATCGGATAACAATCCAAATGATGCTGATGGAAAATGAAGGCATTCCGTTTCAACCAGAATATCTCATAGAGAGTCTCTTCGTATACTGCCCGATGTTGATTTTTGAAGAGGCCATCGAATCGTAATTCGTCTGAAAGTACGATTGTCATAGGCGGCAGTATATCGCTTTAAATATGGATGGTGCTCGAATCATTGGACAATAAAACGGACAATACTTGATATAGTAAATGACGCAGTAAATTTTTGTCTCCACTTATTTTGAAAGGTTTATGCCGTGCCGAAGGCTATCAGTAGTACAGTTGCTTCGGAGGAATTCATACCGGAACACCTCCTTTGACGGGGTTTCTGATCAGCGGTTTCTTTCCGTTCCTCTCAGGAACATGCTGTCCGAAATGCGGTCCGTAATTAGCTCTATTTTCATGGTTGGAAATGCTTGCTTCGTGTGCGCGTAAAGTGGTACACGTCAAATTTTTGTGGAAAATTTTAAACAAGTCTCCGCCGGAGAAGCTGAAGGAAGGAGAGTATTGTTACGACCACAAGGCCTCGGCGGAGTTCTCGGTAGGTGACGGATTCGACTTCAAGGTCTTTATCTCTGCTACCAGTGACGTCTCCAGCTTCGAGATGGTCGATGCCATCGGAGCTTCTATCGCGATATGAAAGATACAGAGAAGGAAAAATCCGTGGGATCGAGGAAACTCTTCTGTTCGCAGCTTCGAGGATAAAGTCAAGGGGCTGATCGTGAATCGATCTCAAGAGCGTTCGGCATCCCCGTTACCACTCTCAGAAGGAAAGTGGAGGAGTATGGGTTGTCCTGGTCTGTCGACAAATCAGAGAAGAACATAGACCGTTACAAACGTGTTAAAACGGTGGAATGAAAAATTCCACCACCAAAACACACCTCGCGTGCGGATATAGATATATCTTAACTTCCTCGTTTTTGCTTGGGTTTCGAGCTTTTTGTGGCGAAACGAAAGGATCACAGTAAGCCACAAGGGCAATGCAATCGGACAATAAATCGGACAATAAATCGGACAATAAATCGGACAATAAACTTTGGCGTTATTTACGAAGAATAACCCAAACCCCAGTCTTCTTACTCCCTTCACGAGCGATGTAGCCATCTGCTATCAACGAAGATATGTGGTTCGAGATGGTGCTTTCAGCCACACCGAGATCAGAAGCTAATTCTGTGCGGGTGATTTTAGGATTAGATTCCATCTTGTTAACAATTTCAAAATCCAATCCTTCAAGGGAAACATCGACTGGTGCAGGAGTTTTCGTATTCTTCTTTCTGATTGGAATCGTAGCCATGAGCGCACCGGTCACGATTGAGAATTCAGGAGGAGGATTGTTGTTCGCCTTACAGGCCTCTACGACCTTTTCGATTCCCTGTCCCCATTTCTCGACATAGCCAGCATCATGGAATATATTGGCAAGCGAACGGTTGCGTCTGGAGGATCCGTGCTTCTTCAGAAGGGTATCAAGATCCCAACCTTTCGGAAGAAGGCCCATGCTTGAGATTTCGATATGATTTGGATAAATTGCAACCTTGGTGGGCTCCTGGATACTGTAGTCCTTATGGACGAGTGCGTTCACGATAAGCTCCCTCAGGGCATCTTCGGGATAATCGAACACGTCGACACGTAGTCCGGTCCTTCCTTCGTATTCGAATTTCGACGGGATATACCTCTCGTAAAGGATACGTATGGTCTCATCGACGATCTGTATCCCTGGGACTTCCACATATGTCTCCCTGCGGAGGATGTTCTTGGAATCGAATTCACCTATGACGAGATACGCACCGTCGTTGAGATGGCGCGGTTCCTTTGCGAAAGCGATGGCAGCGGTCATGGTGAGTTTGCCGTCATTGGAAAGATCGTAAGAGGAGACGACCCCACTTATGTCTGTTGGGTCGACATCTTTGCCTATTCTTCCGCGTTCCTTTCCCTTGCTGATGAAGAACGAGATCGCTTCCGGAGACAGGTCTTTTAGACTGTAATCGCACGTCTGATCCAGCCAGTCCATTCCTTTTTCGTTGAGAAGAGCGGTTCTGAGTTCCTCTCCTTCTAGAGTCTGATTGGTGTTCCCCACCCTTACATAGAACTGACCGTCTAAGTCCACCATGCGGTTCCCGGCACGCACGTCGACAATGACGCAATCCTTCGACTCTATGGATTCAATGCGGACGCTGACGTTGATATGAAGCTTGTTGTGGATTGTGTCCGAAATCTTCTTGGCGGTGTCTTTCGGATCCACCAGGCCGACGATTACGCCATCATCCTTGCGGCCGACGACCATGCGGCCGCCGTCGGTGTTGTAGAATGCGGCGATTGCTTTGAGGTAGGAAGAATCCCAAATCTCCTTCCATTCCTCCTGGTTGTTCTCAAGATCCACAGCAGGCATGTCCGATGTATGATGATTCTCGGACGATATAACGCTTTTTGAGACCGTGCAATAGGTGTTTCGGAGAGAAATATGGCATGTCTTTAATAGGGGCTCAGAGGCGTTGTAAACAAGAGGAACAACTCAAGATGGCTCATACATTGACCGACGTTGCATTATCTTGTTTACACGGCCTTGGCGAAGTGGTTTTTTTGAGTGGTTTCCAAGATTTTCCATATTATACTCATTCTGTTACACTGTTACACTTGTTACAGTGGTTTTGAGAGAGTCCTTATCCCCCGTACGCGCGTGTATGAAGTCAGTGAAACGGGTGTAACACTGTAACATCACTCCCCCAGCATGTGCGTTGGCGGCGGTGCCACGTAACCTACTGGTTGGATCCTTTCTCTGCATCTTTGGGTGGTGCTTGCCTGTTTCATCCATTCTCTCCCTTCTGCGTGGATCCTCATGGCGGCGATATTACTCCATCCCGGGTGTGGCGATCTCATCCACAGGTCTGCTGCTTTGATAGCCTCATCGCCGTAAATTCCAGCATTCGACGATAAGACGAATTCCAGATCCTTCCTGCACAATCTTGCTCCAGGGAGAGGATATAGTTCGTCCACAAGTTCGGAAAGGATGTCAACATTCGGGTTGTTTATGGTGGATGCTTCCTGTGCGATTTTTGCCATCTGAATGGTCTTCGGATCGAGATCCCATCCCTCCTTTGACATGTATCTGTGGTAGGCTTCCGCCCAGACCTGGATGATATACCCCTTCGCCTCATCCGATCTGAAACCCCCTTCACCGAAACCAACGATTGCCTTCTCTGGGTTCGCCGTGAACGGGAAGTACCTCCTGTTCCCGGTAGGGTCGGATAGGAATTCCGCTTCGTTGGTGGTGCCGATGATCACGAACCTGCGGACGTTTTCGCTGGCACATCTGTCGTAGGGGAGTCTTATGTGGTCGGAGGCCCTGGAAATGAAACCCTTGAGGTAATCGTTATCCATCCCCTTGGTGGCCTTCATCTCCGCCAGTTCGATTATCAGCCCGCCTTTGGTGTCCTCAACGAATCTCTTCTCGCTGATGTCGAGGGGGTCCCTGTAGAACTCGTCACAGGTCGCCATCCATCTTACTGCAGACGACTTCCGTGTTCCGGTGGCACCAATCATGATGGGAATGATGTCTAGTTGGATCGCCCTGTGCTGACGTGCTACCGCACCCAGGAACCAGCATTTGCACACATCCTTCAACACGGCTTCCGAATCCTCTTCGGAAAGACCGCGCATCCTCGCACCGAACACATCGATGAACAATCTGTCCAGACGCGGCTGTTTGTCCCAGAATTTCGAGCGCATCATATCCAGGAAAGCATTCCTGGAGTTGAGTTCGGCCTGTGCAATCAGAACATCTCTGATGACATCCTTTCCCGGCTGTTTGCCCTTGCATCCGAGCTTCTTCAACTGGTCCTGTACGTATGCCGCTATGCGGGTGATCATCGGGTCATCCAGGCTTTTGAATCCCCTCTCTCCGATGAGGGAAAGATCCACCATGATGTAATTCGTGGTGATCTCCTTCCAGCATTTTTCTCTGAAGTCCGGGAAGACAAACCTCCAGGCATTCATCAGGTCGGATATACTGTACAGCATCAGGAACCCCTCTCCGTTGGGATTGGGTTTCAGCCCGGAGTATCCATTCTTTTCGGGGAGCTCGGAACGTTTCAATTCCATATCTGTGCCGTCCGTCTTTATGACCATGAGATTGCTGCCGAATGAACCCCTGTCGCAACTGTGGAATTCGACAATCTCCGTCCATGATATCGGGATGGAAGAATCGCCTTCGGGGACGAATACATCCTCGAAGATCCTTCCGTAACGGTACTTCCCGTTGAACACGTATCCGCTGTCGAGGGTGTATCCCAAGGCTTTCAGATACATCATCGCATCGGAGGGATTCATGGCAGAACGCCTCCGTTGTTCGGGTTGTTGATGAGAGGTTTCTTCCCTCTGGTCTTAGGAACGTGCTGTCCGAAAAGGGGTCCGTAATCGGACCGTTTTCTGTGGTGTAAAATCTTCTTAGTACGTGCGCGTAAAGTGGTACACGTCAAATTTTCGAGAAAAATTTTAAACGGGTCCGTAAAGGAGATGCTGGACAATAATGGTCCCCACTCCCTGATTTGAACAGGGGATCTGCTGATTTCAGCGGCTGTACCGGCATTGCCGGGAACTCTCTACAGTCAGCCGCTCTAGCCAGGCTAAGCTAAGTGAGGACAGACTGACAATATAGATAGATTATTTAAACTTGCTGATTGGCCAATCCGTCACAGGCTGATGGACTGGCTCATCCAATATAACCGAGATCGACAGTTTTCTGTTGCTCAGCTTCCATCTCTTTGACCTTAGCGGTGAGCTCATCGATCTGTTGACATTTCGAATCAAGTTCAGCATGATCCAATTCGATCCCGATGATCGACTCAAGCACTTTCAACAATGCGATACCGCTCTTATGGTCCACAAAATAACCTGATGTCTCGCCCATTAAGCACACCGAAGGGATTCCATATATCTTGCCGAACCCAACTAACAATGCGGATGCTCCAACGATCCCTCCTGCAGGTTCCCCTGGAGAGAAGATCACTCCGTGATCCTGGAGATCCACCTTCATGTCTATGTCAGAGACAGCACCGAGTACCCTTGGAGTATCGGTCATCTTGCCCGTTCCGTATCCTCCGAGCGTTATCATCTTGGATACATCCATCCTTATGAACACATCCTTCATGAGATCCTCGCAGATCAGATACTGTCCTTCTGGTGTCGTTCCTTGGTATTCACCAAGTAAGAATATGATGTCCTTTCCATTGACATCGTTCACATAATACAGTTCATTGCATGCCATGTCGATGACGCAATCGCTATCTAACATGACCTGTGGAGGAAAACTGTCTGAATAGACCGTAGCGAATCTTTTGGCGTTGAGTTTCTCCGCAAGGAAGTCAGCAGCTATCTTGCCGACATTACCAACACCAGGGAGCCCTTCGATCAATATGGGTTTATCGAGTTCAGGTATGCAATCATATACGATCGTTGTGCAGTTTCCCATTCTCTCCATACTCCTCTATTATGGACTCTCTTCTGTACTTGCCATAGCGATCATCTGGAGAATATCTCGGCGGATGTGCCGTTACGGTATCATCCGAACAATCGAGACATTTTTCCTTCATGGAATAGCGTCCACATTTAGGACACCTCCTGAGGGATGATCTCATGGGTATCACTTGCTCTCACGCTTGAGTGTCGCTTCACCACCGGCTTTCGTGAGCGACTTTATCGCAGTAGTGGAGATCCTCTTCAGGACGTCCTCTGCCGTCTTGTACTCGTCGGCTGTGATGACCACTCTGTATTTCGGCGAACCGACGGATGTAATCGATACCTTGGCCTCATCGCCTGCGACTTCGAGTCCATCATTCAATGCTTTCCTGATGTCCTCTATTCCTTCAGGTTTGAGCGTCCTCATCTCAAGTATCGCGTCGATCTCCACATATGGTAATGTGACATTCTCCTTCGCGACTTCGATAAATGTCTCGACCCAATCTCCCTGATAGTCGTCACGGAGTTCGTCGGGGTTCGCAGCTATGGCCTCGAATGCGCCATAGAGTGTGTCGTATGCTTCGGTGAGTTCGTTACCGAACTCGTCGTAAGCTTCGTCAACGGAGATCGAGAGTCTCTCGGCTATGATCTCGACAAGCTTCTCAGCTTTCTTCTCATTCTTCCACTGTTGGACCTTCTCTCTCTTCTGGTGGTCGTTGACGGATTTTAAGGAAAGGTCGATGTGACCTTTTTGTGAATCTACGCCCAGAACTTTGCAGACAACTTTCTGTCCTTCTCTGATGAAGTCTCTAACGTACTTCACCCAACCAGAGGCAATATCCCTTACATGGATGAATCCTTCTTTGCCGTCGTACTCATCAAGGGTGACGAAGGCACCGAAGTTCTTCACATTCGTAACGGAGCAGACTACTAACTCTCCGTTCTCGGGAAATTCTCTGGCGCGAGACATCAGTTGTATACCTCGACCACTTCGCCTTTGATATCGGCTTTTCCGCCCTTTGGTTTGACAAGTGTCGCACCGCAGACGTTGCATGTGACTGTGGTCGCTGCTTTGCTGAATGTAACCTGCTCGTTGCCGCAGTCGGCACATTTGATCTTTATGAAATCGTTAACCATGGGATCACTCCGTAAGCTCGAACTTCTTTGCTCTGATGCAGGATGTGAGGTGCGCTTTCTTGCACTCTGTGCATCTGTATCTGATGTTGACCCTCTTGGTGGGCTTCTCCCTTCCTTCGGGCTTAGGCCTCGGGAAACCTCCGTAACCTGCTGTTACCTTTCTGAATCTCCTCTGACCCCATTTGAGTTCGCTTGCTTTCTTCTTCTTGACCCTTTCTACGTCGTGGACAGTGTGTGTCTCACAGTAGGGGCAATATGTTTTGATCGTTCTGGGCATTTTCATTTGATTCACCCTTGATTATGCGTGGAAAGTTGCTAATATCGAGGTTATATAAAAAGGGATTGGGCGTTATAGTACCCTCTCATTCCTTCATATATAGTATGGGAGCAATCACTCCCCGATCCTCTCGACATGGCCATCGCCTGATGCGATGAGCACGGTGGTGGCGACGTTCAGGAACAATCCGTTCTCGACGACACCTGGGATGACGTCGATCCTCGATTCCAGGAAGAACGGGCTGCTTATGGCGTCGAACTTGCAATCGTAGATGTAGTTGCCGCCATCTGTGATGAATGGTGTGTCACCATCCATCCTGAGTGTTGCTTTGCACCCCTGTTTCTCGAGCATTATCCTCGTCTTCTCGTGTCCGAATCTGAGGACCTCGACCGGGAGATGCGTCTTGACACCGAGGATATCGACCTTCTTGGAACTGTCGACGATGATGACCTCTCTGACTGATGATGCGGCGACGATCTTCTCTCTCAGCAGCGCTCCTCCAAGGCCTTTGATGAGTTGCATATCATCATCCACCTCGTCGGCACCATCGATCGTGACATCCAGGTGATCCACATCGCTGAGCGATACGACCTTGATGCCGTTCTCTTTCGCAAGTTCCTCGCTCTGTACGGATGTTGCGACACATGTGAGATCGTATCCCTCCTTCACCTTCTCGGCGATTCTGAGGATGGCATAATATGCTGTAGAGCCAGTTCCGAGTCCTACATTCATTCCGTCCTTGACGTATTCGTCCACTGCCTTTTCCGCTACGATCTTCTTGAGGTTGACTTCTGCCATGGTGTCGCCTTCATCCTCACTATATCCTTCGCCTATATATTGCTGATGAACATTATCCTTTCGATGAGATTGGCAGCATTGTACTCCGGTGGGAAGGACTCCACGTTCGCTACATATCTGGCACACCAGATGGGTCATGAGATATCCTTCTTGGTGAACATCGTTCCCATAGATAAGGCGTCATGGATCTTCCACACTCCGAATCTCTCTATCGTTCCGAAGATGGCCGAAGCTATGGACATCCCCCTGATATCTGTCGTATCGGATGGTACCGAAGAGGGGGATATGGATGCATTGAAAGATGCATTGGAGGGTCTTGATATCGATGGGGTCGTCGTCGGTGCACTGTGGTCGGATTACCAATGGGATCGTATGAATAGAGTGTTGGGAGAATTGGATCTTATTATGCTGGCACCATTGTGGAGAAAGGATCAGGACATGGTCTATGACGAGATGGTGTCCGCTGGTATCGATGCCATCATCGTAGGTGTTTTCGCTGAAGGTCTGGATGAGAGATGGTTGGGGAGACATATCGATAATGCATCCAAGGATGAGCTTAAGGTCCTCAGGTCAAGATATGGCATCAGCATAATGGGAGAAGGCGGAGAGTACGAATCCATGACATTGGATTCGCCAATGTTCAAGAAGAGGTTGGTGATAAACTCATCCAATAAGAATATCAAGAAAGGCGTCGGTACGTTGGATGTGACCGACGTCATTCTTGAGGATAAGACATCAGAGTGACGACTCGATACCTTTGATGATATCATCGAATTCTGGAAGGACCTTGGGTTCAGGCGATCTCCAGATGAATCTGATGATCCCATCCTTATCGATGAGGTAGAATTCTCTGTTCGTGAATCCGGTCACCATGAAACCAGGGCCGACTATCGCACCATATTCCTTGGCTGCGGTCTTATCCGCATCATGGAGGAATTCGAAAGGCGCTCCGAGACGGTCCTTGAACATCTTATGACTGTCCAAGCTGTCATTGTTGATTGCGACCATCCTGACTCCGGTGGATTCCAAGCGAGCATATTGCTCTATGAACTTTCCCATGTAGTTGGTGCAGTTGATGCCGAAATCCCCTACGTAGAAGTTCAGCAGTATCGGACCATCCTTCAGTTGTTCATACAAATTGAATGAATCCCTGTCCGTTGAGGTCACTGTGAAATCCGGGGCCTTGTCCCCAACATTCAATGTCATGGTTCTGTGAACCGACACCATTCGATTATAATGTTTGTATAGTGGGTACACGTGAAGGATGATGTCCATCCGATTCCAATATCGATACGATGGCATCGGTCTCCTTCTCAGGGTCGTTCCACCATTTGTTGCTCCATACTCTGCGTATGGACCATCCTCTTGATTCCAGGTATTTCTGCCTGTGATAATCCCTCTCCCTGGTGGATGTCGCTCCGCTGTAGAGTGAGTTGTCGCATTCGATCCCCAATACGTATTGGTCACCGTCCTTCACGACGACATCTATGCTGTATCCTCCGATACCGAAGTTGGTCTCAGCATCATACCCCCTCCTCTTCAGTGATTCGCATATCTGATCATTGAAGATGGCGGTTCTATCGACGACGATATCCGTTCTTTCGGATAGTGAGTTCAATATCTGTTCCTCTTCATCCCTGTTCTTGGAACTCACGGCGAATGCGTACTCGAGATACCTCTTCAGAAGTCTCGGACCCTCATTCTTGCTATCGGAGACATCCAACTCATCCGGGCGGAATGATGTGATTATGTGTATCTTCCTTCTTGCACGGCTTATGGCGACATTGAGGCGGTTCTCCCCGCCGATGTTGTTGAGCCATCCGAACATCTTTGATATCTTTCCAGATTCGTTCTTGGCGTAACCGATGGAGAAGATGATGATATCCCTCTCATCCCCCTGTACGGATTCTATGTTCTTCAGGAACAATCCGATATCCTCTCCGTTCTCTTTGCGTGAGGCCTCTTTCCTTATGACATTTCCGAATTCAGGGTCATCGATCGATTCTTCTTCTATGAGATCATAGATCAGATCCCTCTGCGAGGTGTTGAATGTGATTATCCCGATGGTCTCATCGTTCTCACGTTCGGATAGTATCCTCTTCAGCAAAGAGACTGTTTCTATGGCTTCTTTGCGATTGCATTTGTTCTCCCATCTAGCACCATCCACGAGATGCGTCTCGATCGGAGGGAGTTCAGGAACATCCACGTTAGGGGATACGTACAATCTTCCCCCGTAGAAGGCGTAATTGGAGAATGCTATCAGTTCCTCATACTTCGATCTATAATGGAAATTGAGCATTATGGAATCGTATCTCGATCTGGCAAGATCCAATAGGCTGTCCTCATCCGAGATACCATCTTCATCGAAGCAGATCCTTCCGCTTCCAAGACTCGAAGGGCGCAATTGTCTGTGATCGCCTGCTATGACGACCTTCTTCGCACGATAGATCGATGGTATGCCCTTCTCCACATAAATCTGCGAAGCCTCATCGAATATCAATAGGTCGAAGAGCCCCATATCCAACGGGAGGAGTTCGGATACCGTCTCCGGTGTCAGAAGCCATACTTTGATCCCTCTGAAGAGATCTGAACCGAATTTCGATATGAATTTGTTGACAGACCATCTGCGTTTGCTTTCCGTGATCCTGCGCATCTCGGATATCATCTTTGAATCCGTGACGGCTTTCAGGGAATCTCTCAGGATGAATTCGACCCTATCCTTGGTCACTTTGCGTTTTCCCGATATGTCCGCATCAACCTCATCCCTTATCATGTCGAAATCATCGATATCCTTCAGGAGATCGGCATTCTCCCTCTCGAATGATTTGAGATGATCCATCATGATGAATGCGAATAGCTCATCATTGCTCATCTCATAGCTTGAAGGCATCCTCGTGTTCACGGATATTATGTTCTCGCCATACATCCTTTGGATCCTCGGCAATCTTTCGTATGATGATAGTTTCTCAACATAATCCGGATAGGATTCCAATGATTCCAAGGTCCTCTTCGTATCATTTAACAATTGATCAATATGTTTCGCGTTATAGTTGGTGAAATATCTGTTGAGGATGGTGGTTGCCATCCTCGTCACATGTCCTTTCCCGAACAGCCTATCGGAGAATCCCATTGAATCATATTCGTTGGATGCCTTGGATAGCTCACGCAGATCTGTTCCTAAACTTCTTAGTTCGAAATCGGTGAGATCCCTTCTGACGTATGCCATCCACGGATTCGAATCCAAGCATTGGTAATATGATCTCATGTCCGAGATCGTTCTTTTCTCGCAGAAGCGTTCGTACGCCTCATGGAGTTCGGAATAACCTATGTTCAATAGTGATGATGAGATGTTGTCCTTGAGCATCAGGTATCTTCTGAACTCATCGGGATCGTTGAGATCCACTTTTTTGACCAGGGAATACATCCTGTAAGGCTCTATCCCGAACGAGTCCGGCCTATACATACCATCCGCGATACGTGTGAGTTCGGAGAGGTGTCTTTCTATCTTATCCGATATAGGGTCGATCTCCGCAGGGGATACATTCTCGTTGGGAGGGAGGTCGAGCATCATGCTCAATTGCTCGTAGAAGAGATCCTTGTCGGATACGTCATCAATCATCATCACATATTTCGATAGATCTCCGAGACGCGAATGGACGACATCCAACGCTGTCTTCTTCTCCGATACCATCAAAACCGTCTTCCCTTCATTGATGGCGGTAGTGATCATCCCTGTGATGACCTGTGATTTCCCTGTGCCCGGTGGACCTTGGACGACCAATTCATCATTGGTCGTCAATACCTCGATCACCTTTTCCTGTGCGCTGTTTATCTGATTGATGTATGTGATATCCTTCTCATTCACATCGGGACCGGATTCAGTGAGATCGATGGGTTCTTTTTCAGGAGGAGATATCAGTCTGTCAAGGATCCTATTGATGCTCCCTTTCGATGCCAACGCATCGAAATCCCTCTGTATGGAGTTGGAATAGAGCGGGAATTTACCAAGAATGAGAGTGTGTTCGACTTTGAGTGAACTTTCTTCATGGTAGGAGAATGGATGTGTATCATCATGTTCGTTGATGTATGTGATCCCATTGTCTTTGTAGAAATCATCCATCCCATCCAATGCATGGGATGGATCATCGATCACACAGTCTTGTAAGTCCTTCCTGATGTTGTTGAATCTCATGTTGGCAAGGACCAACGTGTTGTTGAACACAGCATCCCTCGTGTGATCATATGATAGATAGAATCTGCGATCATGTTTCCTCAATCTCACAGGGAACAATATCAGCGGAGCCATAACAGGGAAATCATCTGTTATGGGGCCGCAGATGAAAGGGTATGCCATGTAGAGATCGGTCGAACCTTTCTCCCTGAAATCACGCAGAGTCTCTCTAGAGATCAGGTTCAATCCTTCGTATCTTGCTCTATCGTCGATACCACAGAGCAATATCTCCTTGTCGTTGATGATCTCCATGGGATCATCCATGCCGAATGATGTAAGGTCGCACATCCTACTCTTGACCATCTTCGGGCAATAGAGCAAGGGATTGCCTTTGCTGATGTTCGTGAGCTTCTTCTGTAGATCCTTCAGAGCAATCTCCGATGCTCCATCCAAAGGTACCGATTTCGCAGCAGTCCTGATATGCTTACGGGTTATCATCAGGAAACTCTCGCCGTATTTCTCGACGAACGTCTCCCCGATCCCTTTGATCATCAACAGATCATTCTTCTTGGCCGGCAACCTCTCAGCCATATCAGATAATGATTCATCAGAACATATCTTCGGTTCCCTGCCATTCACGGTATGCTCTTTGCGTAACGCATCCCTGAGGCCGATGAGCTCATCGAATATCCCTTGGCTGTCTTCCATATCGAACAGGTATATCGCGGGAAGATAGATAAGTCATGTTGATGTTCCTTCGAATATGGAGTTCAAATGTCCGGGCGGAGGTAACTCCGGTACGCCCTCATTGAAGATCAAGAAGTGTCCGAACTGTGGTGCGGACATCGAACTGTTCTCCACCGATGTCAAGGCATCATGTTACAATTGCGGATTCGTAGCCTATAGCGATATGAATTCGTGCATATTCTATTGCGAACATGCGAGGGAATGCATAGGTCCAGAGGCATATGATCGCATAATGTCGCAACGTGATGATATCTGATCGATGATGCGGCAACATAGATCCTCCTTCCGTTTACATTATATCTGATATGCAGATACTTCCCTGTTCAATGAGGCTATCATATGGGGTCGAGGAATAAGGGCGTGGATTATCCGAAACATACTCTGTGGTATCGTTTCACCCTATGGGTGTTGGGTTATTGTCTTATCATAGCGATATGTATCAAACGTTTCAACATCCGTACAGAGAGATATGAAGGGAAGATCGAACGTCCGTATGTCCTCACATACAACCACATATGCGACTATGATTTCCTGGGCGTCCTGAATTCCATGAGATATTATGGGAGATTCATCATCAGTGATGCCCTTCTGAGGAAGCGTTCATTGAGATGGTTATTGAAGGTAGGTACCAACGGGATATATCGCCGTAAAGGTGAATCTGCCGATGATGCTATAGAAGCGGCCAAAGCGACCGTGGCGAAAGGCATCAATGTGAACATGGCTGCCGAAGGCGAGGAATGTCCGAATGGTGTCACCGCAGAGATCAGGAAACGTACGGGTCAGATGATCAAGGACCTCGATGTCGATCTCATAACTTTCAGGATGGATGGCGGATATTTCCTTAAACCCAAGTGGGCGGACCACCGTTCAGGCGGTCCGTTGACCGGGAAAGTGATCAATATTTACAAGAAAGAGGACCTTGAGAAGATGACCGTTGAGCAGATCAACGATATCATCTACAAGGACCTCTACGTGAATCACTACGAATGGAACAGGGAGCACAGGGTGGTCTACGACCGTGAATGCCGTGCGGAGCACATGGAGAGATTGGTCTTCAGATGTCCCAAATGCATGAAGGATGGGCATCTTCACAGCCATGTGGATGTATTGTCATGTGATTCATGCGGCTATTCGGTGTCTGTGGATGAGTATGGTTTCTTCGACAAGGATGCGATATTCGATAATCTGTACGATTGGGATATGTGGCAGAGGTCGGAGTTGGTCAAGGAATCACAGACGTGGGAGGATGATCCTGATCTTGTGATAGCGAGTGATGAACATTGCATTTTAAAAGTGATGTCTGGTGACAATGCAGTAGTTCTTGATGACGATGTGACGATATCCATGACGCATGATGAGATCACGATCAAGGGCGGATCCACGAATATGCGCTTCCCTTTGAAGGATCGCATCAACATCGTAGCTGTGAGAGGGGGTTGTGGTATCACATACGATGGAAAATACTATCGCGTCGAGCCGAAGACACCTTCATGCATGAGAAGATACAGAACGATCCTCAGGATAATCCGTAAAGAGAAATACCTCGGATGATTCTTCTTCTCACATGAGAAAGAACCTAGGCATCAAACCATGTCTGTATCCTGAGCCTGTGCTCATCATCGGCACTTATGATGAGGATGGTGTGCCGAACGCCATGAACGCTGCATGGGGAGGCATACACAATGATGACGAGATCTACATCTGCCTATCGGATGATCACAAGACCGTCAAGAACCTTCTCAACAGAGGGGCGTTCACAGTGAGTTTTGGAACCGTCGATATGTTGGATGCATGCGATTATGTCGGCATAGTCTCTGGAAATGATGTGAAGGATAAATTCACAAAGGCTGGTTTCACAGCGATGAAGAGTGAGTTCGTGGATGCACCATTGATCAATGAACTCAAGATGTCGATCGAATGCGTCGTCAAGAGTTATTCCAATGAGGAATTGATCGGAAGGATCGTCAACGTCTCCGTAGATGAGGATGTCATGACCGATGGCAAAGTGGACATCTCTAAACTAAGGCCGATTATCTACGATGGTCTGAATCGCGACTATATCGAGTTCGGTAAGAAGGTCGGAAAAGCATTCTCAGACGGAAATAGGTTGAAATAATCTTTTTTAACATCATTCTGATGTCTGATTTCAAATAGATTTGTTCAATATCAGACATCAGGTCATTATCCATACAAGTAAGTTAGACAACACTTATACACGTCCTTTCATAATAGGGAATTATCAATCCTATTGGAGGAAATACAATGGAAAAGAAGCAGATTTACGCGATTGTCGCAGTTGCTGTCGTTGTTATCGCAGCGATCGGTGCAGCAGTCGTTCTTATGAACAATGGTGGGGGTTCGAAAAAGATCGAGACAATCGACGATCTCAATGGAGCAACCATCGGAACCATCAAAGGTTACACTGGAGACACATTCGTCCTAGGCGACATAGAGAATGGTAATTTGAGCAAAGAAACGAAAGTCCTGTCATATACCACTGGTGCACAGGCTATCGAATCATTGAAGAGCGGTCATGTCGACTGTGTGATCATAGATGAGCAGCCCGCAAAGAAGTTCATCGAGCTCAACAGCGGATTGAAGATCCTTGATAGCAACTATGTCGAAGAATCATACGCACTCGCAGTGAAGAAAGGTAACACTGCACTTCTCGATAAGATAAACGATGCGATTGCAAAGTTAAGGGAAGATGGAACACTCAAAGCAATTGAAGATTACTACTATGAGGGAAAGGGGACAGCATATGTCAAGAAAGATGTAGATAGAAGTGCTGGAACCCTCAAGATGCTCACAAACGCATACTTCCCACCGTATGAGTCATTCAAAGACGGCGGAGACACTGGAACAATCGTAGGTTTCGACGTCGATCTTATGCAGGCAATCTGTGACATACTTGGAATGGAACTCAAATGCGAGAGTATCGAATTCGTTACACTCATCACAACGTTGGATGGAAGTAAAGAAAGCGAGAATTACGTTATCGCAGCTGGAATGACAGTTACGGATGAGAGAGCAAAGCAGGTCGACTTCTCCAACCCGTACACGAAGTCAATTCAGGTCGTCATCACAAAGGCCTGATCTGAAAGAGGAGAGGTAGTCTGATGTCATTGTGGGACGATATCTACGATGCGTTCATTTACAACGATCGTTGGAAGTATGTGCTATCTGGTTTAGAGAATACGATTATATTGACAGTGATGGCACTGATCCTGGGTATGATCCTTGGAGTGATGATCGCATCCGTAAGGACGATCCACGATAAGAACGGTAAGCTACCGATCCTCAACATCATCTGCAGAGCGTATGTCACGGTCATACGTGGTACGCCTGTGATGGTGCAACTTCTTATCATCTACTTGGTGGTGCTCACTCCGAACGTCATAGGATTCAGAATCAATCCTTTGATCACAGGTTCATTGGCGTTCGGTCTGAACTCTGCCGCATATGTCGCTGAGATTGTACGTTCGGGCATCAACGCAGTGCCTGCAGGTCAGTTCGAGGCGGCAAGGAGTCTTGGACTCTCATTCGGCGCGATGATGACTACAGTCATCCTTCCGCAGGCTGTCAAGAACATATTGCCTGCACTCTGTAATGAAGGGATAAGCCTTCTCAAGGAGACATCCATCTGTGGTGTGATCGGCGTAGTCGAACTTACGAAATCATACGAGATCATCATGTCATTTACCTATCAGGCCATGGTGCCGTTGATCGGTATTGCATTGATCTATCTGACGATGGTCATGATCCTCACTGCATTGGTGCATAAACTCGAAAGGAGGTTGAATGCAAATGCCATCTGATGGAGATGTGCTGATAGAGGTCAAGGATCTTCGCAAATCTTTCGGAGATCATGAGGTATTGAAAGGAATCAACACCACGATCAGAAAGGGAGAGGTCGTCGCGATCATTGGTCCTTCTGGTTGCGGTAAGTCCACCTTCTTACGTTCGCTCAACCTTTTGGAGGAACCGACAAGTGGTTCCGTGTTCTTTGAAGGTACAGATATAACGGGAGAGGGCGTGGACGTGAACAAGGCACGTCAGAAGATCGGTATGGTGTTCCAACAGTTCAATCTCTTCCCTAACATGAGCGTGAAGAAGAACATCATGCTAGCTCCAACACAGTTGAAGCTCATGACCGAGGAGGAAGCATCGGACAAGGCCGATGCTTTGCTGAAGAGGATAGGTCTGTCGGAAAAGGCCGATCAGCGTCCCCAGAGGTTATCTGGCGGACAGCAACAGCGTGTCGCGATCATCAGGGCACTCGCTATGAATCCTGATGTGATGCTGTTCGATGAGCCTACATCCGCTTTGGATCCCGAGATGGTCGGGGAAGTGTTGTTGTTGATCAAGGACCTTGCCAAAGAGAATATGACCATGCTCATCGTCACGCATGAGATGGGATTCGCAAGGGAGGTCGCTGATCGTGTGTTCTTCATCAATGACGGTGTCATCGCAGAGGAGAACACTCCTGCAGAACTTTTCGGAAATCCTCAGAACGAACGTCTCAAGGATTTCCTTTCCAAAGTACTTTGAATGGATCCGGGACACCGTCCCGATCCTTTTTCTATTATCTTCACACCATATGATCCAAGCATCTTATGCGATATGTGGAAATATTCCGTTATTGATGTTCTAGTATGACGATATCTGTCATCGTATACACATCGAACACCGGTTTTACAAAAAAATACGCCGAACTCCTCGGCGAGAGGACAGGATTGACCGTACGTCCATCCGGTTCCAGGGATGTGCCGAAGGGAAGCGAGGTCATCTACCTAGGATGGGTGGCGGCAAGCGTCGTGAAAGGATTCGATGTCGCTTCCAAATCGTATACGGTGAAGGCAGTATGCGGAGTATGCATGGGGCCGACAGGAAGTCAACTCGAGGAGGTAAGGAAGAAGACCAAGATCCCGGCAGACGTCCCCCTATTCACGTTACAGGGTGGATTCGACCCTAACAAACTCCACGGATTCTACAAATTCGTCATGAAGCCTGTATTGAAGAAGATGAAGGCTAAATTGGAATCCATTGAGAACAGGACTCCTGAAGAGGAACTCGCATTGGAGATGGTCGTTTCAGGCAAGGATCTGGTAGATGAGAGGAATCTGTCCGAAGTCCTCGATTGGTACTCCGGACAGTGAGTATTCACTCATTCCTCCACTTTCTGTTTCAGGCTCATCGCCAATACGAATGCGATCATCGACATCAAAGCGGCAACGAAGAACGCATGTTTGAATCCAGGCATGAGCACCTGACCAACGGTCATCCCGACAGCGGGCGTGAGTATGAATGCCATAAACACTGCGTTCAATATCGCTACACCCGAAGAGGAACCTGCTTGTCTGAACGTATTCGTGAGTCCTGATAACAATCCATCCTCTCCCTTCTTTATGAATCCGAATGAATGGTTGGTGACTGCGACCAATGCCATACCCATACCAGCACCCATCACGAACAACGTGAGGATGATGTACCACAATTCAGTGGATTCGCTGAACTTGGTCATCAATATGAATCCGATGGCAGCGATGAGCGAACCTGCGATGATGAATATCCTGTTGTCTCCCGTCCTGTCAGTTATCCTGCCGACGATCGGTCCTGCGACCATCATTCCGACGGAGTTTGCTATGAGTATGAATCCATACTCCATCGTTTCCATGCCTTGTACATATTGTAAATAATATGGCAACAGAAGATAGTATCCGCTTATCGCCATGAACAACAACAGGTTGATGAGGTTCGATTTCAGGATGTTCTCATTCTTGAACATGGACATCGAGATCAATGGATCCGATGCTCTCTGTTCCCACCATGCGACGAGTCCTGCGCCGACGAACATCGTCGCAAGGATCGCAACACCTATATCGGACATCCACCCGATGTCCCTTCCTTCGTTGAGATAATACGTCATCGAGAACAATGTGATGAAGATGAGCACAGCACCCAAGGCATCCAATCTCTTCTTCTCAGCAGGTATCTCCTCATCCACCTTCATGTACCTGAGGCAGAGGAACAGACAGATCAATCCGATCGGTACGTTAATGAGGAATATGTACGACCAATGAACGGATGTGAGTATCCCTCCGATAGCAGGTCCGAACGCGGTACCTGCGGATGATGACAACGTCACCGCACCGATACACGATCCCCTACTCTCAGCCGGAAGGTACGATGATACCATAGCGAGCGACATGGACATCGACATACCTGCGCCGAGACCCTGTACGCCTCTCAGTATGATTATGGACATCAATCCGAGTTCGGGCATCAGTCCACATATCCCTATGGCGAGGGATGATATCGTGAATATCGTTATTCCGATGATGAATACCTTCTTGTATCCTATGTTGGAGCCAATCTTGGACCACAATAGGATGAAACAACATAGCATGAGTGTGTAGATGAGAAGTACCCATGAGATGTTGGACGTGTCGTGACCTGCTTCACCCATGTCATGCGCTATAGTTGGTAATGCGACTGCGACGATCGTAGCATCCAACGCTGTCATGAATGAACCTAGGATCAATGCGAATAGGATGATCCTGTACCTTCTTTCCATCTTATCGTCCTTCTTCGGATATCTGGGGCGACGGATGTCGCCACACCATCCATTTCAGAGGTTATGGGGGTTTCACCGTCGTTACGTTACTTAAAATTTGTACTGAGCATTCGTTCGCATAATCTATAATATCGGTAGCGATATCCCTAGAACATGGTATGCGGTAACAGTGGTAAGGCCATAATCATAGTCGATGTGTTGAATGACTTCGTTACAGGTTCCTTGAGATGCGATCGTGCGCAGAGGATAATCCCTCATCTCGTCGATCTTGTCAAGAATGCTAGGGAGAAAGGCATACCGGTCATCTATTCCAATGATGCACACATCAAAGGTATCGATCATGAGTTGAAGCTTTGGGGCGATCACGCCATAGTCGGTACGGAGGGTGCCGAAGTGATCCCTGAGTTGGAACCCAAGGAAGGGGATTATATCGTACCTAAGAGAAGGTACAGCGGATTCTATGGTACCGATATGGAGATGTTGCTGAAGGAACTGAATGTGGATACGGTCATCCTCACCGGTCTGCACGCACACATGTGCGTGCGTCACACAGCAGCGGACGCATACTACAGAGGATATAACATCATCGTCCCGACGGATGGTGTCGATTCATTCACCGAAGAGGACTATCTTGCAGGTCTGAAGTATCTCAAAGAGGTATATGGCGCAGAGATCTCCGATGTCGATGAGATCGTCAGAGGCTTCTGAGATGATCTGCAGGAAGGATATCGCAAATCTGATGGACAGGTGTGTCGGTTGTGGCGCATGCAGGGATGTGTGTCCATCATACCGTCACGGCGGATGTGACCCGTTGGAGGTCATGGCAGGCAACATAGAGAAGGCTAAAGGATGTCTTACATGCGGATTGTGCAATGATGTCTGCGGTTCGACGATACCTAAGAAGGTCATGATGTATGCCGCTTGTATCGCCAACGATGTGAAGATACCTCAGACATTCTACGATACGGGATACAATCTCCCTCCTGCATCGGTCGAAGGGTTGCCTGTTCCTGATTATGATGAAGATTCAGACGACGTATTGATGCCTGGATGTCTGACGGTCGCAATGGCGCCGTATCTTGAGTATTCGGCTGTAGAGGCATTGAGGATCGTTGGAAAGGATGTCAGAAGATTTGACGGCGGTTGTTGCACGTATCCGATACCATATAGGTCGATGACCGATGGTGAGAGGGATGCGATGAAGCACAAGATTGCCGATGATCAGAACATAAGGCAGATGTTCAACATATGTCCTGGATGCAGGGACGAGATGTCATCAGTGTGCGATACGGATCATGTGATCGGTCCGTTGCATAGAAGTATCGATGTCATAAAGGGATTGAAAGGCATCGACCTGAAGGTGGCATCGTTGCCCGGATGCAGTCTTAGGCATCATAGGGAAGAGTTCTCGGACATAATCGAGGCATGCGGTTGCACTGTCGTGGATGTGGAGCAGGGTTGCTGCGGAAAGGCAGTGCCAGGTATATCTGAGAAGATAATGCGGGAGAGGCAGGATTCCTTGAAGGATGTGGATGCTGTCATCGTCGGTTGCCCATCATGTTTCGCTAGGTATGATGCATTCGAAAATGGCGTACCTGTACTCTACATCACGGAATTGGTCTGCTTAGCTGCAGGCGACGACACCACGTTGCGTTTCCACAAGAATAAGTTGTGATCTACGTGTGCATGCTGATGATGCATGCACACGAGTGTTTTCAATTGCGCCCTTTGAGATATGCGATGTCGTCGTTCTTATCGGCATCCATGTATCTTCTCACACATAGTTCGATCCCATGAGCGAAGCTTGCGAATTCGCGGGATTCGACCTTTTTCGATAGGTAGTCCATGACCTCTGGCGGTAGAGTTACACTTATTGACACTTTTTTCTGTTTATTTGTCATCATTTGTGCATTTTTGTAATTAGTTATAAAATATTATAAACATAATTATTGTAATTCATTGTTTTACAACAATATTGATTGTTATTCTTCACAGGTTTTTGCTAACTGTTCCGTTCGTCACCCATAGATATATAAGGTACATTGAATTTATAACAGTTAAATTAAGTGTATTACACTTAGAATGAATGGATTGACATTGCGATTCATGTGCTTTCTATTTCTTTGGAGGCCATTGGCGTATGTTGGGCATTCATGAATGGAGAGAGAAGAATGGAGAAGGAGAATAAGGTCCTATTCGCATTGATGTTGGCGGTATTCGCAATCGTCGCTTGTGCTTTCATCATGTTCGATGACGGGGATGTATCTGCCACCGATGGCACATGGAGTAGCGAAGGTGTGACATCACTATCGGGAGAAGGAACAGAAACAAATCCCTACAAGATTGGAACTGCAAATGAGTTGGCGTTCCTAGCTGAGAAAATAAACGCAGGCGAGGTTAAGTATGTTGGAAGATACTATGTGCTCGTTTCTGACATTGATTTGGCTGGAAAAGAGTGGATGCCGATAGGAACCAAAGATAAGCCCTTCGCGGGTGTATTCGATGGTAAAAATCATAAGATCGTCGGTTTGACAATAAAATATGTGCTCTCTGAGGGTGGCAAGGCAGATAAGATGTATAAGGGCCTTTTCGGCGCAACATCGTCTGATGCCGCCATCGACAGTGTATTGAATGGTTACGAACCAGATATGCAAAAGATAATCGATTGGAGTAAGAAATGTACAGTGTTGAAGAACATCGTGTTCACCGATGTTGGAATATCCGTTGAAGGACAGGCCGTAGGTGCGTTGGTCGGTAAGGCAACGAACACCTACATAGACAACGTCAAGGTCGAGAGTGGTTCACTTAAGACTATGGGTAACAGCGGAGGCGTGGTTGGTTTCTTATCAGGTTCTGTTGTCATCAACGTGTCGACTGAAGATAAATACACTGTAGGTACCGTTGCTAAAGGAGGTTATTCCATCGGCGGTATCGTTGGTGCGGTACGTGACAATGGCAATAGTACAATAATCAATTGCACTAACGATGCAAAGGTTGAGGCATATATCACATCTGCATCAGTAGCTGGAATCCTTGGTAACATCGCTGATGCTCCTGCATCCACACTGGTCTATGGTTGTGTCAACAACGGAGAAGTCTCGATTCATAAAATAAAAATTGTATCACAAGATGCTGATAGCGGCAAATACCTCGATAATTCCGCCACTGGAATCGTTGGACATTCTAACGGACAACAAACCACATCCATAATCAATTGTATCAACAATGGTAAGATCATCAATAACAGTGGCAGTAAAGCAGGTTCACTTGCAGGAATTTCCAAATATACTGCAGGATTGATCAGTGGATGTGTCAACAACGGTGAGATAATTGGGGATGCATACATTCGCTCTGGTATAATTAGTCACAACTACACGAATTTGGTAATCAGGAATTGTGATAACAAAGGAACAGTTGCTACTGGTGATGCAATAGTTGCAGACATCATAGCACTCAACCAAGGCGGCATTACAGTAACAGATATGGTCGTCAAATCACCTAAGGAGATTGAGAAATACATCCCTGTGGACTTTAAATTCTCATTTACTATCGACAATGTCACTTGTCCAAAAGGAACAATGATCAACTTCAACCCAACAACAATTGGTACCAATGTTACAATCAACATCATTGATTCATTGAATGGTTCAACATTCAAAATCAATAAGGGAGACGGCATTAGTGTTTGTGTCAAGGGTACTGATGTTTCAGTCTTGTTTGATGGAGAAATAGAGGGTACGACCAGTGTTAATTGTAACAACATCAAAGTAACATTGCTTGAAGACAGTAAATTGACAAGATTTTACCTCTACGGTAATGGGAATGAAATGGTATTCTCTGGTAAAGTTAATGAAAGTATAGCAATAGGTAGCGATACAAGAAGGTGTAGCAACAATACCATCATATTCAAAGGAGAGTTTAAAAAAGCGAATCTTGGAGTGTATGTATGTGGCAACAATAACGCTATAAACAATGTTGGAACTATTGATGCAGATACATATTATGGAGTAAAGGTCATCGGAGATAATAACACATTTGTCAACAAAGAGTATGGAGTTGTCAAAAACTTCCTTTCAACAAGAGGTAGTGGCAACACAATCCGTAACTTTGGTCAGATCTATACAATAGATTTTGTTGGAACTGGCATCATTGTTAATGAGAGCGGAGCAAAAATCGAAGGAGAGTATCTATCTAACGGTGGTCACAAAATCAGTGTCGGAACATCGCTTGGTGCGGATTATGTCAATACAACAGTTGAGATACACAACTATGGTACAATAGAGGGGTTAAATGCAGCAGGTAGCTCATACATTCTCTACACAGCAGGATTTGACAAAATCACATGGTACAATCACGAAGGTTCAAAAATAATACAGACGAACGATCTGTTCTGTTTCCAGCAGAAAGGCTACCCTATAACTGGGGAGACAATGAGGGGTTCGTGCAATATGAATTTCTATTTTGTCGAGGGGACAATAGAAAAAGGTGGTAGCAATGTCACAATCGATAGCAATTCATTCTCTGTTGATACTCAAGGGACTATAGCAGATTATGGATCAATTGGGGATACAAACAGCAACAAGGTCGGTCTGATTAAACTTAATTACGGTGAAAGGGTCGACGTTGCAACAGAGAATAAATTTGTACCTGTGTTCGTTAATAAGCAATTCACACTTCCAACACCTTCAAAGGATGGATTTAACTTCGATGGTTGGTATGATGGCGATTCTAAGTATACGAAAACAGAAGTAGATTCACTTACAGGACTTCCAACCAAACTTACTGCAAAGTGGGGTGAAAAATCCATCAAGATTATAACTTCATGCTCTCCATCTAATGGAGGTACTGTTACAGGAGCATCATCATACGACAATGGCGATATGGTTACATTGAAGGCTGTTGCTAACGACGGATACAGATTCCTCAGATGGAATGATGGTACAACGGATGCCACGAAGACATTTAAGGCGATGACCAATGCCACATACATAGCAGAATTCGTCAAATTGGTCACTGTCACCTTTGATAACAATGGAAACAAGGCAATCGAAACAATCGACAAAGGAAATAAAGTCACCAAACCTGCTGATCCATCCAGGTCGGGTTACGTATTCAGCGGATGGTACGATGGAACAAGCAAGTGGGATTTCAATACAGTTGTAAATGATGATATCATTTTGACGGCTAAATGGGTCAAGGATTCAAACGTCATTGTCATCTCATACAAAGATGGTAAAGTCGACTTCAATGTCCCGATAGTTACCGTAGCGACGAAGATCATAATCGAACTTCCAAACAATGTCAGTGTAACATTGGAAGACAATACGGTGGATTCCGTATCTGGCAGCAACATCACAGCATCTGTGACCAAGCTTACCAGCGATATGTTCGAGATCACCGTCAATAAGGATGGTACTACGATGAATTCGTCCATGAGCATCACATTGCCTTACACAAGTGGTAAGGGAACGCCCTCAGTGTACTACTACCCAGGGAGTGGAGACAAGGTATTGATGGGTGGAACGATCGATGCAACAACATCAACGATCACTTTCCAGACTAATCACAACTCAGTGTATGGTATCGTATATGCTACACCGACACCTGACGTCCCTGTGCCTCCGATTACACCAGGTGATGACAATAATACAATTGTCAATGTTACTAAAGAAGGAACGAATCAGAACGTAACGTTCATGGCAGCCATTGCAACAATGGTCGCATCGCTCTTATTATTGGCAGTTGTCATTAAGAGGAAGTGAAAACTTTAAACAGGAGGGGGAGACCCCTCCTCATTGATTTATTGCGTGAACTAGTGCAATAATAATTTTAGGTTCCGATGGAATATGTCTGGTTGGGCGCAAATTTAGTGCATTTCTGTTTTTGCCAGAACATTCGTCTTTTTATAATCACTAATTGTAAATAAATACTATTAAGTATTATACACTTATAATAAATGTAAGTGATTGTTCTTATAACGTTATTTGCGAGAGCACAGAGGTGGATGAGATGAAACAATACAAGATAAAAGCATTGGAAGAGAAACACATCCTGTCGACCATATTGTTCCTTGGGGAGAATGGTGTGACATCGAAGACAACGTTATATGAGAACGTATCCAAGAATCCAAGGATGCCTGACAAGTTATGCGAATTGGAGAAGGTCGGATTACTCAATGTCCGTTCGGGTTATCCTACAAGTATAGAACTCACCTCAAAAGGTAAAGCTGTATACGAATTCTTAAGAGAGATCGAAGACATCGTTTGAATCATTAGTCTCATTCTCATAACAATTTTTTCCGTATGTCTCTCTCATGAGCGAACAATCATGAACTGAGCATATCGCCTTGTAATGATTTTTTGATAACACATCTTACCTTCATCTACACGATTCAAAAAAGTCGCTTGGAAAATGTGCTAATATTCAGAAAACTCCATTGGAAAATGTGCTGAACATTGAAAAAGTCGCTTGGAAAATGTGTAGCTGTCATTTCAGGCATACGTATGGTGATTTGTCACGGTGCGGTTTTGAGTTCTATTTTCTTCATGATTGGGCGATTCATTGCGTAGGTTCAATGAATTTTATGTCAATTTTTATTCAAATCATCACATCCTCATTGGAAACGAAGGGTTTGGCCCCGAACTTATCCACAGAATAACTTTTCTGAAGATCGATGTCTGCACGTACGCCGTTGAAATCCGATAGTGAATACAGTTCTGACGCACCAGTATCGATGTTCTTTTGGGTGAACCATATCTGGTCCCTGCGAAGGAGCTCCAATGACAATAACGATTGATCTTGAGTATTCACCATCAATTGAGCTTTGTTAGGATTCGCAGCATTTCTGAATTGACGTATTATCCATTTTGCTATGTCGGAGTGAATGAATGTACCGAATTCATCGATCATCACTGTGTAGCCGTGTTCCAATGCATCGACAATGGGCCCCATCAGACAGAACAGTTGCATCGTACCATTGGATTCGATCTGAAACGGGAAATTAAGCATGCTCTTATCCACGTCGCTGTTCTTGAAATCGTATTCCAGGAACAGAGAGGTCTCTGCCACCTCCGTGTTCCCTGTGGCCATCATCAGACCAATGACCTGTTGAGGGATTTGATTGATCAATTCCACCGCATTTCTGGTCTTCACCGTTCCAGAGATCCCACAGATCCCAAGATCTGCGATCCTCAGAGCTTTCATCATATGTTCTTTGAATCCTTTATTCAGGTTGATGTATTCTATCACATCATTGAGCATCGTCGAAAGGTTCCCGCCGATGATCTTGATATCATTCACTATGCCCTTGTGGGCAGCGAGACAGGTTTCATTGTTGTATTGGGCAGCTACTGACAAGAAGGATGATGTCGGTGATGTCAGCATAGAGCTGGATTTGAGGCCCCTTATCGCCGTACGTCCGAATTTAAAATTCTGTTCTTTTCTGGAGAAGACCATGCCCTTTCTACCTTTGGGGGAGTGATAGAGTGATTCTGCAACAACATGATCTTTGTCGAATGATATCGAATAATCATACCGGACATCATCAACGGTGAAAGCGATCCCTAATTCAGTCGGAGCAGAAAGTGTCTCGTTGGAAGCACGGAATGGTTGGTACCACGGATATGTTATATTCGGGTTCATAGGGGCACGGACCATTATCTGAAGCACATCCATCGCTTTTAGAACGTATGATTTGCCAGATGCGTTGGCACCGAAGATCACTGCAGCCCCAAGAAGTGGATCTTTAAGTGGGCTGTTGAGTAGATTGCCTTCGTTACCATCTAAAGCAGTGGATTCCATGGAGAACACCGCTTTATCTTTGAACGGTCCGAAGTTCTTTATGCTGAACTCTATGAGCATAATAACACAATGCATTTTAAGATATAAATTGTAATTATTTTACAAAATCAAATTATAAAATACAAAAGAATGCGATTTAACGCTTCTGATAATTATTCATCGTATGATGTCAGAACATGTATCTTTCCGTCAGAGCATCGATATCGAATCGTTGGCAGAGAATCTCTCTGATGGATGATCATCGGGTGATGTAGATTCGATGTTCTGCCCCTCATAGCGAGCGTCTGAACTTACGCGGTGTTCGGTGTGTGTTCAGATTAGGATACGCTAGGCGAGGACTGGATTCGTCCATCAGACCATGTCCGTACATCAATCATGGACATTATGTGATCGACAGGCGCAGCTATCGGAAGGAGATGTAAACGAATCGATGAGTGGGCCTATCCGGATTTGAATTTTATACGGCCAGCAATCTGATAATAATTTCAATAGAGTCATTTTAAGGCTCATTGTAAATGGTTCAAATCCATTCATGTATGTTGGACACATCATATGTGCTATCAATAGACAGGCGAATCATGTCAGATACAGATCTGCCCTCCCATCCAGAAAGTCTATGATGTTGTAGTGGACGATCCCATCTCTGGACATGTCAAGTTCATCCAATGACAGAACATATTTTGGGTTTGCACTCTTTATCGGCGAGAATGCTCCGAATTCGCGTTCAATCGTTTCATCGTTCGTCATCAGATAGGCTATCTGAACAAAGCATTTCTTTCCGTTCTTTATCACTACAAAATCGACTTCTGCCTTGTAAGTCTCACCTACATAGACCTCATATCCTCTGGATATCAATTCATCATAGACCAAAGTCTCCAGAAAGAACGTGTCTCTCAGATCCATTGAATTGGTGTTAATGAAAGACAGTCCGTTATCCAGAGCATAATTCTTTACAAAAGAGTCCATTATCTTTTTTCCGGAAACATTGTATTTTTTGGTCCGTTTTATGAGGAATGCCTTCTCCATCCTTTCAAGATAATTATACACTGTCTGTAATGAGATATACTTGTCCGAATTGTGTGTATTGTTCAGATAATCGACAACATTCTGAGCAGAGAATCTCGAGCCGCTGTTGGACAGAACGAAAGATGCGACGTGTTTTAGCTTCTCTTTTTCACTGGAGCTTCTTCTTTTTAAAACATCCGTCACTATTATTGATTCGTATAATTCTTCCAGGTATTCTCTGACTGCAGTTTCATCTGTGTATTGAAAACGCTGCGGATATCCGCCCATGCGGAGATAGTCCTTGAAAAAATGATTGGGCAATTCTTTTCCTAAGAATATCATGTATTCTTTTGCTTCAGAATAGCTGAAGGGCATTATCAGGAATTCTTTTGTTCTTCCGACAAGAAGACTTGCCAATTCACCGGAGAGCAGTGTGCTGTTGCTTCCTGTTACGAATATGGAGCAATCATATTTCACTTTGAATGAAGCCAATGCCATTTCAAATTCTTTTACATGCTGAATCTCATCAAAAAATAGGTAGTATCTTCCATCTTTGATCTTTTCTCTGATGAAATCATTGAGTTTGGAAGCATCATTGATCGAATGATAATCCATGTCTTCAAAGTTTATCATGATCTTATGCTCATCATCAGCATCTATCTCACTTTTGATAGTCTTCAGGATCATAGATTTGCCTGAACGTCTGGGTCCGACCAAGACCTTGATAAGATCAGTTTCATAATACGGTCTTATCCTGTCCAGATATTTGTTGCGAACCATGATTTTCTCTAAAGGCATGATTGTACATATCGTTGAAATTATTAAAAAATTTCCTTAAATTTCAAAGAAGTATGAAATGACTAATAATCCATTATGGGTATCGATCATCGAACTTCAATGTGAACCAAATAAGATAAGTTTTATATTATGTAATTGAAAGCAACCATTTTATTGAAAATCAGACAGACACATAATGAGTGGGCCTATCCGGATTTGAACCGGAGTCAATGGCTCCCAAAGCCACAAGTATACCAAGCTAGCCCATAGGCCCACGTTCAAAGCAGTGAATGGTGAGATGGTTATTAATTCTTCGGTTCGATCAGACCTTCGGATATCAGGCGTTCTCTGAGTAGTGCCACAGCATTACCGCGATGTGATATCTCGTTCTTCTCTTCCACACCTATCTCGGCGAATGATCTCTCGTTGTCATGGGTGAATATGGGGTCGTATCCGAATCCCTCATTCCCTCTTTCGGAATCAAGTATGTATCCTGGGCACTCGCCAGTGACGATTATCGTTCTACCGCCGATATCGCACCCGATACAGCATTTGAAAACTGCGGATCTGTCCTTCACCCCTTCCATGAGTCTCAGGATCCCTTTGTTGCCTATGGTCTTCTGACCGTAGGCAGAATACGCCCCAGGGAATCCCTTCAAAGCATTGATGAACAATCCTGAATCGTCTATGATGAAGTCATTGACACCCTTGGAACGGATCTCATCCATCCCTTTCCTCACAACCTCTTCCAATTCTGATGTTTGGATCTCATCGTATGGTAGGTGCAGATGTTCCATCTCCACTCCCATGTCCTCGAACGATCTCTGGAATTCCTTCACTTTGCCTGGATTGGATGTGATCACTTTCAGCTTCATGTGTATCTCGCCCTGCCTTTGATCTCCTCTACCTTCGCAAGTACCTGTTTGGATTGTTTCATGTCCTTAGAATACGCTTCGATGACATTGTGGAACGCACCCTCTATCGTGGAATGCGCTGATGTGAATGCCCTTTCCAGAAGACGTATATCGACACCCATCTCTTCCAAGCCGATGCGTGTATCCCCCAATGAGAAATCGATCAGACACATGTTACCATGTTCATCGATTATCATATTGGATGTAGTGAGGTCACCATGGCATATCTTACCGTTATGGAGTTTGGCGATCATCTGTCCGATCATTGTACAGATGACATCAGCATCCTCGGGATGTTCATCAAGAGCATCTTTCACACTCGTACCCTTCAGATACTCCATGGTGATGCTCCCATCCTCCAGATCGACATCGTACACAACAGGCGATCTCACTCCTGCTGCCCTGGCATCGATCATTACTCTGACCTCGGTCTTGGTCCTTGCGATCCTGAGGTGTCTGTCGAGGTCAGGATGACGATAGCCTTTCGGTTCCCTGTGTTTCACGACCGCATCACGATTACGATATGTCGTACGATACACGGTCGCCTCAGCCCCTCTCCCGATCTCGTTGCTTTCCATACCCTGTGTCAATACGTCGTCATTTTTATTAATTGTGAATAACCTATTATGATAGAGGTATAAGGGATGAAATACACCATCACTGGTGATAACCTTCAGTTCGTCAACGTCCAATTGGAACCTGGTGAGGAACTGATGTCCACGGCCGGCTCCATGAGTTACATGACAGGCAATGTCAGGATGGAGGCCAAGATGGAAGGCGGATTGTTCAAAGGCGTCAAGAGGATGTTCTCTGGAGAATCCCTCTTCTTAGTGAAGTATCATGCGGAAGGAGGATCCGGTATCGTCGGACTCGGAGGGGATGTACCTGGGAAGATCATGGATATAGATGTGACGAGGTGCCCATGGATAGTCCAGAAGACTGGATATCTTGGATCCGAACCCACTGTTGATCTCGACATAGCCTTCCAGAAGAAACTCGGCAATATGCTCTTCGGAGGAGAGGGATTGATACTCGAGAGGCTCAGCGGGAAAGGGATCGCATTCATCGGAGCCTGCGGTGATTTCAATGTTGTCGATCTCAGGCCTGGAGAACAATACAAAGTATCCACCGGTAAAGCGGTCGCATGGGAGGAGACCGTAAGATACGATATAACCTCGACCGGAGGTGCGAAGACAGCACTCTTCGGAGGAGAGGGATTATTCGTCACCACATTGACAGGACCGGGGAAGATAGTGATACAATCCATGACCCTCGGGGACATGGCGATGGCATTATACCCATTCATGCCAAAGAATACGTGATAACATGGATCCAAATTCGATAAGGACGGAGAAGACGACAAGATCGGGATTGTTCCTGATGCTGTTGGTCATCGCGATCGTTGCTGTCGTAGGTGTTGTGGCATGGGTGTTCATGACATATCCCGACGTGGTCGAGAATCTGATCTATGCCGCATTGATAATCCTCGGTGCCATAGTCGTGATCGCTGTTGTGATATGGTTGTTCACACTCGTGATGGCCGTACCATACTACATGAAGAAGGGTGAATCATACCAGGATGACGTGAGTTATGACATGGATGATATCAAACCCGTCAAAGAGGTACGCAGTGACGATAAGAAGGAGTGAACATCACTCTTTCCTAAACATCTTTGAAAACTATTTTCTATTTTGTATCTTTATCATCAATCGTGGAAAGGATACCTACTGGATGCAGTACATTCGACGCACTTCTGGGCGGAGGTCTCGAGAAGGGCAGCATAACACTGTTCTACGGCGAAGCAGGCACTGGAAAGACCAACATCTGTATGCAGACTGCATACAATGTAGTCAAATCCGGGAAGAAGGTAGCCTATATCGACACAGAAGGATTGTCGTCCGACAGGATAATGCAGATCTTCACAGAACCCGAATCCATCAAGGAACTGTTGGTATTCCAAGTACATAGTTTCGATGAGCAGACGGACAGGATAAACAAGGTCTGCAGATTATGTAAAGCGAATGATAAGATCGGATTGGTGGTCGTAGATTCCATGACGATGTTCTATCGTCTCCATTCCGATGATATGCTTGTCAGGAACGAATTCATCAGACAGATAGAGGTACTTATGGAGGCCGCTAGACAGAACGATATCGTGATAATGATAACGTCACAGGTCTACACCAACATAGGTTCAGGTTCTATTGAATTCCTCGGTGGTCATGCGTTGCATCACAACGCGAAGACCATAATACGTTTGGATAAGAGGACCAACGGGAGGCGTACGGCCAACATAGTGAAGCACCGCAGCCTTCCCGAAGGTAAATTCGCGAATTATCGTATCGTAGAGACAGGTATCGAAGGGGATTAGACGTCCCTGCTCATCGCATACTCTGCGAGAGCGATCATGAATTCCTTATCCTTACTGTCCTTGAGGCAATCGAGTTTGGAGATCGCATCCTTCGTATACTTCTCGGCCATCTCGATCGCATAATCTATGCTACCTGTCCTTTTCAGTATATTCCTTGCAATCTCTATCTCGTCCTCTGACGCATCCATCTTACCGAGAATCGATTCGAATCTGTCGAGATCTTCCTTATTCTTGATGTTCTTGAGTGCGTGACATACGATCACTGTGCTCTTACCTTTGCGTATATCGTTGCCTGCGGATTTTCCTGTCTTGGCAGGGTCGCCGATGATACCGAGTATATCATCATACATCTGGAATGCGACACCCAGGGACATGGCGTAATCGCGTATGGCCATAGCAACATCATCATCCGCACCGCCGATCAATGCACCTCCTGCAGCACCGGATGCGAAGAGGACACTCGTCTTGAGACGGATGGTCTCGATGTATTGCTCCATCGTGACCTTCTCGCCATTCTCGTTGTTTATATCCATCTGCTGGCCGCGGGCAAGGTCCCATACAGCGACGGATACTATGTTGAGGATCTTCCTCATGACATCCGACGGGACATCCATCGTCGATATGATCTCGAACGCCTTGGCGAAGAGACCGTCACCAGCCAGGACAGCTGTCGGCATGCCGTATTTCACGTGTGATGTGGTCATACCGCGGCGCTTCTCATCCCCATCCATGAGGTCATCATGGATCAGCGTGAAATTGTGTATGTATTCGATGGCGACCGCCAATGGTACAGCCTTATCCTTATCTCCGCCTACTGCACCGCATGCCGCTATCACCATGGATGGTCTCATCCTCTTTCCGCCGTGATACGGGTACTGTCTGCATGCTTCTACGAGGTTATTCGGTTCCTCATCCTTTATGTATGATCTTATCGCACTGTCGAGTTCCTCGGACATTCTTGCAAGTTCTTGTTTAGCATCCATCATAATCCTTCCATCCATTCCTTCGTCCTTCCGACCGTCACGAATCCGGTCTCGGACAGCTCTTTGATGTTGGAGCAACCTGTCAGCATCATGGCCGTCCTAAGCTCCTCCTTGATCGTCAATAATGTTTCCTTCACAGCCTCATACGATTCCGTAGCTGCCTTCAGCACCGCGAACGATGCTCCCGCACATGATGCACCCATAGCGATCGATCTTGCCACATCCAGACCATTCATGATGCCTCCAGATGCTATGATCGGTAATTTGGAATCCATCATGAGTAACGATACAGTGGCAGGTATGCCCCAGTCGAAGAACGTCCTTCCCAATCTCGATTTGGTGCGATCATTCTTCTCTATGGCCCTGTACATCTCGATGGCTGAGAAGCTGGTCCCTCCCATACCTCCGATGTCTATCGCTCTCACGCCTATGCCGTTCAAACGTTCAGCCGTATCATGGGATATCCCTGCGCCCGTTTCTTTGACGATTATGGGGATCTCCTTCGCAAGATCTCTTATGGCCTCCAAGCATCCTTTGCCGTTCATATCCCCTTCGGGTTGTACAGATTCCTGGAGGAAGTTGAGGTGTATCGCCATGTAATCCGCGGATATCAATTCCATCAATCCCATGACATCATCCGCCTTAAGCGCATGCTTCTTCTTCTGTTCGACGAGTTGCGGTGCACCGACATTCCCTATGACCAACGGTATGTCGTAGTCGTTGATGACGCTATAGCTCTCTTTGCTGATGCCCTCTGCAGCAGCTCTCTGCGAACCGACACCCATTCCGACACCCACTTCGGCACACGCCTTGGCGATGTTCTCATTGATCCTTGTCGCGCCATCGAAACCGCCGGTTATGGCATTGACGATGAATGGGAACTCCAATCTCTTGTCCAATACCATATCACTCGTATCGATATCATCATAATCGATCTCAGGCAGAGCCTCGTGTATGAATCTGATGTCATCCCAATATCTGTATCCTGGGGTGACGTTCTCGTTCAATGTGATATTGATGTGGTCCGCTTTCCTACCCTCTATCCTAGCCATATCATTCACCTTCAGCTCTTGTACATATGACGTCCTCGCCCTTCAGGAGGGAGAGGAGCCTTCCTTCGACCATGCCATTGACGAGTATGCAGTCCCTTTCCTTGGAACACATGTCAAGCATCGTCTCGATCTTCCCGCGTACGCCACCAGTGACATCGTCCACACTGATGTCAGTGTTCACGGCGGACAGCGTATCCTTATCGATCTTTGATAACAGTTCTGCATTCGGATCGGTCTTCGGATCGGAATCGAATAGTCCATCGATATCGGAAACGAATATCACGCGTTCCGCATCGAACATCTTCGCAAGAAGTTCGGTGATCTGATCGCCCGAACATATGGCGAATCCAAGATTTTTATCTTGGACAACATCCCCGAACATCACCGGCATGAGTCCTTTCTCTACCATCATCCTGATGACGGATTCATCCTCGATCCTGAGGATCCTATCTTCCATATAGAATGCCGATCCCGGAGGGACGGATATCGCAGGTATGCCTGCATCGATGAGTTCCTTGATTATCATGGAACTCAGGTCCCTCGTATCATAGCAGACCTGTGCTACGGCAGGTATCTGGGCCTTATCGACATATCCTTCATTCAGTTTGAATCTCTTGGATATTATGTGCCCGAACGATCCTGCACCATGTACGATGATAACCTTCTGCCCGGATTCCTTTATCTCTTTGCATAATCTCGCAACAACATCCTTGTTGAATTTACGGTAATCCGTTTTATCAGTGATTATGCTCCCACCGAGTTTGATTATTATCATCAAGTGTCGTGTAGGTTTACTTTAATAAAAAATATTTGTACAACAACCGGTCAGTTTCAACACATACGCAGTGCTGGACGGAATAGGAATGAAGAAGTGGCCGACAGCGTTTCTGAGTTCCCGTACACTTGCGCAATACAGTACAGTCAGAGACGCAGGCGGGCTTTACTGCCGGGTTCGGAATGGGACCGGGTGTTACACCGCCGCTATGACCGTCGTACCAGAACTCTGCATGTTTGTTTCATATATAACTGTTTTGTTCGAACCGAAATCCGTTGTTTTGGTATGAAACACATCATGCCCCTATCCAACCGTTCGACACAAGCTCTTGGATAGGATTACACAATCCATTCTACTTATGATACAATGGTCAAAACGTCGTTTTTTTGACAGAATGAGGACAATCATTATATCTCTGTCCGTCCGTGGCTACGCATGGCCAGAACGAAGAAGGCTGTTGACGGTGCATTTGAGATCTATGCTGTCGATGATGGTTCGATCAATAGTATCATCCAGGTTTCTGATCCGCTTCATATGCGCATCTTGAATGAGCTATCTGAATCACCACTTTCGATGAGTGAGGTGGCCGATATCACCGGAAAGGCTCAGTCCACGCTTTCGGTACACATGGAGCAATTGGTCAACCGTAATCTGATATCGTATGATTTCGATAAGAATGACAGCAGGAGGAAGATCTTCAGATTGATCTCGAAGAAGATAGCATCTTCCAAGGATGTCATAGAACATCCCAAGGATGATTCCGAGGATTTCTTCGATAAGCTCATGGATGGGAAGGATTTCTTCAAGGATGCATTGATAAGGTTCCTGATCAAATTGGATTTCTCAGGTTTGGACTTCTCTCCTCTCACATTCGATATGGGGAGGGAGTTCGCTATGCACATATCATCTAGATTGACATCCAACAAGGTCGAGGATGTCATCAGTTGGATACAGGAATTCTACGAGAGGAATGCAATAGGAGAGGTGTGCATCTATACCTTCATGCCACTCACCATAATAATCAGATATGGCGAAACATTCCCTCTGCCGATAGATTCCATAGCATCATTCAACCATGGACTCTTCACAGGATTGTTGACGGGTGCGACGAACATACCTCACGTAATAACGAAATCAGAGATATTCGGTACAGGTAACAATTACCATAAGTTCGTCATCGAGGGTCAGTGACCCTCATTTGAACTCTACGCCATCGTGGTCGAGGACATCATTCCAAAGTCTTATCGTCTCTTGGGCGTCATCCTCATCCATGACCTCTATGGCGAATCCAGCGTGTATGACGGCCCAATCACCTACGTTGGCATCGACCATCGACACATTGGCCTTCTTCATCACGCCGCCGAAGTCTATCTCCGCAATGTCATCGTTTATCGAGACGATCTTACCGGGAATGGCCAAGCACATCGTCATCACTCCGTCATTATCTTGAGGATGGCCTCTGCTGGCTGTCCGCCGCATGCTTCCAAAGCCTCAATGGCCTTCTCGCGGTCGCATTGCGTCTGTGAGATCACGAGTTCGATATCCTCTTCAGGTATCGACAGAATATCATCGGATACCTTTCCAGGCGCTCTCTCGGACACGATCCCAGAGATCTGATAGGTGGTTGAACCCTGCATCGTCATCGCATTGACATCGGGGTCACTGATGACGATATCCTTATCGGGGCACCTGATGATGACCTCTATGGCGTTGATGGATGCATTCGTGATGCCCATCTTCTTCATGGCTTGTTTCATCTGACGTGGGTTGATGCCCTTCATTCCAGACATAATATCACCAATACGGTAGCTCTGATTAAACGTTTTTCATTCAAAGGGAGTGTTCGATCCCTTTCATCAAGGACTCCAATATCCTCTCTTTCATAGCCGTATCCGCAACACCGCCCTGTGCGAAGTCCGGTTTCCCGCCACCGCGACCTCCGAATTCAGATAGGGTCTCAGAGATGAGCTTCTTACAGTCGACTCTCTTATCTCCGGATGCCAACAGTACGGTGAGGTTGTCCCCGACACCGATGAATGCTGCCACAGCACCATCCTCTTTGTATCTCTCAGCAGCATCCGTCAGTACGGAACGGTCGGATGTGTGGAATATGCCTGCATATACATCGACGCCCCCAACGTTCACCGGCTTCAATGTTCTTATCATCGATATCGTGGATTCCTTCAGCATCCTCTTGCAGGATTCCAACTCATGCTTCATGTTGGAGATCGTCCTCTCGATATCGGACGGTTTACTTCCGAGTCCATCGATGATCGATAGGCATGATGTGGCGAGTGACATGGATTCATCTACGGCCTTCTCTCCGATCTCGAAGTGTATCTCGACACCATCCTTGCCGGCGGATGTCTTCTTGCTTACGAAGATCGCACCTATCTCCTCGGTCTCCATCACATGTATGCCGCAGCATGCAGCGAGATCCACATCCTCGATCTCCACAACGCTGATCTCGTCCTCCTCTATACGATCCAACTTGACACGTATCTTCGAGATGTCTGGATCATCCTTGCTCATGACACTTCTTCTTACCGAATGGTTCTCCAGGATGACCTTATTGGCGAAGCGTACAGCCACCGAGATCTTGTCCCATCCTATGTCTCTGTCAACTATGACGTATTTCGATTCCGGCGAGATGAATATCTTGACGATGTTGAGTTCAGGGTCCTGACGATGCAATGAATTGAAGAGCAGATGTTCTGCGGTGTGTCCTTTCATCAGATCATAGCGCCTATCCCAATCGACACTGCACCATATCCTATCTCCAACAGAGAATCTGTGACCTGGTACCTTGTGTACGATCTCTCCATTCGCTTCTTTGACCTCGACGACCTTGACGCCTCCAATGATACCTGTATCGCATACCTGTCCTCCACCGCCAGGGTAGAATGCTGTACCGCCGAGGGTCACATAGTCACCGTCGACCGATGTGATCTCAGCCTCGAATTCTGAAACATATGCATCATCTTTGAACAGTTCGTCGGTCATGATATCGGACCGTCATCTCACTTCTTGTTAATATCACCGTCTGTCCGGAGGGGTATAATTAATTAGACGTTTGACATACAGATGAAGCAACAAGGTGTACATATGGCGGATATCAACGAATTCGATGAATTGGATAGGCGTATCATAGACTTGTTGTCCGCATCCAGCCAGGGGTCGTATAGGCAGATCGCTAAACAGTTGGGCATACACCCGACGACATTGATCCAAAGGGTCAAGGCGTTGGAGACCAAAGGTGTCGTCAACGGCTATCGTGCCAAGATCGATTACATGAGACTGGGATTCGATTTCATGGGCATAATCCAGATCTACGTCGACAAGAACATGCTGGGTGTCCAAGAGAAGATAACTGCCATACCTCAGGTCATCGCAGTATTCGATGTCACCGGTGAATGCGATTCCATCGCATGGGTCGCTTGCAGGGATAGGGAGGAGTTCTCGAATATCGTCAAATCGATCCTCATGATCGACGGTGTGAACAAGACCAACACCTCTGTCGTCCTCAATATGATGAAGGATCCGATGGATTACATCCCTCCAATCGTAGATGAATGACGGATAACGGTCGCACATCTCGCACGCGCGACCTAAATCCTTTTATTGTCCCTCTAGGATGGGGTCGTATATAACCTCAAGAGAGGGTAATTAAAAATGAGAAGAACGCACACCTGTGGGGATCTCAGATCATCCGATCTGGGAAAAGAGGTATGCCTGCAAGGCTGGGTAAGGTTCTCCAGAGATCACGGAGGGGTCGCTTTCATCGATCTTGCCGACAGATACGGAATCACCCAGGTCGTATTCGATCCGGAGGATCTACCTGCTGGAACGGATGCTCAGGCACTTGCCAACGTTATGAAGACATTCACCCGTGAGTCGGCAGTCTCTGTCAATGGTATTGTCAGGAAGAGGGTCGATGGAACCGAGGACGCCCGTAATAAGACAGGCGAGGTCGAGGTGCTCATAACATCCGCAGAACTTCTCAGCAGATCCGAGGTTCCGCCTTTCGAGATAGGCGATCAGAAGGAAGGCGTCCTTCCGTCGGAGGATGTTCGTCTTGAGTACAGGTATCTTGACCTGAGAAGGACTGAGATGATCAGGGCCATAGAGTTCAGGAGCAAGTTCATCCACCTTGCGAGACAGTATCTCGAATCACAGGGATTCCTTGAGATAGAGACCCCCATGCTCGCCAAATCCACTCCAGAAGGCGCTAGGGATTATGTCGTACCATCAAGGGTCCACCCGGGTACGTTCTATGCTCTTCCGCAATCCCCTCAGCTCTACAAACAGATGTTGATGGTCGCAGGTATGGACCGTTACTATCAGGTGGCTAGATGCTTCCGTGACGAGGATTCGAGGAAGGACAGGCAACCCGAGTTCACACAGCTCGATATCGAGATGTCGTTCATCGAGGAGAAGGACATACAGGACAACATGGAGAGGATGTTGGCATACATCTGGAAAGGATTGTATGGCGAAGAGCTCCAGATCCCGTTCCCGAGGATATCCTACATGGAGGCCATGGAGAGATACGGATCGGATAAACCCGATCTCAGATACGGATTACCATTGGAGAAGCTCACAGAGGTGTTCAGGGAGACCAACTACGGCATCATGAAGAAGATCGTCGCTGAAGGTGGCATCATCGTCGGAATGAATCTCAAGAAAGATATCGCAGGCGACAAGATCGGAAGGAACGATGTGGATAGATACATCGCATTGGCGAAGAAGTTCGGACTCGGAGGACTCACATGGATGAGGGTCGTCAACGGTGAGTTGGACAGCAACATCGTCAAATACTTCACCGATGACAACAAGAAAGGCATCAAAGAGACGATGAAGGCCGAGGAAGGGGACCTCATATTCCTGATGGCAGGTCCGTGGAAGAGGACACTCGAGGGTGCAGGACTCATGAGGAGACAGCTCGCAGCCGATCTCGGTCTCGTTCCAGAGGGTACGTTCCAGTTCCATTGGCTCGTGGACTGTCCCATGTTCGAGGTAGATCCCGTCTCAGGGAAGAAGGATGCATTCCACCATCCGTTCGTGCTGCCGTATGATAACTTCAAGAAAGGGGCATGTTTCGACATACTTCTCAACGGTAACGAACTCGGTTCAGGTTCCATGAGGATAAACAGGCCTGAGATGCAGGTCGAGGTACTCCATCAGCTCGGACTCTCGGATGAGAGGATCGAGGAGAACTTCGGTTGGTTCATCAAAGCCTTAGGCTACGGTGCACCTCCTCACGGAGGTATCGCGATCGGAGTCGACCGTGTCATAGCGATCCTTCTCGGCAAGGAGACGATCCGTGATACGATAGCATTCCCGAAGAACAAGAAGGCGGAGTCACTCATCGACGGATCTCCCGATAAGATCGATGATGAGAAGCTCGAAGAACTTCAACTCATGTCCTTGGCCATGGACGATGTCGATTTCGACATCGAGGAAGAGGACATAGAATGAAACATCTAGCGGGAGATCAGTCTCCCGCAATCTTCTTTTACATCAGGTGATCGTACGGAACACAATCTGATGGCCAAGTATCCAAGGCTGTTGATGTTCCTTGCGATGTGTCTGTTTGGACTCATAGGCATATTGGCCTCTGGTGTGAGTCTACCATCATCTGTGATTGTCCTATTCAGAGGACTCATCGGTTCCTTATTCATCCTCTTGGTCATATTATTGACAGGGAAGAGGATATCATCGGAGGATGTCCGTTCCAATCTGAAGCCGTTGGTGCTCTCAGGTATATTCCTCGGACTCAATTGGCTCGCATTGTTCGAGGCGTACAAGCAGACGACGATATCTCTCGCGACCCTGTCGAACTACATGGCCCCAGTGTTCGTGATGATCGTATCACCATTCTTACTCAGGGAGAGATTCACTGTGACCAAATTAGTATGCGTCATCATCTCCATCCTAGGGTTGGCGATGGCTTCCGGCGTCATACAGGGAGGGATGACAGGGGATAACGATCTCTATGGCATCTCTCTTGGATTGTTAGCCGCGATATGCTATTGCGGGATGGTCATGTGTAACAAGAGATTGGGTGATATCGGGGCATGCGACAGGACCATCGTTCAGTTATCTGTCTCCACGTTGGTCGTCATGTTGTATTGCGTATTATCCGTGGACATCGGTTCGCTCACATTCACGACGGAGGATGTCGTACGTTTGATGTTATTGGGTGTGGTGACGACAGGATGCACATTCCTGCTGTATTTCGGTACGATGAGATATCTTCCGGCACAGACCACTGCCATCTACGGATACATGGAACCCGTCGTGACATTGTTGCTCTCAGCATTGCTGCTGAGCGAGGATCTCGGTGTCGCTGGATGGATCGGGGCAGCGTTGATACTAGGCTCTACGCTATTGTGCAGTTCATTGGATAGGGGTTCAGAGACCAATTCACCTGAGGTGAACGGTTCATAATCTCTCTTCGATGAGTCTCTTCGTAGTATCCACGATATCGGATGATGAGTATTGTCCGCCGGTTTCCTTCATGATGAGACCAATGATCCTGTTGGCGGCCTTCTCGTTCTTCCTATAGTCCTCTACGACGGAAGGGTTCTCATCTATGGTCTTCCTAACCAACGCTTCAAGATCGGCGCAGCTCGCAGACATCTCTGTAACGGTCCTTCCTGTCATCAATGCCTTTATGCGTATGTTACATTCGGTATCGGTCATCTTGCCCTTGTGGTAGTCTACGACCGTATCCACGAGCTCCTCGCCCTTCTCATCGGCCTTCGATTCGAAGCTCTTCCAATTCGCGGCGATCGTACCGGATGTCCACGATGTCGCTGTTGCGACGTCAGTCGCTTTCGCGATCCTCTCGAATATGTCGGCAAGACTCATGGAGGTGTTCACGATCTGCTTGGCGATCTTCTCATCCATGCCATATTCCTTTTGGAATCTTGCGATCTTGACAAGAGGCGATTCACGAAGCTGAATGGATTCTGCTATCTTCGATATGTGATATATCCCAAGGTCAGGTTCGCCTATGTATCCATAGTCTGCTTCGAACTCCTTCTTCCTTGCTGAGAATGTGACCTTCTTCTCCTCGTCGAAACGTCTTGTCTCACGTTCGATCTTACCGCCTGCCTTGAGGAGTTTCGTCTGTCTGACGACCTCATATTTCAGACAAGCCTCGACATTCTTGAGTCCCGTCACATTCTTCACTTCACATCTCTCTTTCCCAACGGAGATGTTGCAGTCGCATCTGACGCTCCTCTCTCCGTTGTCCGTGAGGTCTATGACGCTTCTGATCTCCGTAAGGAGCGCGGACAGGAATTCCCTAGCTTCTATCGGCGTGGAGATATCGGGTTCAGTCACTATCTCGACGAGAGGTATCCCTGATCTGTTGTAGTCCACAAGCGATGATCCATCGCCTACTCTCTTGGTCTTACCAGGATCCTCCTCGAGGTGGACGCGTGTGATCCTTATCGGTTTCTTGCCGAGGTAGAACACACCACCAAGACCTATCGGCATATCATATTGTGTGATCTGGAAGTGTTTGCAGAGGTCAGGATAGAAGTATATCTTCCTCGAGAACCATGTGGTATCGGGTATCGAACACCCGAGTTTCTTCGCTATCGTCAATCCGAGGACAACGGCTTGTTTGTTGAGGGACGGTTTCGATCCCGGGAGGCCGAGACATACGGGACACACATGCGTGTTGGGAAGATCCGCACCTGTGGTGGGACAGGAACAGAACATCTTCGACTTCGTGGGGAGTTGTACGTGAATCTCCAATCCTATCTTCATACCTTCACCTCCGCATGTCTGACATCGAATGCAGAATCCCATCTCTCCGCTGCATCTATGAGGATATCCTCATTCCAATGGTCGGATGTGAACAACAATCCTATGGGCATTCCGTCGGAATATCCGCATGGTGCGGACATATGTGGCATGCCTGTGATGTTCGGCGGCACGGTGAGGAAATCAGCCTTATAGGAATCCAAAGCGGACATCTTCGATATATCATCGAATCTAGGCGAGATAAAAGGCATCGTGGGTGTGACCACAGCATCGAATCTCTTGAACTGTTCCTTGTAATCCACGATGATAGCCTCCCTTACCTGAAGTGCCTTGTTGTAATACCTGTCGGCATATCCCACCATCCTGGTGAACGTTCCGAGCAGAATCCTTCTCTTTGCTTCGTCCCCGAAGTACTTTGAACGGAACGATGTGAAATAATCATCGAATTTGAGTGTAAGATCCCCATCCTGTTGGCCGTATCTCATTCCGCAGAATCTTGCAAGATTGGTAGATGCCTCGGATGTTGCGATGACATAGTATGCGGGGATGGAGTATTTCAGAGTGGGCATGCTGATGTATTCCACGTCTATGGACATGGATCTGAGCATCTCCAAGCTCTTTTCAAAATATTCCATAACATCCTTGCTAATCCCATCTCCTTCCACAGCCTCCTTTGGTATCGCTACTGATTTAAGCTTCTTCCGTCCAAGCTTCAATTCAGGCTGTACGTACGATGTGGGGTCATGAGGATCCTTCCCTGAGATGATCGGCAGGTATCTCCTGAGGTCGGATGCTTTGAATGACAACAATCCTACCTTATCTAAGGAGTTGCCGTAATCGATCAGACCATATCTGGAGACACGGCCGTATGATGGGGCCAATCCATACACTCCGCAGAATGAAGCGGGACATACGATCGATCCTCCTGTCGACACTCCGATCGATACATGGTCATCCAACACAGCGGCGGCACATGCGGAACCTCCGGACGATCCTCCGCATGATCTGTTCAGATCGAACGGGTTCTTCGGTATGCCGAATGCGGAGTTGGTGCAGAATGTCCCGAAACCGAACTCATCCATGTTCGTCTTTCCGATAAGTGCTCCTCCAGCCTCTCTCATCCTCTTGATCGGCGTGGCGTCGAACGGTGCCTTGTAGCCTTTGAGGATCTTGGAGCCTGCTGTGGATTCGTAGTCTATGGACGTGAGATTATCTTTGGCAGAGAATGTGAACTCATCGTCGATATCATCCGACTGTGAGAAATTGACGAACATCTCATACTTCTCATTGATCGATCCAAGGTCACCGATCCTCATGCCAATCTCGGCCCCCTGATGTATCCGTCATAGGTCTTCATGTCCTTGGTGCACTCCTCAGCAGGGATCTCCATGATCGGTTCATCCTCTCTGAATGCATCAGCGATCTCCACAGGATTGAATCCTATGTTCTCGATACCAGGTGCCTCGTCGAGCATCTCGAAGTATTCCAAGATCTCTCCAAGGTCCACACTGTATTTGTTCAATTCCTCTTCCGTGAGGTTGAGATGTGCGATGCGTGCGACCTTTTCTACTATTTCTCTGTCCATTGAGACCGTGGATATGATTTCGACGGACCATTATAAACGTTATCGCGTAAATAAGAAAGAAGCCCGGCAGAGCCGGGCGATAAGGGTTATTTCTTCTCTTTATATCTGATGTAGGCAGGGGCCGCTATGGCTATTACGAACAATATGCCGAAGAGTCCGACGAACCAGGGCGATGTGGCCTGTTTCTTCTCACCGTCTGCATCAGGGGTATCATCTGCCATCGAGAAGTCTGCATCTGCGATCGCTACCGCAGGTACGACGATCATAGCAGCCAACATGAGTGCCAATACTACGTTGGATCCCTTCATGCGCAAGCACCTCCCTTATTGGCGTTGATGATCTTGATCACATACAGGATAGCGACCATCGCGACGATACCGAGCAGTGTGACGATGTATGAGTTCCAGAATCCTGCGATTATGTAGAACACGAAACACACCGATGCCACTAGTATGGCGTATGGTGCCTGTGTGGACACGTGATTGACGTGACTGCACTCAGCTCCTGCAGACGACATGATGGTCGTATCCGAGATGGGTGAGCAGTGGTCTCCGAAGACCGCACCAGCCATAGAGGCCGCGATACCGATGATGAGAAGATCTGGGTTCGATTCGAACACAGGCACAACGATCGGGATCAGGATACCCATGGTTCCCCATGATGTTCCTGTTGCGAATGCGATGAAACATGCGATGATCATGAAGATCGCAGGCAACATGTTCTTGAGGCTTCCTGCATCGTCCAATGCGTTACTGACGAACGATGAGGCATCCAGACTGTTGGTCATGGCACAGAGTGTCCATGCGAAGATCAGGATGAGGATCGCGGATACCATGTTACGGAATCCCTGGGGCAGCGTATCCAAGAGCACAGGGAACGCTGCAGCCTTGCGGACGATGAAGTATGCGATGATCATGAGCAGAGCTACGATCGATCCCATCGCAAGTCCTGTGGATGCGCTTGCGTTAGCGAATGCATCACGGATTCCAGCTCCGTTAAAGAATCCTCCTGTGTAGAGGAGTGAAACGACACATGATATGATGAGGAGGACAATCGGGAGCACAAGATCTACGACGCGTCCTTCGCAGTCATATGTCGTGTTGTCCGTCACATTCTCATATGGCCTGTCGGGCGTTGTGTATAGGTCACCGTTCTTCGCGTTGTCCTCGTGTTTCTTCATGGGTCCGAAATCGACATCCATGAAACAGATGCATACGACCATCACGATGGTGAACAAAGCGTAGAAGTTGTACGGGATACACTGGATGAACACATCCATCGCATTCATCCCTGCGGGAAGTGTGGTGTTACCGAGACTCGATGCGACTGCAGCCGCCCAAGAACTCACAGGTGCGATGATACAGATCGGTGCTGCTGTGGAATCGATCAGATATGCCAATTTAGCACGTGAGATGTTGAACTTGTCCGTGAGCGGACGCATGACCGAACCGACTGTCAGACAGTTGAAGTAGTCGTCCACGAAGATACATACTCCCAAGAGGAATGTCGCGAACTGTGCGCCTCTGCGGCTCTTGATGTGTCTGAGTGCCCATTCTCCATAGGCTTTGGAACCGCCTGATTTGAAGAGCAGAACACCGATGACTCCGAGAACGACAAGGAACACGAGGATTCCTGCGTTATCGATATCACCGACGGATTGTGCGAATCCGGCTGTGGCGTTGACCACGGTCATCTCTAGATTGAAATTAGACAGGAACAATGCACCTAGCACTATTCCGACGAAAAGTGAGGAATAGACTTCCTTCGTTATGAGGGCAAGGACGATCGCAACGAATGGAGGTACTAGTGACCACCATGTTCCGACGAATCCGCCGTCAGGTTCGAATATGAGTGCCAATGCGATGACAGCGACTAGGAGTACCAATATGCCTAGCCCTCTCATCTTCGATGTGGCCTCTTTCGTGATCTTATCTACTGTCATATTATCACTTAATATGATATGTTCTTTCGGTAGCCGTTATACATATATAAAAGAAGTAGAAGCCTAATGATTGAATTCGTAGAATTTTTACGAATAAATATTATAATTATTCGATTTTCGTGAAAAAATCGTTGAAAATGATTGTTTATAGTACGATTATTGTAATTTGGATATACTCGAACTAGATGCATGCGGATTATTACGCTAATGACGTAATAGTCACCGTAATCGTTTATAATGAAGAAAACTTAACGAGACCACGATAAAGATGGCAGATGACCTCTCAAAGAAATTAGCGGCTGGAATGAAGGCCATGGATGAGGGTGACTTCAAGAAAGCATACTCATCATTTAAGAAGCTCTGTGACGAGAATCCCAACGACGCTGAGTGTTGGTATTACAAGGCGGAATGCGGCAACATGGCAGCTGGAATGTTCGGTGCGAAAGTCAAGGATGAAGACATCATCGAGGCTTACAACAAGGCCATAGAGTTGGATCCACAATGCGATTACTATGAATCATACGGACTCTATTGCATCTCCATCAACAAATACGATGAGGCCGAGAAGGCATTCTGCGAGGCTGCAGAGGCGGATGAATCCAGATCAGCATCACTCTATTCGGAGTTCGCTGTAGAGTACTTCAACAACGTGATGGCATCATACGGTGAGATCATGGAGGATCCCAAAGCAAGGGCTCCATACGCGAAGAAAGCTTTGGAATATATGCTCAAGGCCCTTGAGATCGAACCTGAAGAGGCAAAATCACTTCTTTGAGAATCTTGATGTCGTCCCCTGTCCTCAGGGGACGACGATCAGGGAATCAGTTTCTAAGTTCGCCCAAGGTAGCTGTCCTTTCGGCGAATGCGTTGTGTTTGTGTATCGATTCCTCGGATTCACTCTTCACAACAACTTCAACATCATCAGGAAGTTCGGTGTATTCGTCAACGATCTTCTTCAATACGTCTCTCACCATATCCTCTACGAATTTCGGATTCCTGTGAGCATTGATGACGACAGCCGCCTCATCATCCCTCTTCAACACCTCGAACGTAGGTGATGAGAATGACGAATTGATCAGATCGATGAGATCATCCGCTTCCACCATACAACTGTCATCCATTGACATGTACACGGTGCAAACATTCCTTTGGTTGTGTGTGATGACAGGCCATTCTTTGGAGCAGTTGAGCGTCTGAGCGACATTCTCCTGAGCACACGGACATGCGGTCATACCGACAGCCTCTACGCCTATGGTCTTGGTGATGCCGCCATCACGCTCGCATTTCGCTTTACCGAAGAGTCTGTACACCTCTGTGGTATTCTTGCCGTGTGGTGTGACATTGTCCTTGAAATATTCTGCGACGATGTTCACATTGGAGAATTTGGCATATTCATGCTTCTCGAGGAGCATCTTGCCGATCATGGTCGCAAGGTCCTCGATACCAGTCGTAGGTTCCTCTGTGCATTCCGATACGACGGCCCTTATGACCTCTAGATTCCTGGACATGTGTGAACCCTTCTGCTCGGCAGGGAGATCCACGAACACATCGATCATACAGACCAAAGGTTCATTGCAATGTTCATCTGGCCTTTTCACATGGACTAACTTTCTGACGCCGGTAACACCGACCTTGGTCAGGCTGAAACCCGTCTCATTCTTACGGTTTTGAACATCACAAACTGGTATCATGTGTGGCCACTATTACTAGATATAAATAAAGAATTCGTTTATCAACAATTTTTTTAGTAGAAGAGTATAGCAGTCGACAACGGAGATGTTATCATCATGTGATGACATATTCATTCATGATGTGCGGTGTCGATGAGGCTGGCAGAGGTCCAGTGATGGGCCCATTGGTTGTTTGTGCCGTTTTCGTAGAGGGTGATGCTGCATTGAAGGATTTGGGTGTGAAGGACTCCAAGAAGCTCACGCCTAAGGCTAGAGAGAAATTGTACGATCGGATCATCGAAACGATCGATGACTATCATTTAGAAATTGCATCCGCAGCCGAGATCGATGAGATGATGGCTACAAAATCTCTCAACACGATAGAGTTGGAGATGTTCGCAAGATCGGTATCCAAGAGGCCCGTATCATCGATATATGCGGACTGTCCCGATGTGAATGAATCAAGATTCTCATCGCAACTGTCATCGTTGACGGGCGGAGAGTATGTCATCGGAAAACATAAAGCGGATGACACATACCCTGTCGTATCCGCCGCATCGATATTGGCTAAAGTGACGCGCGATAGGATGATCGACGATATAGCCGACAGATTCGGAATGGACATCGGAAGCGGGTATCCTAGCGACAGGAAGACGATGGGTTTCATCGAGAATTGGATAAGGAAGAACGGTTCATCCCCGCCTGATGTCAGGAATTCATGGGAGCCAGTAAAAAAACTACTTATGGTATCAAAGAATACGCGCATTACGGATTGGTGAACATATGAGTATGGAGCTCGAAATCCAGAGGATGATCGATAAATTCAGAAGAAGGATGAGTAAGGATCCTGAGACGAGAGCGAAGGTGGAACCCATAACAAAAACGCTCAACATCGACTTGGGAGACGAATTCTATTCGATGAAGATCGAACATGCTGAGATAACCGAATTCAGACCCGAACTCATAGATGATCCTGATGTGACCTTGATGACCACGCGCGAATATCTGCAGGAACTCATCGATGGTACATTGAGACCTATGAAGGCCTACGTCACCAAGAAGATCAGGATAAAGGGCAAGATTGAGGATATCATGCACTTGAAGGCCCTATTCTAGATTATTTATACAATAAGAACAATCGATATCATGATGGGTGATACGACGTCTAATCGTTCGAAGAGGATAGTCGTGATAGCGATTGCGGTACTCTTCGTTTGCATGTTCATGATCACAGGGATAGTATCCATGCTATCTGGATTTTCACTCATCTCCATAGTGGTCGTAGCGGTATGCTTGATATTCTCGGCGATGATCGTATACTATGCTGTGGAGCGTATCAAAGAGATAGATGAAGGTGTAGACGATGATGTTGACAACTATTGACGTTGTGCCTGGGAAGCAGTATGAGGTCCTCGGCCTCGTTAAAGGAAATATGGTCCAAACGAAGAACTTCGGGAAGGATATCGGTGCAGGGTTGAAATCTTTGGTCGGTGGAGAGCTCAAAGCGTATTCCGATATGATGAATGAGGCAAGGGCGACAGCTACCAAGAGGATGGTAGCGGAGGCAGAGGCACTTGGTGCGGATGCGATAGTATGTGTTAGGTACACATCAGCATCCGTCATGGCTGGTGCGGCCGAGATACTTGTATTCGGAACAGCAGTCAAATTCGTTTGAACATAGGGCCGTTCCGGCCCTCTGTGACCTTTTTATCCTTTCGATCGGTCCGCCGATCTCTTCAACAAAAATATAAATATGACTTGATAATAGGTGGAAACATAGCGAGGTAGGGTAGCCAGGATATCCCGTCGGGCTCATAACCCGGAGATCGGTCGTTCAAATCGACTCCTCGCTACCATTGATTTTCAAGACAACAATTGACATCCAGCCCACATTCTGTCCCGCGGATTGTCATTTAGAAAAATTTAATTGGAAGAGGACGGAGGATCTCACTCCTCAGCGTCTTCCTCGATCCAATCAAGATGATCATCCATGATGGATATGTCCCTCACGTACACATCCTTCGGACACTCAAGATCGTCCAGGCATCCGGTCCAATAGACCACGATACCGGGTCCGAATATCTGTGTATATGGGATAAGTTGTTTCCTGGAGTTGTATTTGAATTCGGTATTGTCTCCGAACGATGCTTTGCTCTCGACCCAATATATCTTGTGTCCGTGATACAGCATGGGTTCATCCAAAAGCGCATCAGGGGTCTTCTCATACACTCCCTTGAGGTCATCCTCGACACGATATGTGATGCCTTGGCCATCCAACCATTCGTGGAGGAGATTCTCTCCCCATATGCCTCTCTCCCTCTGCCTGTTGTTGCCTTCAGGCGAGTAGATGATGTCGTTCTCGATGACCTCTCTGAGTTCGTTCGATACCTCTTCCACAAGTTGATCTGGATCGTTGATGTAATCCCAGAACTCCTTCCTGGTCGCACCATCCTCGAGGAAGATGAACATGGCCATGAGTATCGGGGGGAAGTTCCACTTCTCGGCAAGTTCCATCATGGATTTTCCCCTCTTCCACTCCTTCAGCAGTTTCGCAGAGTTGTTCTTGACGACGTAGAATCTCTTCTTGACATCCCTGCTCATCTTCTGAGTGTACAAGGTTTCAGCGAATCTGAAATCGTATCCCTCGTCCTCGAGTTTTTTGACATCCTTGACGGAATTCAGACGATTGTAGATCGCTTTGTACTCTTGGTATTCCATGTTATCAATTCTTCTTCAGGTTTTCACACAGGTCGTCCACTGCAGCTAGGACGACATCCCTTACCATGGATGTTGGCGGGCAGTATGCGTTCTCTGAACGTACTGCGAAGTCCTCGGCTGTCACGCCATCGATGATGGCTTCCGTGATCCAATTGATACGGCCTGTCGCATCCTCTCCAGCGATGATCTGTGCACCGATGAGCCTGTGTGAGCATTCATCCGCAAGCACCTTGACGATGAGTTCCTTTCCGCCAGGGTAATATCTGGCGCGTGTGAGTCCACAGGCCTTTCCTTCAACGGTCTTGATGCCATACCACGAGGCAAGTCCTTCTGACATGCCTGTTCCGGCGATCTGTTTGTCACCTATGACGCTCACCCACGGGCTGGCGACAGGTCCGGCAGACTTCCTTGCACCTGCGGCGTTAGCGCCTGCGATGAGACCCTGTCTGACCGCGGACGATCCGAGTTGACTCATGGTGGGGCCTGCAAGTATGGCGGATTGACATTGTACGACATCGCCTGCGAGGAACACATCAGGAACGAGTCTTCCTCTCTTGTATGGTTGCATGGTCGGGGATACGGCAACTGCTCCGAGCTGACCTATATCGAGTTCCAACATCTTGGGCAATGTGAGGTTAGCACGGACTCCGGTCGCGAAGATGACCATCTCACAGGGATATGTCTCGCCTGCGGCTGTGACGGATTCGACCTTCTTCTCTCCGTTCACACCTTGGATCGGTGCTTTCATGACGAACTTTATGCCCATGTCCTCAAGATATCTCTGGATAGGTTCTGCCATATCCTTATCAGCGATACGTGGGATGACCTGATCCATCATCTCGATGACGATGACATCTTTGCCTGCATTCTTGAGGGATAGGGCCATTTCGAGTCCGATGACTCCTGCGCCGCCGATGACGACGGTCTTGACATCCTTCAACGCATTCTGTATAGCTTTACCATCATTGATGGTCCTGACGACGAACACGTTCTCGAGATCCTTCCCAGGTACGGGCGGTATGAAGACGGTACCTCCTGTCGCAATGACCAGCGAATCATAGGGATATTCCTTCCCATCCGCAGTCACTTTCTTCGTTTCGCCATCGATCGCAGTGACCGTTGTCCTGATCAGGACCTTTATGTTCCTCTCCTTCTCGTAGTAGGCGGGATCGTGCATCACGATGCTTTCCCATGATGCCCTGCCTTCGATAGCCCAGGGGATCACGCAGGGCGAGTATGAGATGTACTCATCTTCAGTGAATACGGTGATATTTGATGATGGATCCTGCCTTCTTGCAGCCGATGCGGCGGTCATTCCTGCCGCACCCGATCCGATTACAATTATGTTCCTTGCCATAGGCATACCAAAATCCCCATCGGACCGAGCGATATATAAGTTATGGTCGTGTGCGCGTTATTATTAACAGGAAGGAGAATACGAAGAAAGATGAAAGAGAGAAGGCCAGATGAATTGGAGACACTCTGGAAGGAGAAGGATGTCGTCAATGGGAAGTTGTCCGACGCCATGGTCGCCATAATGCGTACGAATGGTTGTGTTTGGGCGAAGAACTGTGGCGGCTGTACGATGTGCGGATATCGCACGGCCTCTCTGCACGACGTCACGGAGGATGATCTGATGAAACAAGTGGATCAGATGCTCTCCCGTTACAAAGGCGAATCATTCGTCAAATTATATACATCCGGCAGTTTCCTGGATGAGAATGAGATACCAATGACAGTGAGGGAACGCATCTTCGATGAATTCTCTTCCTGCGACCGCATACTATTCGAGAGTCGCCCCGAGTTCATCGAAAAGGATGTTCTTTCCACCTTACCGAAATCCACGACCATAGCATTGGGATTGGAATCATCCGACCCTGAAGTGATGGAAGTGAGCATCAGGAAAGGTTTCACGCCGAATGATGCGAAGAGAGCTGGAGAATTAGCGAAGGATGCAGGCCTGATGGTCCGTTCCTACCTTTTACTCAAACCGTTGTACATGCAGGAGCGTGTTGCCATAGATTCGGCTATAGATTCGGCAAGATTCGCGGACCCGTTCTCCGATGAGATATCGATCAATCCAGTCAATGTGCAGAAGGGAACAGTCGTGGAGAGGATCTGGAAGAGAGGGGACTACAGGCCCCCTTGGATATGGTCACTCATAGAGGTGTTCAAAGAACTATCTGGCACAATCAATTCTAGACTCATGTCGTCCCCTTCTGGCGGAGGAAGTCAGAGAGGGGTACACAATTGTGGTGAATGCGACCAGAGGGCTTTGGAGGCCATAGAGCGGTTCTCATTCACACAGGATGTCAATGATTTGAACGTGACCTGTGAATGTCGCGACAGTTGGCAAAAGTATATGCTCTCCGAATCAATGCTGGGTACAGCAGCTGATCTCGACAGAGGATTCAGCAGCGATCTGATGATCAGGAAGTGATGGGTTGGATTACGATATCAAGAGAGGATGGTTCAAGAACGTCGAAGGAGATGCTCTGCCGAATCTGATGAGGGATGTGTTCGGAAATGTCAAAGCCGAAGGCGAGACATATGTGTCAGAATATGGTGTGATGACACGCATAGAGGCAAAGATCCTCGCAAAGGACAAGATGGACATCGCCACCGAATCGAGGAAGGGCCCTATGACGGACGAGGAGATCCTCGACAGTAAAAGGAAGCTCAATGAGTTCGCTGAGAAGGCTACAGGATTCGATGCGAAGGCCCGTATGAAGAGGGCACAGAAGAAAGCAAAAGAAGGGACGCTCTGAGCTCCCTTCTCTTTATTTATTTACGCGCGTTATATTAATACTATTTTTGCGACACCTTTATATATGACGTGGGTCTACGACCCATTAGATTAACGCGCAAGATGTTCGACCAGACACATCGGGCAATGCAATCGCAACCCATATCCAGGTCTCATGTCGATTTTTATCGGGATGTGGACGCGGTGTCACGGTCGAGGATTAGACGTTGAAATCGACTAAGATGCGAGATTAGCGAAGATACTCTCGCAGGATGTGAAATATGCCACAAAGGAGACGTCCAAAGAAGGGATCACGTGCGTACGGGCCTAGAAAGAGAGCCCAGTCGCAGACACCCCGCCTTGATTCTTGGCCTGAGATACCAGGTGCACCTAAGATTCAGGGATTCGCCGGATACAAAGCCGGTATGACGCACGCTTTCATAGTCGACAAGCGTGCAAAGGCAACAACATCGGGAATGGAAGTGCAGGTACCTGTCACGGTCCTTGAAGTTCCCCCGATGAAGGTAGCAGCAGTTAGGTTCTACGAGAACACGATCTACGGACTCAAGACCGCAGGCGAAGTATGGGCACAGGAGCTCGATCCTCTGCTTGACAAACGCCTGAACGTCCCGAAGTCACACGACGAAACATCGTTCGCAAAATACGACGGTGTCGATGTCGATGACGTCCGTGTCATCGCCTACACACAGCCCAAGATGGTCAAGGGAGTTCCCAAGAAGGTCCCTGATGTCATGGAGCTTAGGATCGGCGGAGGCACCATCGACGAGAGGAAAGAGTTCGCAAAAGGCCTCCTCGGAAAAGATGTCACGATCAATGACTTCGCGACCGAGGGTACACTCATCGATGTCGTCGCAGTGACCAAAGGAAAAGGATTCCAGGGTGTTACGAAGCGCTGGGGAGTCAAACTTCTCTCACACAAGAACAGCAAACACCGCAGGGGAATCGCCAACCTTGGTCCTAAGAGACCCGGATACGTCAGGAGCACAGTTCCCGGATCAGGTCAGATGGGATACCACCAGAGGACAGAGTTCAACAAGCAGCTCATGAAGATCGGAGCAGAGGGATCGGAGATCACACCCAAGGGTGGATTCCTGAACTACGGCGATGTCGTCAACACATACGTACTCGTACATGGTTCCGTTCCTGGACCTACCAAGAGACTCGTTAGGCTCAGAGATGCAACGAGGGCACCCAAGACTGTCAACGATGTTACGGACATAACATATGTCTCTACATCATCAAAACAGGGGGCATGAGTTAGATGGCACAAACAAATGTTTATTCAGTTAAGGGAGACGTAGCAGGAAAGATCGATGTTCCCGCAGCCTTCGAGACCCCCTACAGGCCTGACTTGATCAAGAAAGCAGTCCTTGCAGCAGCGGCCAACGGCAGGCAGCCCTACGGACCTGGAGCAAGATCTGGTATGAGGCACTCCGTCAGCACATGGGGAAAGGGTCGCGGTACAGCACGTGTACAGCGTATCCACGATGGAAGCAAAGCTACAGAGTCACCTAACAACGTCTCAGGACGCAGGGCTCACCCACCGGTTCCCGAGAAGAACTGGTCACTTAAGGTCAACCAGAAAGAGCGTGTCCTCGCACGCAAGTCAGCACTTGCAGCAACAGGCTGTGCAGCATGTGTGAAAGCACGCGGACACCAGTTCGATGATGCAGTTTCATTCCCTATCGTTGTGGAAGATGACGTGCAGGATATCAAGTCAACATCCGAGGTATACGATCTCTTCGAGAAGATCGGAATCGCATACGATGTTGACCGTGCAAAGGACGGAACGAAGATCCGTGCAGGAAGGGGAAAGATGAGGAACAGAAAGTACCGCACACCCGTGTCGATACTTCTCGTCGTCACAGAGAAAGAGGCACCCATCATCAAAGGTGCAGCGAACCTTCCTGGAGTACAGGTTGAGACAGTCAACAGCATCAACGCCGCAGTGCTCGCACCCGGAGGAGACGCTGGAAGGCTTACAGTTTACACCAAATCGGCAATCGCCAAGATCGGAGAGTGGACACAGTGAAGCAGAACGATGTTCTTATCAAGCCTTTCGTAACAGAGAAGGCAATGAACGCCATCGGCGGAACCCCCACACAGGACTTCAAGGACGGAAACAAGATCGAGTTCCTCGTTCACAGAGATGCGGACAAGGCATTGATCAAGGTCGTCTTCGAGGAGCGCTTCGAGGTCAAAGTCGATAAGGTATGGACAAGAATCCAGAAAGATGGAAAGCATGCGATCATCAAACTCTCAGAAGGCTACTCGGCAGAGGATGTCGGAATGAGGGTCGGAGTATTCTGAAGGTGAGTGAACATGGCAAAGAGATTGAGAACGCAAAGGCGTGGAGCAGGCGGTAACCAGTACCGTTCACCCAGCCACAGGCACGTTGACGACATCAGGCTCCCTGCAGTGAGCAACGCAGAGGGTATCGTCAAGGATATCATTCACGCACCCGGAAGGACATCACCCCTTGCAGTCGTAGACTACGACGGTAAGAAGAACTACCAGATCGCAGCAGAAGGAATGTCAGTCGGCCAGAAGGTCGTCATCGGAAAATCACCTGCGAAGCCCGGAAACATCATGGCACTCGCAGCGATACCTGAAGGTACCGAGATCCACAACATCGAGGCACAGCCCGGAGATGGAGGCAAATACGTCAAGGTTGCCGGAGCATCAGGTACCGTCGTCAGCAGGGGATCGGTTGTGATCGTTGAGATGCCATCAGGTGTCCTCAAGGAGTTCAACCCCAACTGCCGTGCAGCAGTCGGTATCATCGCCGGTAACGGTAGGGCAGACAAGCCTTTTGCAAAATCAGGAAAGAAATGTCACGCACTCGGCTCAAGGTCGAAGGCACACTTCCACGTGAGCGGAGTTGCAATGAACGCAGTTGATCACCCCCATGGTGGAGGAAGTCACCCTCACATTGGTGGACCGAGTACCAAGAGCCGCAATGCATGGCCTGGACAGAAGGTAGGTCGTCTCTCACCTAAGAAGAAAGGCAAGAAGTGATTCATATGGGAAAATCTAAGATAATGGGTTCAGCAAAAGCTTCCAGGAGAAAGTCCAGGAAGAAGGCGAGCTTGATCCAGGCAAGGAGGAAGAAGGAGTTCCTTTACCGCGGTTACACCCTGGAAGAACTTCTCGGGATGTCATTCGATGAGGTCCTCGGACTCATGCCTTCGAGATCAAGGAGAACATACATGCGCGGACTGAATTATGAGCAGCAGGTGCTCTTCGACAACCTCAAGAATGCTGAGGCTGGAGCAACAGTAAGGACACACCGCAAGGATCTGCCTATCATACCCCAGTTCGTAGGAAAGACCGTCAGCATCTATGACGGAAAGGAATTCAAGGACGTTGAGATAAAGCCCGAGATGATCGGACACTTCCTCGGTGAGTTCGTCATCACAAGGAAGATGCCTGTGCACTCCGGACCTGGAGTCGGTGCAACAAGGTCCTCTAAGTTCATGCCGTTGAAGTGAGGTGTTTGAGTTGAAAGGATATACAGCAGATTCAAACCCCGAGAACTCCGCGAAAGCATTGGGAAAGGAGATGCCTATCTCACCCAAGCTCTCACGCGAGGTATGCGGAATGATCCGTGGAATGAAGGTCGACAGGGCAGTCGCTGTCCTCGAGGGCATCATCGCAATCGAGACCCCCGTTCCTCTCAAGAGATACAACAAACGTGTATCGCACAAGCCTGGAGTAGGTCCAGGAAGGTACCCCAAGAAGGTCGCTCAGGCAACACTTGGAGTACTCAACAGCGCGATCGCTAACGCTGAGTACAAGGGACTCTCCAAGGACAACATGGTCATAAGCACCATCACGGCCTCAAGGGGAAGGGTCACACCCGGACACATGCCCAGGGCACACGGAAGGGCGACTCAGTGGAACCAGGAGACAGTCAACCTCGAGATAATCATTGAGGAGGTAGAGTGAAATGGCATCAGAAAGAAGATTCGTTGCCGAGAACATCCGCAGGGTTCTCCTCAAAGAGTACCTCATGAAAGAGGTAAGCCGTGCAGGATTCGGAGGACTTGACGTTCAGAGGACACCACTGGGAACACGTGTCATCCTCACAACGGAGCGCCCCGGTCTCGTCATCGGAAGGAAAGGTCAGACTATCAAGAACCTGACAACAGCAATCGAGGAGCAGTTCGGCTTTGAGAACCCCCAGATCGAGGTCCAGGAAGTCAAAGATCCCAACCTCAACGCACAGATCATGGCAGAGAAGTTGGCATTCTCCCTTGAGAGGGGATGGCACTTCAGAAGAGCGGGTCACTCATCCGTTCGTAGGATCATGGATTCAGGCGCAAAGGGATGTTACATCATCATCGCAGGAAAGCTCACAGGTCAGAGACACAGGACAGAGAAGTTCAAGGATGGAAACATCAAGTTCTGCGGTGAGCCGAAGGCCAACTTCATGGACCAGGGATATGCAGTGGCCAAATTGAAGATGGGAGTCATCGGTGTGACCGTTCAGATCATGGAACCCAACGCGAAATTGCCCGCTGACACAACAGTACTCGGTAGGACAGAGGCAGTAGCGGTCCTCCCCCAGATCTTCGAAGAGGACTATGTAGCACCTTCGAAGACGGAAGAGGTCGTCGCCGAATCCGTCGAGGCAGATGCAGCGAATGCAGGAGTGGAGTGAGATGGCACTTAAAGTTTCTGAGATCAGGAATATGGGTGCTGATGAGCGCAACCAGAAGCTCAAAGAGCTTAGGGAAGAGCTCATGCACGAGAGAGGAGTCTCCTCGATGGGCGGTGCACCGGCTAACCCCGGAGCGATCCGCTCCATCAGGACAGACATCGCTCGCATCCTTACAGTCCAGAAGGAGGAGGAAGAGCTCTAATGACGGAGATCTGCCCCGTATGTGGCCTGCCGAAGGAACTCTGTATGTGCGAGGAGATCGCACGCGAGTCACAATCCGTCAGGATTTCGGTGGATAGCCGTAGGTACGGAAAGGTCGTTACGGTGATCGATGGTATCGATGACGGTTCCATCGACATCAACGATCTGGCCAAGAAGTTGAAGAACAAGTGCGCCGCAGGCGGAACATCCAAGGACGGACGCATAGAACTCCAGGGCGATCACAAGAGAAAGGTGCAAGCCGTACTGGAGGAGATGGGCTTCAAGACGGAAGTAAGGTAAGATGAATGCTCGTGATTTCATGAGGACGGAATTCATTGGATTGGATGTGGAAGTGCTGTCAGCACCATGTTACTCTGGCTTGTCCGGCGTAGTGGTTGATGAGACGAAGAACACATTCACCATCGACTCGGCCGGAACTGAGAGAATGGTACCCAAACCAGGCAATGAATTCAGGTTCACGTATGAAGGCAAAGAATTCGTCGTTAAAGGAAAAGATATACAACACCGACCAGAAGACAGAATAAAGAAGGTTAGGTGAATAATATGACAGCAAGAAATATCGGAATCAATGTCAACCCCCCGAAGGCGGAATGCAACGACCCCAACTGTCCCTACCACGGCACATTGCCCGTGAGAGGACAGATCATCGATGGTAAGGTCGTTTCTGTCAGGATGGACAAGACCGCGGTGGTTGAGAAGCACTACCTGAAATATCAGGAGAAATACGAAAGGTACGAGAAGAGGACAGGCAGGTACATGGTGCACGCACCATCCTGCTTCGAGCTTAAGGTCGGCGATGAAGTGAAGATCATGGAATGCCGCCCGCTCAGTAAGACGGTTTCATTCGTCGTCGTCGAGAAGAGGGAGTGAAATGAAGGGAATAGCTGGTAACCAGACAAGAGGCCTTCAGAACGGCTCCGAGATCAACGTCATCGACAACACGGGTGCAAAGGTCATCGAGATCATCACCGTCCCCGGATACCACGGTGTCGCAAGGCGTGTCCCCTCCGCAGGAGTCGGAGACATGGTCATCGCATCCGTGAAGAAGGGAACACCCCAGATGAGGAGGCAGATCGTCTTCGCAGTCATTGTTCGTCAGAGACGCCCGATGAGACGCCCCGATGGAACAATGATCTTCTTCGAGGACAATGCAGCGGTCATCACCACAGATACCGGTGAGACCAAAGGAACTGACATCAAAGGACCTGTTGCAAGAGAGGCAGCCGAGAGGTGGCCCCGTATCGCAGCAACAGCAAGTGTCATCGTGTGAGGTGTGAGATATGGTCAGCAGCAAAGCAAGGAACCAGAGGAAGATGCGTGCGAACGCACCAGCCCACATCAAGAGAAAGATGCTCTCATCACACTTGAGCGCAGATCTCCAGAAGGAGTACGGAAAGCGTTCAGCACGTGTCTGTCTCGGCGATACCGTGATGGTTCTCCGTGGTGGAGAGGACATCCGCGGTGTCGAGGGAAAGGTCATCGGAGTCATGACGGACGAGGGACGTATCACGATTGAGGGTGTGACCATCAATCAGGCCGACAACACAGCGGTCGCACGTCCCATACACGCATCCAATGTCGTCATCACCAAGTTAAACCTTGATGATGCATGGAGAAAGGATGCACTCAAGAGAGGAAAGGGGGCTAAAGAATGAGCGACCACTTGAAGAGATTGAATGCACCCAGGTCCTGGCCCATCAAGAGGAAGGTCAGCATCTGGACAACAAAACAGCGCCCCGGTTCACACTCAGTCGAGAACAGTATCCCTGCAGCATTCCTGCTCAGGGATATGATCAAGATCTGTGACACCGCAAGGGAAGCAAAGAGGATCGTCGCCAACCGTGACCTCCTCGTCGACGGAAAGCCCGTAAGGGACGTAAAGGCCCCTGTCGGACTCATGGATGCAGTTGCGATCCCCAAGATGGATCTCTACTTCCGCATCGTCCTCACAGACAAGGGAAAGCTTGTAGCAGTACCTATCTCGAAGGATGAGGCAGGATGGAAACTCTGCAGGGTAGAGGGCAAAACGAAGATCACAGGTGGAAAGATCCAGGTCAACCTCAACGATGGAAGGAACATCCTCCTCGAGAAGAACGCATACAAATCAGGTGATGTCCTTAAGATTGCAGTACCTTCACAGGAGATCCTCGAGGTATTCGCACTCGACAAGGATGCAGCAGTACTCATCACCAGTGGACAGCACGCAGGAAAGACGGTGACGGTCTCCGAATACATCATCACGGAAGACGCTTCTGCAAACATCGTCAGATTCACAGACGGTACAGAGACAGTCAAACGCAACGTGTTCGTGATCGGCGCAGGATCCTCTGCAATAAAGCTCCCGGAGGCATCTGAATGAACTCACTCAGGGATGTCCGCGTTGAGAAGGTCGTCGTTAACATCGGTGTCGGCGAAGCCGGAGAGAGACTCTCCAAAGCATGCAAGGTCCTTGAGATGGTAACAGGACAGAAACCTATCCAGACGATCTCAAAGACAGTCAACAGGGATCTTGGAATCCGTGAGGGTATGCCTCTCGGATGCAAGGTCACCCTCAGGGGAGAGGTCGCAACGGATTTCATCAAGAGGGCACTCATCATCCGTGAGATGCGTGTTCCCGAATACTCCTTCGACAAAGAAGGCAACATGTCATTCGGTATCACAGATTACACGGATTTCGACGGTATGAAATATGACCCTGAGATCGGAATCTTCGGAATGGATGTCAATGTCGTTCTCAGAAGGGCAGGAAACAGGATCACACAGAGGATGCTCCTCAAGAGGAGGATCCCCAAGGGACACCGTGTCCAGCGCGATGAAGCGATCCAGTACATGAAAGATAACTTCAGTGTTAAGGTGGTTGAATGAAGCCAAAGAAACAATTCGGCAGATCTGTCGGCTGCACACGCTGCGGACGCAGAAGAGGAATCATAAGGAGGTACGGAATGCACCTCTGCCGCCAGTGCTTCAGAGAGATGGCCCCGGAACTGGGATTCAAGAAATATTCGTGAGGTGAGAAGATGCAGAATGATCCATTGAACGACGCAATGTCAGTAATGAAGAATGCCGCGGAGAACGGTCAGAGCGAATGCATCATCGAACCGTCCTCAAAGCTTATCGGTCGTGTACTGAAAGTTATGCAGGACAACGGTTACATCAACCAGTTCGAGTACATCGAAGACGGCAAAGCCGGTAAATTCCGTGTCATGATGAAAGGAGCGATCAACAACTGTGGTGTCATCAAGCCCAGGTACTCGGTCAAGGCGATCGACCTCGAGAAATTCGAGGCAAGATACCTTCCGGCCCAGGACTTCGGAGTCTTGATCTTGACCACCACAGCTGGTGTGATCACTCAGTCCAGCGCCAAAGAACTTGGTGTTGGAGGAAAATTGTTAGCATTTGTATATTGAGGAATATAGATGACAATAGCAGGGAAAATCGTAAGCACCATCGCCATCCCAGATGGGGTTACCGTCTCACAGGACGGTAATATCCTGAAGGTCAAAGGACCGAAAGGTGAATTGAGCAGAAACTTCGCGCATCCCAGCGTAAATGTTGCCATTGACGGAAGCAACGTCGCAGTGTCATGCGAGTTCCCGACCATCAGGGAGAAAGCCATGGTCGGTACACTCCACGCACACGTCAGGAACATGGTCAGGGGAGTCACAGAGGGCTACCTCTATGAACTCAAGGTCGTGTTCTCGCACTTCCCGATGAAGGTAGCTGTTAAGGGAGACAGAGTCGAAATCGACAACTACATGGGAGGCCACGCACCCCGTTTCGCCAACATAGTCGGCGGATGCAAGGTGAAGGTCAACGGAGCGGACGTCACAGTAGAAGGAATCGACATAGAGGCAGTCGGACAGACCGCCGCCAACATCGAGAGGGCAGCATCCAGAGGAGGATTCGATAAGAGGGTCTTCCAGGACGGAATCTATGTCATCAAGAAATCCCACAAGGTGAGAGAATGAGCGTTAAGAGTTTCAAGGACTTCCCAGGACTCAAGGATGATAACATCCCCGAGCTTGAATCCATCGGAATCAAGACAGTCGAGGAATTCTCAGCCGCATTGAAGGATGAGGGCAAGCTCAAAGAGATCATCAAAGCGCTCTCCGGAGTAGGCCCCAAGACCGCAATGAAGTGGAAAGCACTCGTTGAGGGAGATGCAGAGGAGCCCAAGAAGGAAGCGAAGAAGGAATCCAAGAAGGATGCCAAGAAAGCAGAGGACAAGGTCGAGGTCATCGAAGAGCCTAAGGCATACGTCCCCTCGATCAAAGCAAAGATCTCGGACGAGACAGCTTCAGGACTCGCAAAGAGGGCAATCATCAACGGACGCAGGCCAACATTCCGCAGACAGGAGTGGTTCAGATACTCCAAGCTCGGAGAGGCATGGAGAAGACCAAGGGGTATTCACTCGAAGATGAGAAGACACCTCAAGAGGCGCACTCACATGGTCGACATCGGATACCGTGGACCCGCAGCGGTCAGGGGACTTCACCCGTCAGGATTCGAAGAGGTCATGGTCTACAATGTAGATGGACTCACTAACGTTGACCCCAATGTACAGGCAGTTCGTATCGGCGGAACGGTCGGAACGAAGAAGAGGCTTGACATTCAGGCGAAAGCAGATGAACTCGGTATCAGGGTTCTCAACAGGATGGTGTGAATATGGATCTTAAGAACCAGAAAAGAATGGCAGCAGAGATCCTCAAATGCGGTGAGAACAGGGTATGGATCGACCCCGATAAGATCGAGGACGTTGCAGAGTGCATCACTCGTGCAGATGTCCGTACAGCGATCGCATCAGGCGTCATCAAGGCCAAACCGAAATCAGGTACATCCTATGGAAGGATCAGATACGCCAAAGGCCAGAAGGCCAAAGGAAAGAGGAAGGGACCTGGAAGCAGGAAGGGAACGGACAATGCCCGTGTACCTGACAAGAGAAGGTGGATCTCTACGATCAGGCCTATCCGTGAGGAGCTCAAACAGCTTCGTGCGGACGGTAAGATCACACCCTCTGCATACAGATTGTATTACAGGAGGGCAAAGGGTGGTGTCTACAAGAACCGCAGGAACCTTAGGATGCATATGATCAATGCAGGACACTTGAAGGAGGAGGAGAACTGATGGCAACAGGACCAAGATATAACGTTGCGTTCCGCAGAAGAAGAGAGGGTCGTACAGATTACTACGCCCGCCGCAAACTCCTCAGAGGAGGAGAGCTCAGGGCAGTCGTCAGGAGATCCAACAAGAACGTGAACATCCAGTTTGAGGAATTCGGAATGGGTGGCGACAAGGTAGTTGTTTCAGCGACATCCAAAGAGCTCAGTAAGTACGGATGGGACAAATCCTGTTCGAACATACCTGCAGCATACCTTACAGGATACCTTGCCGGAAAGAAAGCAGTAAAGGAAGGAATCGAGTACGCGATCCTCGATATCGGTATGCAGAACCCCAAGCGTGGCGGAGTGCTCTTCGCTACCGTAGCAGGTATGTCTGACGCCGGAGTCGAGATCCCATTCGGAGAGGGTGTACTTCCCGAAGAGGACAGGTTGAACGGTGCGCACATTGATGAGAGCATCGCAGCACTTGTCGCTGCAGTAAAAGAGAAGATGGAGGCTGAATAAAATGGCAGACTGGGTTCCAAAAACAAGACTCGGACAGATGGTCCTCAACGGAGAGATCACCACAATGAGCGACGCTCTTGCCACAAAGCTCCCGCTTCGTGAGCCTCAGATCGTTGATATCCTTCTTCCTGAACTTCAGGATGAGGTCATCGATCTCAACATGGTACAGAGGATGACCGACTCTGGAAGAAGGGTCAGGTTCGCTGTGACATGTATCGTCGGAAACGGCGATGGATTCATCGGAATCGGAAGGGCGAAAGGAAAAGAGGTCGGTCCCGCAATCAGGAAAGCTATCGACAACGCAAAGCTCAACATCATCGAGATCAAGAGAGGATGCGGTTCCTGGGAATGCGGTTGTCAGCAGCCCCACTCACTGCCTTTCGAGGTCCACGGAACATGCGGATCCGTTGAAGTCACATTCAAACCCGCACCACGTGGTATCACACTCGCAGTCGGTGATGTCGCAAAGAGTCTGCTCACACTCGCAGGCGTCAAGGATGCATGGGGATTCGCCAGGGGTAACACCAAGACGAAGGTCAACTATGCACTTGCAACATTCGAGGCACTCAGGATGACCTCCACGATGAGGGTAACTGATGAGCAGGCGAACAAGCAGAACATCGTGTCAGGACCTATCGGATTAACGATTCAGGAAACTGACGTGGACTCCATGGAGGAATGAAAATGGCATACGCAGTCATACGTGTACGTGGTCAGCCCGATGTCAACTACGACATCGAGCACACCATGGAACTCCTTGGACTTACAAGGGTCAACCACTGTGTCGTCATCCCTGAGAACGATGCGATGAAAGGAATGCTTCAGAAAGCTAAGGACTACATCACATGGGGAGAGATCAACGAAGAGACATTGGTCGACATGATCAAGGTCCGCGGAAGACTCGAGGGTGACGAACCTATCAACGCAGAGACACTCGGCGACAATGATTTCGTCAAGACCCCTGAGGAGATGGCAAAGGCCATTCTCGCAGATGAGTTCAAGGCAAACGTCAAGAACAACGGAATAAAGCCTGTGTTCCGTCTTCACCCCCCAATTAAGGGATATGAGGGTAACAAGCGCTCATGGAAGAATGGTGGAGCACTCGGATACAGGGGCGACGCGATCAACGATCTCATCGCCAGGATGCTGTGAGGTGGAGATATGCCGAGCAGAACAAAGAAATTCAGAGGTTCCAGGACACACGGACGCGGTAAGAAATCCGGAAGGGGAGCAGGTATCATTGGAGGACACGGTATGGCCGGATACTCCAAGACAAAGAAGATCCAGATGCTGAAGAACGACAAGGCTAACCACTCGAAGTACTTCGGACACTACGGATTCAAGAGGCCACAGTGCACGGTCTCTGCAAACAGCACCCTTAACGTCAAGGAACTAGAGGAACAGCTTGAGCGCTTCGTCTCACTCGGTTTCGCAACAAAGAACGGTGACGTGTACGATGTCAACCTCACAGAGGCTGGCATCGACAAACTCCTCGGAAACGGCAACATCGTTTCCAAGGTGAACGTAACCGTTTCAGAGGCATCCGAATCCGCAGTCGAGAAGATCAAAGCGGCAGGCGGTTCCATCGTCGGTTTCGATGAAGAAGAAGCAGCAGAAGAATAAGAGGAGAATGAGACATGGCAGAAGAGACGAGAAGCTTACTGTATAAGGTTAAGCCGATATCCGACAGGCTGCCTGCAGTGAAGCGTCCTGAAGGGCATGTGCACTTCAGGACGAAGATGCTATGGGTGCTTGTCGTTCTCGTCGTGTACTTCGTGATGGCGAATGTCAGTGTCTATGGCCTGGATCAGGCCAAGGCACTCGACCTGTTCGCTCAGTACAGGACGATCATGGCCGGTGCTTCAGGAACACTGATGCAACTCGGTATAGGACCAATAGTCACGGCTTCGATCATTATGCAGTTGTTCGTCGGTGCCAAGATCATCAAACTCGACCTTACGGACAAAGAGGACAAAGGCTGTTACCAGTCAGTGTTGAAACTGCTGGTCATAGTTATGATCCTGTTCGAATCCGTCCCCCAGGTATTCGGTTACCTGGTGCCCTCGTCATCCTTCCAGGGTGCCGTGGGCCTGGGCGGAGCCAGAGCACTCATCATCCTGCAGATCGCATTGGGATCATACGTGTTGTTCCTGATGGATGAGGTGGTGTCGAAGTGGGGTATCGGTAGTGGTATTTCGCTATTCATCGCCGCAGGTGTGGCGCAGGCCCTGTTCACAGGAACACTCAACTGGAATCCGATAACAAGTGGTGCGGATTACAGCCTCAGCAACCCTCCCGCAGGAACGATTCCAAAGGTCATCTACATACTTGCAACATGCACACCGGCTCAGTTGAGCAGCCAGGGATATGAGATCATGTTCCTATCTCAACCGAACCCCGTGATCGCATTGCTAGGTACGTTGTTGATCTTCCTGGTCGTCGCATACCTTGAATCGACTCGTATCGAGTTGCCTTTGTCACACGGCAATGCTCGTGGTGCAAGGGGAAGATATCCGATCAAACTGATCTACGCAAGCAACATCCCGGTCATCTTGATGTCCGCTCTGTTGGCCAACATCAGCATGTTCGCACTGCTGTTCTACAGCAACGATCTGTTGAGTGGCATCCCGTTGCTTGGTAGCAACTCATACATCGGATACTTCGAGGAGTCGAGCACACAGGCCGCGGGTGGACTCGCATGGTATTTGTCAGCACCATCTGGAATCACGGATTGGTTAGTACCTATCCTGAATCCGAGTGTGAGTGGCAACATACACAGTCCTCTGATGAACCTGATGCGCGTAGTCATCTACGTGTCGGTCATGATCCTAGGTTCGGTGTTGTTCGCGAAGTTCTGGGTTGAGACCACGAACTTGGGTCCGAGGGCAGTAGCCGCTCAGATTCAGAAGAGTGGTATGCAGATCCCCGGATTCCGTCGCGATCCCCGTGTCCTTGAGAGAGTGCTTGAAAGGTACATCCCTGCTGTAACGGTGATGTCCGGAGCTATCGTCGGTGCTTTGGCAGCATTCGCAGATTTGGTTGGTACGACCGGTAATGCGAGCGGAACAGGAGTTCTGCTTACAGTCGGTATCCTTATCCACTTCTACGAGGCAATGGGTAAAGAACAGATGATGGAGATGAATCCTGTACTGAGAGGATTCTTCGGAGGAGAGTAAGATGGCAGCACCTGGCGGTCAGCAGTCACCCGAGAACATGCCCATGCCCGATATGAAGGGCATGTGGACCATGCTCATCATGATGATGATGATCATGGTACTCTACTGGATAGACGGTAGCGAGCATGTGATCGGTAATGTGCTGAACTACGTATTCCAGTTCCTTGATTTCGATGGAAAGTGGCCTGTGGTCACACTGATGCTCGCAGGTATGATCATGGTGGTCATATCCACAGTGATCAGGACGCTGATGATGGATACCATCGCTCAGCAGAAATCACAGGCGTACAGCTCTGCATTCAACAAGGAGTTGCGTCAAGCCAGGCTGGATAACAATACCTACAAACTCAAGAAGCTGATGGATATGCAGCCGATGGTGATGGCGAAGACCATGGAGACAAGCAACAAGATGATGAAAGCTATGCCTGTCACCATGATCATCGTCATCCCGATGTTCTTGTGGGTAAGGTACTTCGTCGATGTGACATTGAGCGGCATGAGCATGATAAGTGTTCCCTGGTCAATGATATCGGCAGGTGCAGGTGTGGACCTCCACGCTTCATACGTTCTCCCGGCATGGATCCTGATCTATTCTTTGATCAGTATCCCTATCGGACAGATCGTCATGAGGTTGGTCAGGACATATCAGTTCAAGAGGCGTCTCGCCGAACTTGAATCTGGTGTCGATCTGGAAGAGGTCGCATGAGGATAACAATCAGTGGTCCTCCCGGTTCTGGGAAGACCACTGCCTGCAACAATCTCTCTGAGGCTTTAGGTCTGAAGGCTGTGGTCTTCGGAAAGATCTTCAGAGAGATTGCGGCAGAAAAAAACATTTCTTTGATAGAACTCGGCGCTATGGCCGAGAAGGATCCCACCATCGACAAAGGTATCGATGAGAGGATCGTAGAGATCGCGAGGGAGAATGAGGACATAATCCTCGAATCCCGTCTTTCTGCATATATGTTGAAAAGGAATGATATTCCTGCCTTCAAGATATATCTATATGCAAGTCCCGAGGTCCGTATGGCTAGGATAGGTGTTCGCGAAGGCGATTCATTTGAGAAGGCCATGGCGGATACAATAGAACGTCAGGCTTCCGAAGCCAAACGTTATATGATGTATTATAACATAGACATCAATGACATGAGTGTCTATGATCTGATTGTGAACACGGATGATCTGACCCCCGATGAAGTGCTTGAACTGATACTTGATGCCATAGAGGGATGATCTTGCTCGTCAAGGATCCTAATGCCATTAAGGACAGATGGGGCAAGAGACCATCAGATAGGACCATGGGAGAGCTACTTGATGCTGGTGTCGTAGCTTTGGATAAACCGCGTGGCCCCACATCACATCAGGTGACAGCGTGGGCAAGGGACGCATTACATGTGAAGAAGATCGGTCACGGAGGTACATTGGACCCATATGTTAGCGGTGTTCTTCCATTATGTCTGGGCAAGGCAGTAAGGTTGACCGATGTCGTTCTATCATCTAAGAAGGAATACATCTGTCTGATGACGCTTCATGGAGACAGGGCCGAGAAGAGGATCCGTCAAGTGATCTCGAATTTTGTAGGGAAGATCTATCAGTTACCTCCAGTGAGATCCTCTGTTAAACGTCAACTCAGGATAAGGAACGTGTCTGAAATCGATATACTTGAGATTGATGGCAGAAAGATTCTGTTCAAGATCAGGTGCGATGCCGGTACGTACGTCAGGACATTATGTACGGATATAGGTGAAGCACTCGGTTGCGGTGGGAACATGCTCGAACTCAGGCGTTCGATGTCAGGTGTGATGGATGAATCTGAATCTGCGACATTGCACGATCTTGCGGATGCGTACGTATTCTGGCAGCAATATGGTAGGGAAGCATGGCTTCGCAGCCTGATAATGCCGATGGAGGTTCTTGTCGAACCGTTACCAAAGATCATCGTCAAGGCGACTGCCGTGGATGCGATATGTCATGGCGCTAATTTGAACATCTCTGGAATTCATATGTTGGACGATGAGATAAGGAAGAATGCACTCGTAGCATTGATGACCGCAAGAGGGGAACTCATCGCTATCGGTAAGATGATGATGTCCTCTCAGAAGATCATGGCCACGGACAAAGGCATAGCCGTAAATGTTGAAAGAGTTTTCATGGAGCCTGGTCATTATCCTAGGATGTGGCATTATTCCACTGATTTGGATGATTTGATAACGGAAGAATAATATCTTTAATCATTCAATCTCGTTTTGATGTTATTTAATAGGAGATATACACTCGTTGAGCATCAATGCATCACCATAGGTGAATTCGACATAACCGTCGATGGTGCATACAAGAACATAATCACGTATCCTTTGAATGTGAAGAAGGACAGGGATGTGTTTATATCAGTGAAATCTGACAACGGCGTGGATGTATCCGTAGTGAATACGAAAGGATACAATACTAAATTCTCCGAGGGTGTAAAAGACGCGGTCATCGGACCGATCCATACGACCGAAAAAGGTACGATGGCTTTGATACTAGGCGTTTATCGCGGTGATCTGGCACACGTTGAGTTAGAGGCTTGGATGGAGTGATCCTATGAACTTCAAATTCGTCACGGGCAAGAAGGCCGGATTCTGGTTCAACGATTCCAAGGATGAGTTGAATCTATTATCCAAATTCGATAAGGCCGAACTTGTCATCTATGTGGTGTCGATGATATTGTGTGCGATAGGCGCATTGATGGTATTGACGATGACGGAGTTGGAATCGTACTACGCATTGCTCATTTTGACAGTACCATTCTTCATCTTGGGATTCGTATTCTATTTCAAGAGCATGAGGTGGTATCTATTGGCAATAATCGGCATCGGTACCGCCGTAGCACTGATGTATTTCAAGATAGATCTGATCCTCGTCTTCCTAATCGATGCAATATTGGTAGGTTCTGTCGGTGTTGTTTCTTTGGTCAGTGCGATACAGAGATTGATCTTCTATAGGGTGTTGAGGAGAGCGGAGATCATCAACATCAAGGACAGGATGACCTTCACGGATAAGGTGATAACTTTCATCTTCAACATACCCAGTGATCTGGATACGCGTTCTATAACGATGGATTACAATCTCAATAGGGCATCCATTCCGTGGAAAGACATCAGGATGACCATGAGGATGGGTATGATGATCGGGATATTCATGTGGATCTATTTCTCGATGAATCCCACATTCATCTTGTTCGGTTCCATAATGAATGCGCCGATGTATGTGTTCTCTATCGTGTTGTTCATCCCAGTGATAGTGATGCCATGGTCCATATTCATGTCATTGAACGTCAGGATAAGGACGAAGTACCGTGACTTCTATCTTTATAGCGGGATAATCGAGACATTGAAGAGGATCATCCTTCCGATGTTCGCTGCATTGGTCTATCTACTGATCGCAGTGAACAAGAGCGGATTCATGTCCGTTCTGGCGTACATCATATTGTCTGTGGTCATAACCGCATTCATAATAGGGTTGACATCATTGATCTATTACGCATTCTTCGAGAGGAAGATAGTCAATGATATCGTTTCAAAATGGAAGGTGTTCCGTCCCATCTCGCTCCTGATGGAGATCGATGATGGAAGGGATGGTATAACGAAATACCCCGGAACACCTGTCAGGGATACCAATGATTTCCATTCACTGGATTTCAAATGATATCAATCCAACATGGATTCGTTCATCCTTCCAGGTTGGGTGAGTGATGTCAATATCGGTAGGAAGATCTTTCCGGATCCATATCCATCGCTTCTGCTGCTCCCGATGAGTTCAGGTTCGTCCTCATTGGATATGATCACGTTGCTCTTCTGATATTTTCCCTCGATCTCTACGAACGGTGTGTCGATATTATCTTTAGCTATGCTCAATATGACATCGGCCATCGTCTGTATCTGTTCGGGCGTATAGTCCTTCGGCACCTCGATCATGAAATTGTTCGTTTCCAAGGTCGCATCGAAGAGATGGAACACTTCGGATCCTTCCATGAGCTCTTTGAACTCATCGGCCTTCTCATAGTTCACTGACAGTTCAAGGATGCGCTCCGTCCATGCCTTTGCGATATCGATATACAAGCAATCCTTGCCGAGTACTTTCCACATGGCTACCGCATCACAGAATGGAGATAAACGGTTTACTACGATACAATGACTGGAATCGACTCTCTTCAGAGATTCGGGACAGGACATGATCGTTGTCCCGTCCCTTCTGAACGGTGTGATGATCAGAATCTGACGACCGCATCGACATACAACGAGCGGTTCTCTCTGTAAGCACGGACAGCATCTTGTCCCATCATGAGCAGATCGGATTCCTTGTCATCCATGTTATGCAGCATAGATTCCATATCTATCTCCCTGCCATCATGGGTGGATACGATCTCTGCGAAGCGATCCTTGCATTCTTGGTCTACATCCATCATCGAGTTGGACAGCATGACGCATCCTGCCATGAACGCATTCTGTGCAGCAAGGAGTTTCTCAACCTGTGGATCAGAATCCCTTCCGACATTGACCTGTATTTTTGCCGATATGTTGTTGGCGGTGAGCCTCAGGAATCTATCCTCTGTACAATCCATATCTCCCTTCGCAGCTTTGGCAAGATTATCAAGCTGCCTAGACGATATCTCAAGATACCTTGCGGAGAGTTTCAGATTCTCGTCACGTATGTGGTACGGTAACAGGACATGGTTGGCAAGTGTAGCTAATACGACGCCTGCGAGTATGTACAGCACGCGTTCGAGGACCACAGGTTCCGATGGATCCGCCATCGAGGCTGCCAAAAGGGCCATCAATGTCACAAATATCATCATCAGATCGTATCTCTTTGGATCCACAACAGTGTAGATGTAACTGATCATCAATGTGACGATGGCAAGCGATTCAGCCGTTCCTCCGAAGAGAGATACAAGAGCGATGAATATGCATGCGCCGACCAATGTGCCGACTATACGCATCGAGGATTTGGTCCATGATCCCTCCACATATGGTTGGACGATGGCGATGGTCGTGAACAACAACCATTTAGCATTCTCCAATTCTCAATATTGCCATATGAAGGCCCATACGGTGAACAGTGTGGCCATACGGACGGCGAATGTGAATCTCACAGAATCCGTGCGCAGATTCTCCTTCATGATCGTTCTGAACTTGAACGCACGAGGGACCTCACCATCCTCATCGACCATATCCTCGGAGTTCTCCAAGGCTGTGAGTTCGAGCATTATCGCTTTAACGGATGCTAAGATCGCAAGGTCCGCATCATGGTTCCTTTGGAGGAATCCATCAGCACGGGAACAGAATTCATCAAGGGACATGGAATCGTTCTCATAGGAAGCAAGATCATCCATGAGTGATGCCACTTCTTTGATGATACTAGGATCACGTTCACGAAGGCATATCGATCTACCGAGACTCTGGAGCGATGCGACAAGATCCATGACGGGACGATCCTTCGGATTGATGAAGAAACCGTCCTTCAGACGATCGTATACGGTGGAGTTGACGTTGGAACAGACCTTATCGAGTTCATCGGTCGTGGTGATGCTACCAGACAATACCTTGTCACACTCCTTACCGATCGCATCGCACATGGATACTATGGCATTGTGGCAGGTCCTCTCCATCTTGTTACGGTTCAGCAACACATTCAATCCTACTGTGAGTATAGAACCGACCATGAGCGCAAGGATGCGTATGGGGAGTTCCTCCAATGTCACCGGCATGGACATCATGAATGCATATCCCAAAAGGAACGGGAAATGCATAGGGGATTTCATGTCATGCATCGTGATGAAGGTCGTCAGGAAGACGAATGAGAAATTCACTACTATACCAAGGAATGGATTCATCAGCGAGATGAAGGCACCGAAGCCCATGGCTAAGGTGAACATCATAAGGCTCATCAGATTCGACAGAGGCCTTACTGACAGGTCCCTGCCAAGCATCATGAGTGCGATGATGACGACGAAAACACCGACTAGGGAGTTCTTCTGACCGAATATAGCAGTGAATATTCCAACGAACAGACAGAGTGCTAAGAAGAACAGACTCTTATTGATCAGTGTTTTCGCATCCATGTGTTCATCACCCGCTCCTTCTATTTCAAGATTTCACGTCGTGGATGCGAGTTCAATCGAGAACAATTGACCAGAAAAGTCTCATCGCGCATGCATCTTTCATTTCCTTCGCGCGAGTATTTATAAGGATTACACATTCCTGGCAAACGAGCATATGACAGAATTCACCGTCACACCATGGGAAGTAACAGGGGATATCGATTATGATGAGCTTCAGAGGAAGTTCGGGACATCACCTATCGATGATGAGGTCCTTAGGAGATTGTCCAAATACGGAGAACTCCACCCAATGCTCAAGCGCGGGATATTCTATTCGCACAGGGACCTGATCCCGCTCCTTGACAGTTATGATAAGGGCGATGAGTTCATGCTCTACACAGGAAGGGGCCCATCAGGCAACACACATCTCGGCCATATGATGCCTTGGATCTTCAACAAATGGGTCCAGGACACGTTCAAAGTGCCGATGTTCTTCCAGATGACGGATGATGAGAAGTTCCTCTTCAAGGACCTTACGCTCCACGATACGAGGAACATGGCCTATGAGAATGCATTGGATTTCATCGCATTGGGCTTCGATACGGAGAAGACGAAGATCATCCTCGACACCGAGTGCATCAAGACGCTGTATCCGATTGCACTCAAGGTCGCCAAGAAGGTGACATTCTCCACTGCAAAGGCGGTATTCGGATTCGAGAATTCTTCTAACATCGGTCAGATATTCTTCACGACGATGCAGACCGCACCTGCATTCCTCGCTTCAGAGATCTATGGCAAACAGATGCCATGCCTCATACCCTGCGGTATCGATCAGGATCCGCATTTCAGAGTGACCAGGGATGTCGCTCCCGGTCTGAACTATCCAAAGCCCAGTATGCTGTACTGTAAGATGTTCCCTGGGCTCAGCGGTGCGGACAAGATGTCATCTTCCGATGAGAACGCCACCATTTACACAACGGACACACCCAAAGCTGTGAAGAAGAAGGTCGGAAGAGCGTTCACAGGAGGGTGTGTTTCAGTAGAGGAACAGAGGCAGAAGGGAGGCAATCCTGATGTCTGTGCAGTTTTCAAGTACAATTATTACATGTTCGAGCATGACGACAAGAAACTCGAAGAGATGATCCACAAGTGTAGGAACGGAGAGATACTCTGTGGCGAATGCAAACAGGCGCTCACCGAGAAGATCAACGTGTTCCTCGAGGACCATCAGGCAAAGAGAGAGGAGGCGAAGGAGGTCGTGGACAGCATGACCTTCGACGGTTTCAAGTGGTGATGGTCATGGGGATAAAGGAGATCGTTGACAGTCTTAGTTACAAGGAAAAGAAGTTGCTCATAGCGTTGGATGATATGGGGGGAGTGGCAACACCCGCCGAGATCATGGACAAGGGGATATTCGATCTCGAAGTTGAGGTCATGGGTTCCGCATCATGGTTGAATATCAAGGAATTGGCAACCATCGAATCCGAACAGTCCGAATTCTATTCCATCGCTGACAGGCAGAAGGCGGAGCAAGGACTCTTCGAGAGACGTGCCGTCGATGCCATCGGTGCAGCAGGCGGTTCCTTGACGATGGAGGGTCTTGCCGAAGCCATGCCCAACGGCGATGACAAGATCGCGGTCGGATGGCTGAAGAGGAAGGGTCTTGCCGACATCAAGAAGGATGGAGATTCGAAGATACTCGTTCTTACCGAATTGGGTAAGAAGGCACTCACCGAGAAGATGCCTGATGAATTGCTTGTCGACAGGCTTATGCAGGCACCGATCCCCAAGTCGGACGTGGATCCGAAATCGATCAAGGATCTCATAGGGCACTACGGATTGATCTCAGAGGATGTCGATGTGAAGAAGACCATCAGGTTGACCGATCTAGGTAAAGAGGTCGCTTCATCAGGCATAGAGCTGAAGGAAGAGGTCACACAGGTCACGGACACACTCATACAGAGCGGTAAATGGAAGGATGTGGAGATCAGGAAATACGATGTGCAGACATTCGCACCTGCAGTATATCCCGCAAAGAAACATCCTCTTTCAAGATTGGGTGCAGAGGTCAGGAAGCTGTACACGGACATGGGATTCACCGAGATGGATGACGAGTTCGTAGAACCTGCATTCTGGGATCTTGACGTGTTGTACGTTCCACAGGATCACCCTGCAAGGGAGTTGCAGGATACTTTCTATCTTTCCAATCCTTCGAAGTTCGATCTCTCTGAGTATGGCGATCTTGTTGACACCGTGAAGGAGATCCACGAGAATGGTGGGGATACGGGATCCACAGGCTGGGGCGGAGAATGGTCGAGGGAGATGGCTGAACAGGCCATGCTCAGGACACACACCACTGTGAATTCCATAAAATACATCTCTAAACACCCCGAGGCGCCCGCAAAGGTGTTCTCGCTCTCCAGGATATTCAGGAAGGAATCCATCGATGCTACACATCTTCCGGAATTCACACAGATCGAAGGTATCGTCATCGATGAGAACGCAAACTTCGATATGTTGATATCATTGGTGAAGGAGTTCTACGCCAAGATGGGATTCGATCAGATCAGGATAAGGCCTGCCTACTTCCCGTACACTGAGCCTTCTCTAGAACTCGAGGTGTTCTTCAACGGCAAGTGGATGGAACTTGGTGGCGCAGGTATCTTCAGACCAGAGGTCGTGGAGCCATTCGGCGTCAAGTGTCCTGTCCTTGCATGGGGATTCGGATTCGAGAGACTTGCGATGTTGAAATGGAACATCACTGATATCCGCGATCTCTACATATCCGATATAGATGATCTCAAGAAGAACAGGACGTTCTAAGATATCATCGAATGGATGAGGAGGTCTATCCTCCTCTTACCTTTTTCCGGAACGGATGCCCTAGCTTTCATAAGATGGGCGTAACAATCCGAATCCTTTCCTTCTGCCTTATCGATCCTCGCAAGGAGTATGAATTTCTCAACAGCTATATCCACGCGACCTATGTCACATATCCCCTTGAGTGAATTGAGAATGATCCTGGCACCTTTATACTCCCCATCCTCGAACATCAATCTCGCTATGCGTATGTTGACCATCGGATCCCTGAGGTCCATCGAATCCAATATCTCCATCGCTCTCTTTCTGTCTCCATTGATGTACGCTAGATCGGATGAATACATCTTCGCAAGGTTTGTATCGGATCCTTCCAATATCTCGATACATTTCTTGACATCCTTCAGATCATTCGTATCGATATCAGCTTCTATCCTTGTCGAGATGACATCCTTGATATATTTCTCCGGAATGGGATACAATGATTGCAACGTCTCGCACAGATCATCCGTGGTCGTGCTGATGAGTTCGTGCATATGGCTACTCACTAACCTACAGGCATCGATGATCCTTCCTGCGTTGACGAGATGATACAATCTCTCATGGAGCATGTTCGTGTCATCTCCTAATTCCTTCACGTGATCCAGCCAGCAATCGGCAGCGAAACTGTGCCAGGATAACAATTCATCAGGTGTTGCTACACTGAGCACATTCTTTCTTAGGAGGTCACTTATCGCTGTCCTTCCGGTGACATCCAAGGGCATAGTGGAGAATCCGCCATTTGGTAGCAGATTCTTGTGGAGAGGTATGCGGATCGTACATGCGCACCCTAGACAATATCTGTCGGCGTCCGTCATACCTTCCAATAGCATGGCGGGATCCTGTCTCTTCATATCTATCATCGAATAGATGTCAACGTTGTTCGACTCCGCTTTTTCAAGGATATTCTTTGCATGATCTAGGCCTAAGGGCGTGAGCATGTAGCATTTCCTCCTGACCTTTCCACCTTTTATGTGAGCTTGTTTCTCATCGACCATCGCTGATTCTTTCAATCTCTTCAGCTCGATGGAGGCGTGTGCACGTGTGATCCCTAGTGATGATGCGATGCCATCCTGCGTTATGTCCCATGGGAGGTTGTAGATGTCATTCGGATTGACATGTCTGTTCCTGAATAGATGAGCGACGATCTTGTCCTTGACGCTTATGATATAGTCCATTATCTCACATATATTGAATATAGTATTAAAATATTAAATCTTATGAACATATATGTTAATATGAGGCCGTTTTAGGTATAAATAGGGGAATAATACTCATCTCATCCGATGGCAACATTACTGGTCTGTTATGAGAAGGATCTCCCGTCTGCGAACATGAAGGAGCAGCTCCTCAAGAAGTGTGAATGGGAGGATTGTGGTACGGATGGTGAGAACTCGTATCTCAGTTGCGATGATATGTGCATCATGACCATACCAGAGAAACATCTCCTCAGTGATCATGTGGACCAGAAGGCCAAAGCACATGGTATCAGTGTAGACAATGTGGTCTTCATGAGCAGGCACAGTGCCGCAAGCGGGATACCTACGCTCACCGTGCACCCGATCGGTAACTACGGTACTGCAGATCTGGGGGGTATGGATAGGAGATTGGTCAGATCCGCACCGCATCTCATGACGAACGCTTTGAGGAGGATCAAGGCGTTGAACGATACGACAGAATACAATGTATCATTCGAGGTCACACATCATGGCCCATATCTCGAATCTCCGACGATGTTCATAGAGATCGGTAGCGAGGAGACGCATTGGGGAGATGTTCATGCGGCAGAGATCTTGGCTGATGTGATATTGTCGATGAGATCGGATGAGGATCATCCTGCTGTGATTGGTGTCGGTGGCGGTCATTATGCACCTAGATTCACCGAATTGGCGTTGACCAAGAAAGTAAGTGTCGGACACATGGTCCCTGTGTATAGGATCGTAGGGTCATCGGACGATGAACTCGCTGAAATGATCTCCAATGCCGCTAAATCGACGGGCACTGATATGGTGTATGTGCACAGGAAATCCATGAAAGGAGCGGAGGAGAGGCGTGTGAACGCGATCATCGATACGCTCGGACTGGAGAGGGTAGGCTCTGAGAGCCTGGATCCTCTATGATGTCCAATTCATTGTGAATTCACGAATGTGCCGTTTATCTCCTTACCGAGGATGGCATTCTTGAGTTCTACAAGGTCCCTTCCGTCGACCATGAGGATATCTATCCTGTGTTCCTTGGCGATCTTCACACCAAGGGGGTCGAATACCGACGATCTGCATGCATCATGCTCATCATACACTATCTCTTCAAGATCGTCTATCGTTATCTTGTCGAGCCTCTTGGCATTAGGATTCGTTCTTGGATCGTCAGTATACACAGCATCAACATTGCTAGCATTGACGATACGGTCTGCATCGCACGCTTTCGCTATCATCGCTGCGACGGCATCGGTCGTATGGCCGGGTTCGGTCCCGCCCATGACGGGTACTTTGCCTATGTGTCTCTCCGATGCGCATTCCTCTGCCGTCTGAGGGACCTTACCTATGCCTGCATCGCCCAATGCGATATCGAGCAGTTTGGCATTCACCTTAGTGACCCCTATCCCCAGTTCATCCAATTGATATGTCGTTCCTCCAAGTTCCTTCCCTGTTTTGGAGTAGTACCTGGAGACCTTCCCGCCTCCACAGACAACCATGATCTCGACCTCTTTCGACACATCTCTCAACATATCTGCAAGTGCCTTGATGTATTTTGCATCGTCCTTCTCTGGGATCAGCACGGAGCCTCCGATCGATACCACAACTCTATCCATGTTCCACACCAATACGTTTATAATTAATCTTATTTTGTGTGTGCATAAGGTCGATGACAATATGAGTGAAACCGAATCCGAACTTAAAGCCAAGTATGATTTCAAGAAGGCCATGAAAGAGATCATGGGTATGCGAGGACGTGGGACCGAGTTGATCTCGGTCTATATCCCGGAATCAAGACAGATATCCGATGTCATGGCGTACCTTAGGGACGAGTATTCACAATCATCGAACATCAAATCAAAATCCACAATGAAGAATGTCCAAGGCGCTATTGATTCGATAATGTCGAGGCTCAAGACATACAAGTCCGCGCCTGAGAAAGGTGTCGTCATCTTCTGCGGAGAGGTTCCCAGGGCAGGGGATCAGACAAGGATGGTGCAATATGTGATCCATCCGCCGGAGGCGATCACAGCCTTCCTTTACAGATGCGACTCATCGTTCTTCACAGAACCTTTGGAGACCATGTTGGTCGATAAGAAATCCTACGGACTCATAACCATCGACAGACGCGAGGCCACCTTGGGAATATTGACAGGGAGCAGGATCATCACCTTGAAACACTTCGACTCATTGGTTCCCAGTAAGCACCACCAGGGAGGACAGTCATCGGTAAGGTTCGAGAGACTCATCGAGATCGCGGCCCACGAGTTCTACAAGAAGGTCGCGGATAACGCTACGGATGTCTTCCTCAACAGGACGGAGTTGGTCGGCATCCTCATAGGCGGACCTGGTGCGACGAAGGATTTCTTCATCAATGAGGGATACCTTCACCATGAACTTCAGAAGAAGGTCATCAAACCCTTCTTCGATACAGGATACACGGATGAGGCAGGACTGAGGGAACTTGTCGATGCCGCAGCCGATACGATTCAGGATATCGATCTCGTCGAGGAGAAGGAATTCGTTCAGAGATTCTTCAGAGAGATAAGGAAGACGGATGGAGGACTCTCCGCTTACGGAGAGGACATGGTCCGCGATGCACTCAACATGGGTGCGGTCAACACACTTCTCCTTTCGGAGAATATCGATAAGAGAAGGATAACCGTGAAGTGCCCTCAGGGTCACACATATGACGCGACTGTAACGGAAGCCGATGATAAGATCCAATGTAAGGAATGCGGTTCAACAGCATCTGTGACAAGGAACGAGGATCTCATCGATGATTTCTTCATGTTGGCAGATGCATACAACACAGAGGTCAAGATAATCTCCGCTGATTCGGAAGAGGGTCAGATGCTGATGACGGCATTCGGAGGTATCGCGGCCATACTCAGGTACAGGATACAGTGATAACATGTCTGTTATGGATAGGTTCAGGACGGAGGTTGACGGTGCCGTCAGATCGGCATTGTCCAAGATGGGCGTGGATTCGGAGTTCTCTATAGAGATCCCCTCAACGGATGCTGCGGACCTGGCGGTCCCTTGTTTCCTCATGTCCAAGGCGCTCAAGAGGGCACCAAAGGATATAGCTGAGGAATTGGCATCGAACATAGAACCATCGGGTCTGATATCCGATGTCAGTGCATTGAACGGTTATCTCAATTTCAAGATGGATGGTGTGAAGCTCACAGAAGGCACACTCAAGGATGTGCTGGAGATGAAGGACAGGTATGGCAGCCTTCCGAACAAGGGCGTGAAGGTCATCGTAGAACACACATCCACCAATCCCACAGGTCCGATACATGTCGGTCGTGCAAGGAATCCTATAATCGGGGATACGTTGGCAAGGATACTCGATATGTGCGGATATGATGTGAGCACAGAGTATTATGTCAATGACGTTGGTAAACAGGTCGTCATACTCACATGGGGAGTTAACAATCTTACGAAAGAACAGGTCGAGAAGGAGATCGAGGACAGGGGAATGCAGGATGACCGTGACAAGATCGACCACAAATTGGTGGCATACTATCGTCTCGCGAATAAGATGATGGAAGAGGATCCTGCTGTTCAGGAGGAGATCGGTTCCATGCTCAGGAAGTTCGAGGCAGGGGACGAGGAGGTCATCTCCACCGTTAGGAAGACAGCGGAGATAATGCTGAACGGTCTCAAGGAAACGCTCGCTAACATAGATGTCGTTCTCGATACCTACACATGGGAATCGAAATTCATAGCGGACGGTTCTGCAAGGAAGTATGTCGATGAGTTGAAACAATCCAAATACGCTGGAGTGGAGGGTGATGGTGCTTGCTATCTTGAACTGAAGGATTTCGGTATCCAGGGTAAGAACACGAGATTCACGTTCACAAGAGCGGATGGTACCACCCTTTACACAACACGTGATATAGCATATCACCAGGACAAGTTCAAGAGAGCGGACAAGTTGATAGATGTCCTCGGAGAGGATCAGAAGCTTGGTAACAAGCAATTGTGTTGCGCATTGGAGATCCTTGGACAGACCAGGAAACTGGATGCTATGTTCTATTCATTCGTCTCGCTTCCGGAAGGGAAGATGTCCACCAGGAAAGGTGTCGTGGTGTATCTGGACGATCTGATCGACGAGGCCGTATCGAGGGCTTATGATGAGATCAGGTCCAGGCGCGATGATATGCCTGAGGACAGGATGAGGGAGATCGCTAAGATCATCGGTGTCGGCGCGATAAGATACAACATCGTACGTGTACAGCCCGAGAAACAATTGGTATTCAAGTGGGAGGAGGCATTGTCCTTCGACGGTAACAGTGGACCGTTCCTTCAATATTCATACGCAAGGGCATGCAGCATGCTCAGGAAGGCAGGCGATTTCGAGGAGGTAGTCGACCCATCGCTTTTGACCGATCCGTTCGAATTGAGTCTCATCAAAACAATATCGAAGTTCGAGAGTGTCATCGAACAGGCTGGAGAGAACAGGCGTATCCACCTTCTTCCAGCATATGGGCACGAACTCGCATCTGCATTCAATCAATTCTATGCATCAGTGCCTGTCCTCAACTCCAAAGCTGAGAAGGACGCTCGTTTGACATTGGTTAAATGTTCGAAGATCGTACTCAAGAATGTCCTCGACTGTCTTGGACTCGGTGCACCTGAGGAGATGTGAACATGGAGATCCGCCCGATGAAACTCAAGGATATCATACAGGTCAGGGACCTGGAGATCATGTGCATAAGGGAATATTTCTCTGAGATCCTGGAGAATAAATGGGAGGAGCTTCCACAGGAATGGAAGGATGATCTCGGCGCCAGTAGCAAGAAGGCATTCGGAACGTATCTGGAATCAGGATTGAGTTTCGTTGCCGAGGATGATGGCGAGATAATAGGATTCATCTTCGCACAGATGTTGCACCATGTCAATAATGCGGAGAATCTCGTTTGGGTCGAGAATATGGGTGTGCACCCGTATCTCAGACGCAACGGGATCGGTTACAAGCTTTTACGCACATGCATCGACGCGGGTATGGCCAAAGGCGCTACTGTGATCCACAGTTCCATACAACCGAACAATGTGCCTTCGATAATGTTGCACAAGAAGTTAGGATTCTTCATCGACAGGCGTGAGGTCGCATTGCTCGATTGCAATGACCATAAAGTCCTTCCGAATCAGATGAAAATATGATATGAAGGCCCCTGCACCTTAGGGCGCAGGTGACCTCCATCGAAACAAATCACTTACGTCTGTTACGTTTCGAACCGTCGTAAGTCTTCTTCTCTAAGGATACAGGGTTCGAGGGTTTCGATTCGACCTTGGAGTTCTTCTTCTCCTCAGCCATCTTAGTGAAGATCTTCTCTTCTTTCTTTCCCTTCATCTCCTTCGCCTTAGCATCGGTGTTGGAACGCATCTTTATGAAGATCATGATCGCGATGATTATGATGGCCACAACGATCGCGATGTATGTGACAGGATCCTTCCAGATCGAGTGCTCTACACTTATCGTCCTCTCGAAGGTCTCTGTCTCGCTTCCATTGGATACGCTCACGGAGATCCTCTTGTCGCCTGAACTTCCGAAGTTCCAACTCAGTTTGCATTCCGTTTCGCCGTTGGCCGTTATCTCGAACTTATCCTCTGCATACAATTTCTTGCTGGATGTGTCCTTAACGGTGATGGTCACGGTCATAAGGTCATTGGTCTTATTCTCGACAGGCACCATTATCGTGCCGCCCGACATATCGTCGAAGCTTTTCGTAATTTTCATTTCCCCGCAATTGAAATCGGATGCTGCATCCGACCCATCATCGAGGACGATGAATGGTACCAACGCTAACGTGAGTACCATAACCATCGTGATGATCTTGTTGATATTCCTCATAAGGTCACCATCACGTGATAATCTCGTCGAGACGGCCCTGTTCTATGGCCTTTCTGACTTCCATGGCCAACCTTCTGCCAGTGCTCATCTCTCTTCTCCAGAGTGAGTTACCGTACGGGTGACCTACTGCCATGTGGACGTTGGTCCCTCCTCCGATACGTGGTGCGACATCATAGATGTGGAAGTGAAGGTCCTTATCGACACATGTCTGAAGACAGAATGGGCCGATGATTCCGGGATCGTAATATTTCTTCGTAGCTTCGACGTATTTCTCGGCGAGTTCGAAGGCTTTGTCGAGGAGGGATTCCCTGAGTGTTGCAGAGTTGTGACCGCATACGGTGTATTCGGGGAGGATACCATCGTTCTCGAGCTCCACCTGTTGTTTACCAGGGAGCCTGCAGAATCCATCGAGGGATGATTCGAATCTCCAATCGATTCCTAAGAGTTCGAGTTTGGATCCTTTCTCTTCAAGAGGGGAGTAGAAGAAATCGAGATTGAACACAGGTCCGATGATGTACTGCTCCATCCTTGCGGATTCGAGGAAGTTCTCCTCGATCACACCATCCTTGATGAGTTCCTCTGATTTCTGACAGAACTGTTCGTATGATTTCGCTGTGAAGAATCCTCTCTCGAGTTTCTTCTGTTTGTGGTGGACTTTGACGATCGTGAGACCGACATTATCGATGTCCTCGGGCTTCTCGACCTTCTTGGGTGCAGGGAGATTGGCTTTGTCGAGGATCCAATAATAGTCCTTCTCATCTCCCCTTTCCTCGGACCTCAGGAGATTCCTGCTTCCGACCATCGGTACTTTGAAGTCATTCTCGACTGCATCTATTCCGCAGTATGATACGAAGGAACGGTTCGGGATGAAGAGGATGTTATCTTTCATCATCTTCTCTTGGACCTTGGGATCCAGGATACCATTGAATTTGTCAAGGATGACGGTCTCATCCACGACGCCACGGTAAATGCTTCCGTCCGCATTGTAGTATTTCTTGAAGTATTTGTCAAAGGTCGCCTCTCTTCCTTTCTGACAGATAGCAACGGTCTTGAATCCTTCTGATGTAGCTCCGTCACATGTATCAAGTGCTGAGTGTGATGCGACAACTCCGATCTTCGCTTTCTTGGCGTCATATCCGTCAAGATTTGCCAGAACCTCATCTCTGCTGATCATCTGATTGCCTCGCTTATTGTGTGCCCTATCTCCTATAAGATAATAAGTTAGTCGGTCGCAGGATGTCTGTGCACACATCGGATGTCGATATGTTCAGATCATCATGGTTATGATCGTGACGAGTATCGCAGTTCCCACCATGTCCATGATGGATGATGTGATCGGGATGCAATGGTCATCCGGATCGAGGTCGAACTTGACGGCCGACACTGCGACGTAGTATGATAGGAAATTGATGACCGTCGTCGTGAGGAGACCAGCTATCAGCACTATGGCCATGAGTGTTCCATATCCCAATCCGCTGGGTTGTACGATGTATGCGGCCGTTCCTATGAACAGGAATGTGACCGTCGCCAATATGTAGATGATGAGGAAGTTCTCATATGCCGGACCATTGGGGTATTTCCTTGATTCCATGGTACCTATGTGCAACATGGAACTCAGCCTGGAGGTGAGCATACCTGACAAAGCATTCCCTTCATTCAGGAATGCAGGCAGGAGTACGAGGAGAACGCCATATTTCACGACAGCACTCGTACCGCTCTCCACGATCATCCCTGCGGCTATCTCGAAGAATATGCATATGGTGAGGACAGGCATGGATTGCTTCACTATGCGTTTGGCCTCGTCCATCTTCCTCTTTCTCTTGACCTTCCTCTTCAGGAGAGCCACGGTGATGAAGACCGTCAATACCAATAACAGGATGCATGTGATATCGATGAATATCCTGTCCGTGTTCAGGACCATCCATGTGGCGAGATAGATCATCGGCACGGTCGCGATATCCCCTGCGGCTGCGATGAGCGGGGCAGTGATGTTATCCACATCCCAATCTCTCTTGTATCCCTCACGTGCGATGATTATGTTGAAGACGATGACTATCGCACCTGCTAGGATACCGCCGACAAGGGAGATGAAGATGAACGATAATGGTTCGATGGTGCGTTCGAAGAACAATTCTATGACGGCCCATCCGATCACACCCATGATCGCAGATAGGCTGAGTGTGAGCACGACCGCTGCTTCGATGTTCGATCTGAGCACACTGTTCTTCTTGAAGCTCATCTTGAACGTACCCATGTGCATCGATGTACCTAGACGGCTACCCATGGCACCGAATATGTTCCCGCGCATACCGATCGCGGAATAGATCATGATCATCATCCCGGGGATGAGTATGATGTATTCCTCCATGCTTTTGAGGAAGAGTCCTGCTACGAGGTCTGCTATTGCAGCTATGATCAATGAGATCAGGCCCATGACGAAAACCGACTTGTTACGAATGAAGAATCCGTCGGTATTTCTCTCATCAACCATCATAAAAAATCACCTCATGACATCGCTGTAATCGATTTTGTGAGTGCACATATACTATTAATAGGGGTCGGTGTTGTCTCAGAGGTCTTGAACATCCCTCGTGGTCTAAGCCTTATATATCTCGACTCGGATAGACTTCATGTTGGATTAGATATGCAGACAATTCCGTCTACCGGTTCCGATGATGATTCCGATGGCAGTCATAGCCGTCCGATGAAATTTTTGGAGGTGCTTGTTGATGAGTGAATCCTCAGGTGAATACATGGACCTCGATGACATAGACATGACCGTTCAAGAGATACTTACAGAGATGAAGGACAAATCAGAGGTCATTGTCGATCTGGCCTATGCATCCTTGATGTACAACAGCAGGGATATGGTCGAGAAGGTCAGGAAGATCCAGGATGAGATGGAGGATCTGAAGTATGCTGTCCGTGTGAAGGTCATAATGGCCGCAAGGACGAAGGAAGAGGCCAAACAGCTTTCTGGAATCCTACAGATCGCATCTGCGGCGGATAGGATCGCAAGATCTGCAGGAGATATAGCGAAATTGATCGATGTCCCTCCCGAGAAGAGACCGTTCATAACAAATCTCATCAATGAATCTGGTGAGAAATTCCGTATCACGCGCATATCCGACAAATCCGATATGGCAGGTCACACGATAGGCGATTTGGCTGTTGAGGCATGCACAGGTACCAGGATAATCGCATTGAAGAATCGTCATGGATGGACATACGACCCTGACGATACGGCCAAATTGCGTGCCGGTGATGATATCATCGTTCGCGGTTCTGACGGAGGTTTCGAACGTCTGCAGAGATTCGCAGCAGGATTGGAGCCATGGAAATTCCCGGAGAAGGATGGTGATGACGAATGATGAACAAAATCGAGACGATGTTGCTCGAATTGAAGGACACATCCGAATTCATGGTCGATCTGGCATATTCCTCATTACTGTACAACAACAGTGAGATCGCAGAGGAAGTCATATTCCTCGAAGGCAGGATGGACGAGCTCGGAGCAGCGATACAGGAACAGTTGCTGAATGTTGCGAAGGACAATCCTGATGTCGTCGCGAAGTTCTCGGTGATCCTGAGGTTGCAGATGGCGGCGGAGGAGATCGCTAACGCGGCCGCATCCATCGCCGATGTCGTATTGAGGGGATTGGGAGAACACCCGGTAATACAGATGAGCATACAGGAATCGGAGGTCACGATCGAGAGAGCGACCGTGAGTGACGATTCTATACTCGTCGGTAAGAAATTCGGCGACATAAGGCTTGGAAGCATCTCAGGCATGTATGTCATCGCCATAAAGCGCGGTAATCAGTTCATATACGGCCCTGATAAATTCACGACGATCAACGCAGGCGATGTGCTCATAGCTAGGGGCCCTGAAGAGAGTGCTGATTACTTCATGGATCTCGCAACGGGTGAGGCCAGAGAATTCTGATCATCTCGTCTCTTCATAGACGCCGTACCAGAGTCTTGCATTGGTTGAGAACATATAGAGAACAGCGAACGCTGTGAATATTGACAGTATGTATCTCATCGGTCCGATGTAGAACAATCCGATGATGCTCCCTGCGAGTATGACGATCATGAACATCAAAGATGCGGACCACATGTACTTGACCCTTTTGAGAAGTCCAATCGCAGATGCGATATTGACTATGCCTATCAACAGGATGCTGTACGCATTATCCTCATTGAACGAGAGTAATTCTGGAATGGCGATGTCTGCAACATAGACCAAGAATACGAATATCGAACCTATCCCGATAATGGTGTACGCCAGACCGAGTACCGCCATCGTCGTGAAATCCTTTCCAGATGTCTCTGTCATTGTCCGTATGATGGTGACATTCGTATAAATCGATGTTCCTAGCCAGTGAACATGATGATTGAATGAGAAATTGGTAGCCTCATGCAGATTCGAACTGCAGTCCCCAGATCCAGAGTCTAGGATGATTGACCACTACACTATGAGGCTGTTGAACGGACTATATCGGACCCTATAATAAAACTTTCGAATAACGACCACATTGCTCGTGCTTCATAATGAGTATGGCACGGCCCATGTATTTTCAAGAGGTTCATTCGAACCATCGTCAGGTATGCACACTTCCATCGCCATGTGGGGAACAGTCTTGCGGATCATCACTGTCATAATGTAATTCATAGATTACAAAATCATATTTCAATCAATTTTGGTTTCTATAAATTACAGTTTAGATAATTATATCAATTTGTATGACATAGATAACATCATGGAAGAACACAATTGGCCCTTGCATCCACGTAAGCAATACATGGATCAACTACGTGCTTTGAAGGACGCCCCATTCATCAAAGCGATAACAGGCCTACGTAGAACAGGCAAATCCACTTTGATGGACATGTTCAGATCGGAACTCATGGCCTCCAATATCGATCCGAAGGACATCTTCTACATCAACCTTGAAGAGGATGATGAGAACACCCCTAGGGATCATAGGGCTTTGACTGATCTCGTAAGGTCCAATATCGAAGTAGGGAAAGGGAAATATCTGTTCTTC